>Ga0335395_10001091_pt1 | contig 17272 bp, 14 predicted proteins | sample MAT02_FD_205744 | JGI IMG/M metagenome (GOLD analysis project Ga0335395, IMG submission 205744) | Freshwater microbial communities from Lake Fryxell liftoff mats and glacier meltwater in Antarctica - MAT-02 (spades assembly) (version 2) ...
GGATAGTAACGACGAAATTTACATGACCGAACGCGAAAAATATAATGCGATTTTAAAAGCTGTGCGAGAAGAGCATGCCAAAGGGCGCCCTATTTTGATCGGGACCGAATCTGTAGAAGTTTCAGAAAAGTTATCGCGTATTTTTAAGCAAAATGGTTTAGAACACACAGTTTTGAATGCTAAGCAAAATGACAAAGAAGCGGAAGTCATTTCTCAAGCTGGTAAAAAAGGCGTCATTACGATTGCCACAAATATGGCAGGTCGTGGGACGGATATTAAATTAGAGCCAGGTGTGGCAGAATTAGGTGGATTGCATGTAGTGGGCACGACTCGTCATCAATCTCGACGAACTGACCGTCAGCTTAGAGGACGTTGTGCACGTCAAGGAGATCCCGGAACTTCTCAATTTTACATCTCCTTTGAAGATTCACTTTTACGTTTATTTGCCTCTCCGCGTATCACTGGTATTTTGCAAAAATACCGTCCACCTGAAGGTGAACCGATTTCAGCACGGATGTTAAATAAATCAATTGAGACGGCCCAAAAAAGAGTCGAACAGCGCAATTATATGATGCGTAAACATACTCTTGAGTATGATGATGTGATGAATAAGCAGAGGAAAGAAATTTACTCTTTCCGTAATGATGTTTTACGTTTAGAAGATATTGAGCCTTTAGCTATTGATGTCATTGAAAGCGTTTGTCAAATCGGAACGGATCAGTTTCTAAAAAATCGTGCGGATGAACATGCCTGGGATCCTGAGGGTTACCGTCAATGGTTACTACATCTCTTCCCTGTCACATTTGAGCGTAATGAGTTTGATCAAGATCATTTAGATGCAGAGGATATTGAAAAAATTGCAGCTGATAAAATTTCAAAAACTTTAAAAGATAAGTTAGCACGTGAAAATCTTAAAGTGCCGGCTTTCTTGCTGCAACAAGGTGAGTCTCCAAAACCTGCGCATAACGCTATTAGAAACCTCATGGTAAGAAAAGGCGACAAAATGTGGCAAGAGCATTTATTGCACATGGATCATTTGCGCTCGGATGTGATGTTAAGAGCTGTAGGCCAAAGAGATCCTTTAATGGAATTCAAACATGAAGCTTTCAAACTTTTTGATGAGTTGAGCAAAAACTTACGCATTGAAATTGCGCGTGCGATGTTCCGTTTTGAAATTATGGTAACAATGCCACCTAACTTCCAAGACATCATGCAGCAACAAGGGTTGCGTATGGAAACAAATCGCTCACTTTTCAATAATGAAGTGCAAAATAATAATGAAGTGAATCTTTTTGCAGATCAACCTGAAGAGTCAATGGAAGATTTTGCAGAGGAATTGGAAGAAGAAGTGGCTGAACACTCATCCGATAATTCAGGTAATTCAGAAACTGATGATGAGTCACCTTCATCTGCATCTGCAGGACCAAGAATAGGGCGCAATGATGTTTGTCCTTGTGGAAGCGGCAAAAAATACAAAAAATGCTGTCAAATGGATGCAGTTTAAGCGTTTTTTGTGAAGACTCTATTGCGTAAGCACTTTCAACAATTAGTGAAAGTGCTTACTCAACTCTCAAAATTTCCTAGCCAGAATTTGGTCAAAGTGTAAAAACTTCAGAGTACACTCCTCATCTTTACTCATTTCTTCGAAGGGAAAAAATTTAAGAGAATAGTTATCGAAAATTAAATTCATTGCAGCTGCACGCGTTTCATCATCCGTTCCCGTTTTTATCCAAACTTGTTTTGATTTACAAATTACATAGATAAGTTTATTCATGTAAAAAGAGATAAAGAAATAAAGGTTTAATAAAAATGGAAAAAATATTCTTTGTTTTCATGAAAATAGCCATTTATTTTTTGTTAGTTTTACCGAACTTTCTTTTTGGTCAATCTAATCATGCGGAGTCATTAGCTAAAGAAAATAAAGAAATTGCGGATTTTTCTCAAAAAATCTCTCAATTCTATCAGCTTTCAACAAATGAAAAATGGCGTGATATCACAAAAGAAATTTTAGAAAGTCCTTTAACTCATGAGCCAGCTAAAAAAGCCATTCAAGAACACCAACGACGTATTATAGTTTTTATTTATCCTAGTGATGGACTAAAAATTAAAGGTTTTTTAAGTTATACGCCACATCCAGAAACACACCCCTTGATTATTCTTTATCGGTGGGGCAATCGTCAATTTGCTCTAATGAATCCTGGATTAGATTTAGCTACTTTTGGAGAATATACAGTGATTTCATCAACGTTAAGGGGAGGCGTAAGTGAAGGAAAGGATGAATTTGGAGGAAAAGATGTGAATGATATGAAAAATCTTATTGAGTTTATTCCGGATCTTGCACGGGAATTGAATATTGATTTAGATCCCCATTGTACTTTTATGATAGGTCCAAGCCGAGGAGGATTAGAAATGTTTCAAACGTTAGCACGTTATCCTGAAATACAAAATCGTGTCACAAAGATTGTTGCTTTTTCTGCTATTTTAGATTTACACCAACAAATTCAAGATCGTCCGGATGATATGAAATCCATGTTTGTCAAGGACTTTGGTATGGATCCAAAAAATCCCGAATCTTGGATCAATGCGCGTGATCCTTTGAAAACTGTCACGCGCATTAAAAAAAGCTTGCCTATTTTAATTGTGCAAGGGACCAAAGATCCTCGCATCAATCTCAAAGAAGGGTATCATATGATTGATGCCTTAAAAAAAGCGGGGCATACCGCAGTCAATTACTGGGAAGTTCCGGGTGGTAATCACGTTCTTTCAAATACTCCCCAAGCCATGAAAACGATTAGTCAATGGTTAGAATTCAATGCCCATTGTTATCCAAATACTGAACAATAAAAATATTGTAAATTTGTATTTCTTCTGTAAAATACTTTTCTTATACTCAGTCATTTAATTTGCAAATAGGTCAAAAAATAATGAAAGCTTTTATTGATAATACTTTACTTGATACTCTTGTTTCAAAAAACCAAGAAAACTATCCACGCGTGATAGAGGAAGCCTGCCAGCAAGCGAATCTCTTATTTGAAAAAGATCAAGTGCAGCTCATTTATTACTGGCCGACTCTCCTCCAATTACTCAAACTCGATTCTATTTTTGATAATTTTTTTGAGTTAAAAGAGCAACATCCACTTTTTGATGCGATCAACACAACTATAAACACAGAATTTGATGTGGATGTACTCATCCGACTTTATGACCAATTATTTGTAGAATGTTTAACGCATGTAAAAAATATACCAGAAATAGACGCCCAATTTTTGGTTGAAAAAATTAAAGAAATCAGAATAAGAGCCGTCCCTTCTGACTTACAAGAGCTAATTTCACCTCTACTAGATTATTATGAAAAATACTTAACATTTAATACTGCGCACGCCATGCATAATTTAGTTCTTTTCCTAGCATGGGATCGGATGTGTGTCAATACGGCTATTTTGTTTGAACATGACTCCGCTTCTAACACAATTCGACCCGGATTAAATATTTTAAAGGTGTGCCTTTTAGAGTCTTTTCAACATATCACTACGCAAAATAAAACAGCGCCCAGTTTTTTCCGATTATTAGAAGCCTTGTATGCTGATGAAATGCGGCAAGAAAATTTAGATATTCCTACTGAGCAAGGGTGGCTAGCTTTATGTCAGGGAGCTCGATTATTAAAACCGCGAAATAAACTTGCCAATGTTTTTTTTATTGATGAAGCACTTACCACGACTTCTGTTATAAAAGATTCTCCTGAAGACACACAACTATTGAAAATTTTAACAGTGGAGCCTTTTGAAACTCTACAAGCTGGCATCACGGTATGCAAGTACCTTAATGAAAGAATTTCTTTACTCATGCCTGAATGGCCCTATTTGCTACGTCCGATTGAAGCCATTTGTTTTATAAATGATGAAGATTTGCAGCTCATTTGTGTAAAATACTTATTTTTTTAAGTCGTCTCATCAAAACATATAAATATCTTTTTAAAGATTGCAAGTTGCTATATACACAAACACAAAATTAGCAAATATTAGTAGCATTTTTTTTTGAGGTAGTATGTTTGGACGTCCTTTCAACATTGGATTTATTTTATTAGGTATTTATTTAATTTTAGTTGGCTTATCTTCATTAGCTGCGCTTGGAATTCCAGCTGTATTAATGGGAGTTTTAGCTTTATTAGCAGGCATCTTTATTCTGATTGGTCGTTAGTTAAGGATAATGCAGCGTAGACTTTAGTCTACGCTTATTTAAACAGCTTAAAACCTGTATTTGCATTTACAGGTTTTAAGCTGCGATTCTTTTTTTAACTTTATTTTTTAATTATCTAAAATTACTCTTTTATCTATAATCAAAATGTTTAATAACTAAACTAATAATCTATAGGTAAAAAATGTGTAAAGTTCAGGTCTATTTTTTTCGACTATTTGTTCTGTTTATAACTTTGATGAGTTGTCAGCAGGCAAAAGCAGCCACTTTTCATTCGATTCTTATTGGGGATACAGATGATGAAATATTAAAAAAAGTGGCAAAAAAAGATATGTTAAATATGAGCAATCATATGCAAAATATCTGCAATGCTTTAGATACTGTGGAGAAATTTCAACAAAGTACCTATGTAGGAAGACGCGTGGATGTGACAATTTTAGAGGATTTAAAAAATCTAGAAATTGGGACGGACGATATCGTGTTTTTATATTACTCGGGACATGGGTTTAATACCAAACAGAACCAAAGTCAAATTTGGCCCTACATCTACTTTAACCATGGAGATATTGGGATCAATTCGCCAGATATTGTTGAGATATTGATGCAGCATCAACCAAGATTAGTCATTTGTTTTATAGATTGCTGTAACAACATTTTGAAGCCAAAAGATTTTCCTAATTTTTTTGAAAAAGAAGCCAATATTGATGGATTGACTTTTGCAAAATCAAACAAAGTCAAAAATTTGAGAAAACTTTTTCAAGAGACCCATGGGCTTATTTTAATCGCTGGAGCAGCACCCGGATATTATTCTGAAGGCACGGATAGAAAAGGCAGTTGTTTTACTAATGTGTATCTACGCATCTTTAATGACCTTGTAAAGTCTTCAGAAAATGCTTCATGGGAAGAGATTCTTTCACAAGCGCAACAGCATCTTTGGAAAAGGCAACATCCCTATTATGAGCTTCACATTAATTAGCTCAAAACTTATTTATCCGACAGGGTAAGCAGCTTTTTCAGGTTGATCATGGTGGGGATCATGCCATATCGGCCTGAAATATTCATCATTTCTCATCCCATAGACACGTGTGGCGTTATTCAGGCGTAATGAAAAAAGCGTATCCCCAATAATAGTTTCCAGATTAAGTTCGTGAAGACGTTTTTGGGCTTTTTTATTAAATTTGATAATTTCTAGAGGGTGATTGTTAGTTCCATGAGATTTCCCCCCGGCAGTCGATTTAATTTCAGCCCACGTTTGTTTTTCTAACGCATGAATGAATTTTAAAAAGTAGACATATTGATCCGGAGACAATTTTTCCCAGCCCCAAAGCTCATGATCAAAATCCATTAAATCAAACTTTATCTTTAAGGTCATTTTATCAAATGAACTGGGATCACAAATATGTTTGGGTTGTTTTAAAGAAGGATCGTTTTTAAATTTTGCTACATGTGACATAATATTCCTTTTTATATGGAGCAATAATATTCATGAATAGAAAGAGGTGTGATCTCCTTCATTAAATGATCCGGATCATGATTTTTTGGCTTAACGGCTTTCCAAGGTTCTTCCATGTGAACGAGTTGGTTTAGCCAATGGGCATCGCGATGGCCATAGAACTCTAATACACGATTAACACTATCCTTCTCATTTTCTGTAAGATCAGAGGGTAATTTTTCAGGCAGTCTCTCATAGAAAAATCCCGCATAAACTTTCCAATGTCCTTTATATAAATGATATAAGTTTGGAATGATCGGCCCATTTTTCCAGGCTTCAATTTTCTCAGAAAAAAGAGGGTGCTCTGTCCAAACCAGATGCCAGGCTTGGCAATAATAGAGTAATTTTTGCAGTCTTGTAGCTGTCATGGGACCCATTTTAGCTAAAATATATTCTGCTAAATCAATGAGGTGTGTCATTTTGAAATCTCCGTAACTCTTAAGTGATTCTTTTTCAATTCATACTTATAATTTTAATTTTTTGCAATTTTCTATTCTTAAAATTACTTTTATTTTTATAAGAAATTAGGATATATTTTCTTATAAACTTACCATTAGGTTTATCATGAAAAATATTGTAATTTTTATATTTCTGCTGTTTGTTGTTCCTGTAACGGCTGAAATAAAAATTGGTGCATTAGCGGGCAGTACGAAAGAGGGATCACTCAATGCTCAACTGTTGCAAGAAGCTGTCAATAGTGCGCAGGCTGCAAATGCAAAAATAACACTTATCCAGCTTAAAGATTTTAATATTCCCATCTACTCAGAAGATTTAGAGAGAAAAGAGGGCATGCCGCAAGACGTTAAGCGTCTGCGCCGTATTTTCATGGAGCAAGATGCCATTTTAATTGCCTCGCCTGAATATAATTCTTCATTGACAGGGCTTTTAAAAAATGTAGTGGACTGGTTGTCTCGAACAGAAACAGGTCAGGGCTCACGAGAAGCTTATAAAGACAAAATTTTTGCAATTATGAGCGCTTCTCCTGGCGCGGGCGGTGGGGCGAATGGCTTAAAACATTTACGCACAATTCTTGAAGCGTTAGGCGGCATTGTTATTCCTTTACAAGTAAGTATACCGAATGCTTATCAAGCATTTGATGAACAAGGACACTTAAAAAATGCAGAGAGTAAAAAACAATTAGAAGCGGAAATTCAACAACTTATTTCTACATATCAAGCGAGGATCAACGAAAATTAGCCTTTAAAGGAATTGTATAAATGAACTTAGAGCCTTTAAGAAACATTTATTATAAAGAAATTGTGGGAGTATCTGTTGCAAGTGCAAGTATCGGTTACTTAGGAGCTTTTTGTGTCAGTTTAATTAGCCCTTCAGTATTACCAGCAGGGTTTGCAATTTTGTGTGGATTAACCCCTGGATTGTCTATGGGAGTTTTTCTGTTAGCACATAAAATAAATGTAAATTGTTTGATTACAAATGCATTTTTTGCAGTATTTGTGGGTTATTTGAGTGCCTATGCTGTGACAGGGGGGATGGGATTTACTGTTAGCTTTATTGCTCCATTAGTTTCTGCAGCAGCTATATTGATCACGTCCGTTTTTTTTAGTGCAATCTTGACTACTGCCTTAGCTAAATAAAAAATTTCTCTAATTTGTAAGAACAGATTGAGGTTACATGTCTAATCCAGAACAGCAAAGGCTCAGTGCGCATCATGATAAGACAGCTAATTGGAAAAATTGGGGACCTTATTTAAGTGAGCGTGCTTGGGGAACAGTCAGAGAAGACTATAGCCTAGACGGTAACCCTTGGAATTATTTTCCCTATGAACAAGCCAAAAGTCGCTGTTATCGTTGGAATGAAGATGGATTAGCAGGTATCTGTAATCGTTATCAGCACCATTGTTTTGCTTTAAGCCTTTGGAATGAAAAAGATGAAAGTTTGAAAGAACGTATCTTTGGCGTTAATCAAAGCCAAGGAAATCATGGAGAGGATGTTAAAGAGTATTATTTCTATTTAGATTCTACTCCTACCCATAGCTACATGAAAATGCTCTATAAGTATCCTCAAAAAGCTTTCCCTTATTCAAAAATTATTGAAGAAAACCAAAAAAGAGATGCTTCTGAACGAGAATATGAGTTGGGCGACACAGGCATTTTTGATGAAAATCGCTATTTTGATGTGTACATTGAGTACGCGAAAGACAGTTGTAATGATATTCTTATCAAAATCACAGCCAAAAATATGGGACCGGAAGCTGCTCCTTTGCATTTACTACCGACTGCCTGGTTTAGAAACACTTGGAGCTGGGGGTATGAAGCCGGCCCCATGAATGATACTTTAGTGAAACCTGTAGTGCGTCATATCACAGATGAGTGTGTCGAGATGCTGCATTCAGCAGAGTCACCTTATTATCTCTATGCAGATTCTCCTCAGGAATGGCTATTTACAGAAAATGAGACAAATAATGAGCTATTATTTGGCAAGCCTAATGCTGGCCCTTATGTCAAAGATGCTTTTCATCGTTATTTTACGAAAAATGAAAAGGGAGCAGTCAATCCTGAGAAGAATGGGACAAAGTGTGCCGCACATTTTTTTAAAAACATCTCTGCTAATGAGACTTGGAGCATTTGTTTAAGATTAACGGATCAAAAAAATGCCCAACCCTTTACCAATTTTGAAGAAATTTTTCAAGCTAGGAAAGACGAAGCAGATCTTTTTTATAGCCAGATTCAGGCAAACCATCTGAATGCAGAAGAGAAGCTTATTCAGCGGCAAGCCTTTGCAGGTCTTTTGTGGAGTAAGCAGATCTATTATTATGATTTAGAACAATGGTTAAGTGGTGATCCTATTAACCCTATTCACAGAAACATTTCGCGTAACAAAAACTGGATACACTTAACAAATTTTGACATTATCTCGATGCCAGATAAGTGGGAATATCCTTGGTATGCGAGTTGGGACTTATGTTTTCATTGCATTCCACTAGTTATGATCGATGCAGACTTTGCTAAACGCCAGCTTATTTTGATTACACGCGAATGGTATATGCATCCCAATGGACAACTACCGGCCTACGAATGGAACTTTGGCGATGTGAATCCACCTGTACTAGCTTGGGCAGCATGGCGTGTTTATAAAATCGATTCTAAGCAGGCAGGCAAAAAAGATACGCGCTTTTTAGAGGTGATTTTTCATAAACTCTTACTCAATTTTACGTGGTGGGTAAATCAAAAAGATATGCATGGAAACAACGTTTTTCAAGGCGGATTTTTAGGCTTAGATAACATCAGTATTTTTGACCGCAGTAACTTAGCTATTGAAGGACACATAGACCAAGCAGATGGCACAGCTTGGATGGGTTTTTATTGCACATTAATGATGAAAATCTCTATCGAACTAGCGCGCACGAATGAGAACTATCAAGATTGTGCAACAAAGTTTTTCGAGCATTATCTACGCATTGCAAGTGCGATGATTTTACCCGAAACGAAAGGGTATGCGCTTTGGAACGAAGAAGATGGCTTCTTTTATGATACATTGCATATCAATAATGAAACAATTCCTCTACGCATTCGTTCTATGGTAGGCCTGCTTCCTTTGTTTGCTGTAGAAACAATAGAACAAGTCATTTTACAATCCATGCCAACTTTTAAAAGGCGCATGAATTGGTTTTTAAGCCAACGTTCGAACTATGCCAGTATGATGACTTGTACAGAAGATTCTGATCAAGGCTCAATATTTCTGATGTCAATTTTAACAAAAGAAAACTTGATTAGCACACTTGGTTATTTGTGTGATGAGAATGAGTTTTTATCTGATTATGGCATTCGCTCTCTTTCAAAGTATCATCAGAGCCATCCTTATCATTTAAAAGTTGGAGAACAAGAATACTGTATTCGTTACGAGCCAGGGGATTCCGAGCATCGAGAAATGGCGGGAGGCAATTCAAATTGGCGTGGCCCTATCTGGTTGCCTTTAAATTATCTCATTATTGAATCTTTGCAAAAGTACCATCATTATTATCAAGATAACCTTAAGGTTGAATTTCCGACTGGGTCTGGAAAATTGATGAATTTAGGTGAAATTGCCAAAGAACTCTCCAATAGATTATTAAAGTTATTTCTAAAAAATTCTAAAGGTCAGCGTCCTATTTTTGCACATGATAGTGCGTTTAATACACATGAAGAATGGCAAGACTTAATTCTTTTTCATGAATTTTTCCATGGCGATACGGGTGAAGGATTAGGAGCTAGTCATCAAACAGGTTGGACAGCATTGATAGCTAAAACACTTCAAAAGAAAGCAGATCCCACTTAACCTACAAAATGTGCATATAAATAATACAAGTGATTTACGGTTAATATGATTAATGACAATTCTGTAAAAGCTGTAAATCAGTCGATTTTTGACGACGTTTTTTGTAAGCCGCTCTATGAGACTTATGGATTTTCACAAATACCTGCCACTATTAAAGGCCTTTTTTGCGGGCAGCAAGCCAATAAAGGGCTCCCTTTAGATACTTTGATAGATTCACAACGTATTTATGAGCGTGTGATTGTTTTATTTATTGATGGGTTCGGTTGGCGCTTCTTACAAAACTATTTGCATCAGTTTCCTTTTCTAAAACGCTTTTTAGAAAAGGGAGTGATTTCTAAAATTACTTCACAATTTCCTTCAACGACAGTCGCACATTTAACATGCATGCACACAGGTCAGTCAGTTGGACAGTCAGGGTTATATGAGTGGTATTATTATGAGCCTTTAGTAGATGCAGTGATTTGCCCTTTGCGTTTTACCTATGCTAAAAATGCCCAACCTTTAAAAGAGCTTGCGGCAAAGAAGATATTTTCTTTTCCAACTCTTTATGAAGAGCTAAAAGGGGGGGGAGTTTCTTCGCATATTTTTTATCATCATTCCTATGCTTCTTCTCCTTTTTCGCTAGAAACAAGTCGAGGTGCAACGATTTATGCTTATGAATCGCTCACAGATGCTTTAAGTCAGCTCAATCAAAAAGTGGAGTTGAATTCAAAAGGTTATTTTTTTCTTTATCTTTCTCAAATTGATAGTGTCTGCCATCAATATGGGCCAGATTCTATAGAACTCGAGACGATTATTCGTACCTATTTTGCAGATTTAGAACTGATATTGGGAACGCATCCTTTATTTAGTGATCCTAAAACCGCTGTAGTTTTAATTGCAGATCATGGGCAAACCGCGACAAATCCTACGGAAACCTTTTATGTGAATTTAAAAATTCCCGAAGTGATTCCCTATTTAATGCAGAACAAAAATGGAGAATTGCTTATCCCAGCAGGTTCACCACGAGACTTTTTTTTACACGTGAAGCAAGAAAGTTTAGAAGTGGCATTTTTGCTTTTAACACAAAAATTAGCAGGAATTGCACGTGTGTATTATACTAATACCTTAATTGAGCAAGGATTATTTGGGCCTTTGCCTCTTTCATCGATTTTTTTAAATCGTGTGGGAAATATCACGATTTTGCCATTAGAAGGACAATCTGTTTATTGGTATGAAGAAAATAGTATTGAAAATCATTTTTATGGAAATCATGGAGGATTAGGTCGTGATGAAATGGAAACGATTTTTATGATTGTGGATCAATAATTATGCTTGTCCAGATTGATTGGTTTGCTCTTCTTTTAGTTTTTGCTATTGGCCTTTTGTCTTATTTCGCTAAACTTATCTTTGCAAAACAAAAAATTATCAAGTCGTTTGCTTTTCCCAGTTTGAAAAATAGGGGGTCTCAAATAAGTTTACGCGCTAAGTTTTATTGGGTTCCTCGCGCACTGTATTATTTAGCTTTATTGTGTTTTCTTTTAGCATTTGTTGATCCCCATCTCGCATCAAACAAAAATCCGGAAAATAATCCTTCAAATGTCGGTGAGTCTAAAGTTATTCCAACAGAAGGAGTTGCTATTTATCTTTTATTGGATCAATCCGGTTCCATGGCTCAAACAATTTCCATAAAAGAACAAGGAAAATACCAACAACTTCCGAAAATCGAACTACTTAAACAAGTCACAGAAAAATTTATTTTAGAAAGAGTCAATGACCTGATGGGTCTTATTTATTTTGCGCGTATCCCGCGAGTGATCGCTCCTTTAACATTAGACCATCAACTTCTTGTAAAAGAGTTACAAAGACTAAAAGTTGTAGAGGGGCAGGAGGAAGATGGCACATCTTTAGGGTATGCGATTTTTAAAGCAGCCCATTTGATTGCCGCTACTCGTCATTATGCAGAAACAGACTCAGGTATTGAACCCCAGTATCAAATCAATAGTGCGGTTATTATTGCCATTACCGATGGGATGCAAGATCCTAATTATTTGGATAAGGGAAATCGCTTAAGAACAATTGAATTAGAAGAAGCAGCTGAATTTGCTAAAAGTCAAGAGATTAAAATTTACGTTATCAATATTGATGCGACTTTTGCTACTGAAAAGTATGCACCCCATCGCAGGCAAATGCAAAAGATTACACAATTAACAGGTGGTGAATTTTATTTAGCTGATGAAAGCAAAGATTTGGCACAAATTTATACAAAAATTAATCAATTGGAAAAGAGTCAACTTCCTCAAAGTTTTGTGGGGAGCACGATGACATTGAGATATTTTTCATTTTATCCTTATTTAATTAGCTTTGGCATGATCTGCTTCTTACTAGCTAGTTTATTGGAATCCTTTTATTTTAAATCTATTCCTTAGTTAAGTGACTAATCCCTCGCCTGAAGGCGAAGGCTTCTTGGTATTACTACCGGGCTATCTAGTCCAAGAGCCAAAATATTTTTAGCAGCGTTTTCATCTCTTCCGGACCAGCAATTTACACTGAAGATATATCGTGTTAAATTACAGTAATTTACGTAATAAGTTTTTCGTAAACTTTTTTATACATCTATTTGATAATCAACACATTAAGTTGATTTTCAGCGGGAATTGCTGTACAGATTATGACTATGAGGACAAACTGCAGGAACGTCAATTTCGGGTAATAATAGAGCGGAAAGAAAATTCTCTTAGGCATCATCTTTTTGAAGATTGGAAAAACCTGAAGTTCTTTCGTAAAAAAATCGAAACTGTTTTTAGTTGTATTAAAGCTTTACTGCCTAGAAAAATTCATGCTGTCACTCCAGAAGGATTTGAATTAAAATTGATAGGTTTTGTTATTGCTCAATCAATTAACTTTATTTTAAGTTATTAATACCTGACTTGGGTAATTTAATATTGATAAATAATTAATATTAAAAACGTAATAATCTACTATTTATTATAAATTAAAATTTATAAGTTATATAATGAGATAGAAACAAGATCGCAAAACGGGGGGGGGTTGTGATGGAAGTTAATCAAAACTTGAGCAGGAGTATCTCGGAAAAAGTGGGTGAATTACCATTAAATAAGATAAGCCTAGTTAAATACAGTGATTTAGATGAGTGTACGCAAAAAACAGCCTTAGAAGCTATAGCCAAGATAAATAGGAAAATTAATACGGGTGGGGGAAAGAATTGGGAAGAGTGCGGGTACACGAGTAATATATGTAAAAGAATTAATGTTTGTTCAGGTGCAAAAAATACGCTTTTTCTTGCGCTTGATGAAGAAAAACAAAAAGTTGTTGGTTACTCAGCATTTTATACAAAAGCGGATAATGTCGACGGCATTAACCAGTGGCTTAAAAGTGAAAAGGAGGCTTACTGTTCGTGGACAGGAGTCAATGAGAAATATCGAGGTCGCGGAATATCAGAGAATTTAAAATTAATGATCTTTGACCCTGAGCAACGAATAACGATGTTTACAGGCCACATAAAAAAAACAAATCAGGCGAGTTTAAGAGTATTGGCAAAATTTGGGGAGAAAGGGCATGAAATTTCAAAAAAGGAACTAAATGATACGTATGTGTATTCCGTGCATAAAAAAAGTGACCTTCCCCCCTTGATTTTCGAGCGGATCTCCAAAGGTGGTAATCAAGGGCTTTTACGGCAGGAATTTATTACTCAGTGCCTGCAGCCGCTAAAAGAGAGCGAGCTTATCGAAGTTTTGCGGATCGTTGAAAATGAGTGCGGGCCTGAGTCGAGCCTGTTACTAGAAATTTTAGCTACTTCCGCGAAGGACAATTATTCGTGCGGGTTGGAATTTCTGAAAAAGAGGGAAGTGCTTAGTTTACCCTTTCTTGAGCTCTTGATCACTTTCGCCCGGGAAAATCCCTGGCATGTTCTGCAAATGATTACCGATCGATATACGACGGACTGTACGCCTGAAGAGAAAAGGGTTTTTATCGAAGTGGCTAAGATAGCTGCGCATCTTGATCTTCAGGAGATGTCTTCGCAGTTTGAAAGTTATGTATTGAGCCCTCAAGGCGATCAGCAAGCTCTTTTAGAGATTGCAAAAATTGCCTTTCAGGAAAATTCTGAGGAGACCCTTTACTGCCTTGAGGGGTTTGGACTCGACAAGCAATCCCTTAATGAGCTTGCGCTTTGGGGGGCGAAATTAAATCCAGTAGCGGTCCTTGCCCATCTTAAGGACTTCAGTCTACACTTGAATAGCCTTGAAGATCGGGAAACTATAAACATTTTGTTAAAGCATGCTGCGACCATCGACCCAGAATGGATTGGTTGCCATTTACGCAACTTTGGCTTCCATATGGGGAACCCCCAAGACAGAGCCGTTTTTATTGAAATCTTACAGTTAGCTGTTTTGCAGAACCCCTCAAGGCTCCTTCACAATTTGTCAGAAATCCTGGACCCCTCAGATCCTAATGACAAACAAATTTTTATCAAAACCTTGAAGTCCGTTGCTCTAGATGATGCACTGCTCGTTTTAACACTGCATGGTCCAAATCTGATGGATTACCAAAAGGGTTGCTCTTTTAGAGATCCGAACAGTGAAGAGGACAGCAAGTTTGTCCTTGATTTACTTGAGTCTGCAGCCAGAAAAAACGGGCAACAGTTGTTTTTTCACCTTAAACATTTGTCTGGGCTTGACCCTCTCTTACCAAAGGACAGAAAAATTATTATAAATCTTGCAAAAGTGGCTCTAATCGGAGGAGCGCCTCCTGATTTTATCCCAAACATTGGCGGGTTGTCTTCTAAAGAGGTGTATCATTTGTTTCTGGTGTATTTAATGAACAACCCCTTTGATATAAGAAATCCTCAAAATATTCAAGCGGCCGAACTTTTTTTTAAGGACTTAGAGAAGCTGGGTCTTGAGCACACCTTAGCGTGTTCGGATGTGAAGTTTTTTTTAGGACTAGCCAGTGATTTTCACGACTGGAATTCTGTCAGGAACAGGTTTTTGGAAAAAGCCTGTAAATATGCGGAACGCGAAGCTCTCGAAAAAATAATCGCTGAAATTGATAAATCACCAACACCTAATGAACCCATCCATGCTATTCAACGCATCAATGCTTTAATGTGGCTGGCGGCTTCACTACTGTTCTTACAAGCCGATGAAAGATCGGCAGAGAGATTCCCTTTGCCGGCTACAGATTTAAGAATTTTTAGTCTTATCCTGGTGTTTAAAGACCCCGTTTTGCGATCCCGTTTCAGCGCAAGCCTTCCGTCCGCAATGAGCGATTCCGCAGGATGGGAAAATTTTAACACGTTTTGTCTTTCTCGCCCGCATAATGAACTCTTTGCTACGTTGGGGCTCTTGCTTATCTCTAATCTGCAGCTCACTGCAGAAGAGATACTCCCCATTGCAACGGTTATGAAAAGCCGTCCTTTCAAGTACTCGGTCCGTCGAAAGCTCCTAATTACAGCTTTGGAGAGGGTGGCCAGTGCCTCCCAATTAACGATTGAAGACCGCAAATATTATATTGCCACAATGATTCAGGAGAAAGAATGGAAGGAACTGGAAAAAATTTTGAATAGAACGATCGCTGTTTTTGCCTCAGAGAGAACCGAAAACTTAACACGGAATGAGTTGGATAAAGGGCTCGTTGACCACCCTCTTGCAGAGATTTTGGAGGCAAATCTCACCTCTAGCTTTACTAGAAATTTCCCTGTTAAATGGTCTAAGGGTGCGCATGAAAGGTATATAGAAACTTTTGGTCAATTTAGAGACCAAGGGGCTTTAGTGTCTTATCTAAAAAAAGCGCCTTTGAAGTTTTCTGTGCCCGATCGAGACGCTTTCAAAGCGTCATTGACAGATTGCGTAGAGAATGTGTTGAAGGGGACTTTTCAGGCGTGGCGTTACGACACCGGGCATAATGCTCATCTGCAAAAAATTTACTCTTATGATCCAAAAATAAAAGAAGCCTGGGAGACGGGTATTGAAAAAACAGTTCAAGAATTGACCCCTGATATCCGAGGCGCTCAAGCCTGTGCCGGTTTGCTCGTTTTCGAAGGAGACGACCTGTGCGACATTTTTCACTGCGGTATAGAAGTCGCGGGAAGCTGCCAAAGTGTTTATGATGAAACGGGCAATAATATTGGCCTCATGGGCTATCTGGCAAATGGACAAAATCGTTTGATTTGTATTAAAACGTCGAAGACAGGCAAAATCCAGGCTAGAGCCCTTTTACGCCTCTTATGGCTTGACCAGGAGCAAAAACCCGCTCTTTTCCTAGAGCGGATCTATCCCGCAAATGCGAATCAGGCAGCAAGAGAGGCTCTCTTGAACATGGCCAATCTTAAAGCCGTTAATATGGGGCTTTCCTTATACAAGAAAGAATCTCAAGAATCTGAAGAATCTGAAAATGCCCCTAATCTGACGTCTTTTGGAGGAAGAGCTCCGTTTGACTATGTCGATGGAATTAACAGGGCGACCGAAGGCTCCTACACCATCCGCCGTGTGGAAAAAATTGTGTGAATATTTCAGCAAAACGCAACAGGTCAGATGCCCCTCCTTGGTAAAGCTCAAGCAGAAGGCCTAAGGGCCTGTTCAAAATCTTACCGATCCTGTATAAGCAATTATTTCCCGAGGTAACTGTAGGTATTTTATGTGCCATTGCTATCCTAGCGATATTGATCGTGAACAGTTTAACAAAATTAAGCCTCTTTTGGAGTCCGCGAGAAAATTATCGGATTTTGATGGTGCAATAGGTTTATTATTGCACCGCCAGTGCACCACAAAGATATTGAATTGCTTGAATTAAATGATCTAGACCGAGCCTAGTAGTAGATTCAGGGCCTTCTGATGAGAAAGATTTGATAGTCCTAAAGTGCTCGTTAAACAGGGTTTCTGAAAATGCAGCGACTGTTCGGAATTTACAATTTTGCTCAAGCCGTTTTATAGGTCCATCAAATCTTTCTCATCAGAAGGCCCTGCTGGACACCAAATAATTACCATTAAATCCGAAATGCAATCCTTCTATAACAATCTGTTCATGTCCAGGTCGAATAGTAGAGCAGTCACCAATCAGATTGTTCCAATCAGATTTAATAAAGGGGTATTCGAAAGATATCCAGTTCCTGCCGAACTCTATTAGCCTTGCCTTTATTGACCAAAGTATATTTAATACCAAACCCGAGAAATAAAAGCATAAATTCATGCAACCTAATGGGCATCTTTTGATCAATCGTTTCTCATTGATAGTTAAGACTATCAACTTCGAAACGATTGTCAAAATCAGCCTCATTATCTTGCATGAGTTTATGCTTTTATTTCTTGGGTT
>Ga0335395_10001093_pt1 | contig 17258 bp, 15 predicted proteins | sample MAT02_FD_205744 | JGI IMG/M metagenome (GOLD analysis project Ga0335395, IMG submission 205744) | Freshwater microbial communities from Lake Fryxell liftoff mats and glacier meltwater in Antarctica - MAT-02 (spades assembly) (version 2) ...
CGTACCTGTAATTTTAGTCATGGGTGGCTCCCAAGGTGCTGTCGCAGTCAATAAATTAGTGCGGCAGTGTGCTCCGGCTTGGTTTGAGGCTGGTGCTTGGGTAATTCACCTCACCGGAAATAATGACCCGGATGCTGAGAGCTTGAAACACGAGCAATATGTATCGATGCCATTTTACGACAATGTGGCGAGTTTATTGCAGCGAGCAAATATAGCAATTAGTCGATCGGGCGCTAGTGCTCTGACAGAATTAGCAGTAACGGGAGTACCTTCTATTTTAATTCCTTTTCCTCACGCCGCCGACGATCACCAAAGATTCAATGCCGAAGTATTTGCAGAATCTGGCGCCGCCGTCGTATTCCGTCAAAGCGAACTCACAGCAGAGGTATTGCAAAGCAAAGTATTGTATTTATTAAGAGATTCCGAATATTTGGCAAAAATGTCTCAAGCTGCTGCTCACTTAGCGGTGACAGACAGTACAGAACGTTTGGCAAATTTGGTCAGGGAATTGTTGAGTCGGTAGGGAGTGTTAAAGTAAATAGGCGATCGAGAATTTGTAACCAGGAGAAAGTCAAATGGCATACAGTGACTTTAATTTAGACAGAGTATTGAAAACCTTTGACTTAGCTTATTCTGAAATAGTCGAAATCTTCACTCCTGCACCAGAGTTAGAGTACAGCAGATTACTGACAGAAACTTTGCAAGAAAATCTGCCTGTAGCTCTCGGTAGCAATACAGAAAAATCGCGTTCGGAACTGATTACCGCGCCGATTTTAATGGAAGTGAGAAAACTTTTGCACCATCGCGTGAGCTTATTCTCTGGCATTGATTTTACTGTAGATGCTGAAAGAGGACTGAATGGGAATTGTGATTTTCTGATAAGTCTATCGCCAGAATTGTTAATTGTAAAAGCCCCAGTAATTGCGATTGTAGAGGCCAAAAAGGAAAATATAAATTCAGGATTGGGACAGTGCATAGCTGAAATGTTAGCAGCTCAAATCTTCAACGAGCGCGAAGGCAATGAGATTGCCACAATTTATGGGGCTGTCACTACGGGAGATAGATGGAAATTCTTAAAACTCGAAGGACAAGCGATTTTTGTTGAGACAACGGAAACTTTGCTTACCAATTTGGGTAAAATTTTGGGAATTTTAGCATTGGGAATGGCCGATAGCGAACTGGGTTCCTAATTTTCACTAATATATAGCTTCACGAATTAGCCTTGATACAAGCCAGCGACTGAGAATAAAATATATACTAAAGCAGAACTGAAGTGAAAAATCATGCAGTCGGCAAAGAAAATAAAGGCGACTGCTGCTCTGGCCCTAAATCAACAGTTTCTCTAGACGAAATCCTTTTCCCTTTTTCTTGGCGCTGATTTGCCTTAAACTGCTTCTTCACAATTGAGTTGAGTCTTGAAGTATTCCTGAAGCGATTGATGAGTAATTGTACCGCTATTTTGAGCCTCAAGTTTCCAGGGATATTCTTCTTGCGTCATGCTGCGTAACTTCCATGCAGCAAACTGCCCAAACACGGAGTAAACCTCATCAAGCAGGCTCTTAGTTTCTTCGTCATAAATCGAAAAGTCTATATCTTCAGGACATGGAATTGCATCAGCACCATACTTTTTATAGTGACGGTATAAATCAGGAACAACCGGCCCGTGAGTCCATGCTTCTATCGCTTCAGGAAATAGCGGTTCATCGTACAAAGCTAAATGAAAGCCTTGAGTATAGTAAAGCAATTTCTGAAGTTTGAGATTAGATATCAGATCGCCAGCATCTTCACTTACCTGAGCCAAAAAGTATTTGGCTGCATCATCACAACTCAGCATAACTTACTTGGTTATCATTAAACGGCTTATTTCCATGATACTAGATGCGATCGCCCTAGACGACATTCAACTTCACAAAATCAACCACCGACGCTAAACCATCCTTCGTCTTCAAGTTAGTAAAAACAAAAGGTTTCTCCCCGCGCATCTTTTTAGCATCCCGTTCCATCACGCCCAAATCTGCCCCCACAAAAGGCGCGAGGTCTATTTTATTAATTACCAATAAATCCGATTTAGTAATTCCCGGCCCGCCCTTGCGCGGAATTTTATCACCCGCAGCCACATCGATTACATAAATTGTCAAATCCACCAACTCCGGGCTAAAAGTTGCCGCCAAATTGTCGCCGCCGCTTTCGACAAAGACTAAATCTAAATCGGTGAATTTGTGTTCTAACTCTTCTATAGCTACCAAATTGATCGAAGCATCTTCGCGGATGGCTGTATGGGGACAGCCGCCCGTTTCTACGCCCAAAATTCGATCGCTCTCCAAAGCTTGACTCCGCACCAAAAACTGTGCATCTTCCTGAGTATAGATATCATTAGTCACAACAGCAATCTGGTACTGCTGTCGCAGCGCCTTGCACAAAGCATCAAGCAAAGCAGTTTTCCCCGAACCAACCGGGCCAGCAATTCCTACACGAAAAGCACTCATAAGTAAAAGGAAGAAGGAAGAAGGAAGAAGGAAGAAGGAAGAAGGAAGAAGGAAGAAGATTTTATATTGTAGGGTGCGCACTGCGCACCATGTTTTGTAAAATTTTACCCTGGCGAATTTTCAACTCCGAAATAATCTAGTATACTGAGTTTCATGAGCCATGCTAGCCAGTCCCAATCCCCAACTACAACTAGCAAGGTCATCATCTTCTAATTGTAAAACTTCCCGCGCCGTAGAGTTAATTTGAGAATGTAAATCTAACAGCAACTGCTGGCCGGCAGTTTGACCGAGGGGAATCAATTTCACGCCCGCACCCGCCAAATTTGCTGCCCAACTGTACAAATATCCTACCATAGCCGCTTCCTCTTCAATCTGCCAGCTTGCCGCCGCAATCCCAAAGCCGATCGCAAAATTGCACGGACTGCCACCAAATTCCACCAATTCTTGTACAATTCTTGGTAATACAGAAGGTACGGGCGATCGCAAATCCAGCAGCAACCTGAGCAAAGTCCGCCCCATTTGCCAACTTTGTAACCGCAACTCTTCAGTTTCCTTAGCAGCAGTCGCCCAAGCATTCCAGTAACTCAAAGCCGTCAAATCCCCCATCGTCGCCGCCCTCAAAGCCCTTACCGCCACAGCAGCTTCAACTCGCACCGCCCCGAATTGCAGCGAATCTTGCAACCAATTTCTCAAACTAGCTTCGTTGTCGATCGCCCCAGTTTCTACCAGACTTTCGATTCCCTCAGAATAACTATAAGCTCCCACAGGTGCAAAAGCTAACTGCAACAAATATAAAAGTTGACTGTTGACTGTTGACTGTTGACTGTTGACTGTTGACTGTTGACTGTTGTTATTTGTTGGTTTCAATGCCCAATTCCCCATTCCCCATTCCTAATGGTTGTGTCCGTAAGCCCCAGTTTCTGGCTGAAATGGCACAACTTCTGCTATTACCTCCAAACCCATTTTTTCCAGCATTCCCTGCAAAACAGCATCGGGAGAAAACCTTAAATAATTATCAGTAACTTCTAAAGCTACGTGGCGGTTGCCTAAATGATACGCCGCCCGCATCAGTAGCAGTGGACTTGAAGCGCGTACCGTCAGCACCGATTCAGGTTTTGCTGTCACCAATACCAAGCAGCTACCGTCTTCCGACTGCAATAAATCTCGATCGCGCAATACCGTGCCTCTGGGCAAACTCAGGTGCAGTTTTTCCCCACCTTCTGTCTGGAATTGGTGGCGGCTGCGAGTGCGATCGTCCGCTGTCATCGGTAAAGTACAACTGACAGCAGCATCGGGATTTGCAGGCAAATGTTTTGTGAAAGTTAGCATTTTTCTATTCTATGCCCCCGATGAATTCACTTCACATCTAATTTTTGAGGAATATTTTTTTATTTCTAATTGCGATTTACAGCGAGTTGCAAAATTGTCATCTCTCTGAACCGCTCCCGTTCTTGTTTGCATACCATGCTTTGTGTTTTTTGTCAAGCACTTTATTACAGACGATCGGCCTTTTTTCAAAAAGTTTTGCATACCGTCCAGTAACTCGAACAATACACCTCTCCCATAATTAATTATTGTTGAACAGGCCGGAAAGCCTGTTCAAAACTGTCTTTTTGGGAAATGTCTCATAAAACGGGAGAAGAATAAAGACTAAAACCCACAATCAATCTATTGGCCCGCTTGTTGCAGTCGCAGCAGCTCCGCTTGAATTCGTTGTTTGACTGCCGGATTCGCTTGCTGGAGCAAAGTGAGCTGGTTGAAACGACTAACTGTCAAGCCATTAGTTTCGATAATTTTTTTAGCTTGCTGGCAGTAATTCACGGCGATGCCGCGAACATTTCCAGACAGCCTGTTAATTTCCTGAGTTTCGTTACACACTACTCTGGGAACCGAGCCGCCAACTATTCCTTTAATTTCGTTATAAGCTCGATCGCGTCTGGGTTCGATTGCCAACACAGAGCGAGCGTAGATAGTAATTTCTTCGTTGCTAATCTCTTGAGCCTGGGCGGCGGCTCCGAAAACCAGGCTTGGGGATGATTGTCCATACAAACCGGGCGCCCATCCACTAGCCAAAGCTGCTGTGGAAATGATGCCAAGCAATAGCGATTGCCGCAGCATCCGGTTAAATCCAAATTTAGAGGTGTTGAGTGAGGTGTTCATGGTCGTCGGTGATTGCTTGCGTATAGATAAAAATGATACAGCGCTGGGAGGCTCAGTCTTTTTGAATCATCTGGTGGTTAAAAAGTTCCTGCCTAGGATTGACAATATATTGACAATATTTAATTCAACTAGGAGGATTTTTGAGTTGTTAGGGCGATGGCTTACGCCCCGCTACGCTACGACTTTTTAGCAAACTCGATCGTTTTATCCAGATTAACATTTTTGCAAAGTTGGTATAATCTAAAAAATTTAGTCTGTAATTAAAATTACACAGTGTTCCCGAATTGCTTATACGAATAATTTTAACACCCAAAATATTAAATAATTCTAAAACTCCTTGACAAATTACTCGGATTCATAAATCGAATTCAAGTACGTTAGCGAAGCTTGCTTTATAGGAGCGCCCGCAAATCAAGCTTAAATTTTAGAACCGATCGCACTCATCAATTATGTTGATGATTTAATGTTAAGCTGCGACGCATTGTCGATCGAGAAAATCTCACTGGTTTGGCTGCTGACAGAGCCCGAGCTTCAACCAAAAATTAGGTTTTACAAAAAAACGAACGGAAAGCGGAAAGCTCAGAGACTTCAGTCCGCTCGATGCAAGCGAGGCGAGGGAATTCAGTCCCCTTCAATCTTTCTTGCAAACTATTGTAATAATTCCGTTATTCTTACTCCAGAGTCGGTAGAATAAGAATATCGTGATGAGGTCGAAGTCATGCTAGTTTTTGAGTTTAAAGCATACGGGGAAAAGCAGCAATTCGCTGCTGTAAATGAAGCAATTAGAACAGTACAGTTCATCCGAAACAAAGCATTGCGCTTGTGGACAGACAACGAAAAGATTGGTAAAAACGATCTGAGCAAGTATTGTGCAATCCTAGCTAAAGAGTTCCCGTTTTGTGATGAATTAAATAGCATGGCTCGACAAGCAAGTGCCGAAAGAGCGTGGTCGGCAATATCCCGATTCTATGACAACTGTAAAAAGAAGGTTCCCGGCAAAAAGGGATTTCCGCAGTTCCAGCACGACAACCGTTCGGTAGAATACAAAACTAGCGGGTGGCGACTAGCAGCAGACCGGAAATCCATCACATTTACCGACAAACAAGGAATCGGGAAACTCAAGCTTAAAGGAACACGCGACCTAAATTTTTACCAAATTACTCAAATCAAACGAGTCAGATTGGTGAAACGTGCAGACGGTTATTACGTTCAATTTTGCATTCAGGTTGACCGCTCTGAAGTCTTAGAAATAACTGGCAATGCCATTGGATTAGACGTTGGATTAAAAGAATTCTACACAGATTCAAATGGCATTGCAGTAGAGAATCCGTGTTTTTTACGCAAGGGAGAGCGTAGGTTGAAGAAAGCCCAAAGACGAGTATCAAAACGAGTTAAGGGTTCGCAAAACAGAAGAAAAGCCAGAGTGATTCTCGGAAAGCGCCACCTCAAAATAAGCAGGCAACGTAAAGATTTTGCTGTGAAATTAGCAAAATGCGTCATCCAGTCTAACGACTGTGTAGCTTACGAAGATTTGAGGATTAAGAATATGGTGAAGAATCACTGTCTAGCGAAATCGATTAACGACGCATCTTGGTATGTGTTTCGAGTGTGGTTGGAATATTTTGGCAAAGTATTCGGAAGAATTACGATTGCCGTGCCAGCTAACGGAACAAGTCAAGAATGCTCTAGTTGCGGAACGATTGTCAAGAAAAGTCTATCAACACGAACCCACGTTTGTCGGTGTGGATGTGTGCTTGATAGAGATCACAACGCAGCTAGGAACATTCTAAGTCGAGGATTGAGTACGGTAGGGCATACCGGAACTTGGGGTAGCAATACCCTGAACGCTTGTGGAGAATTGACCGCTACTAATGTTGAAGTAATTCTGCATCAGCAAGTCGATTCTATGAATCAAGAATCGAGCGCGGCTTTAGCCCGCTTGAGTGTCAATACCCGAAGATAGAGGCAGCAGCAGGGCACCACACCTTAAAATCTTCGTATTAAAACGCGCGATATCTGTTTTGGGCGCATCGGCAAGCCTTCGATTCGAGTCGCCGCTTCCTCAAGTTTGAGGCTACTAAAACTTGTCTGGGACTTACCCCGAAACCGGATTTTTCGACCAAACAAGATTGTTACAGCCACTGACAAGAGCAGAACAACCCCGAACCCTTGAATTTTTGTGCCCAAGTCCTCCCGTCATCTCGATCGCACATCGCAGATTTTTGCAAGCATTTTCCCAACAAATTAAGAATTATTCATTACCGATTTCCCATGAAAACTCAAACAAAAATTTGGCGAGTTATCCTCGCATTAGCTATCAGTATTATAGGTGTGCTGCACTTTGTAATACCCGTACCCTTTATCAGAATCGTGCCGCCCCAGCTTCCTTACCCAGAAGCATTGGTTTACATCAGCGGTTTTTTTGAGATTTTGGGCGGAATCGGGTTGTTAGTTCCTCCTGTCAGCAGGGCGGCGGCGTGGGGATTAATTGCCTTGTTTATTGCCGTATTTCCAGCTAATATCAATCAAGCCGTCAACAACATTGCGATAGAAGGGATTCCCCACAACCAATTATTGTATTGGTTCAGGCTGCCTTTTCAAGCCGTTTTGATTGCTTGGGCTTGGGTTTATACCAAACCAGACGAAGGAAAACCGCTGGCTTCTATAGTTCCAGATACACCCGGAAACACCCCATGAAGCAGTTCGACTACTCTGTGGATTTTAAGAATCTTGACTTTCGACAGCACCCGGAGCTTTATCGGGTGGGGAAAGGAGAGCAAGGAGTGCTGTTGGTGGAGCCATATAAAGGAGAAATTTTGCCTTTTTGGAGATTTAAGACTCCTGAAATTGCCAGGGAGTCCAGCAGCAAAATTTACTCCTTGTTTTTAGAATATCTCGATCGCGAAGATTTTGTGGGAGCCGACATGGCGCGCAAGTTCTTGCAGATGGGCTACACTCGATCGCGCCGCTACGCCAACCACATTCATCGGGCGAAAATACCAGCAGAACCCTCAAAAGCTGAATTCTGTTGCAGAGCAAACCGCAGCTCGCAAAGATATTTTGCCGCTAGAAGCAGATCCGGTGAAAGCAGAATCCGCCGCTATATTTAAAGAGAAATGGATGCTGGCGAAAATCAACGAGAAGTATCTCCAGCTTTTAGTCAAACACCGACAGATGTACGAATCTTCTTGAAGCAAGTCTGAGGATTGATATCAGTCGAAAAACAGCAACTCAGGAAACGGCGTTGTGCCGTTTCCTGAGTGTGCGCAATATTAATTCCGATGCCGTACTATAGTGGTTCTCAAGCGTTGTGAGGTATGCGGGCTTCTTCCTATGCCCGATCGCCCGATCGCCCACCTCATGTTACTCAGACAGAGGCTATATTCACTCTTCTTCGTCTTCAGTTTCCCACTGACGCCACATTTCAAAGCCATTAAAGCCGCGATATTGCAGGTAATTCAAGACTTTGCCCTTAGTTTTTTGGTCTACTTTACCCCAAGCCTCGATCTTATATTTCCGCATGACTTTGGCTTTTAACTCGCCCAGTCTTTGTGCTTCCGAGTCCAGATTTTCGGCAATTTCTGCTTCCCAGACTTGCTCGAACAAATCGCTGGAAATTCCTTTTTGCAAGCACTTGCGCTTGACGGCAGACTTGCCGTATTTGCCAGCGGCAGAGGCGATCGAGTTTGCCACCAAGCGAGTGTCAGACTGATAGCCCCGGTCTTGAATTTGCGCGATCGCCTCCAATATTTCCTCATTGCCAAAACCTTTCTCTTGCCCCTTTTTGCGAAGTTCAGAGGCGCTGTAATCTTTGCGAGACAAGAGAAAATAGAAATAGTCAAGACAGTTCATCAGTTAAATTGAAGGGTGACGCGCAAATACTGAATCAAGCGAATGTCAAATCCAGTCGCCTTGCTATCGGCTGACTGCATTGCGATCGCATCTATTCTTCTGTATCCTCCTCTTCTTCCACTACCACATCCGGTCTGTCCGCATCGATCTGAATCAAGCGAATGTGCTTGTATCCGAGTTTAATTTCAAATTCGTCACCAGGCTTTAATCCCATTTCCTGGGTATAATTTGCCCCGATCACGATCGAGCCATTCTTGTGAACGCTAGCTCGATAACTCGCTTCTCGCCCGCGTCCGTCTGCTTTCGACTTCTCTAGCTCAATGCCCTTAGCAGCTAATACTGCATCGTAAAACTCAGCCAGGTTAATCCGTGTTTCTCCACTCTTGCTGACGGTGAAGTAGCCGCAAAGCTTTGCAAGTTCTCTGCGCGGCAAATCACTGCCTTTGATTTTTTGAAGCAGACCTTTTCCTGTTAAGGGTGCTGTAGCTGTTTCTGCCATCGATCGGACCTCGCTTATTGGAATTTACTTATTTCAATTAAAACACATTAGATGAAGTTTGTTTCAGTGTCAATACTAAGAATTTTGAATATAAGATTATGGATTAATTACGGAGGTCTCAAAACCGGGGGTGTAAGTAAAGATACTTGAAGGGCGATCTATTTGCTGCTCGCGGCCCAAATGCTTCGATCGCCCTGCGAGCAATCGCGCGGGGAATTATTGCAAATTAAATGCTTTACTTTTTTATAGTAAAATCTGTTCCCTGCATTTACCAATTCCCGATCCAGTCTGCGCTCAAGATATAGCATTTTTTAAGGACGGTTAGGATATTCTGGAGCCCAAAATATTGCTGCGGCCGTATTTTCCTGCTTTTTACCCCCTCAGCTTCGCCTAGATAGCCTTGTTCCTTGTTCCTTCTTCCTTCTGCTATAAAAAGCAAGACAGCCATGAATGGAAATACCTAGAGCGTCGCTGCAAATCTGCCGTCAGCAATTACCGGTGCGGGGTTAACTTTTACCTCAACAAGACGAGGCAGCACTGGCGATCGATGTGAGTGTCAGCTACTTGTAAACCCGGTTTTTCGGGCACAAAATCCCTTCAAGACCCCAAATACCAAGGAGCAATCTTCTATTAAGGTGTTCGGCATATAACTTGCACAGAAAGCAGTCCGAGGAAGACAATCCGGTAAAAATTGCCAGAATTTTCAGGCCAGCGAGTAGAACGGGTTTTAGTCTAAGCCGTGCTCAAGGGGCGCGGCGGCAGAAAAATCCGGCGTTGCTGATTCTGGGTATGATTCATCAATTATGCGATCGCTACAACCTTGGGTAGGGGCAATTCATGAATTGCCCCTACCCAAGGTTTCATACCTCAATCCAGCAACGCCAAAAATCCCACAGTCGCGATCGGGGGAATAGTTTCGATCGCGCTCTTATTGATTCGCGACTCTTCACGGTTCGCTGCTTGCTCAGTAGAGTCCGAGAGGGCGATGAGTAAAAATCTTCTGGGTGCATCTCAATTTTTGCAAATATATTCGTAGGGGCTCTGGCACTGACGGCAGTAAATCTCTGGTTCTCACTAATAAATCGTCTGCCGTCAGTGCCAGAGCCCTTGGATTCGTTGAGATGCACCCAATCTTCCTCCGATCGCCCAAAGCGGCAAAATTTAACGTTCTGTTCACCCGGAATTGAAAAGACCGAGTTAAAAGCGGAACAGCTTAAATGTTTGATGCACTACAAGCAGCCATTAATGATCAGCGAGGACACTCAAGATGCCGTTTCCCTAACTAACCAGGCGCGAGGGAAACGGCATCTTGAGTGTCCTGATTTCGAGTAATATTAATTCCGATGCAACCGGAATTGAGATCACAACCTCCGCCAGTTTTGAGGCTGGACAAGCGATCGGAAATTCAGCACTCACTGCATTGCCGAGCGCATTTAGGAATGAAAATTTAATAACTTACAATTTTTATGCTTCTTGTGGGATGGGCGTCCCGCCCGCCCTTTCTGGACGGGCGGGACGCCCATCCCACAAACTTGTGTAAATTATTTAATTCGCGATCCTTAGTAGATATCGACCATAATTCTTGTGGAACAGGCCCTCCTAGCCTGTTCAAAATTGGCAATTCTTGCGATGTCTAGTAGCTCTGTTGCTGGTAATTTTGTGACAGGGGAGTCCGTACAGGGGGCAGTAATTCTTCCGGTTTCGTGCCTCGATGCTGCACGTGTCGCCACCCAAAAAAGCCAGCACTCAAAGCAACGGGTAACAAGCAAAACGTCAGGGCCAGATATTGTCTCAATCCCATTGTTTTTGAGGGTTGATGAGCCGATGCAGTGGCCCGAGTTGCTTTGCCCAAAGACTCAGGATTAGGAACAGAGTTGGGTGTACTAGCGGCAGAGGGTCGATCGTTCTGGTGAACCCAATCCCTGCGATCTTTTAATTGGTCGGGAAAATATTCCCAAACTTCCGCGTCAGAACTGTCTGACTCATGCGATCGATTGGCTGGCATTGGCGGGTATTGGGCGATCGCCGAGGACGAAGATGGCCCCTTCCATTCTGTACCCGCGATCGGCTGCTGCGTTCCTGACGTGATTATTTGCACCGGAGAACCGGATATCGTGCTTTGGGCTGGCGCGCCAGTCAGATAGCCGTCAAAATCCGGGTGCTGGTAGAGAATGGGCAAAGCCCAGTACAACTGGTGAGAACCGTAGGTAGAAATTAGTCCAGCCCTAGCCCGACTCAGGCTGAGATCGACTGGATAGCCTTGATTGAGGTTGCGGTAAAACAGCCGCGTTAGAGTTAAGGCTACATCGTCGGGGATGCTTTCTGCCATTGCTAGCACTGCCGGAATGCCCCGCTTGACTAGAGCTTCGGTTAAGTTGCGTTCCGGGCTGTCCTCCGCCATGTCTGAGGGGTCGCCGTAGGCGCCGCGGCAGGAGTTGAACACGGCCATCTGAATGCCGTTGTTGACGAGCAGTCCGGCTAAGTCGTCGCCGCTCAAGGTTTCGGTTAAGCCAGTGCGGCGGCTGACTAGGTATAGTTCACCGCCTCTGGAACCTAAGTTGCTATGGCCTGCGTAGTGCAGGACTTGGTAATTTCCTTGTTCTAGGGCTTGAGTAAGCTGTTCTCGATCGGGCTGTTCGAGAATAGTCAGTTGAATTTCTGGACAGTGCGGGCTGTTTTTGAGGGGGTTAGCGGTGCGGTTTTGCAGTTCTTGTTGCAAGTGGAGCACTTCTCGCTGAAGTTGCAAGCTGTCTCGATCGCCCGGAGAGGCGATCGCCATTAAAATTTTTAGAGGCCCGCCACTGGGCAGTATCCGGGTTTGTTTGAACAAACTTGTACCCGGTTGGTAGCGCGAAAACACCACATCCGTGCCGGTTGCCAAAGGTCGATCGCCCGCGTGTAGAACTTCCCACGGCAGCCGCGGCAAGCGTCGGCCTTTGAGTCCGATCCGCAGTTGCAGCACATCTCGGCGGTGCTGGGCGATGCCTTGAGCGCAAGTCCAGCTATCCCGTAAGTTTCCTTGAAACAGACCACTATATAGTTGTTGCCCGAGCTCTACTAAATTCGGCGCTGAGTCTTTTGGGGTTCGCGAGAGTCCGCGACCAGCAGAAGCAGTTGTCTGTAATGCTTTGGGCTTGAGTACGCCCAGCAAGGGGTCGTTCATCAGTTGAGCTGACAGTGCCAGCCATTCGTCGATCGGCCAGCGAACTTGTTGTTCTGCTAAGGGTACACCGGGTGCAACCCTTTCTGTCCGTACTAGATATTCGTCGTCCCCAACAGGGGTAACAGAGAGTTTAAATTCCTGGTTCACCGGTTTAGCGCCCTCCCGCCTCAATTCTAAATTTGCCCACGTTTTTGTGACTAGCAATACCGACGGGAAAATTGATTTTTACTTTTTCAATCAAAGTTTCTGAATGCGCTTCCCTCGATCGGGCGAGCGCTGGGATCAAATATATTAGTTCAAACACCCTGAAGCTATAAAAGTTGTACTTTAATAACAGTTTATTAGTTTTGATTACCTTCTGGCTCAGTGAAAGCCGAATTTTCTCCAATTTTGAGATTTTTAACATTTTGCACCTTTACCGCAGACCCCTTTACATTCGCCACAAACTTGAGTTTCTCATTGCTCAGTAAAGTTACATTGGAGGCACTTTACCAAGCGGATCTCTAGTTCCTATTAAAATTACTTCACCTCTCGCCAGCAAGTTTCAGGGCAATATGGGAGACAAAGTTGAGTAAATTTTTTGGGGCTCCGGCGATCGGTCTATCTGTCGAGTGCCACTTATCCTCTACCATCACCCCCTTATCTAAAATCTAGATTTTGTGTCAATTAATTAATTGGTCAGCCCTCCGCCTCATCCTTGATTCAGTTGACAGTTGACAGATCGCCCTGAGCCCTTCGACCCTTCGACTCCGCTCAGGGCGACGCTTCGCGAGCGGATAAACGCCCTGTGTTGGGTTGACAGTTGAGTGCGACCTCTACCTAAAAGGAAGAGGATTGGAGTAATGAATAGTTTTCTTTTAATTTCTCCCCGATCAGGGTTCCGGCTTTAAACCAATTGTTTCTGGTAATAAGGCTTGAAAGTCCCGATATTCAGGGAATAGGAGTGTACTTCATATTTTTAATAAAGGCTATGTCTAAATTTCTAATTAAGCATCGGGAACTAAAATAATGAGCATCCAGTCTCTAGATGAAGAATTCAAATCCTTAAGTCAGGGAAGGATTTGTCAGGTCTGGGAGTGTTACAAAACTTCAATGCACCCAGACTCGATCGCAGGAACAGCAAGGATCAAATTTTGGGTATAAAGGTTTTGGGTAGTTATGAGGGAGTTGTCAGTTGCGAGTTCAAATTCTGCTAATTCACTGTAGAAATTACGTAGAAAATCTACAGTTTGGCGCACTTAGACGCCACTTACTGTAGAAATTACGCAGAACATCTCAAGTTAGCTGCGCTTAGGCACAGCACTTATGGTGTATGTGGCGGATCAATTATTTTTGGTGCGGAATGGCAGAATATAAAACTCGCAACGTGAGCTAAATAACCCCTTGCAGTTTAAATAGCATCTATAAGACAAAAGTCGGATATCGGGAACTGTTGCAAGCGAAAGTATAAAGATATAACTTTATATTTTGCTGCCTCATGGTTGCTGATAAACTGATTCTAAGAAGCTCAGCCTTTTTTTGGAAATATCAAAGATGGAAGAAGAAATGTTGTTAGGAAATGTGTCGGGAACACTTTTTCCCGATCGAGTTTCCAGCGAAATTCCTGACATGACAAAAACCAGTTCCTCTACAGGGTTAAATATGCCGAATTCTAATGCAAATGTGAGAAATGCTGTGCCGATCGCCCTCGAAGATGACGAACCAGAGCTCGGGCTTTCAGCCAGCGATCTCGATCGACTCACGACTTTCCGCAGCGCCACAGCCCTAAATCCTGACAGCGGGTTAGTCAAGCTAATTGACGATGCGATCGCTGAAAATAGCACCAGCAGTAACGGCAAAGTTGCGAATCCGTCTAACGGCGCATCCCCAAAAGTTGCTGAATTTAACGGCATACCCGAAGAAGGTGCCGGTGGCAAGAACGATCGGGATGATAGTGGCAGCGATGGCAAGACGATCGAAGGCAGCGATGACGATGACTTAATTGTCGCCACGGGTGTTAACCAGACGATATTCGGCAAAAAAGGCAAAGACAAAATCAAAGTCAAGGGTGGCAAAAATAAAATCTACGGAGGTAAAGATGACGATGATTGTGAGGGCGGCGATGACGACGATGAAATAAAAGGCGATCGAGGTAAAGACAAGCTTGACGGTGGCAAAGGCAACGACAAGATTGATGGCGGTAAAGACGATGACAGTATTTTTGGCGGCAGCGGCAAAGATACCTGCAAAGGCGATGATGGCGATGACTGGGTGCATGGCAACGACGGAGATGACGACGTTGATGGGGCAGCCGGCAGCGATACCGTCTACGGCGGCAAAGGCGACGACAAGTGTGAAGGCGGTGAAGGCAACGATACCGTCAGGGGCGATCGGGGAAACGACAACGTTAGCGGCGGCGATGGCAACGACAACGTTAACGGCGGCAAAGATAACGATACCGTCATCGGCGGTGCTGGTAGCGACGTTTGCATGGGCGACGAGGGCGACGACAGCGTGATGGGCGGTGCCGGCGACGATACCCTGATGGGTGGAAGCGGCAACGATGTTTGCATGGGCGACGAGGGCGACGACAGCGTGATGGGCGGTGCCGGCGACGATACCCTGATGGGTGGAAGCGGCAACGATGTTTGTATGGGCGATGATGGCGACGACAGCGTGATGGGCGGCGACGGTGACGATACCCTGATGGGTGGTGCCGGAAAAGATACGCTCGTTGCTGGCGATGGCAATGACATGATAGACGGCGGCGACGGTGACGACAGCGTTGTCGGTGGCGGATCGGGTGACGATACGCTGATGGGCGGTACGGGCAACGATACGCTGATGGGCGGTACTGGCAACCATACCTGTGTCGGCGGTGCTGGAAATGACGTTTTTGTCATCGGCGATCGTAATTCTGGGCCAAGTTCAGTCATCACTGACTACACAGACAATGACAAATTACTGCTGTCTGGCAGCTTGAGTTTTAGCAGTTTGTCGTTTGTACAAGTTGGCCTCAATACCGAAATTCGGGGTAGCAGTAGCTTTGTGCTGGCGCTATTGTTGAATGTCAATGCGAGTATTCTGAAAGCTGGCAACTTTTTGGGAGCTACTGGTGGTACAATTCCAACCCCAACTCCAACTCCAACTCCTGTTGCAGCTCCGAGGCCGATTCCCCCGCAAGTGGGAGCTAATAATAGCCTGAGTACCGGTTCCGACGGCAACAAGCAAACCATTACTTCTGAGTTGTTGCGGTTTGTCGATGGCCCGCAAGGTGCTAGCGGCACAGTCTTCAAGCTAACCGAGTTGCCGGATGCTAAAACTGGGCAACTACTCTTTAAAGGAGTAGCTGTAACACAAATCGGTGTTACTTTCACTCAAGCAGACATTAACGCAGGTTTGTTAACTTTCCAAGCAACAGCAGGTTTTATCGGTGCAGCTAGTTTTGGTTTTGAAGTTAGCCAAGGCACAAACATTATCACCGGCCAGCGTTTTAGCTTAAAAGTCGAGCAAAATGTCTTTAAATTTACTGGCAATACAACTCCTCAAGTTATTGTCGGTTCGGCAACTCTCGATAACGACATCGAAGGTGGCGATGGTGACGATGACATTAAAGGCGGTAAGGCCAAAGACATAATCAAAGGAGGCAAAGGCAAGGACAAGATTAAAGCCGGCGATGGCGACAATGATATCGACGGCGGCGATGACGATGACGATATCGAAGGTGGCAGTGGCAAAGACATAATCAAAGGAGGCAAAGGCAAGGACAAGATTAAAGGCGATGATGGCGATAATGATATCGACGGCGGCGATGACGATGACGATATCGAAGTCGGTAAAGGCAAAAACAAAATAAAAGGAGGCTTGGGCAAGGACAAGATTAAAGCCGGCGATGGCGACAATGATATCGACGGTGGCGATGACGATGACGATATCGAAGTCGGTAAAGGCAAAAACAAAATAAAAGGAGGCTTGGGCAACGACAAAATTAAAGGTGGCGATGATGATGACTCGATCGAAGGTGGCGCAGGAACCAATACTCTGACTGGGGGTGCTGGCAAGGATCGCTTTATTTACAAAACTTCCCGTCAAGAGATTACAACGGTTGCAGAAGCTGACTTAATCACTGACTTTAATGTCGAAGATGATGTTTTAGAGTTTTCTAATGCTGCTTTTGCTCTCAGCGTTACTAGCTTGACTCGACTCTCGATTACGGCTACTTCTGCTGTTGGAAGCATCGGCAGCTCTAACTTGCTTGACTTCAGTGCCGATATCAGCGTTACGAGTATCGCTACTTTGCAAGCGCGGTTTGCAGCTTTGGGCGGCAACATCGACACGCCTACTTTCTGTCAGTTTACAGATGCCGCTACCGGCCGTTCTGTACTGGTATTTGCGGTTGGGGCGCGCTTTGAAATTGTTGCCAGTTTCTCGGTGAAAATTAGCCTGGAAGTGAGGAACTTTGTCTTCACTGGCGCACCAGTAACTGTTCCTGTCGGTACTGCCGGCCCTGATGTTTTGGACTTCGGTACTTTCCCCGTAGCGATTAAAATCGATGGTTTAGCTGGCGATGACAATATCATCGGCAGTAATTTCAACGATACGATTAACGGCGGTGACGGCAACGATACGATCACCGGTGGCCTTGGTTTAGATGTCCTGAGTGGCGGTAGCGGTGCCGATGTCTTTGGTTACAGGACAACGAAAGAAGGTGGCGATAAAATTTCTGACTTTGCCTTCGGGGTTGACAAATTCCAATTTGTCGCGAGCGAATTCGGGAATTTGACTACTACGAACTTTGATGGTGTTAGCGGTTCAACTCCTGACATTACTGGTAAAGAGTTGGTGATTTTCACCGGCGGAACTTTTGCAAGTTTAGAATTGGCGCAAGCGTCTGCTTTGGGCAATTCTACAACTCCTGGTTTCTTCGTATATACCAATGCTGCAAATGAGACAGTGTTGGCTTTTGACTCGAATGGGACGATCGCGGGTGGCTTTACAAAAATTGCGAGTCTGGGTACTGCTGCTGGGACTTTGGGCACGGCGGACTTTGTATTCACAGGTTCGATCGCAGCTTCTCCAACTGCAACTTCTACTAACTTAGGTAGTATTGCCGATTTAA
>Ga0335395_10001095_pt1 | contig 17252 bp, 20 predicted proteins | sample MAT02_FD_205744 | JGI IMG/M metagenome (GOLD analysis project Ga0335395, IMG submission 205744) | Freshwater microbial communities from Lake Fryxell liftoff mats and glacier meltwater in Antarctica - MAT-02 (spades assembly) (version 2) ...
TTTGACCTTTATCGGGGTTGAACTGGATAAATGGTGGTTTGTGCGCCGTAAATCGTCAAAAACTATGTAATAATCCATAATCTGAAATTTGGATTGGGCTTATAAATGGGTTAAACTGTGTGATAGGGTGTGATACATAACGCTATCACACAGTTTTTTATTGATATTGACTATTGAGGTGTGGCAGATGACTATTTTTTCGTGGCTTTTGTGGACAGGTATATTTCTTGCTGTTGTGCTATTAATCAGATTCTTGTGGGATAAAGTGCGCCCACCCAAAGGGATTAGCAATTTTAGTGGCAAGGTCATCCTCATTACAGGTGCTTCGTCGGGTATCGGCGTGGCACTCGCTCGCAAATTTGCGAGGATGGGTGCAAAATTGGTCTTAGTGGCACGGCGCGGGGAGATTTTAGAATCGCTCAAATCTGAACTTTCTCGCCCAGAGGGTGATATTCTCACCATCACCGCCGATGTGGGCAAAATTGCCGACCTCGAAACGGTGATAAAGCAGGTAGAGGCACACTATGGACATTTGGATGTCCTCATCAATAACGCGGGCATTTTAGATACGCGCCCACTTGAAGAACTCGATGCCGAGCGTGTGCAGGCAATTATCACCACCAACCTCATTGCTCCCATTAACCTCATTCGCTTGGCATTGCCACTGCTCCGCAAACAGACACCCGCCGCCATTGTCAATGTGAGTAGTACGGTTGGGGTGACACTCGTCCCACGACAATCCACCTATGGCGCATCGAAATCAGGCTTAAATGGGTTTACAGATGCCATGCGCCGTGAATTACATGGGACGGGGATTTCTGTCTCGATGGTCATGCCCGGTTTGGTCAATACACCGATGTTACGCGGGGAGAAAAATCGGGATGAGACGCTACAAATGCTCAAAGAAACGGGCATGGCGATTCCGGGTGTCTCTCTCGATGAAGCCGATGATGTGGCAGATAAAGTGATTCATGCCATCCACCATCAGAAGCGTGACATCATCATGGGTGGGTGGTTATTTGGCTTTTTATCGCAGATGGGACAGCACACCCCCAATTGGTTAGATGGGATATATGTGCAGATGTTCAAATCTGAAGATTTACAAAAAAACGTCACTGGGAAGGAATAGTGAGGTATTATGCCATGAATATCGTAGCGGGGAGAGTATTTTGATAAAATTAGTAAATTTTTCGGATTCCTTATTCGCTACAGAATCAAATTCGTGGTAACATTTAATTCATAACTGTTAACCATTTGTCAAAATAGGTCTGGGCGTTTATGCGGATTCTGATAATTTCTGATATTCATGCCAATTATGTGGCATTTGATACTGTCCTCGAACATGCCAAAGGGCAGTGGGATTATGTATGGTGTTTGGGTGATGTGGTTGGGTATGGACCCTCTCCTAATGAGTGTGCGGAACGCTTGCAAGCGCTTCCGCATTTATGCTTGGCGGGCAATCATGACTGGGCGGCATTAGACCGCTTAGACATCCGCACCTTTAACCCCGATGCACGTCGGGCGGTGGAATGGACACGGGAAACCCTCACCGAAGCCAATACCCGTTGGCTAGAGGCGCTCCCCACCACCTTTGTTGTGGGGCAATATACCCTCGTTCATGCCAGCCCACGCGAGCCAATTTGGGAATATATCCTAGAACCCCTCGTGGCGGCACTCAATTTTCCTCATTTCGAGACACCGTATTGCTTTGTGGGGCATACCCATCAACCTGTGATTTATCAGATGATGAGCGAAACAGGTGAGACCGAATCGCACCGCCCAGTATATGATGAACCGGTGTTGCTCAATGGGCATCGTCTGATTGTGAATCCGGGCAGTGTGGGGCAACCCCGCGACACTGACCCGCGTGCGGCGTATGCTATTTTGGATTTTGAAAAAGGCATCTTTGAGCATCGGCGTGTGGAATATAATATCGCAGAGACACAACGTAAAATGCGGGCGGCAGGTTTGCCAGAACGCCTCATCGCCCGCTTGGAACACGGCTGGTAAAAAATTAGTTCAATAAAAAATACCCTGCTAATGATAGACGGGGCATTTTGTTTTATTCTTCGGTGGTGATAGGGTGTTTCTTTTGCATGAGGGTTGCTATAAACTCTGCTGATGGTGTTGCATCTCTATGGACTAAATCCCATTTGTGCTTATGTTCCGCATCGAGATAATCCTGATTTTCGTAGTAGAACGCGATGATAGAATACATCTGTGCGCGGGATAAATTATAATGCTCCATCGCTTGTTCAATGGTATAGCCATCGTCTACAACCATCCGAGCGACCAATTCCGCTTTGAGGTGTCCTCGGTCTAATACGGTTGGGATACCATTGGTTATAACAACGTGATTTGTGGTTTTATATACCATGATGTTGCTCCTAAAACTCAATCAACTTATTGATAATCTCTGTATTTGTCTCAACTAGTTGAAAATATATTGTACACTCTTTGACAATTTTACCAACAGCGTCTATCTGGCAGTTGGAACAGAGAAAAATTCCGAAATGTGTTCTCTCCTCGTAAAGCTATTGAAAATGTAATACCCGAAAATCGGCATCTTTGCTAATGATGGATAAATTATGCTCGCTGGCATAAATGAGATGCTCGTTGTCAGAGACATCATCCATCCCGACATCTTGGCAACGCGTAACTTCTATGCCCCGTTGTCTGAGTTGTATGGCGACTTGCTTATCAATATTGGCATCGGTGTAAAATCTTAATAGTCCCATTATCATGCCTATGTGCGCCGATTTTTCTGAATTATACTATGAATCATATCGCCACCGATTGCCCTATTGATAAAACTATCCGTTGAATGGTCTTTCTGTTATGCCTTATAATCATCCTAGAACTTTGATTATTTTGGATAGAGAGACACCGCATGACACAACAATCACAAAATCCCGCGCCTGTAGACCCCAATCTGTATACAGAGGATTATTTTCTCCATGCCTGCGAGGGCTATGATGAATTTGTCCAGACAGAAGGCGAACATCTTTCACGGCGATTGTCTGCCGCTTTTGCATTGGCAGAAGTGCGGGCGGGTATGACCATTTTGGATGTCGGCTGTGGACGGGGTGAAATCCTCAAGCATTGTGCCAAACTCGGTGCCGATGCCTATGGCGTAGATTATGCCCCCATCGCCATTCGCATGTCGCAACAAGTCCTCGGTAGCCTGTCACATGCCGATGGCAAAACGGGCATTGGGCTGGCAGATGCCAAAAAACTCCCTTTTCCAGATAAATCTTTCGACCGTGTGTTGATGTTTGATGTGGTCGAACACCTGCACCCATGGGAATTACACGAGGCACTCTTAGAAGTGCGCCGTGTATTAAAGGACAACGGCAGTTTTATCGTCCATACCGCCCCCAATGTGTGGTACGACAAATATGCCTATCCGGTTGTGCGCCGTGTGCGTCAATTGATGGGGAAGGGTGCGAATTATCCCAAAGACCCACGCCAATTTTTGGTGGAACACAATGAGCATGTTCATGTGAATGAACAATCGCTGTGGAGCATGGGGCGCACCCTCAAAGAAGCGGGTTTTAAGGGCAAGGTGTGGCTGGATAGTCCGCCACAAAATCGCTCAGAAAATGCCGTACTCGCTTTGTTACGCAAAATTCTCTTTGATGTCGCCCCATTACGCTGGTTTTTTGAGCGTGAAGTATTTGCTGTGGCGAATAAGATTCCGTTAGTTGAGTGAGGTTTTACCCAAAGTATGACTTATCGTGATAAACGTCCTGTAGAAGATTTAACGGTAGAAGAATTAGAACGCATCCTCATCATTCGCAAGCGCGAAGCCCGCGAAAAGCAATTGCGGCGGATGCAGAAAAATGGTCGGGTATTGCCAGACAATGCGCCAAAAGTTGCTATCACCGAAGAAAAGCCCATCTCTGAGCTGATTAATCAGCAACTCGAAGCCCTTGCCAGCGGCAATAGCACCCCACCGCCACCCGTGCCTGCGCCGATGTCATCGCCATTTGTCAAGACGACCACCCCACGTTTTGATGAGGACGAAAAAGCCCTGCATGAGGATATTGCCCATTTGCGCCAACGTCAACAAGATGGGCGTGACCGCATCTGGCGACGTTTTGTGAATATGTCGCTATTGCTGGTGGAAATTGCCGCCGTCTTTGGCTTGGTATTTATGGGATTGGCGTTGTTTCAGTCTATCCAAAAATTAGAGACCGAAACTGCCGCCGTTCAAGTAGAGGCAAATTCCACCCGTTCTGCCATGATACCCACCCTAGAACCGACTCCTGTCTTACGTCTTTCTTTGAATGATGTGGTGTTACCCGGTGGTCATATCATCACCGAATCGGGTACTGTCCGATTTAATCGAGATGAAATCCCTAGCCACTTGTTGCCGTTGGTCAAAGATGAACTCGAAACACCTGTCATTGTTCGTCCACCAAAAACACCAGAGACTGCCTTACGTGTGAGCATTCCCCGTCTGAATTTGGATGAGAGCATTGTTCAGGGAGCGGATGATGAAGCACTCAAGCAAGGGGTGGGGCAGGTTATCAACGGGGCGCGTCCGGGTGATGATACGGGCAATGTGACACTATCGGCTCACAACGATGTGTATGGCGAATTATTTAAGAACCTAGACCAATTGCAAGTGGGCGACCAATTTACCGTCCAAACCGAGCGCAGTATTTATGTTTATGAAGTGCGCGAAATTCGACAAGTTGAGCCGACAGAAGTTTGGGTGATGCAAAATACAGGTCTCCCTACCGCCACGCTCATTTCGTGCTATCCTTACCGCGTGAATACGCATCGTCTTGTGGTCTTTGCAGACCGTATCGGCTAATTTAAGAGAGTATAACCATTATGGCAAAAAGAGAAAAAAGATCCGTTGGCTCAACACCAACCACCCCCAGCGAAGAAGCCGCCGCCAAACGTGCCGCTCGCCGTGAAAATCGCCCAACGACAGGTGTTCCCAGCACCCGCGCCTCTGAACCACCACGCCAAACGGTGGCACAGGCAAACCGCAAAAAGCGCGAAATTCTCAGCCAAGAGCAGATTGCCTATCAATTGGCACATCCCACCAAAACAGTGAGCTATGAGGAACTGCAACGCGATTATAACCATGTCGTGCGCGATATTCGCAATATGTTCATCCTCGCGGCAATACTGATGGTCTCTATGGTTATTTTGGCGCAGGTGCTGTGAGGGGATGATGACCGATTGGCATAACATCCCGTATTTTGCCAATATTAGCCCTAGCGCCTTGTCGCAATTACAAACCTATGCCCATTGCCGTCAATTTCAGGCAGGCGCGACCATTTTTGCAGAAGGCGATGCCTGTGGGGGATTTTTTATCATCGTAGACGGACTTGTCCGTATTTTTCGGATGAATGGCGAAGGGCGCTTGCATACCCTCAGTTTGTTGCGCCCACTCGCCAGTTTTAACGAGGTGGCGGCGGTGGATGGGCATTGTAATCCGTTTAATGCAGTCGCAGTCACCCAGACCACCGTGTGGGTAATTAGCCACGCGCATCTGATTAGTCTGCTGGCGAGTGACCGCCTGCTGTTGCAAAATTATGTCCAACAATTGGCGCATCAGAACCGCGATTATCTGGAACGGCTAGAGGATATGACCTTTCGGTCTATCCCCGCACGCCTCGCCAAGCTGTTTTTGCACGAGACAACCTATGCCGAACATATCACCGAGCCACCCACCAAACTCACCCAAGAAGAAATTGCCGCCATTTTGGGGACAACCCGTGAGGTGGTGGGGCGGGCATTGCGTGGCTTGCTCAATGCGGGCTTGCTCCGCAAAAAAGGGCGCGAAATTGTCATTGCTGACAGAGACGGGTTGCAACGGCTCGCAGAAACCCATCCCACCGCCGAAATTTAACCTCAGTAAACATTTTTATCTGTAACAAAAATTGATTCTTCAAATCCAACAAAAGTCACAGTAACCCTGCTCAATCGCTGGTATGATAGTGGGTATATAATCAAAATAACCCCTGTTATAGAGATTGTGATTCATTCGTTAAGAAGATTTGAGGAGAAAAATCGCCATGACCTATATCATCACCAGCCTATGTTTGCGCGATGGCGCATGTGTCGAAGTTTGCCCGGTGGAGTGTATTGTTCCCGGTCAACCCGAAGCCGAATGGCCCTGGTATTTTATTGACCCCGATACCTGCATAGATTGTGGCGCATGTGTGCCAGAATGCCCATTTGAGGCGATTTTTATCGAAGAAGAAGTGCCAAGCGCCTATAAAATGGCAGACAAGCAAGAACGCCTCGATTTTGCCACCAAGCAATTAGTTGCCCACAAAGCGGGTGATGTGGTAGACCTCACTGTGGATATTCAACCCAATTACGATTTCTTCTCCACAGGTCCCGGATACGATGCGTTGGGCTAACTAGCCCTTTTGGACATATCAATTAAAAACGCGGGTGATAATAATGTCACCCGCGTTTTGTTTTATCGCCTAAAATTGTTTATGGCTATTTTGTAGATGCACCAGAACCCCGATATTCCCCAGAACTATGCACATAGACAAAATTCAGTGGGTTATTGTCTTCATCGCGGACGGTGGTCTCACTCATCCAGCCAAAGACATAACTAGCATCGCTAATAGTCAGATTGACACAGCCCTTGCTTTGCCGATAGCCAAAATTATCGTGCCAATATGTCCCGTGTAGGCTACGCCCTTCATCAAAATACATCACATAAGGGACACTTTGCAAATCCCACGCATTGGGCGCACCCGTCAAACCAGACATGCGGTCACGGTCCAAACGCGCCCACACAGGATACACACCCTCGCGGGTATCAAATCCTGGGATACCTGTGGCGATGAGTGTCGCAAAAACAGGGATATCGTTCTCATAGGCGACAAGGGTCTGCTCATATAAATCCACCGCCACCCACCGACCTTCTACACCCTCTGGACGGTCAATCTTAAACACTTTGGCGACCATGCGTTGTTCTACCCATTCATTTGGTCCGACCATATACCAGCGCCAGCCATCTTCATCTTCTGCCTCTGCAAAAATATTCACCAAGTCATAGCGCTGTAACAATCGCCCTGTATCTGCCGATTGGCGACCTTTTGGCTCTGGCACGGTGTACATCGTCCCCAAAATCCACGCGAAACGATTTTCGAGTCCGTCTAAAACGCGAACCCCACTCATATAGGAGAGTTTGTCATTTTCTAAAACATCCTCTGCCCGAAACCATTCGCCATTTTCTGCTTGCACCCAACCATCCGCTTGGTTGACCACATTGATAAAATTAAATCCCACAGCCATATTGCGGGTGACGTTGCCACCAGGGGCATCAAATACAGGTGGCTGGGTGTTATTCACGCGCCAAAAATCATAATAATCGAGTGTGAAGCGGTCTTGCGGAATCGGCAACACCGTTGGCGCAGGAAAAGATTGCATGAGGCGCATACACGCAGTAGGAATTTCGCCATTTGGCACAACTTCGGCACAAGTGGCGGTATTCATCTGGGCGTGGGTGGGCGCAACCATCATCACCATCAGCGCCAAAAGGGGGAATATCATACGAATTTGTTTCATCATCTGATTACTATCTCCATCTACCTAAAACATCCTTTTGCACAAATAATAGCATAGTTCATTTTGATGATGAATAGCTCAACCTGACGATTACCCCACAGGAGACCACTTTTGGGAATTTTATACCTTGTACCCACCCCAATTGGCAATTTAGAAGACATCACCCTACGCGCTTTGCGTATCCTCAAGTCGGTGGCGCTCATCGGCGCAGAAGATACGCGCACCAGTCATATTTTGCTTCAGCATTATGACATCACCACCCCGCTCACCAGTTATCATGAGCATAATAAGGTCACAAAACTAGATACGATACTCGGCACATTGGCAAATGGCGATGTGGCACTCATATCTGATGCAGGCACACCTGCGATTAGCGACCCTGGTTATGAATTGGTGAAGGCGGTGATAGATGCGGGCTATCGGGTAGAGGCGCTACCGGGTGCCAATGCCGTTTTGCCCGCCCTAATTGCTTCTGGATTGCCCACGGACACCTTTTTATTTCTGGGATTTTTTCCCCGCAAGCAGAGCGCCCAAATTGCGTTATTGGCAGAAATTGCCCACCTGCGTCACACACTCATTTTTTATGAAAGTCCGAATCGGTTGGTAGATACGCTGGCGATGATACACACGCAATGGGGCGCACGTCCGCTATGCGTGGCGCGGGAGATTAGCAAAAAATTTGAGGAATTTGTGCGCGGGGATGCACAGACGGTCATCACCCATTTTGAAAAAAATCCCCCGCGTGGCGAAATCGTGCTAGTTATTGGTGGGGCAGGTGAGCAAGTTGTTGAAAAATGGACAGAGGCACAATTGCGCGATGAAATTATAAGACGGCGGGCGGATGGGGTATCGTTAAAAGAAATATCGCGGGAACTGGCAGAGATAAGCGGATGGAACAAGCGCGATATTTATGCGCTAGGCTTCGGTTGATGTGGGGAAAATATCGCGCACAGGCAGTTTGAATTCTGGCAATAGGGCGGGAATTTCGAGCGTATCGTTGAGTCCCAAAACAGCCACATCTTGCCCAATTTGGTGAACTTCTACCGTTTCCTTGTCGCAATCTACCACCCAGACGATTGCCCCTGCATTGATATAACCTGTGAGTTTGAGCCGTAATGCGCGGAGTTCTTCCCGATTTTCCTCATCGCTAATCACCTCTACGGCTAAATCTGGCACAACGGGGTTATAACCGCGCTTATGGGCGTTTCTTTGTTTGGTATAGCTCACATACGCGACATCGGGTGCATAACGGTTATCCCCAACTTTATACCCGCCTTGCTCACCCGATACATAACCAATGTCATTCTTGAAAAGATACATCATCAAAAACGAGGCAATACGAATAGCAATAATGGATGAATATACATTGGATGGCATTTTTTCGATAATCTCCCCGCTAATGAATTCAAATAACCGCTCACTATTTTCTGGCAATTCTGTCCACGCATCAAATGCCTGTGCGGTGATAGGGTGTTTTTGCGCTTCTAAGACCATGATTAGACTCCTTATTATTGATGCTATTGATTATAACCGATTTTAGGGGTGATATAGATGATATAATAGATAATAAACTATCTAATGGAGAACCGAAAACAAATTCATAGGATTATGTCAATAACGCATCATTAAACGTGTTTTCACCCCACCCCCCCCAAAAAAATTGGAGCGGGGGCTAAAACCTGCCCTAAAATGGGTTTCTCCCCCTTTCTCCACGCAGTGGGGATAAGGGGGCTGGTGGGGGGATAGGGGTGCTTTAAGCTGATAATTGACTTGAAAATGCTTATCCATTGAAATTTGAAAATCATTTGAATTCAAAATAGTTGTTCCATTAGCTGGGGCGACACCATTTTTTAAAAAATATATGATGCGGTCTGTCAATTCTATTTTTGAGCCAGCCGTTGATATCTGATGCTCACGGCAAAACGCGACCAATTCTTCTTTAAGCCAATAAAATGCGCGAAAGTTTTCTGGTGATAAATTTTTGGTGAGTTCTGGGCGAATTTCAGTCATTGACTTATGTATCCTCTGATAAAAATTTTGTACAGTGAATTATATGCCATTAAAATAGGATAAAAAAGAGACCCTTGTTTATTTTTACACACAATTCAATAAATATGTTCTAATTTTGAAAAAAATTGCTTATAATGAGAGGAGTGCTTGTTGATCTTGGACGAATAGGAATTACATGAATCAACCAGATATTCATATCACTATTGAAGCGACTTTTCAGCGTGAATCGCGCAAAGTCATTGCCCACCTCATCCGCCTTTATGCCGATATTGAACTGGCAGAAGATGCCCTGCAAGATGCACTTGTAGAGGCATTAGACCATTGGACACGGGGGGGAATCCCGATTAATACAGGTGCATGGATTATGACCACCGCCAAACGCAAGGTCATAGACCGTCTGCGCCGTCACCGCGCCCTTACGCAACGCCTGCCGATGTTGGTAGAGGATGATATATCAGAAGAAACAGACCCGTTAGAAATCCCCGATGAACGCCTACGCCTGATATTCACCTGCTGTCATCCAGCCTTATCACAAGAGGCACAAGTCGCGCTTACCTTGCAATTATTGGGCGGAATTTCTACTGAAATGGTCGCCAAAGCCTTTTTAATTCCCCTTACGACAATGGAGCAACGCCTTGTCCGCGCCAAGCGCAAAATCCGCGATGCGGGGATTCCCTACCAAGTGCCACCTGTTCACCTGTTGGCAGAACGCTTAGAGGCGGTGCTGGCGGTGATTTACCTCATCTATAATGCGGGGTATGTTGCGCCAAAAGGTGATAGGCTCATCCAGACCGATTTGTGCGATGAAGCGATTCGATTGGCGCGGGTGCTGTGCGAATTGGTCAAAAATCAGCCAACTATTGGCGACCACGCCGAATTATTGGGCTTGTTGGCGTTGATGTTATTACACCATGCCCGCCATGATGCCCGTGTGGATGCCTATGGGGAAATGATTCTCCTAGAAAATCAAAATCGCGCCCTATGGGATAAGCCGATGATTGATGAGGGTATCGCTATTTTAGACCGCGCCTTGCTCCTTAATCAGCATGGGGCATATCAGATTCAGGCGGCAATCGCCTCGTTACATGCCCAAGCGCCCGCATCAGATAAAACCGATTGGCAACAAATTGTGTTGCTCTATAACGCATTGGCAAAAATCGCGCCATCGCCCATTGTGGAATTGAATCGGGCTGTAGCGATTGCGATGGGGTATGGGGCAGAACATGGGCTGGCGATATTAGAATCTTTAGCAGAGGATAAAACCCTCATGGGGTATTATCTCTATCATGCCACCACTGCCGATTTATACCGCCGTCTTGACCGCTTAGCAGATGCCAAACACGCCTATGAACGCGCCATCACCCTCTGTGACAATGACCGTGAACGGGTTTTTTTGGGTAAGCGATTGGCTCAATTGGCATAGTTGTTACAAGGGTAATCGCATCAAATATGTTATGAGCAAAACCATGCTTTCTAATCTATCAAAAAGATGATTTTACCTTCAACCTCACCCCTAAATCCCCTCTCCAGTCTGGCTTATCATTACCCATATCTTGCCTGTGGCTCAAAGCCACAGGCTATCGGAAAATATAAAAGCACCCTAAAGCGTTCTCAGTAATACAATTTCAAGTCTAAAATAGACCTTATATAACATATAACAGACGGCTTTAGCAGGCTTCTAATAAAAACTAACCAGAGGCTTTAAGCCTCTGGTTAGGCCAATGAATGAATTTTGCCCTTATTTACTCACTTTCCTGACTTATGGGTAATGATAAGGGTTGTGGAGGGTGGGCTAAACCGCCTATTTACGAGGTTTACACCCCCTTTATCCATGCAATGGGGATAGGGAGGCGGGGGCTGTTTTACGGACTTATTTGTTATCCATAAGTGACATTGAATAAAAAATGGGGTGGTCTGTGTGCCACCCCGTTTTTATTAACGGTGTTGAGGATGTTTTTCGTTGCGTAATAATTCGATTTCTGCGACCAAGACAGACATTTTGACCCATACATGGTCATCTGAGATAATCCACTTGGTTTGTAGCACATGACGTTTGTCTAGCAATAATAACCCCGTCAAGCCGACCATATCATAATCTTCATGCACATCACCGCGCGTGTCTGCCAGCAGTGGGAAGGGGATGGGCAAGGGGCTACTCATCTGAAATCCATACAACATTTTGGCTTCATCGCGCACAATCACCGCCGCAGGTGTTCCGAGTGCGATGAATTTTGCCATGTGATGTTGCAACCACATAATACGGCGCACACTCGATGGATGCCAAATATCGCCAATAAATGCGAGTAATAAGCCATTTTCACCCATCAATGTCCCCAATTCATACGGAGTCCACTGGCAATCTGGCAAGCGAAAATCGGTCATATAGCTCATTAATTGTGGACCTTGCTCTAAAATTCTGGTTGACATGGCACATTTCCTATGCGTTTTTAATTATTTCTCCATTATAAATGAATTTAGTCGCAATAAATAATTAAGAATTAATGATGTGTCAATTTTCTAATGGGTGCTTTGTCACTTTTTATTTTGCTATGAAATGATTAAAATACTTAGGGGAGCATAATCTTGCCTAAAGTAAGCATCCCCATGCCTAAAGGCGGGGGCTTTGAATAGCCTCAATGCTTACCAGTCTCAGCCAGCAATGGCTATGTTATGGGTGAATACATAGGCACTTCGGGGTGCTTCACCAGCCCCGAACTCTGCGGTGAATGATTAAACAGGACGAAATGGGAGTCAGCCAGTGTCGTTCACATACAAAACCACCTGATAATATTGACGAGGTGACCATAACCCGCGCAAGCGGAGTAGGTCAGAGGACACCCGCTTTATAGCAAAGTCCTCTCCCTTCGGGGATATTTAGCCCGTTATACCTATACGAAAGGAGAAAGGGCGCTCATCCCCACGCCTAAAAGCAGGGGTTTCTGCGCCTGACATTTGTATGATGAAACTTTTCCCTAAAAAATGGATAGCCCTCATGGTGGCGGTGCTAGTGGCATTGGCATCATTTGGCACGAGTGTGGCACAGACCGATACGACCACAGAGCCAACCTCGACTATCAATTTCTTTTTTGTATTGTGTGATACACAAACAGTCATAGACTTTTCTGGCACAATAGAAACTGGCTATGATGTGTATTATCAAATATTTTCGGCGGCTCGTGGTGGCGGAACAGCCCTCACTGCCTTGCGCCGTCTGACAGTGGGTGGCAATTTTACGACCACCGAAACAGTCGCTTTTAATGCGGGTTCAACTGTTGCGGCGGGGCAAGTGGGCAGTATGTATATTGCCATTGCGCGTGAAGGTGTGCCAACTGATACGATTTATTCCGATTATGTAGATGATATTCAAGATGGATGCCGTACCAGCACAGGCACTACTGCACCCACAACCACGTCTACAGAAACAACAACCACCTCGACCACCGTAACATCTTCAAGCAGTAGCTCAACCACCGCGACAACCCTAAGCCTGCCCTCAATTCGCTCACCATTTGGCGGATTTATCAACCCAGGGTATCGTCCACCTGCCGCCGCCCCAGTGGTACAAATTGGTGCATCACAGGTGGTATTGCCACCCCGCCAACAGACACCAGGGGTCATTTTTGCCGAGTGCAATCAATACCCACAAGCAGAACCCGGTATTTTGTATGATAACGACAACATCATCATCTTCTGGTCGTGGTATGCCGCCACCGAACAACAAATGCTCGACCATATCAATAATTCCCAATATGCTGTTGCGGCATGGGGCAACCCATTTAGCAATGTTATCCGCACCCCTATCGAATCATTGTCTGGTGATTTCTGGGTGTTCTATTATGTGACACTCGGCAATTTGCAACCTGGCAATTATCAAATTGACTATAAAGTCTATTGGTCACAAGCCATCACCGATGGTTATGACGATTTTGGACCAGGGACAGATAACCCCGAATTGACAGGCAATTGCTATTTCCAAATTTTGCGTAATCCAACCAATTCGCCTGTGAATTACACACCATACCCACGCTAATAAGGATGGGGATGGTTTTGGTCTTGTGCCAAAGCCACCCCCTTTTAGGTTAATCTTGATGGAATCTGTTATACAGCACGCACAAACCCTATTTGGGCTTGAATTATCATCAGACCAGTTGGCATTGTTTCAGCGATATGCCGATGAATTGACAGCATGGAATACGCATACCAACCTCACCGCCATTATCGAGCCAGAGGCGGTTGCTATCCGCCACTTTTTAGATTCGTTATCGCTCTATCCATTGCTCAAAACCGATATACCCCAACGGGTGATGGATGTGGGGACGGGCGCGGGATTCCCTGGTATTGTCTTGGCGATGTTATTTCCGCAATTGCAAGTGACGTTATTAGAAGCCACAGGCAAAAAGATAAAATTTTTGGAGCATGTGGTCGGTCTATTTGGGCTTAAAAATGCCACAACCCTTCATGCCCGTGCAGAAGATGCGGGGCAGATGTCTGGTCATCGCGCTCATTACGATGTGGTGGTGGCGCGGGCGGTGGCACGTTTGCCAGCCTTATTAGAATACATGCTCCCACTCGCCAAAGTTGGCGGGGTGTGTATTGCCATGAAAGGTGTGTCTGCACAGGCAGAATTAGACGATTCTAAAATTGCCCTCAAGACACTCGGTGGACGGTTTGATAAAATCGAAACGGTGATGCTTCCGATGGTGGATGAAGCACATCACATGGTCATTATCGAAAAAATCGCCAAAACGCCATCCGATTATCCCCGCAAGCCCGGTATCCCCGCCAAAAAACCTCTCATCTGATACCGTGTTGATACCTCAGCAATTGGGGTAACAACGGGGGTCTGGGAATGCCCCACCAAATATCACGGTTGGATAGGGGATTATAGTGGGTCCAGCCACAACCAATGTCGCCGCGGCGCTGTCTATGGGGAGCGCCTCAATAATCGCTTGGGTGTCGAGTGCTAAAAGTGATACCCATCCCACAACACCACCCGCCGATACTTTCACCCACGCGCTATATGAACTTCGCGCCAATAATTCTAATTCTGCCCCTACCTGAATCGTCATAATGGCAGGGAAGCTGGCATCTGGGGCTTGTCGCATGACCACACCACTCATGGCGACCACTCTGGCAGTGTTGCCCAGTTCACCATAGCGTTGTGGGGGAAGGGGTGTATTGCTATAAACACTATTGATTGCCCCATGATTCCGTTGCAAAAATTCGGCAGACATCCAGCCAGTTTGACCATTTGCCAATCGTATATGATACCAATCGCCTGCGGGATTTGTGCCTAAAATGGTCATGATTTGTCCGCTTGGGACTTCATAGATAATGTCATTGCGGGTAGATGGTCCTGTACGAAGATTGACTCGCGCATCGGTGACCACGTATCCGGGTTGTGGGAGATAAGTGGGGCGGTCTAATAACCCCAGAGGGAAATTTTCGAGTAGGCTCATCGTATATGCCATTGGTGCGGGCGGTGGACTGGCGGGTGCGCTAAAATCGTTGTTGATATAGGGCAGGCGAATTTCTTGCCCTGCGAGTACCAATTGGGATGTTTCATAGGCACTCACACGCATCACACCCTCGATGACGATGAAAATTGTCTCGGTAGGGGTGGTGAGGGCGCTGATTGTGCCATTGACATCTAAAGCCACCCCATTGATAACCAGCCGAATCGGTTCAAAACGTTCTTTTGCCTGAAAGGTGAAATTGCTTTGTGGGGTGGCAAAACAGCCACTATCGGGTGTTTGTGTTGTTAGGCGGATATTGCTCCATTTGGGGGTATTGGGTGGGGACATATCGCGTAGCATCACATCGCCCAATAAAATGCCTCGTAGCTGATTTGCCTCTGACCGCATCCAGACCATACCGCCGTTACTACCATCATCGGTGAAGGCGTTGGTGTGAATACTGGTGAGTGCGTCTAGTGGCACAATTGCCCCTAGTGTGCCGAGTGAATTGCTCACAGGTCCAACTGGTTCTGCGAGTGGGGCATTGCCCCCATTGCACACATAATTATCGGGTGCAGACAAACATAATTCACTGGCGATGCTATAAAATTGGGTCAGATAATCGGCACAGGTGGGTGTGGTCTGCTGGGCAGTAGTGATAATGAGGCTTATGGCGCTGATGCCGATGAGTATCCAGAGTCGCAATACAGTCTTTTTCATATATCTTTCACCTAAAATAGATTTATAGCTTGATGATAAATCAAAACTAGCCACCTGTCCAACATCCACATCGTTATTTTGTGATATAATAACCAACTTGTGTGGAGGTCTATTTATGCCCGATTCGCCAATTCAAAATGCCAATCCGCCTATGCGGTTACTTGCCAAATTTACCGAATTATTCCCCAAGACAACCCCTGTTTATTTATTTCAGGCGGGTGGTCGAGAGATGTGGGTGGCGGGAATTTTATCGGATAATGACGAATATACCATTCATTCACCCGATAATAACGATGGCAAAGCCGTTTTTACGTGGCGGAGCGCCCGTAATAAACGCACGGTGACAAATCGCCCGTTGTCTAGCTGGTCGCGGTATGCGGCGGGGGTGGTGGTGATGCTTGCCAATGCAGGTTTAAGCCTGCGTGGGATGCAAGTGGTGATTGTGGCAGAACAAGCTACTGGTCCGCGGTATGATTATGATATGGGTATGGCGGTGGCGGCGTTGTGCTATACCATTCAGGAATATCCCTATCGGCAGGAGCATCTGCACGAGTTGATGGATCAAGTCCGTCGAGAATATATGGATACCTAGCGAAAGTGTAAATGATGAAACGACTAAGAATTGACCGCAGTGATTTTGAACCCTTATTTGAGACATCTAGTTATGATGCAACCGTCTATCTCGATAGCGATACGGGCGATGTGATTATTATTACCCAAGATGACCGTGATACATTTGATACATGGGTCTATGAGCAGTTTGGCGAATTTGCCACCACAAGCCAAATTGTCGGTGTGATAGAAAAAGTGATACGCGACTGGGATGCGCGCAAACGCGAGGTCATGGTCACATTGGCGCATTTAGACGACTCTGACCGTTATATCGAATTACCCGGTCAAAATACCAGCCAATCGTATGGTGACATGGAAAAGTTTATCGTTACCATCAAAGATAAGACCCAGCACGCCGCCTTAGAGACGGCTATACAGGGTAAAGGGGCATTTAGTCGTTTTAAGAACACGCTCACGAAGTATGATTTGTGGGATGCATGGAATAAATTCATCGAAGACCGCAAATATAAACGGATGGCGGCATGGCTCAAATCGCAAAATATTGAGCCGTCATTTTTTTAATATCGCTAACGTGGGTATTATCGCTTGCGGACGTGATATAAGGCTTGTCCGTAGTTAAAAAAGCAAAATATGATAAAAATAGCGTGTATTTTGCCAGCCGCTGGGCGGTGAACCACTCATCTGTGCTTCTGAAAGCCCGTGAACGGGGTTGTTTTGCCTATTTTCATCACAAAAACGGGTATGGCGTAGGGGCTTGCCATGGCAAGCCCGATTTTTACGGTTGGGTACGGGGGTTTGCCATGGCAAACCCGTACATCATGCCAAGCTGACCCTAAAAATCGGTAGGTCAACCCCATTTATGGGGTTTTGGTGGCGCAGGCAGGTGGTTCACCGCCTGCCAAATCTACGCAAAATCATCAAAACAACTACGGACAAGCC
>Ga0335395_10001096_pt1 | contig 17250 bp, 15 predicted proteins | sample MAT02_FD_205744 | JGI IMG/M metagenome (GOLD analysis project Ga0335395, IMG submission 205744) | Freshwater microbial communities from Lake Fryxell liftoff mats and glacier meltwater in Antarctica - MAT-02 (spades assembly) (version 2) ...
ACTGCCTATAATGTTGCTGCATTTGAGTACCTGGCCCGAAGTAGAAGCTTATCTAGAAAGTTCCCGCGGCATAATTATCCCGATCGGCTCCACGGAACAGCACGGGCCCACCGGCTTAATCGGAACTGACGCGATTGCTGCTGGTGCGATCGCCCAGAGTGTCGGCGAAGCAGCCAATGCCTTAGTCGGCCCGACAATTAATGTCGGGATGGCCTTGCACCACACCAGCTTTCCCGGAACCATCAGCCTTCGACCGCAGACGCTGATCTTAGTAATTAGGGATTATATCACATCTTTGGCAAAAGCGGGATTTGAGAAATATTTCTTTATTAACGGTCACGGAGGCAATATTGCGACGATGAAAGCAGCATTTTCCGAGACTTACGCGCATTTGTCGGACTTAAATCTACCAAATGCCGATCGAATCCAGTGTCAAATCGGCAACTGGTTCATGTGCGGTTCAGTCTACAAACTAGCCAAAGAATTGTACGGAAACCAAGAAGGTTCCCACGCCACCCCCAGCGAAATCGCCTTAACCCAATACTTGTATCCAGAAGCAATCAAGCAAGCACCGCTTTCGGAAGAAGTTGCATCCGGGTACAAAATCTATAGTGCTGCTGACTTCCGTCGCCGATTTCCCGACGGGAGAATGGGTTCAAATCCCGCCTTAGCAACTCCCGAACACGGCCAGCAATTTCACGATTTAGCAGTCAAAGAATTAACTAATAATTATTTGGAGTTTTTGAACTCGGATTAACGTTTTTGCCTGAAAATCTTGATAAATCGCGTTTTGATCCGAGGCCAGATCCCCCTAAATCCCCCTTAAGAAGGGGGACTTTGAGATGAATCCTGTCCCCCATTAAAAAGGGGGACTTTGACAACTCTCCTGTCCCCCCCTTCTTAAGGGGACTTTGACAACTCTCTTGTCCCCCCCTTCTTAAGGGGGGCTAGGGGGGATCTGGCCCCGATCATCAAACAGCAGACCGGTACTACATTTGACGTGTTTGTTGACACGAATGCTACGCGGCGACTTCAGCTTCAGCTTCAGCTTCAGCTTCAGGTGCATCTGGCACATCTTGCTTAATCGTCAAATAGCGAATCACTTCTTCGCTCAGACGCATCGCGCGTTCCATAGGAAAAATTGCAGCGCCCGGAGCTGTATAGTTCATTTGAACGTATACTCCGTCGCGGTGCTTGCCGATTTCGTAAGCCAAACGGCGCTTGCCGCGGTGCTGAGTTTCAATATTTTCAGCACCTTGATCGCGCAAAATGGTTTGATATTTCGCGATCGCCTGGTCAGTCATTTCTTCACCCAAATCTGGGCGCAGAATGTACATTGTTTCGTAAATAAACGGTTTCATGGCAATAATCCCCTTATGGACAACAAGGCTTCTCACGAAGCAAGGACTTATGATCATATCCCAACTATGAACAATCTCAAAACTAAAAAATCAAATTCCCTAAACAGCCGTCCCTCGCGGTGGAGCACGCTGTGGACATACAGTATCATGGGGGCGATCGCACTTTTAATGCTATTTCCCTTGCTGTGGCTACTCAGCACATCCCTCAAATCCCCCAGCGAAAACATCTTTGAATATCCCCCGCAACTGTGGCCACAACAGCCAACCCTCGAAAACTTCATCAAAGTGTGGCAAACCAACCCCTTCGGCCGCTACCTCTTCAACAGCACCCTAATTGCCGGCCTCACAGTCAGCATCAACGTTTTATTTTGCGCCCTCGCCGCATACCCCTTAGCCAGACTCAACTTTCGCGGCCGCGAAGCCATTTTAATTACGATCGTTTCCACAATCATGATTCCCTTCCAAATAGTCATGATTCCGCTGTACATTTTGACAGTACAACTCGGATTGAAAAACAGCTATTTAGGCGTCATCTTTCCCGGACTAGCCTCAGCCTTCGGCATATTTTTATTGCGGCAAGCATTCCTAGCAGTTCCCAAAGAATTAGAAGAAGCCGCCCGCATCGACGGCTGCACAGAATTAGGCATTTGGTGGCACGTGATGATTCCGGCAATTAAGCCGGCTTTAGTCACTTTAGGAATTTTTGTATTTATCGGTTCTTGGAGTGACTTTCTGTGGCCGCTGCTAGTTTTAGACAGGCCGGAATATTACACGTTACCTTTAGGTGTCGCGAATTTAGCCGGGACATTTTCTTTGGATTGGCGTTTGGTGGCGGCTGGTTCAATTATTTCTATTGTTCCTGTTTTAGGACTGTTTTTGGTATTGCAAAAATACATTGTGCCCACAGAAGCGGCCGCCGGAGTGAAAGGATAGAAGAAGTCATCAGTAATTTGTAGGGTGTGCACTGCGCACCGGTTGACTTTGATACCCATCGAAATACGTACTGGTTGACTTTTTCGGACATTGCGCACGTTACAAGATGAGCCGGTGCGCTCTTATAGCACCCTACAAACTACTATTTTCACTCCTTGATTCAAACAGACGGACATCGGTTAATCAACGGAATCAAGCAAACTGTAGTGATTGGTCATCAGTAATTTGTAGGGTGTGCACTGCGCACCGGTTGACTTTGATACCCATCGAAATACGTACTGGTTGACTTTTTCGGACATTTCGCACGTTACAAGATGAGCCTGTGCGCATTGCGCACCCTACAAACTACTCCAAACTCATGTCTACCTCGGAGTAAAAACGGCACTAGGATAAGCAATCCGCTTGTGATTGAACTGTTCCCAAACCCGCACAAAAATCTCTGCAATTAGAGACATATCATCCCGCGTTAAACCCGAATCAATCAACTGATTATCCTGCCAACGAGCTCGCAAAATCTTATTAACCATATTCAAAGCTTCCTCGTGAGTAGCATCCTTGAGCGATCGCAAAGCAGCCTCACAAGAATCCGCCAACATCAAAATCCCCGTTTCCCGCGACTGCGGAATCGGCCCGTCGTAGCGAAAATCCTGCTCCATCACTTCCCTGGTTTCGATTGCTAACTTTGAATGATCCGCATCTGCTAAAGTAATGTTTAAATCTTCTGGTTCTTTGGCAGCAATTTGCTGCGCTTGATGGTAGAAATAAGCAATTAACATTGTGCCTTGATGTTCAGGAATAAACGCCTGAATCGCCTTCGGCAATCGGTGCTTGCGCGCCATCACCAACCCCTCGCTAACGTGCTTTTTAATAATCTCAGCGCTTTTCCAAGGGTCATTAATTTCATCGTGTTTGTTGCCCCCACCCATTTGATTTTCACAGAATCCGAGCGGGTCGTGCATTTTTCCAATATCGTGGTATAATGTCCCAGCTCTGACCAGCTCAACATTGCAGCCGAGTTCCCGGGCCGCAGCCTCCGCCAAACTAGCCACAAACAGCGTGTGCTGAAAAGTCCCCGGAGCCTCGGCAGCCAACCTCTTTAACAGCGGGCGGTTGGGATTGGCAAGTTCCGCCAGCCGGATCGGGGTAATTAGGTCAAAAACGTGTTCCAAATAAGGGCTAATGCCGATCGCCACAACGCTCCAAGCCAAACCGGCCAAACTTTGCGCCCCCACCGTACCGAGCACGACGTACCAAATCGCACCCGCAGCCGCGCTGGCAATCAAAGTCCCCACCAGATAAACCGAGCCCTGAGTCAAGCCGACAGCCACGCCCAACAGAGCCAACTCCTCGCGCGATCGCAGCCGCCCGGCCATAAAAGCGCCCAGCAATCCTCCCGCCGCGCTGGCCAGCAAATGAATCAACTCCACATTTAAGCCAACGGGCAGCAGCGCCGACAGCAGCCCCACCACAGTCACTCCCACCGCCGAACCGTAGAAGCCGCCCGCTAAAATGCCGATCGCGGGCAAACTCGTCCAAGGCAGCCCAAAACTCACCAGCACCGGCGCGCTCAAAGTCAGCAGCAGCAACAGCAAATGATCTCTCCGGCGCAAGCGGTAGTGCCTTTCTACCAGCAGCACGATCGCAATTGCCCCCGATACTAAACACACGAACCCCGCCAGCCCCAGCCAATTCACCCCCCGCCGGCTCAAACCAAAATAGTCCAGCAACACGAAATCTTGCTGCGATATTTCTTTTCCTTCTGTAACAATAATATCGCCCTGCTCGACGGCGATCGTCACCGGTTTCACCTTTTGCGCCGCCAATTCAGCTAGTTGTTTGGTTGCTTCGGGATCTTTCACCAGATTTGGCTGCAAAATCGCACTTAAACCTTCAACTGCCAAAGCTTGCGACTCTAACGGCACTTCATTTGCTACTTGCAGCTTCACAGCTTCTGTCAATATCTCTTTTGGCAACCCCGGCGGGATACCTTGAGCCAGCATTATTTTTGCCACTCGACTCATACCCGTTTGGGTTTTCTGCCAAGCTGCATCCGACAAATCGAACAGCGAAGTATCGTAAATCTGTCGGAGTCCAGAAACCGACGGTTTTTCCAGCGCCTCCACAGCAATGGCATAGCGGCTGCGGGCAGAGGAAATACTGTCTGTCAGGCTTTTGAACTCTGCTACTGAGACCGATCGGCTGTAAGCTTGCAGTTGAGTTAGAGCCTCCTGCTTATACTGGCTATCTGTCGGCGCAGCAGTGGCGGGGGAATCCAAATTCAACTTCTCGGAAGTTGCACCGCTAGAGTCTCCAGCCACGGCCAAAATCGATCGCCACTCCCACTCAGGACACCCCCTCAAGTAAAGTTGAGTCGAATTTGAGAGCGCCGAGGTGGCGGCAAACGGAAACGAGCCTACCTCCCCCCGCAGTTCGCTTCCCTGTTGCCAAAATAGCTGCATTTCTCGATCGATTTGTGGCTCGACGGCTGGATCGAGCATTAATATCGCTACAGCCCCGATCCGCGCCGATGAACGCTCTTCTTCAGTAGTTTTGCGATCGGGGATACTAGCACTAGCAGGAGCCTGAATCGTCTGAGGAGCTTTCGTCCCCACATCGAGTTTCGGCTGGTTGTAGAAGCGGTGGCCCAAAGTGCTGCTGAGGGAAACTACCGCTACGAACACCAACATCGGGGAACGAGCTTGATTTTTGATAGTTGATTTTGAAGTTTTATTTGTAAATCTAATAAAAGTTTCGGGCAGATCCAGTTGAGCGAGTGAAAAACGGCTTAACAGATGTTTGCCAGGGCGATCGGGCTCTGCTTTGCTGCCATTTTGCACTTTAGCAATTTGTTGGCGCAGTGAGCGCGCAGCCCCTAGCTGCTCAATCTGCCGCATCAATGAGGAGATGGTATTCATTATATGTCGAAGATATATTCACCGAACACTAGCGGGAAGCCCCAGGCGACCGACTTGGGGACGAACGCGGCTGCGACGACCGTCGCCTTGAATTTTTTGGATCGAATTACATAGTTATAGCCATCCTTTTTGTGCATTTGTTGACAATATTTGTGACTTATGCCCGACACTCTCCCGGTCTTCGTCGCAATATCGAAACTACCAGAAGCTCGACAAAGCACTCTACCTACATAAGTTCCGATCTTCTTACCTGATGTCACCACCGCCCTGATGATATCTCCGGTTTGGAAGCCTTTATGGATCTGTCGTCGGGAACGGTGTCGCGACGGGAATCCAAACCTGTCGGTTCCGCACATTTGCCTAGAACCGTGCCCTGTTGCCTCGATCGACAAAGGATGCGCGGTCAGAACAGTGAGTTCAAGTGTCTCGCCAACGCAAGCAGCGTCTAACCAGTGGGTTTTTGGGACACCCAACCGAGTTCTATTGAACTTAGTTAACCCACCGCTAGCAGTGGTGACGGGTATATCTGTTTGCTTCAGAGCGTTGAACAGTGCCCATCGAGTTGAGTTGACTGCTGCTGCATCTTTCAAGGGCAATTTAGCTTGATTCAGAATCCGTTTAAGCTGGTCAGGTTTACCGCTCAAAAAGTCTTTGATTAACTGATTCCCCTTTGCCAAATTGCACGTTTGGCAAGCTAAGCCCAGATTGCTGATGCGGTCACTACCTCCTTTAGACCGGGGATGTAGGTGCTCAATCTGCAACGGGATATTCTTGGCATTGCAATAAATGCAAGTCCGGTTGAATTTCTCTAACAGATACTCCCTGACCTCGTATCCTGCTAAGGAGCCTTGCTGATATTCAATCCCTGAGATTTCAGGGTTCTCCATCTGCTGCAAGTCGAACCGGACAAGTTCTTGAACAATGGAATTAATCGGTGCAAGTCGGACGAACTTATTCACCCAAGTCATGGTCGTGTCAACCCGGTGCTGAAGGCTAGGTGCTAACCAACCGTCAGGACGCGAACGGTTCATAAACCGAGGTTGACGATACCGAGTTTTGCGATTGCGTCTGCCTCTACGTAGTTGTCTGCGAGAGAGTAGGGCATCTCGAATCGCAGATCCCCTGTGGGTCAGTTGGGCCGCCCAAATTAGAATGCCGTCTTTGAGTAGTGCAATGCCTGTTGTTTTACTGCCGGGATCTAACTTGAGCGTGAGTGATTGAGGACTGTCTGGCGCCTCCTTTTTAAGAATGATAGTGAACGGATATTGACGGAACACAGCAGCTTTACTCGCTTTAAGCAATGATCTCGCCATCCCTGGCGTGCAGGGTGTTAACGGTTTGCGATTGGCATCTAAAACGAAAACTTGGTTAGACATGGTTTTGTCTCTTCTGATTTCTCGTAATGTTCGCTTCGGCAATGTTTAGAGAGCTTGTTGCGCCGAAAGCACTGTCTTAACCCCGTAAAACTGTTTAACTTTCAGCGATAGAGCGGAAAACTAGCGACGCATTCTCCGGTATCGTGACTCAAAAAACGTAGGTCTTATCCTGTGCCTGGTCAGGTTCGGGCTTAAATCTGCTCGAAGAGTCGGGCAGTTTGCAAGCCCCTAGCTAAAGCTAGGGGGTTCCTGACTGTTATTCAGCAGATGAGTCAGAAATTCTGACTGTGCATCTTGATTGAGTTTATCCGAACAGTAGTCCCTGAATATTTAACCGCGCCAGCTACTTTGCCTGAATGTCGCCAGCAGTTCGGTTTGCTAACTGTAGCCAACAAGCCAGTAGTTTCCTCAAGCTTCGGCTGCTTCTTTCGAGTTCTTGTCTATCTCGAACAGTTCGCGGGCGCGAGGGCTAAAAACCCGGTTGATCCGTAGATTCCTGGTTTTGAAACCCAATATTCTCCTAAAAACCGGGTTTTTGGAGTCAAGCGAGTCAGATTTTATTTTTGAGTTTTTAATTGTCGCTTTCCTTCCGCTTTCGCTTTTGACTGGTTAATTGCTGATTTCTTACCATAAATTTCTAGTTTACCTTCCCTTTTTAAAGCTCAAAACTTTATATTTTCCGAGGTCTAATCACATAAGGTGCAGCCACAGCGCGGGCTAGCGCTGCCGAATTCACGCCCGCAGAAGGGTTGTAAACTCCCGCCCACACAGCAAACAAATTATTTGCTAACTCCACTATTTTTGCATCGCTGCCGATTCCCCAGAGTGAGGGTTCTCGGCCCTCGACTAGCGGTGCCAATTCAACCGCCGAAGATAGCTGTCGCCATTCTACAGGAATCGCAGTAGCACCGTTGTACGCTCCAGACAAAGCTCCCGTCAAAGCGCAGGTGAGTTGTCCAGCTATGCCACAGCGAGCGGCACGCACCACTGACAAGCGCAAGTCTTCTGGGGTGTTTAAGAAGCAGTAGAAAGCTAGGGCAATGGGAATCAAATTTTCAGGGTTGACAATTGACTTTGTTTGTGATTTTTTCTCGCCCTCGCCCTGTTTTTCTCGCAAAGCTGTGGCGCTTTTACATAAGTGAGTTGTGGCTGTTTCTAAATCTGCTCCCTGTTCTAGTAATATTTGTACTTGCAGCAGCAATTCTGTTAAGGCATTATCTGTTTTTAGGTAAGCAATTGTTTGTTCGATCGCTGTGGCGGGGTCAAGTCTTTGTTTGAGCGATCGGGCGATCGCAAATCCTACCGCTAAAACTCCTGTCTCATATTCTTGCCCGTTTTGTTTCTGCCAAACCTCTGTCGCCAGCATGATTTTTTCTCGCAGCTTGGCTTTATTCTCATGAAAAAACATCGCTATCGGCAGCGCAGCAACCGCAGATTCACAAGGATTAAGCAGGCTTTGAAACTCAGTCCTTTGTGGATGGTAAATTTCCGACTTGGCAAATGCTTCCCAAGTATTGCGCCAATCGTTTAAATCTAAACCGTTACACCGAATTAAACTTTGAACCCACGCCACCGCCAGTCTCCCACATCCAGACGAGTGTTTGTCAATTTGGATTTTGCTGCTAGGAAAATTCAACGCCAATGTTGCCCGACTCAAAGTCAATTGTTGATATTTAGTCAGTTGTAAAATCGGCAGTAAGTCTTCTGTTTGGGCGGAAATACCTACCAGTTGCCTTTGATATTGCAGCCCGATAACGTTTCCTAAAACTGCCCCCAGAATTGTTCCTTGAAACTTACTCAACAGGGAATGCCGCATTTTAATTTAACTCAATTTGCTAGTAATTGGCAATTGGAAATTGCGAATTGGGAATTGGGAATTGCGAATTGCGAATTGCGAATTTGTTATTATAAAAATCATTAATAATTACCAATTCCCAATTACCCATTATAGCAACCGCCACATCGGTGAGGACATAAATAACTTCATGAATAGAGCCGATACCCTTCATTCAGTTGACCTGTGACAGTGGACAGTGGACAGTTGACAGCACTTGACAAAAGAAGTCCGAGGATTCGAGTAATGAATAGTTTTTTTTAATTTATCCCTAAAAGTGTTCCGGCTTTAAACCAATTCTTTATGGTCAAGCATCAATGGTTTGATTCCGTTATGTAACTGTCAACTGTCAACTGTCCACTGTCCACTGTCAATACCCGTACTGCATCAATGGTTTGATTGCCGTTATGCAACTGTCAACTGTCCACTGTCAACTGTCAACTGCTATACCATTCTTCTGATTATTTTGAATTATACCCAAACATATAAGGGCTGGTTCTTTAGCTAAAACCGACCCTTATCCGATCGCAAGAATCGGTGAATTTTTAATTTTTAATCAAGTGACTAACTAGAGCTTGTAGCCCCAGCAGGTAACTTTCCGAGCCAAAACCGCTGATTTGCCCGATCGCCACCGCTGCGATAAACGAGTTGTGCCGAAAAGCTTCCCGGCGGTAAATATTGCTCAAATGAACTTCCACAGCAGGGATATTCACGCCAGCGATCGCGTCTCTAATTGCCACACTCGTATGAGTATAAGCTCCAGCATTAATCAATAAGCCTTGGTGCTGCCCTAACATCGAGTGAATTGCATCCACCAAAACCCCTTCATGATTCGACTGCTGAATTGAGACTGTCACCTGGAGAGCTTGCGCTTCTCGTTCTAGCAACTGGTTGATATCATTTAAAGTCGCAGAACCGTAAACTCCAGGTTCTCGCTGACCCAATAGATTTAGATTAGGGCCGTGAAGTACCAGGATATTTAACAATTTTTTAAATTCCAGCGCCACAAAATATTTGAGTTTTGACTTGGATTTAGAACCAAATTCAAACCTCAAACCTCAAATTTCAAACCTGAATTCCAGTCCCAACTATCGACGATGCCTTGGTTGGTTCACTGGAATAGGAATCGGTTGTAATTCCGGTTGAGCTTCTGGATCTAGCAGTCCTTCTATCAGCTTGCGAACCCATTCTTCAATTTGTTCCAGCACCTTTTCAATGTTTTCCATTGAACGGATAGCTCCTTTTTTATAGTCTAAACTACTGAACCGACGGCTAAATATCTGAAACTAAGCAAGCGCTACTTTGGAACCAAAGGTCAAACTTGCTTTCTCGATCGCTAGTTATTTTGAGCAAGGGAGAGCATCAGTATATTTGCCAATCAGTCTTACCTTATTATCATAACGAATCTTTACAGATAATCAAGAGGTAATTGAAAAATTGCGGAACTATCTACGATCGCACAGTCTTAAATAAATCTTAAGCTTACGGATAACTCTTGACAATTGACAATAGAGTGGATGTTTTCTACGCTTTTGCCAATAATTTACGTCGCAGCCGATCGAGCGCCGTACAGCTACTCAGATTCCGAATCCAATCACGGCTTCGCGCATCGCCAAACCGGTATTCAAAACTTTCTGCATCGCCATCGCCTGCTAAACCGATATAAACCAGTCCCACAGGTTTAGCATCCGTGCCGCCTCCAGGCCCGGCGATACCTGTAATGCTCAATCCCCAATTGGTGTTAAGGCCTTGGCGCACTCCCGCAGCCATTTGTTTTGCCACTTGATGGCTGACTGCCCCAAATTCGGCTAAATCTCGGGGATTAACACCTAATAATCCTTCCTTAACCCGATCGTCATAGGAAATAATTCCACCCAAGAAGTACCTCGAACTGCCGGCAACACCCGTCAGCATCGCTCCCAACCCTCCTCCCGTGCAGGATTCAGCCACGCTGAGAGTTTCGCCAGCCAACAGCAGTAATTTACCGACAGTCGAAGGAAGGGTATCGGTATCAGCACCGTAACAGTCTAAACCGGCGATTTGTAGCAACTGTTGTTCGATCGGCTCAATCAAGTTTTTAGCAGCAACTTCCGACTTGGCGCAGGCCGAAATTCGCAGTTTGACTTCGCCATGATTGGCGTAGGGAGCCACAGTAGGATTAGTTAAATTCAGAAAACTATCGACTTTTTCTGCCAATGCCGACTCAGCAATACCCCAAAATTTCAATGTGCGGCTGCAAATAGTTTCGGTGCACCAGCCCTCATTTTTCAGATAAGGAACGGCGATTTCTGCCCACATCAACTGCATTTCCGCCGGTACGCCGGGAAAAGTCATGATTGTGACATTGGGAACCGGCTGCCAAATAATCCCCGGTGCAGAACCTGTGCGATTTGGCAGAATGTCCGCACCTTCGGGAATCAAAGCTTGTTTGCGGTTGCTGGGACTCATGGTGCGTCCCCGCTGAGCAAATTTTTGTTCGATATCGGCGATAATTTCCGGTTTTTCGATGAGGGGAACACCAAAATAATCGGCGATAGTTTCGACTGTGAGGTCGTCTGGTGTGGGGCCGAGCCCTCCGGTGAAAAGCAAAAGCTGCGATCGACCTACAGCTATTTCTAACACTTGTTTAAGGCGATCGGGATTGTCGCCCACCACTGTTTGATAGTAGTGAGGAATTCCCAAACTCGCTAATTCCTTGGCTAAAAACTGGGAATTGCTATTAAGAATATCGCCTAACAGCAATTCAGTGCCAACACAAATAATTTCAGCAACCATTAGTTATTGGTAATTGGTAATGGGGCATTGGTAATTGGTAATGGGGCATTGGGCATTGGGCATTGGGCATTGCTAATTGCTAATTGCTAATTGCTAATTGCTAATTGCTACTCAATAACAAATAACAAATAACAAATAACAAATAACAAATAACTAATGACTAATGACTACTGACTAATGACTACTGACTACTGACTATCGAGCGTGTCTCCAAACTTTCCAGCTAGCGTATCCCAACAAACTGGTCGCACCCATAGCATAAATAACGCCGCTGGGAACCGAAAAAGCTAAGGCTAAACTTCCCACCCACAGCGTCAGGGCGTAAATAAACAAAACCGCAAATCGATGGGATAATCCTGCATCCAGCAATCGGTGGTGGAGGTGGCGTTTGTCAGCAATAAACGGTGATTTGCCGTTACGGAGTCGATCGAGAATCACCGCCGACATATCTAAAATCGGTACAGCTAAAATTAAATATGGCAGTAACACAGAAGTAACAGCCGTAGTTTTAACTAACCCAATTACTCCGACTCCAGCCAGAGTAAACCCGATAAAATAAGCCCCGCCATCTCCCATAAAAATTTGAGCCGGATTGAAATTGTAGCGCAGAAATCCCAAGGCACCGCCAGCTAAAGCCGCTGCAATCAGGGCTGCCGCCGGTTGGTGCATCGACAGACTGACAATCAGCATCACAACTGCTGCAATCCCCGAAACTCCGGCAGCTAAACCGTCCAAACCGTCAATCCAGTTGATGGCGTTGGCCATACCGACGAGCCAAATCACGGTAATTGGCAAGCTCAGCCAGCCAAGATCCGTCAGTCCGAGGGAGGGAACTGTCAGAAACTCGATTTGTACTCCTGCCATCCAAACGATGCTGGATACGCCAATTTGCATGAGCAAGCGTTTTATGGCTGAGAGTGAAAATAGGTCGTCTGCTAAACCGATGAGGAAGAATCCGATGCCGCCGAGGATGACTCCCCAAATTTGGTATTCATCTTTGGGATTGAGAACTTGCCCGCTAGCATCGATGAAGCCTCCACAGAGCCAGACAATTAAAAGAGCAAGGATAGTGCCTAGAAAGATGGATACTCCTCCCAAGCGCACCATCGGGCGCTGGTGGACTTTTCGCTCGCCTGGTCGATCGACTCGCCCGCTTTTGAGACCAATGGTTTTGACTATTGGCGTACTCCAGAGGACGACGATCGCAGAAACCAGAAAGGCTAGTAAGTGGTAGAACAGATGGTGGGGCATCTGAAATTAATTTTAAATAGTGCGGACAATTATACTGTTCAGGCAGAGTCTACTACATTTCAGATGGCTTATCACAAGGAAACATCTTTAAGTGCGACTGGGGGTTTGGGAGCCGGAGATTTGCGGGAGTGAAAGTTGCCGGGACGCGAATTGTCAGGTTTTTAACTGATAACTCTAGAATTAATCGTCTTTCGATCGCAATATTGATCAACTCTTTCGCGATCGATATTTGGCAAGCGGGCCGAGTTGAATGGTATTTTTCGCGATCAACAAATACCATTACTCAAACCAGCGCCGCCCGACAAATATCTTTAGTAAAAAACGCCTTTCGCGAGCGATATTTTTGGTAAAAACCGCCGAGATCGCTACCCGCCACTTTCAATCTTTTGTGGCTCTTTTACCTTTTTACCCGTACACTTCCAACTACCAATTCCCCGTCACGGATCAGGAAAATTAAGCTAGTGCCGGCACTTTCAAGGACAAGTGCGGATATAACGGGAAGCGACCGCAAAGTGCCGCAACTCGCCGCAGACAATCGGCGGCGACGGTTTCATCATCTGGATTTAATAGTCGATCGGCAATAATATTACCAATCTCGGTAAATTCAGGAGTTCCCATTCCCCTCGTCGTCATCGCCGCCGAACCGAGTCTCAAACCGCTGGTGACAAAAGGCGATGCCGGATCGAAAGGCACAGTATTTTTATTAGCAGTAATATTCACACCGCTAACTAATTGGTCGGCTCGTTTGCCTGTCATGTTTGCCGATCGCAAATCAACTAACATTAAGTGATTGTCAGTGCCACCAGAAACGAGTTTTAAACCCCGCTGCTGCAACTGTGCAGCTAAAGCGCGCGCATTTTCAATTACTTGACCGGAATAAGTTTTAAATTCTGGCTTTAATGCTTCACCGAAAGCTACTGCTTTGCCCGCAATCACGTGTTCCAAAGGCCCGCCCTGAGAGCCGGGAAACACTGCTTTGTCGAACTTTTTACCTAGTTCCATGTCATTTGTCAAAATCAAGCCACCACGGGGGCCGCGCAGAGTTTTGTGAGTGGTAGTTGTGACTGCATGACAGTGCTGAAGCGGGCTGGGATGGTGGCCTGTGGCGACTAACCCGGCGATGTGGGCGATATCGGCGAGCAGATAAGCTCCGATTTCGTCCGCGATCGCTCTAAACTTCTCAAAGTTAATAATTCGCGAATATGCTGAATAGCCGCAAATTAGCAATTTTGGTCGGTTTTGTTTGGCCTGTTTCAAAATTTCGTCGTAGTCTAGCTGTTCTGTTTCTTTGCTGACACCGTAGTGAAAAGCTTTGAACCATTTGCCAGATACGTTGACCGGCGAACCGTGGGTCAAGTGTCCGCCGTGGGACAAATCCATGCCCATAATGCCGTCCCCTGGCTCTAGCAAACTCAAAAACACTGCAAAGTTAGCTTGAGCGCCGGAGTGGGGCTGGACGTTGGCGTGAGCGGCTCCAAAAAGCTGTTTGGCGCGATCGATCGCAATTTGCTCGATGCCGTCAATAAATTCACAGCCACCGTAGTAGCGTTTCCCTGGCAGTCCTTCGGCGTATTTATTGGTCAGCACTGAGCCTTGAGCTGCCATTACCGCTGCGGAGGTAAAGTTTTCGCTGGCGATCAGTTCTAGGTGGTCTCGCTGCCGCTGGAGCTCTTGCGCGATTAAATCGGCAATCAGCGGATCGGTTTTGGAAAGGAATTCAAAGTTAGTGTCCGTCACCATAATCAACCTTTTGACAAATTTGGGGATGGGGAATTGGGGATCTTTTAGCCTACTACGGATTTCGCACCATTGACAGAGATATTACGTTGTGTTCAGGTTAAGCCGTTTGTCCCAACCTCCTGACATACAATGAAACTACTGGTGTGAAACCTGCCGGAGGTATCAAATGTTAGTTATTCTAATGGAAAATCAGATGCTTGCCCCTCAGTGTGTTTGCCAAGGTTGTTTGTTGGCCGATCGCACGGGCCAACCGCGCTGGAGCGGTGGAGAGCTTCGCTGCGGCCATCCAGTGGCTAAACCTACGGAGAATTTGCCCGATCGATACGAGTGTCAAATGGGCTTCGTCATTGCCAATATTAAATAATCATCGGGCATGGGGCATGGGGCATGGGGCATGGGGCATGGGGCATCGGCCAAACAGTGACTATTGAACCAGACTCGATCTAAGTACCCCTGAATCTACTCGGCTCTGAGTGTGGGAAAATTCCGGGCGAGTCGGAACTGAGCCTGCTGCGTTATGCTGAATTTAATAGGAATTAATAGTTCACCGATCGACTCAGGAGAGTTCATTATGACTTGGCGCGGGTCTACAACTGTTCCAGACCGGATTTTTGCTTCTTTGCCTTACTTGCTGCCGCTGATTGACGGGCTTGCCTTTGGCAGGTTTCTGTTTACACAGTTTCCTGTCCTGCAATTGTTGTTGATACCGCTATCTCCATTGATGCAAATTTATAGTTTGCCCTTTGCTAGCTTGGTTATTTTCTTTGCCCTGTATTTAGGAGTAGTTAGAAACGAAAACATCAGTCACTTCATTCGTTTTAATGCGATGCAGGCGATTCTTTTAGACATTATTTTGATGCTCTGCGGTTTGGTTTTGCCGATTTTTGCTAGAGGCTTGCAAGTCGCATTTATTGCGGAAACTCTTTATAATATGGTGTTTTTGGGTGCTTTGGCTGCATTTGTCTATGCAGTCGTTCAGTCGGCATTGGGACGCTATGCAGAAATTCCGCCGCTTTCGGATGCTGTTTATATGCAGGTGCGATAGTCAGTAGTTATTGGTTATTTGTTGGTTGTTATTTGTTGGTTGTTGGTTGTTATTTATTCGGATCGAAGCTAATAACTAACAACTAATAACCAATAACTAATAACCAATAACTAATAACCAATAACTACGGTATTTTCCAGACTACCAATACCTTCTATTTCAATGCGGACTCGATCGCCTATTTGTAGCGGCCCTACCCCTTGCGGCGTTCCAGTCAGTATGACATCGCCAGGAATCAGGGTCATTACTTGACTGATATAGGAAACGAGAAAGTCTGGGGAAAATACCATGCGATCGATCGGGGATGACTGTACCGGTCGATCGCTCCCATTGACAAAAGTTTGCAACTGTGCAGCCGGACTCAATTCGCGAACAATCCAAGGCCCCAAGGGACAAAACGTATCGAAACCTTTTGCCCGAACCCATTGATTATCCCGCTTTTGCAAATCTCTAGCTGTTACGTCGTTAGCGATGGTATAGCCCCAAATTTTGCCATGTGCTTGTTCGGGAGTGCAGTTGACGCAATGTTCGCCAATCACCAGGGCTAATTCTCCTTCGTAGTCTACCCTTTCCGACTGCTGCGGATAGCGAATCGCTGCACCTGCGGCGATGACAGCACTGGGCGGCTTGAAAAACAGCAGCGGTTCTTCAGGTACTGGAGTTCCCATCTCGGCGGCGTGATCGACATAATTTTTGCCGACGGCTACAATTTTTGAGGGAGAGCACGGGGCGAGAATTTGGTAACTGTCTGGTGCAAGTTCCAAGTCAGTTGGTTGTCCTTTTAACCAGGGAGGTGCATCAAATACTTGAACGCTGCGGCTCAGTTGCAGCAAACCGTAATGGATGTGTCCTTGTGTTGTTTTAACTCGAACGTAGCGCTGGGCCATACTATTTTAGATTTTGGATTTTAGATTTTAGATTAAAACAGACTGACCATTGCCCGATTGCGGGAATAGGACTTTGAGTAGAATACAGAAGACTGATGCACGGGTGCCCAGAAACCGGGTTTTTTACCAAAATATTAGCTTAAAACCCTCAATCTCGCTAAAAAAACCCGGTTTCTTTGTGGGTGAGTGCGTCAGTCCTAATACATATAAACATGGATCTAAGCATAATTACTGAAAATTTATTGCTCGATCGACCTTTAAGATTTTTGCTGGATCATTTCTAACCCGCTTTCGGTGCAAACTCCGTGCAGCGGTTTGTCCCAGGAGTCAAATGGTAGTTGGGCTAGCAAGGCAAATTCAAAGATTGTGCCGATCGCAATTTTTGATTTCCACTCAGGTAAACTGAGCATTCGATCGTAATAGCCGCCACCGTAGCCCAAGCGATAGCCACGAACATCGCAACCTACGGCGGGTACGAGGATTAAATCTACTTCTGAGTGGTCTATTTTTGGAGCATCAGGCAGTGGTTCTAGGATGCCATAAGCTCCCGTATGTAAAGCATCTCCGGGCTGCCAGACGTGCCAGGATAAGTATGAGCCGACACAGCGGGGAAATCCCCATTTGCGGGGAGTTACAAATAGGGGACTTAAATCTGGTTCTTGGCGAAAGCTAAAGTAGGCGAGGATTGTTTGTGCTTGGGTAAATAGGGGCGAGTTGTGCAGGTGATTGCAAAGGCGATCGCTCTTTTCTCTCCATTGTTGGGCTGATAGGGATTTGCGGGTGTTGAGGAGCGATCGTCTTAATTCGGTTTTAGTTAATGAATGTTCAGGAGTATTCATATTTCATATTAAATCAGTTTAAATGAATTAGTCCGACAGGGGTTAAAAACCCCTGTCTCATAGCGAAAGTCCTCTTAAAGAGGACTCCGATTAATTGCATTTTTCATCAGACTCTCTAGTCCGACAGGGGTTGAAAACCCCTGTCTCACAGCGAAAGTCCTCTAAAAGAGGACTCCGATTAATTGTATTTTTCATCATACTCTCTAGTCGGTTTCAACCGACTTTAGCTTTGAGGCAGGGGTTTAAACCCCTGCCGGACTTCCGGACTGCGGGAAAATGTCAACAAACCGAATT
>Ga0335395_10001099_pt1 | contig 17222 bp, 9 predicted proteins | sample MAT02_FD_205744 | JGI IMG/M metagenome (GOLD analysis project Ga0335395, IMG submission 205744) | Freshwater microbial communities from Lake Fryxell liftoff mats and glacier meltwater in Antarctica - MAT-02 (spades assembly) (version 2) ...
CACCCATAACGGTGTCGCCACAATCCGAACGGTTTGACCTGTTCGAGGACATTCTCTCGCACGTAGAGATGTCGTATAACATGGACAATATCGTGTATGCCAACAGTAGTTTGGGGCGTTTTCTGGCCACGTTCAACAATGCGGTCTATAACCCAAACCCCGCAAATCCGGCGGAACACGACCCCATTAGCCGCACCATCACGTTTATGAAAGGAAATCTCAGTCAGTCACTGAGCCTAGAAACACTGGCAGGTGTTGCAGGCATGTCAGCTTCTCATTACTCGGCGATTTTTCGGGAGAAAGTGCAGAGTGCCCCCATCAATTTCTTTACGTTTCTGAAAATTCAGGAAGCCTGCCGACTGCTCGAGAATACGCAGCTGCGCATCAAAGAAGTAGCTTACGAGATTGGCTACGCCGACCCATACCATTTCAGCCGGGTTTTTGCCAACGTCATGGGCGTTTCGCCCCGCGAGTTCCGGAGGCTACGGAAGGTCTAATCCACCACCTCCTGCGCATTCAGGAAATCAGCCATGTTTCGATGAACTCCCGCGCCCTGATGATTCACGTCCATTGCCAGGATCTTATCAAAAAAAGCCACCGCCTGACTTGTATGACCGTTGGTCGGGCCCAGATTGCCAAGGGCCATCAGGTAGTAGCAGTGGATGCGATTGCGCTCATTCAGATCCGTATCAAAAACGAGCATATCGGGCAGCGATACGGCAAAATAATCGAGCTGAATGGCATCGTCCAGGTGGTCTTCTCCGTACTCAATCAGTTTTCTGAGAAGTGACTCAGCTTGTTGGGCCTGGTAAAGTTTCCGCCGCAGTCAGTAAATCAAGCGCTTCGGCAGAGTTCCGGACTCGCAACACTTATTTCGCCAGCTCGATGTGACAGAGCAGATATTATCCCACTACTTTGCCTTCACCTTCTTCCCACGGATGAAATTGCCGGGCAGACAGCAACATACGGGCAGTCTGGTAGTGGCTTAGCCGATTGTAGAGCGTAATGCGCTCTAAATATAAATCGTCGCGCTGCTCAGTGGCCGTCCCGTATTTTTCCAGCCGGGCCAGCCGATCGGCGGGGTAGTGATTAAGCTTCTTGCAAAGCTGGTCGAGTTCGATATAAATCACACTCAAATGCGTCAACTTTGTTCTTTTGGCTGTATCGCCGTCTGAAAATCAACCAACTACTGTATTGATTGCCTAGGCAGACAAACCTCTGGTGAGTAATGCACAAAAAACCGGCCCTGATTCTTCTTTGATGCCAAAAGAAGAATCAGGGCCAGTCTGGTTCAATTTAACCCCTTACCGATTGGAAAGGGTGTACTGACTTGACAAGACAGCACACCCTCTCCATGCCTGGGAAGGAAACCAAAGTTGTACGCGGCCTTTGCCGAAAACGGGATAGCTTCCTCTGCTGGCTCCACTGCTCAGCTGACGACCACCGAGTCTGCCCCCAAATTCAGAGAGCAACGAGGCTGCGTTGGTGGATAAGGGTCGCAGTCTCCGGAACGTTGAGTTTGTGGTTGCAAAGGCCAGCTGGCAATCACAATCCTGCTTTCCGCCGGGATCTACTTCCCTTGCGCCGGTAGCGAATAAATTGGTAGTCCCGCCGGCTCCCCGCGTAAAGGAGGTGTTGAAAGAAATGGCCGGGCAGCCTGTCTGTGCCTGTCGGGCCCGGCTGTTGGTGGCCTGCTCTTTATCGCGGGAGGCAAACAAAGCCTCCTCCTGCTGGTCGCTTAGTTGGTTAGTTGGTTTTCCGAAGGTGTTGATCGACTCTTGGTTGAGTTGCTTGAACCAGGCCAGATCAGTCGTCAGGGATTCATCCAGCGCATTCGTGTTTCCATACGTTTTGCGCAGGTCAGCGTGCTGAATCTGCCGATACTGAACGAATTCGGCCAGCGACAACCGCTTGTAGCCTGTGTTAAACTGGCTGATCTCCGCATCGGTTGGGTTCACCTTTTCGCCTAGCCGAACCAGCTCAACAAGGCTGCTTGAGGGGGTTTCCGTCAACACTTTATCGACTTCGTTCGACTGGCAGGCAAACAGGCCCGCTGTGAGTGCAATTCCCGAAGCGAGAATTGCCAACATTGATTTTGACGTAAGCATAATGAACAATGTTTGATTGGTTTAAAATACAGACTGTTTACTGAAAATCAGACTGTAAGACGCTATTTAAATAATTTGGTCACAGCAGGGTTTGCTTATATAACCCAATTCTTCGCAGTATGTCGTTGTGCATATGTTTTCCTAAGGGAGACTGCGTACGAAAATACGAGTGACCGTCTGCGACGGTCGGCCCCGCTTGGCGGTCGCGCCACCGAGTTATTGATGGGTAAATTAATTCGCAAACTTTCAGCCCTGAAAGGGCATAACACGTCAGCGCAGGGTGAAGCTGCTGCCGGGAAAATTTTGTATAAAAAGCTAATCCACTATTTCCTGCGCGTTCAGAAATTCGACCATATTTCGATGAACTCCCGCGCCCTGATGATTCACGTCCATTGCCAGGATCTTATCAAAAAGAGCCACCGCCTGACTTGTATGACCGTTACCCAAACCCAGGCTACCGAGGGCCATCAGGCAGTAGCAGTGAATGCGGTTGCGCTCGTTCAGATCCGTATCAAAAACGAGCATATCGGGCAGCGATACGGCAAAATAATCGAGCTTAATCGTATCGTCCAGGTGGTCTTCTCCGTACTCAATCAGTTTCCTGAAAAGTGCCTCAGCCCGTTCGGTTTGGTGTAGTTTTTTCCAGGTCAAACCTTGATAAAAAAGTTTATCGGGTTGCTGATCATTGTAGAAAATCGCCTGCACGGGAGCATCCAGGCCCACCGTGGCCCGCTCAAAAAACATAGTTGCGGCAGCCGTATCGCCCAGGGCTTCGTGCGCCAGCCCTTTCAGATAAAAAATATCATTTTCCTGCACCCCGTATAATTTACCTTCGCCCAGGTTTAGCGGATAGGTTTCGGCAGCGGTCAGTAAATCAAGCGCTTCGGCAGGGTTGTTAACTAGCAACGCTGCTTTCGCCAGTTCGATATGGCAGAGCAGATATTGTCCCACTACTTTGCCTTCGCCCCCTTCCCACGGGTGAAATTGCCGGGCCGCCAGCAATGTGCGGGCAGTCTGGTAGTGGCTTAGCTGATTGTAGAGCGTAATGCGCTCTAAATATAAATCGTCGCGCTGTTCAGTGGCCGTCCCGTATTTTTCCAGCCGGGCCAGCCGGTCGGTGGGATCGTGGTTGAGCTTCTTACAGAGCTGGTCAAGTTCCATCAGCACCCGCGCGTCGGTAGTATCCAGCGCGAAAGCACGTTTCAACATCGGGAGCGCCTTATCGGATCGCTGTAATTTGTTCTGATAGGCCAGCGACAGATTTCGGAACACCGTCGGGAATGTATCATCCAGCGTAGCCGAGCGCTCCCAGGCTTCAATAGCTTCCGGGTATTGGCGATTAGCATACCAAAAATTACCGAGGTAGTACCAGGTTCGAGCGTGATTGTAATCCGTTTGAGTGGTAGTCCATTGCAACATGATAAGTTCATCGAGGCGGTTAGGAAATACGCAGTCCGGACGGGCTTCGGTGGCTTTTTTCAGGTAAGAATCACGCAAATCTACTTCGTTCTGCTGATGATAGAAGTGGGCAAGAAAATAATAAACAAGGGGATAAACCTCGGTTTCGGCTTGTTCCAGTTCCAGAAGCATCTGAGCCGCTTCATCAAACAACCCGGCCCGGCTGTAATCTAGCGCGTATTCCAGATAATTATGGACGTAGTGCCGCATGAGGTGGTTTAACTCCTGCCGCGATTGGGCGTCGTCGTCCATGGCACGCTTAATCAATACGCGCTCAAACAGACAGCCGAAATGAAATTTGTCGATGGCCAGCGTATCATCGATAAGACATTGCGCCTCGGCTATCTGGCCCGTTTTGCGGAGTAGCGCTACTTTCAGGTGCCGGGCTGAGTGGCCGTGCCAGTTGCGCACCAGCGAGCGTTCTACGAGTTCGAGTGACTGCCCGTAGTCGCGCCGCTGCGTGGCGATGCGGGCCAGTTCCAGAAAACTGGTGTCTTGCCAGGCGGCGTTCCAGGTGGCTTTGAAGAAAGCATTGAAGGCTTCGGCGGGCCGTTCCAACTTGTTCATACACAAGCCCAGGTTGTAGTACGCTTCGCCGTCGTAAGGATTAGGATTTCGGGCGGTAAGTGTCTGGATGGCCGCTCGGAAGTAGCGTTCGGCTTTGGCAAACTGCCCGTGCCGATAGTACCAAAGTCCCAGAGCATTGTTGCAGCGGCTATCTTTTGGGTCACGGCGGAGGGCTTCTTCGTAGTAATCAGTCGCCAGGTACGTTGCGTGGCGGTACTGTTCGATGTGGTGACCCGTCAGGTAAAGTTGCTCGTTGTTCTCAACCTCGGCGGGTGCTTTGGCCGCAATGGCGGGTTCCGGGATAGTCAGTTCAGCGTCAACTTCTTCGGGTTGGAAGGCTACTAATTCCACGCCCTCCGCCGTCGTAACGCTTAGTCGGACGGCAGTTTGGTTTTCTGGATTCACCGTTATGTTTTGAATAAAAGGCTCGGCGGGCGAAAGATTTATTTTTTGTTTAAAAACAATCTGGCCTGCATCAGTTAGACAAACCTCCGCCCCTAAATATTCAGCTGTTACGTAAACACTTATTTGGATTTCATTATCTAAAAATTCCAGATTGACGGCCGCCTCCTTCGTCGCATTTTTGACGATGCCAATTTCACTATACGGCATGAAGTACTGCACGAACGTGCGCTCTTCGTTGGGCATGATCCACGAGAAATCGGGCTGATTATCGGTAAACACGCCCGTCATCAGCTCGATGTACGGCCCGTCTTCGTCGGTCAGGTTGCGGTCCCAGGCGTAGCCAAATTCGCCATTGCCCCACGTCCATTGTTTTTTGCCCGGCGACAGGTGGTGGTTGGCCACGTGCAGCAAGCCGCCTTTGGTATCGTGCTCGTAACCGCCCACAAAATCGTACTTCGACGAAACCGCCATGTACGACGTCGGCACCGGAATGTTCTGATACCGCGATATGTCCGTCCCCGGCGAGTAATCCACTTTATAATAGGTTCCCTTCGCGATCGGGAACGCCGAAACGTCGCGGCGACCGTGGTCGAACACGGCGTGAACATCGGGCGGAAACACCGATTGATAGTAGTCGTTTACTTTCACCGCCGGATTGCTCCACCACAGAAAAGTCTGCGGCACCTCGGTACGGTTATACAGCACGCCCCGAACCTCCAGGTACGCTTTGCCGGGGTACAGCCGAAAGCCCGCCATCCCCTTGGTGCCAAACATCCGCTCCACTTCGCTGACCCACACCGTCTTGGAGCCATCAGCGTGGTCTTCCGTCGTAAAATCGACGGGCTCGAACGTGCTGGGGCGGTGGTGCTGCGGCCAGTTGAACTCAATACCGCCCGAAATCCACGGCCCGGTAAGGCCCACCAGGGCCGGCTTGATCACCTGATTATAATAGACAAAATGACGGTTTTTGATCTTGTCGAATGCCATCTGTATCCGCCCGCCCAACTGCGGCAGAATCATGATTTTCAGGTATTCGTTTTCCAGATAAACTGCCTGATAGGTGCGGTCTTCTTTATGATCATTTATTTTCTCGATTACCGCATTAGGATACACCACGCCGCTGCTGCCCTGATAGACTCGCTTCTCGAGAAACATCGGGTTTTTTTCGGGCTTTCCTACGCCGTAGGTAGGAAAAACGACTGCTTCTTCCCAAACACGCACTTCCTGCAAGTTCATATAAATGAGTGGCTTATCGATTTTAAAATAAATAGGATTCAGAGCAGAGCAATCCCTGCTTTACTTTTTCGTGGATGCGCCAAGGGTAGATTCCTGCTGAAAAAGCTGCCCGACCTGAGCCGCCGATAGCGCTTCGGTGGGGTTAAAAGCTTTGCTGTTCATGTACTTGAGCAGGCTGTATTTCAGCTGCCGCGCCGAGGTACGCTCGGCCATAGCACTGTCGAGATCGACGCTGCAAACGATCAGTTTTCCTTTGCCTACGCTTGCTTCAAAAGCCAGCGATAACCGGCGGTTCTGAAACCAATCGTCGATGGGCTGAATCAGCGGGCGCAGGCTTTTTTGAAAATCGTTCAGGATAATCGGCTGGGAATTCATCACGATGTCGTGCCACTGGTAGTTGCTGCTCATTTCGGTGGGAAAGAACGCAAACAGCGGGTGCTTGGGGTCGCAGACCAGCCCCAGCGTGTGAGGCGGCTGGTTTTCGGTCCAGGAAGTGTTCCAGAAGATAGACGAAAACCCGATGGCGACTTCGGCGCCTTTGCCTTTTTTTACGTGACCATAGGGCAACAGCAGAACACGCGCGCCCTTTTCGAGCTGAGCGGCCAGGTCGGGCGTCAGGGCGTTGACCACGATTACCTGGCCCTTGACGGCATCGGGGTTGACGTCGGCCGGATATACCCAAATATTCCAGGAGTTAGTGACCGGGTTAGCCGTGTTTTCGGTACCGCTCAGTGTTACTTTTAAAGTTAACATTTCCGCCTTTTTGAACGCTGAAAGCGGCATATTGGCCGTACCGATCGGTTGGCAGTTGTCGATGGCGATTTTGTCTTTATTAAAACTGCCCCGCTGCACTATTTTTCCGGCGCTATTCAGCAGCTGCCAGACAATGCGCTGATTTGTGAGTTCGCTGGCCCCAAAATGAGCGATTTCGAGAGCGGCCTGCACGGTTTCATTATTTTCATAGATGAGTTTTTTCATCCGCGCCAGCATAACCGTCGAGTTGCTGAACGTACGGTATTCCTGGGGCGTGGTGTAGCCTTTCGACTCCCAAAAAGCGTCCAGCGCACCCACCAGCGCTGTGCCCTGGCCCGGAAAATCGTGCAGGCCCAGCAGCTGGAAACCGGCGAAACCGGGCGTACGCAGGGCGGCTTCGATGTCGGCTTTGTAGCAGAGCGTTTGCAGTCGTCCCGATGCGTACAGGAAATCGGCGGCCTGGTCGCCCATGCCGGATTCGTTGAGCGTTTCCCGAAAAATCTCAAAATTTGTGGCCTTCAAAATGCCCGTGTATTTATCAATTTCCTTGAAATTGGGGTAAGCACACCACTGGCCGATTTCGTGGCTCACGTAAGGTGCGCCGGCGTTTTTGATAATATCGCGCCAGTCAAAATCCGTGCGGGGGGCTTCCTTATTAATGATGCTTTGAAGGCCCTCGCCCCACCGCTGAATGCGGGCATCCGCGCTGTTGTGGTACTGGTTTTCGGGAATCGTAGGCCAGCCCGCGCCGCTGGTGTAAAGCCGACGGTCATCTTTTCCCTTAAAATGATCCACCCAGCGACCCAGAAAATCGTTCTGATTGTCCCCGCTCGGCTCGTTCCCGTAAGCCATCATACAAAACGAAGGGTGATTGCCATACTGGCGGATAATCCGCTCCGACTCGTCGTAGATAAACGCATCGACCACTCCGCCCGTGCCCACCGCACTAGACTGACCAGCCCAGAGCGGGCTCTCGATTTGCAGGTACATCCCCAGCCGATCGGCCACCGCAAACGCCGCCTCGGGCGGGCACCAAGAGTGAAACCGCAGGTGATTCAGCCCGTAGTCTTTGGCGGTCTTCATGATTTTCTCCCAGGCCGCTTCGTCGGTAGGCGGGTAGCCCGTCAGCGGAAAAGCCGCACAATCGACATCGCCCCGCAGAAACACCGGTCGCCCGTTGATTTCCAGCCGCGTGCCCACGGCCCGCACTTCCCGCATTCCGAAGGAAACTTCTTTTGTCGATACTTCCCGGCCTTGTTCATCGACCAGCTGGGCCGTCAATTGGTACAGCTTTGGATTAAATTCATCCCAAAGCTCAGGGTTAGGAATGGCGTAAGTAGCCGTCAGCGTAGTCGCTTCGGTCGAAAAGCGAACGGGAATTTTCATTGCCGGCCTAGTCGATTTTTCGCCCGACAGGCTACTCGCCCGCAAGATCAAATCTCCTTTAAAGTCCTGGCGGCGGGGCTGCTGCAGCGAAATCGTCAGGTCGATGGAAGCCGTGGATAATTTCGGGCGTATCTGCACATCTCCCACGTAAACCGGCGAACTGGCCGTGAGCGACAAGTCGCCGACCATGCCATTCCAGTTGGTTTGAGTATGATCCGTGATACTGTGCGAATTCACGCCTATGTTCACAACATAGCGATTATCAACCCGGATAATCAGCGTATTCTTGCCGGGCTTGAGCTGTTTGCTAAGGTCAAACTCGTGGGGAACCACCAGGCTGTTGCGGTTGCCGCAAAACTGTCCGTTCACGTACACCATTGTGCTCCAGTGACAACGTTCGAGGTTGAGAACAACGCGCTTTTTGGCCCAGTCAGCGGGAACTTCGATTTCCTTTTTGTACCAGGCTGGCCCGGCGTAATAGTGGTCGGGTTTGAGCCAAAAAGGCATTTTAAGGTCGCCTTTCCGGTACTTTTCATAACGATCGGAAATAAAATAACTACTGTCCACGATTTGGCCTGTCCACGGAGTATCGAGTGTTATGGGGTTGCCTTTTCCGTTCGTCGTTAGCGAACCGGGCAGTTTTACGGTATCATCAAATCCCGCTGGCAGTTTCCACCAAGCCTGACGCAGCCCCGCATCGCCGGGATCAAGGCGTAGCTGCCATTCTCCGGCCAACGATAGCTTGTCCTGAGCGAATGAGGCCGGGAGACTGACCAAGTAAATACCGATTACTAAGAGAAGATGAACCAAACTGTTTTTTCTCATGATGTTACTTTTAAGTTTAAAAAGTTACTTTAAATCCGTATATTTTTATTGCGCCGGGTTAGATTCCGCTGTTCCGGAATCTAAAACCACTTCACCAATTCATCCACAATTAGCAAATGTCCGGCCTCATTGGGATGGTTATCCTGCGCCATGTACCGGCTCAACGAATCGCCCTGCTGTCGTTCCGTATCGAACGATTTGTAGCTGTCGACCAGGCCGGTTTGGTACTTATCAGCCAATTGCCGAATCTGGTTGGCGTGCTGATTTAGTTCGTTCTCCGGCTCACTCATGTCCACTTTCAAATCGGGCGAGGGCGTGAGCAGAATAACTTTGATCCCCGCTTGCTGCGCCAGTTCAATCATCGTTTGCCAGGATTGTTTAGCCTTTTCCAGTCCAATCCGGCGGTCGTTGAGGGCGTAGTCGATGAACAGCACATCGGGCTTGTGCGTTAATACGTCGGTCTGAAAACGGGCGGCTCCCTGTTCAGAATTTTCGCCCCCAATAGCCGTCACCAGCACGTTGATAACCGCGTAGGGATAGCGTTCTTTCAAGCGTTTCAGCAATTGATTCGGATACGCGCCCAGCGTGTTAACAATAGGCGTTTTGAAGTAGCCCGCCGGAACGCTGTGGCCGTGAAACAACAGCGTAATCGACCGGTTTTTCGGCCATTCTTTGGTTAAATCCGTTTTAATGTCCGTCAGAAAGGTGGCGGGATCGGCTACGTCGGATGGAATCGGGCGGGAATCGGTCGGAGCAAGGAAAGCTAAAACCGCAAAAAATTGATAGAGGGCTTCGTGGTCGAGCGACGGTTTCAACGTGAGCGAATCGCCCAGCCCGGCTTCGTCCTTCATACCGGGAAGCTGCATCTTGTACGGATATTTATTTTTCAGCCACCGATGCGCTTCGCTGTCCAGATTAGTATCGAATGCCACATCCCACTCGCCCGCCAGCGAGAGCTCGCTTTGGGTGGAAAGAGATAGAGGAAGCAAGGTTAGCAGGAAAAAGCGATTAAGGAAGCGCATAACTTTTCAGAAATATTCAATATCGAATCAAACTCAATGCGGCATAAAAACATCTTCCATTTCTTCCAGCGTTTTCCCCTTCGTTTCGCGCACATTTCGCAGCACAAACACAAAACCGATCAGGCAAATGACGGCGTAGAGCCAGAAAGGCCCATACGTGCCCAGCGTCTCGGCCAAGATAGGAAAGGTGAAAACGAGGATGAAATAGGATCCCCACAGGCTCAGAATAGCAACGGACGACGCCAGGCTACGTACCCGGTTGGGGAAAATTTCGGAAATCAGTACCCAAGTCACCGGGGCCAGCGAGGTAGCGTAGGTGGCAATAGCGAGCAGCACAAAAATGGATAATAATCCTGCCGAAGCGCCGGTTTGCAGCAGGGTGGCAATGACGACGTACAGAATGCTCAGCGTCAGCGCCCCAAAGAGCATCAGTGGCTTGCGCCCCAATTTATCAATCTGCCACATGGCGACTACCGTAAACACCAGATTGACAGCCCCGATCGCTACGGTCTCGAACAATTGCCGGTCCAGGTCGGCCCCGACGGTTTCGAAAATAGTGGAGGTATAGTTAAACACGACGTTGATACCGCATAATTGCTGAAATACAGCCAGCCCTATACCCACAAAAACCGCCGCTCGAATACCCGGTTTCCACAACTCCGATAGCGCCACCTTCGTCTGATTTTGGGAAGACAAATGCACATCGGCCACCGTCTTTTCGGCAAAAGCACTGCCGCCGATACGCTGCAAAATGGCCGTTCCCCGTGCGATCTGCCCGTGTTGAATCAGCCAGCGCGGGCTTTCGGGCAACCAGATTACCCCAACCAGAAAGAAAATTGATGGTACCGCCCCCAGTCCAAACATTAGCCGCCAGGCGTCAGGCCCGTTGTTGGCCAGGCCGTAATTCACGAGATTAGTAATAAGGATTCCGATCACGATGGTGAGTTGATTGATAGCCACGTTGCGGCCCCGCACCTCGGCCGGCGACACCTCGGCAATGTACATGGGACTCAGCAAGGAAGCCATCCCCACGCCAATACCCGCCACGAAGCGGGCCACCATGAAAGTCGTGAGGGAATTGGATAAGGCCATCGCGATGGACGAAACAGCAAAAATTACCGCCGCCGTCATCAGTGAGGGGCGACGACCGTAGCGGTCGGCAAGGCGGCCCGCCATCACGCATCCCACCATGCAGCCCAGCGCCAGCGTTCCCGTCAGAAAGCCCTCCCACCAGGCCGTCAGCCCGAAGACCTCCCGCAGCAGCGGCAGCGCTCCGGCGATCACGGCAAAATCGAACCCGAAGAGATAGCCGCCCAGGGCCGAAATGAAGGAGATGCCCAGCGCATAATTCGTGTTGGTGGTGGGGGCATTCATATCTTTTATACTATTCAACTATTGAGTAGCAAAAATACAAGCTAATTCAGGGTGATTAAATGACTGATCTTACGGAAAAGTTGGATAAAATGATGATTTTGCTCCTATCTCGTGAAACGCGGGCTGAGTGACACCCCCAATTGTAGCATTTTATAAAAATCCATAAAATTATCCATCATTACCCGAATAATCTCCATTGAATCATCTTATATGTATTTTCAATTTTGCATATAAATAGACTTTACCATATATTTATTTTCATTTTGCGATTACTCAGTTGTTTTTAATCTTTTATTTTCTCTTAATTTTATTCTAAACCTTTAACTATTTATTCATGCAAAACTATTTACGACGCCTGCAAATAGGATGTTTGTTGGCTTTCTTCACCCTCACCGCCTTCGCTCAGTCGCCTATCACGGGCAAAGTGGTGGATGAACAAAACTCAGGGATTCCGGGAGTGACCGTTTCGGTAAAAGGGAAAATTCGCGGAACCACCACCGACGCAACGGGTGCTTTCACGCTGGAAGCAACGCCAAGCGAAACGTTGGTGTTTAGTTATGTGGGCTACAGTAGCCAGGAGATCGGAGTAGGGAATCAAACCAACTTCAACGTCAAACTGGCACCAGACACCCGTAGCCTGGACGAACTGGTGGTGGTCGGTTACGGCACCGTCAGGAAAAGTGATTTGACCGGTTCGGTAGCCACCATTAAAGGGGATGCCATCAGGGAAATGCCCGTCACGTCAATCGACCAGGCCATCCAGTCACGGGCGCCGGGCGTGCAGGTCACACAGAGTTCGGCGGCACCGGGCGGGGGAATATCCATCCGGGTGCGCGGGGCCAACTCCATCAACAGTGGCAGCGAGCCGCTGTATGTGATCGACGGTTTTCCAATGTACCCTGACAACGATGCGGCAAGTGCCGGGGGCAATCGGCGCTCCAGCAATGCCATGGCAACCATTAACCCCAATGAAATCGAGAGTATCGAAATCCTGAAAGATGCCTCGGCAACCTCGATTTACGGCTCACGCGGAGCCAACGGCGTGGTACTGATTACGACCCGACGCGGCAAGGAAGGACAAAGCCGGGTCGATTACGACGGCTCATACTCGACGCAGACCATCGCTCGCAACATCGACGTGCTCAACGGGCGGGACTACGCCCGCTACCTTAACCTGCTGGAAAAAAGCCAGGGGGGCAGCCCGCGCTTCACCGACGCCCAGATCAGCGAAATAGGACAAGGAACCGATTGGCTGGATGCCATCACGCGCACAGGCGGGCTGTCTAACCACCAACTTTCCTTTTCGGGGGGGAGCAAGACCATGCGTTACGCTGTGGTGGGCAACTACTTGGGCAATCAGGGCATTGTCAAAAACACCAACTTCAATCGCTACGGCTTACGGCTCAACCTCGACAACGACTTCCTGAACGGAAGGGCGACGCTGAGCAATAGCTGGGCCTACAACCGAACCAGCAGCAGCAACGTCCCCACCGACCGCGGTGGCCCCGGCGGCATCATCATTACCGCCCTGGGCCTTGACCCGACGGTGCCCGTTTACAACCAAAATGGCCAATACAATTACCCCAGCTATGATCAGCGGTTCACGATTAATCCTTTGGCCGAAGCTTTGGAAGGCGTCGATAAGGATAACACCAATCGGCTCTTTGGTACCACGGCGCTCACTTTTCGGATTATGGAAGGGCTGCAATTCCGTACCAGCATCGGGGCCGACATCCTGAGCGCTGAACGCAATACGTTTTATAACAACTTCACCTTCGCGGGGCGGCAGAATAGGCGCGAGCTACAAAAGGCCAACCGTAGCGTGAATAGCGTGCTGAACGAGAATATCCTGAGTTACAACAAGGAGCTCGCACCAGGCCATAACCTCGACGTGACGCTGGGCTATACCTACCAGCAGGAAAGGAACCTTTTCAACTCCATCGCCACGCGCGGACTGCCTTCCGACGATGCCGCATCGGTCAATTTACAAAATGGCAGTAGGCCGCAGATTCCCTTCTCGGGTCGGCAGGATTGGGCACTAGAATCGTTTCTGGGCCGAATTAACTACAACCTCAAAGACCGCTACCTGCTGACGCTGACCATGCGGCGCGACGGCTCGTCGCGGTTCGGCCCCAACAACAAGTGGGCCACCTTCCCCTCAGGCGCCGTTGGCTGGCGGGTGGTGAACGAGAAGTTCTTTCAGGGTTCGGGCTTAGGTCGGGTGTTCAACGATTTTAAGTTCAGAGCTAGCTACGGCCTGACGGGAAATTCGCAGATTCCGGTGTACCGCTCGGTGGGCGGACTGGTTCCTTATAATTATGTGTTCGGCAACGGCCTGGTGGCGGGCTATGGCCCCGACCGGATCGCGAACCCAAACCTCAAATGGGAAAGTACCGCTATGCTCAACCTCGGCTTGGACGTGGCCCTGCTGAACAACCGGCTTTCGATGACCTTCGATGTATTCAGTAACAAAACCTCCGACCTGCTGCTGAACGTTTCGATTCCACAAAGCACCGGGTTCAGCACTATTTTTCTTAACTCCGGTTCGCTGGCCAACAAGGGTCTCGAATTCTCGACCAATTACAAAGTCATCAGCAATAAGGCTTTAAACTGGGACCTGAGCGGCAACATTTCGTTCCTGCGCAACGAAATCACGAGCCTGGGCCAGAGTACGCCTTTCTTCGCCAACAGCACCAGCGGCCACTTGGGCGTATTCGGTAGCTGGGTGGAAGCGGGTAATCCCATCGGGGTTTGGGAGGGCTTCAAATACACGGGGCTATTTCAAACCGACGACGAGGGAAAATCCTTTGCCTCCCGTGCCGGCTACCCAAAGTACGAAGACTTGAACAACGATGGAAAGTACACCGCCGAGGACTACCAGATTATTGGTGACCCTAATCCTGATTTTATTTGGGGCCTGAACTCAAACATGAAATTCAAGAACTTCGACTTTACGTTTTTCTTCCAAGGCGTTCACGGGAACGACATTCGCAACCTCCAACAGTCCGAAATGGGCGACGGCGTGCAGAAGATCAATCAGGTGGGTAATATCCTGACTGATTCTTGGACTCCGACCAACACGGACGCCAGTCGCCCGGTCATCGATGGCCGCCGCGACTTCATATCCTTCCGTCGTTCGTCGTACTTTATTCAGGATGGCTCCTTTGTGCGCCTTCAAAACCTGGTGCTGGGCTACACGCTGCCGCTAGATAACAAGTTCGTCCGCAGCGCCCGCATTTACGCCAGCGGCCAGAATCTGTTCCTGATTACGAAGTACAAGGGCTTTGATCCCGAAGTGAACAACCAAGGCCAGAACAACCTAAACCGGGGCGATGACTACGATGCCTATCCCCGCGCCCGGATGTTCACGCTGGGTGTAAATCTCGGCCTGTAAATTCTCAGAAATCTTATAACATCGACCATATCATGAAAATTAACCATTCCTCCCGTTTCACTTTTCCGCTCCTCACCGCCCTGCTGGTGACGGGCCTTAGCTGTTCGGATCTGCAAGAATCCCCGGACTTCATTAATCCGGATACGTTTTACAAGTCGGCCACTGAACTGCAACTGGGTGTCAACGGCGTGTATGCCGACCTCAACTCCGGTTTTTCCGGCTACTTCTACGACCGCTACGTATTCGAATGCCTGACGGGCGATCAGATCGGCTGGGAAAAAGGCCCCCTGCAATACAACCTCGGCAACGTGAGTTCCGCCGACGAGTACATCGAAGCCTACTGGTCTATCAGCTACCGCTCCATCAACCGCGCCAACGCCGTAATCGAAACAGCCGACGTGCTCAAAGACCCCACCAACGACGCGCTTATCAAGCGATTGAAGGCCGAAGCGCAGTTTCTGCGGGCGTTTTACTACTACGGATTGCTGAGCTATTTCGATAATCCACCGCTCACCATCAAATCAACCAAGGGAATCAGCGAACTGCCCTCCAACCAAGGCGGCAAGCGGGCGGTGATCGACCAGATTTATGCCGATGCCAAAGCCGCTGCCGAAGTATTACCCGCTTCCTATACAGGGGCAGATGCCGGACGCGCCACCAAGTGGGCGGCCAAAGCGATTCTGATGAAGGCCCAGCTATGGGACGAGAAATGGGCAGATGCCAAGGCCACCGCCGAGGATATCGTCAACAACAGCGGCCTTAAGTTGTTCCCCAACTTCGGGGCCAATTTCGACCTCTCGCACGAAAACCAGGGCGAGCGCATTTTTGAAGCGCAGGTGTCAGCGGCGGCTGACGCCAACGAGTATAATGTACATTCGGCGCACTTCAACCCCGAGGACTACCCCAGCCAACTCGGTGGTGCGGGCTGGAGTTGGCTGAGCGCCACGCAGGAATTCCGGGCCTCTTACGACGATAAGGACAAGCGCATCCCCGCCACCTTCATCGAATCGTACCCGACGGGCCGCTTTGGCAGAATCGACGGGCAGTTCCCGATGGTGAAGTGGAGTCCCAAGGCCGATTTCAACCTTTCCCGCTTCGGCGGCATCGTGAAGTCCGACGCCAACCCCAAAGATCCTTCCCAGATGATTTTCGGCAAAGCGTGGTCAAACAAGCTGGTCGAATTGGGGGTAAACTGGATCAACACCGAGAAAAACACCATCTATATCCGCCTAGCCGACGTGCTGCTGGGCCACTCCGAAGCCTGCAACGAAAGCGGACAAGGCGACAAGTTTATGGGAATCAATATGGTACGTGAGCGGGCGGGACTAGCGTCGCTAAGCGGGCTGGGTCAGTCGGCCCTGCGCGACGCCATCGTGCGGGAGCGGGGGCAGGAGTTCGCCTTTGAACAAGTAATGTACCCTGAGCTACGCCGGAAGAGCAAATTCGGTGGCCAGCCCGACTACCTGGGCGACCGCATTAAGCATTACATCACTAAGTATAGCGCGGGTCGCACCCTCAAGGCTCGCGATTATGTGCTGCCGCTACCGCTGAAAGAATTGCAGGGAAACCCGAACGTGGCCCAGAATAAGGAGTGGCAGTAGGATTTACTAATTTTGTTAAAAAAAGGGCTTCTCCGAGGCCCTTTTTTTATAGCCCTATTTTAGCGACATTTCGCGCTATGAAGCAATTGCTAGTTGTCCTGTTGTTGGGAAGCCTGATGGCCTGCCAGCGCGAATCGAAAACGCTTTTTACTACTCTGTCGCCCTCCGAATCAGGCGTCGATTTCCAGAATACGATCGTCGAAAACGACAGCTTCAATCTGGTCGATTACTACTATGTTTACAACGGTGGCGGCGTGGCGGTGGGCGACCTCAATGGCGACGACCTGCCCGACCTGTACTTTACCGGCAACCAGGTGGGGGATCGGCTGTATTTGAATATAACGAAACCCGGCGCGACATACCCCCAATTCGAGGACATCACCGAAGCGGCGGGCATTCGCAAAGCGGGCTGGTCAACGGGCGTGACAATGGCGGATGTCAACGCCGATGGGCTGCTGGATATTTACGTCTGTAAATCGGGTAACTACCCCGGAAATGGGCGCAAAAACCAGTTGTATATCAACCAAAGAAGCGCGGCCGAAGCGCGACCCCGCTTTGTGGAAAGCGCCGAACATTACGGCTTGGCCGACAGCAGTTATACCAATCAGGCCGCTTTTTTCGATTATGACAAGGACGGCGACCTGGACGTATATTTGCTCACTAGCACCAATTTGGTGCGCAACCCCAACCAACTTACGCCCGTCGTGGCCGATGGGTCTGGCCCGGCCAACGACAAGCTTTTCCGTAACGATTCCGATGCCAGTGGCCCGCGCTTCACCGACGTGTCCAAATCAGCAGGAATTTTGCACGATGGTTTCGGTTTAGGTTTGGTCGTGGCGGATTTTAACCAGGATAGCTGGGAGGATATCTATGTGGCCAACGACTTTCTGGCCAACGATTTTTTGTATGTTAATAATCAGGGTGGCGGGAAAGAAGGCCCGGCTTTTTCCGAAGTCGGGAAGTCCTATTTCAAGCACCACAGCCAGTTTTCGATGGGCTGCGATGCGGCCGATGTCAACAACGACGGACTGACAGACCTCGTGGTAGCCGATATGCTGCCCGCTGACAACGAGCAGCGCAAAAAAATGGCGGG
>Ga0335395_10001100_pt1 | contig 17187 bp, 15 predicted proteins | sample MAT02_FD_205744 | JGI IMG/M metagenome (GOLD analysis project Ga0335395, IMG submission 205744) | Freshwater microbial communities from Lake Fryxell liftoff mats and glacier meltwater in Antarctica - MAT-02 (spades assembly) (version 2) ...
ACGCTGCGGGCGCTGGCGATCGTGCCGCTCGCGTCGCCCACGGCGACGCCGATCGTCTTGCTGCCCACATCCAGACCCAGTGCCCGCATGTCCGGGCCGTGTATAGCACAAGGGGCTCATCATTTGGCGGCCGCGTGTGGTCGGTGCGCGAGGGCTTCGAGGACGGCATGTTCGCGGAGATCGGCGCCGTGCGGATCGCCAGCACCCATCAACGCGTGCTCGCCTACGTCGACGAGCTCGGCCTCGAGACCCAGGAGTTCCCCTCCGGCGACCCGATGTTCTACGTCAAGGGTCAGCGCTTCATGAAGCGTGAGGGCGAGGCGTGGCCGATCGACGGCCTCTACGACGACGAGAAGACCGCCGGCCTCTACGACCTGCGGGGCATGTACGTGCAGAGCCGATTCGACGAGTTCGGCGACCCGAGTCAGGGCATGTTCTCACCCGCGCTCGTGGAACAGTACGACCCGATCACGTGGGCCGAGTATCTGCGCGAGCAGGGCGCCAGCGAGGCCTACGTCTCGTTGTTCGCCGCCGACAACGGCTCTGAGGTCTACGCGATCGGTGCGCTCGCCTGGATGATGGCCGAGGCCTTCTATCACCACTGCTGGAAAGACGACCCGTGGGCCAAGGGCGCATGGACCGACTACCTGCCCGGCCAATGGTGGATGTTCGCGGTCGCCCGTCGGCCCGAAGGGCGCGTGTTCTTCGCGGGTGAACACACCTCGGCGTGGGCCGGCTGGATGGAAGGTGCGATCGACTCCGGGCAGCGCGCGGCCCCTTGCATGGTGCCCCGGCCAAAGCAGACACTCCGGCCCCGATGTCCCGAGAGATCCCGCTCGCACCGCAGCATCTGCCTGTCCTCGGCCACGTCGTCCCGATGCTCATGGGCCCGCCGTGGGACATCACCGAACGATGGTTGCGCAGCCACGGGCCGACCCTGCGCTTCAAGATCCCCGGCGCCGAGTACATCGTCAGCTCCGACACCGAGGTCGTGCGCCAGGTGCTGCTCGGCAACGCCGACAACTACGTCAAGGACATCCGGTCGATGGCCCCCTTCCTCGACCTGCTCGGGCAGGGCCTGCTCAGCAGCGACGGGCCGCTGTGGAAGCGCCAGCGGGCCACCCTCGCCAAGGCGTTTCGCATCGACGCCCTGCGCAACGTCGCCGATGTCACCCGCCGCGCCGTCGACCGCACCACCATCACCCTCGACGCGCACGCGCGCAGCGGCGAGCCCGTCGACATCGGCGCCCTGTTTCGCCGCCTCACCTTGCAGGTGATCGCCGAGGCGACCCTGTCGATGACGCCCGAGGAGAGCGACGAGGTCCTGCCGCGGCTCTACGAGCCCTTGGTCGCCGAGGCCAACCGCCGGGTCTGGAACCCGGTACGCGCCCGCCTGCCGCTGCCGGCCCGCTTTCACTACGACCGCTCGGTGCGCGAGCTCAACGCCTTCCTCGCCGCGAAGATCGACGCGCGCTGGCGCCTGCATCAGGCCGAGCCCACGCGCCCGGCCACCGACATGCTCGACATGCTGCTGCGCAGCTTCGCCGGCGAGCCGTGGACCCCGGAGGTCGCGCGCCTGACCAGCGACGAGCTCAAGACCATGCTGTTCGCCGGCCACGACACCTCGAGCGCGATGCTCACGTGGACCCTACACACCCTCACGAGGCACCCGCAGCAGCTCGCGCGCCTGCAGGCCGCGGCCGACGAGGCCTTCGTCGGCGACGCGATGCCCGACTACGAGACCCTCAAGCGCCTCGACTACGCCGGCGCCTGCCTCAAGGAGGCCCTGAGGATCTACAACATCGTGCCGGTCGTCACCCGCAAGGCCCTCGCCGACGACCGCTTCGGCGACTATCACGTGCCCGCCGGCTGCCTCGTGATGCTGCACCTACAAGCGCTACACAAGGACCCCGCCCAGTGGCCCGAGCCCGACGCGTTTCGTCCGGAGCGGTTCCAGAGCGAGTCGCAGGGCAACGCGTGGCGCTGGCTGCCCTTCGTCAACGGCCCGCGCAGTTGCGTCGGCCAGCACTTCTCCATGCTGGAGGCGAAGATCGTGCTGTCACTGCTCACCCAGCGCTTCGACTTCACCCCCGAACCCGGCAACAGCGACGCCCGCCACCGCTTCAACATCCCCGTCGGCCCCAAGGGCCGCATCGCCATGCGCGTGCGCCGACGCTGACTTAAACGCCGATACGCCTGTCCCGAAGGACAGGCGCTGGCGCGACCCACCCTGTCCCGAAGGACAGGGACTTCAGGCGCTCGCGGCCGCGTCCTTGCCGTGGCAGCGGCGGTACAGCTTGCCCGAGCCGCACGGGCACGGGTCGTTCTTGCCGACCTTGGGCATTTTCTTCTCGCGCGGGGCCTCAGGCTCCGGGGATGCATCGAGCTGAGCCTGCGCCTGCGCGATGCCTGGACGCGCCGCGCTGGCCTGGCCACCAGCGGCCAGCAGGCGCTCCATCGCCTCGCGTGCCGCCGTCTGCAGCTTGGCGATCTGCTCGCCTCCTGCCTGGGCCCGGGCCTGTCCGGCGCGGCGCCGCGGCTCCTGGGCCTGGCGGTTGGCGCGGGTGACCGCCGTCTCGTACTCGGCGCCCTCCTCGGCCTGCTGCTTTTGTTCCGCGGTCAGGCGCATCGAGAGGATCTGGCGCAGCACCGTGTTCTCGATGCCCTCCCACATCTCCTTGAACAGGTTGAAGCCACGCAGCTTGTACTCGTTCTTCGGGTTACGCGTCGCGTAGCCGACCAGGCCGATGCCGGTGCGCAGGTGCTCGATGTTCTTGAGGTGCGCGATCCACTGCTCGTCGATCTCTCCGAGGTAGAGCTGGCGCACGTAGAACAGGTACGTGTAGAGCCCGAACTCCTGCTCGCGCTGCGTCAACTGGGCCTCGACCTGCTTCCAGACCCGGTCGATCAGCTTGTCGATGTCCTGGATGTTGGTCAGGTCGGCCTTGACCTTGAAGCGCTCCTGCAACACCTCATCGAGGGTCTCGAGGTCCCACTCGTCGGGGTGCACCGTCTCCGGGCACAGCTTGAGCACCTGCTCCTCGACCAGCTTAAAGGTCAAGTCGTGCACGCGCTCGCGCTGCTGGATCAGCGAGCGCGCGACCACGTCGATCGCGTGCGCGATGATCTTGCGGCGGTCGTGCTTGACGTCGTCGAGCACGATCAGCGCGCCGTAGTGGCGGTAGAGCTCGTGGGCCAGCAGCTCCGGGTTGGCGCCCCCCGGCGGGAACGGCTCGGCCCCGGTCACCGGCAGCCCGGCCTCCTCGAGCAAGACCCGGCAGTGCGCGTCGACGATGCCCGTGATCCTCTCCGTCACCGTGCGTGACAGCGACTCGACCGTGTGCTGCCCCGACTTCTCGGGCGGCGGCGGGAGGTTGCGCGACTGCTCCTTGCGGGCCTGGTCGTCGAGGATCTCCGGCTGATAGCGGCCCTCGAGGATCTGCTTGCGCAGGGCGTAGATCGCCTTGCGCTGGTCGTTCATCACGTTGTCGTACTCGAACAGGTTCTTGCGGGTGTCGAAGTGCATCGCCTCGACCCGCGACTGCGCGTTGGCGATCGCGCGGTTGACCAGCGGCGCCTCGATCGGGACGTCCTCCTCCATGCCCAGCCGCTCCATCAAGCTGGTGATGCGGTCGGCCCCGAAGATGCGCATCAGGTCATCCTCCAGCGACAGGAAGAAGCGCGAGCGGCCCTCGTCGCCCTGACGGCCGGCGCGGCCGCGCAACTGATTATCGATGCGGCGGCTCTCGTGGCGCTCGGTGCCGACGATGTACAAGCCGCCGAGCGACTTGACCTCCGCCTTCTCCTTCTCGAACTCAGTCTTGAGCGCGGCGTGCAGCCCCTCGAAGCGCTGCGGCTCCTTGTCGGGGTCGATCTGCGAGCGAGCGACCATCTCGGGGTTGCCGCCGAGCAAGATGTCGGTGCCGCGGCCCGCCATATTGGTGGCGACCGTCACGGCCCCCTTGCGACCGGCCTGCGCGACGATGTACGCCTCGCGCTCGTGCTGCTTGGCGTTGAGCACCTCGTGCGGGATGCCCATGCGGTCGAGCATCGTGTGGATGACCTGCGACTTCTCGACGCTGGCGGTGCCGACCAGCACCGGCTGGCCGCGGTCGTGGGCCTGCTTGATCTCGTCGACGACCGCGCGAAACTTGCCACGTTCGTTCTTGTAGACCAGGTCATCCTGGTCCTGGCGGACCATCTTGCGGTTGGGCGGGATGACGACGACGTCGAGGTTGTAGATCTTGTTAAACTCCTCCGCCTCGGTGTCGGCCGTGCCGGTCATGCCGGCCAGCTTGTCGTACATGCGAAAGTAATTTTGGTACGTGATCGTGGCCAGCGTCTGGCTCTCGGGCTGGATCTCCACGCCCTCCTTGGCCTCGATCGCTTGGTGGAGGCCGTCGCTCCAGCGCCGACCCTCCATCTTGCGGCCGCGGAACTCGTCGATGATCACGATCTCGCCGTTCTCGACGATGTAGTTGACGTCCTTTTTATAGAGGACATGGGCCCGCAGCGCCTGGTTGACGTGGTGCAGGAGCTCGTTGCGCTCCGGCGAGTAGAGGTTCTTGCAGCCGAGCAGCTTCTCGATGCGGTCGACGCCGCCATCGGTCAATTGCACGCTGTGGGCCTTCTCGTCGACCACGAAGTCGAGGTCGCGGCGCAGCGAGGGGATCACGCGATTGACGATCACGTAGGTGTCGGGCGGCTTGTTGGCCTCGCCCGAGATGATCAGCGGCGTGCGGGCCTCGTCGATCAGGATCGAGTCGACCTCGTCGACGATCGCGTAGTAGAGGTCGCGCTGCACGTACTTCTCGATCGTCTCCTTCATGTTGTCGCGGAGATAATCGAAGCCGAACTCGTTGTTCGTGCCGTACGTGATGTCCGCGCGGTAGTTCTTCTGCCGCTCCGTGTGGTACATGCCGCCGACGATCACGCCGCAGGACATGCCGAGGAATTGGTAGATCTGGCCCATCCACTCGGCGTCGCGGCGAGCCAGATAGTCATTGACGGTGATCAGGTGCGCGCCGCGTCCGCCCAGCGCGTTGAGATACAGCGCGGTGGTGGCGGTCAGCGTCTTGCCCTCACCGGTGCGCATCTCGGCGATGCGGCCCTGATGCAGGGCGATGCCGCCGACCATCTGCACGTCGTAGTGGCGCATCCCGAGCGCGCGCACCGAGGCCTCGCGCACCGCCGCGAACGCCTCGGCGGTCAGCTCGTCGAGCGGCTGGCCGTTCGCCAGGCGCGCGCGCAGGTCGGCCGTGATCGCCGGAAAGTCGGCCTCGGCGAGGCCCTGCATCTTCGGCTCGAGCGCGTTGATCCGGTCGATCAGCGGCTGCATGCGCTTCATCTGCCGCTCGTGCTTGGTGCCAAAGACTTTCTTGATGAACGCGTTGAGCATGACGGATCGGGCAGGTTTCTCGGCGCGGCCAGGCCGCGGGCCGGCAAGGGTACGGGCCGGATACGCCCGTGTCCACGCCGGAAGATGCCCCACTACCGGGGTTTTCTGACGCGCTCGCCCGCTGTTATGGTGCCGGCCTCGTGACGCCCTCTCGCCTGCGCCCGCGCGCCCTCCGCTCCGGCGCCCGGATCCACATCGTCGCGCCCTCGGGGCCGGTGCCCGCCGACCGCCTCGGATCCGGTCTGGCGGCCCTCCAGAGCCTGTTCCCGGCGGACGCGACCAGTGAGATCTCACTCGCGCCCAACATCTCCACGCGCGCCGGATACTTCGCCGGCGATGACCGCACCAGGCTCGCCGCGTTGCAGGCCGCGCTGGCCGACCCCGGGCTCGACGCCCTCGTCTGTGCCCGCGGCGGCTTCGGCCTCACGCGACTGATCGGCCTGCTCGACCCCGCCCGCCTCGCCGCGGCGCCCAAGCTCCTGGTCGGGTTCTCCGACATCACAGCGCTGCTCGCCTGGGCCCTCGCCAGCGTCGGACTCGTGAGCGTGCATGGACCCGTCGTCGCCCAGCTCGCCACCCTCGCCGACGAGGACCGCGAGCGCCTCGCCCTCATCCTCCGCGGCGAGGACCCCGGGGCCCTGGTCGCCGAACCCAGCGCCGTGCTGCGCGGCGGCTGCGTCGAGGGCCCCCTGATCGCCGCCAACCTCGAGGTGCTGCGTAGTCTCATCGGCACCCGCTTCATGCCCGACCTCGCCGGCTGCGTGCTCGCGCTCGAGGAGGTCGGCGAGCGACCCTATCGCATCGACCGCATGCTCACCCAACTGCTCACCAGCGGCGCCCTGCGGGGTGTCCGGGGCGTCGCGGTCGGTCAACTGTTCGGCTGCGAGGAGCCGGCCACCGGCAACCTCGAGAGCCCGACCGCCGAGGCCGTCGTGCTCGAGCGCCTCGGTACGCTCGGGGTCCCGGTCGTCACCGGCTTCCCGTTCGGGCACGCGCCGGACCGCAACGCGGCGCTGCCCTTCGGCGCGGTCGTGCGGCTCGACGCCGAGCACGGTGCGCTCTACATGCTCGAGCCGGTCACGCAGTGAGTCACCAGCGGCCCGGCTCGTCACAGCCGACGTTATGCATGAAGGAGGTCGAGTCCGACTCCCCGAATGTCATCGTGCCGAGACACAGTGTCGACACGCGCAGGCCGCTGTGGCCGAGCTGGCGGTATTGCATTGGCGACGAAGCTACGCTGGCCGGTCCGCTATCTGACAGGCCATATGCGACGACTCAGGGCAGGCCGCCGACGGCCGACTCGAGCGAGGCGAGCACCAGCCCGCCGGGGGCCATCGGCACCCGCGGTTCGTCGCGGCCATTGGCCGGCCACGCGTGCGGTAGCCCGAGTGCCAGCCGGGCACCCGCCTGAGGCCAGGCGTATTGGACCTTCAGACAGAGGTAAACCCAGGGGACTTCGGACTTGGTCGACATAGCGGAAGAAAGCATGAGCAAGAACCGGGCCAGCCCCAGCGAACCGTCGCTGATGCGCTTCACCCGTGCAGTGCGATCGCGGACACCGTGAGCAGACCGTTTCACCACCGAGACGCCTCAACGCGCCGCGGATCTGCCACCGGAACAGCGTCAATCCATCGGCACCTGCGCGGTCGACCATGTCCCAAAGACCAGCAAACGAAATTCACCGCGCAAGCCTGGTCGTACCGCTCCGACCGCGCTCGGACGCTTGCCCGGACAGGCGTCCGAACCAGCGAAAGATCGGACAGACCCGGCTGCACCGCAAAATCCGCGGTGCGCACAGTGACTCATTGCTTCGCGCTACCCAGCTCCATGCGTCGCCGCGCGGCCCCGCGTCTCGATCACGTCGGTGACCAGCAGGGCCGCGGCGGCCTGGGCCAGCCCAAAGCCCAGCGGACCGACGACCGGCAGCGCGAGCAGCAGGGTCCACGGCGCGCCGAAGCCGAACATCGCGGTCTTGTGGCTGTTCACCACCGCCTTCTGGCCCGCATATGCGAGGCCGCGGCGCTCGAAGTAGGGGTCGAGCAGCTCCCAGCTCAGCATCCGCGAGGCGAACCACAACTGCGCCGCCGGCCCGAGGATCACGCCAAGCACCGGTACGAGGGTGATGCCGAAGGTCAGCGTCGTGATGCCGATGAAGTAGAGCAGCCGTCGCAGGCTGCTGGCCACCGAGCTGCGAAACCCGACCCCGTCGGCGGCCTCGAGCTCGGCGGCCCGGCCCGGGTCCACACACTTGAGGCCGGCCATGAACACGCGCTCACCGAGGAACGGAAACACGATGTTGACGATGAACAGCGCCAGCAGCGGCGCGGCCATCATCGCCAGCGCCGTACCACCGACCTTCAGCGTCCACAGCAGCACCGCGAGCCACACAGCCGGGTCGTCCGGGCTCGGGATCAGGGTCCAGATCGCCCAGCCGAGGCCCGCCATCACCGCGATCGAGGTGGCTACCAGCGTCAGCGCGAGGTGCAGATATACGCGCCGGACCTCGGCGCTGGCGAGCGCCATGCGAAGACCTCGCAGCGCCAGCGCGGCTCCCCCGGCCGCGGACGAGGCCATGGGGTGGTTTACTGGATCTCGGAGCGATAGATGTCCCACGCGCCCTCATCTTGCACGGTGCTGCGGGCAAAAAATAGCTCGCAGCCGTCGCGGCTCAGGTGCGCGCTGGCATCGTGCGCCGGGCTGTTGACCCCGGGGACCGGCTGCCCCGGGCCGAACGGCGCGTCGATGTTCGCCCGGGCCGCGAACCACAGCTCGGTGCCGCCGCTCCCGATCGTGCCCGACCGCGTGTAGATCAGCACCAGCTCGTGCGCCGGCAGCGTGGGATCCGCCTCGTCGTGATCGGGCTCGTCGACGGTCACGAAGGGCGCCGCGCTCGGGGCCGCGAAGGCCTGGTCCGGGCCGGGACGCGTCGCCACCACCAACCGCTGACCCGCCCCCGCCGGCGCGTAGTAAAGCCGAAGATCGTCGGTCGAGATGTGCGGATCGAAGGCCTCCGGATAGTCAGGAAAGTCCAGCGCCAGCGGGCTCAACGGGGCGTAATTCTGGCCCATTCGGTCGCCCATGTGGATGCGAAAATTCGCGTCGCCCGGCAACTTGGTCGACAGATAGCCGCGCGTATCGAGCTTCGACAGCGCCAGCTTGCCGTCCTCCCCCGGCGTGCTGAGACCGATGTCGATGTTGTTGGCGTACGCGCCCTCGAAGGGCGCCCCGAACTCCGAGCGCGTCGCCCGGTAAGTGTCGTGCGCCCCGTCGCGGTACGACGACCACATCAGCGTCATTTCGTCGTAGCTGAGCCACATATCCAGGTCGCCCTGGGCGCCGTTGACCGGCATCCCCAGCAGTTGCGGCTCGCTGAACACCCACGGCCCCGGCTTCCCGCACAGCGTCGCCTCCGTGGGCAGCTCGATCATCTCACCAGTGCTCGCATCGCCCGTGCTCGCGTCACCCGTGCTCGCGTCACCCGTGCTCGTGTCCGTGTCCGCACCCGTGTCGGCACTCGTGCTCGCCTCGCTGCTCTCGCCGGTGATCCCCGAGTTGGTCCGCGAGACCTCCCCCGTGGTGTCCGTCGCCCCGCTCGACATCGGCTCCGTGCTCGACGTGGTCTGCGTGGCCGCACCGGTCGTGGTCGCGGGTCCCGTGCTTGCGAAGCCGCCGGACGAGCTGGCCGCGTCGCCCGGGCCCGTCGAACCCGCGGCGCCGCCGAAGGCCGGGTTCTCGCGCAGGCACGCGCTCGACGCCGCGATAGCGATCGGTAAGGTCAAAAGCAGCCGCATCGGTTGGGGATCCTCGTAGCACGGGCTCCTGGCCCACGCTCCGGGTCCACCTGCCACCCCGCGCCTCGCCCCTGCACACGCGGATCCCCGGTCCGCGGCTCATCCACAGTCAAGTCAGGTGCGCTCCGACCGCCCGCGGGCTCTCGCGCTCACCTGGTCTTCAGGACAGGCCTCAGCCCTCCTCCATCGGCGCCTCGATCTGCGACAGCATGCGGCGGATAAGTCCCTCGACCATCAGCGCGCGCTCACCCGCGTCGTAGACGCCGTCCTGGTAGCGGGCCTGGATGTCCTCGAACTTCTCGCGAGTGTCGTTGATCAGTTGCTTGTACGGCTTGCGGCGGGCCAGCACGGCCTTTTGGTTGCTCCAAAAGAACGAGACCATCGTCGCCACCGTGAAGCCCGTCAGCGCCAGGCCGACTGGACCGCTGATGATGTACGCCAGGCCATAGCGCAGCGCGACCACGCCACCGACCCCGACCGCGAGCTCGCGCAGCCCGCTCTTGCGCATCTGCCCCCACGCCATCGGGATCAGCTCACCCGACGCCAGCACCAGCGCCACGAACTCCGGACGCTTGGCCCCGCGGTCGTAGGTGTCCTTGATGACCTGCTGCATGAAGTTGTCGAAGCTCTCATAGACCTCGGCGGGGTAGGCCGTGTGCGTGCTGGAAGAGGCTGCCATGGTGCGCCAGCATAGCAGCGGAACGCCAGTTTGACAGAGCGCGTCCCGAACCGCAGAATTCGCCGCCGATGCGTCGTCCGAGGTCGTCTCGCCTGGCTCGCCCGGGTCCCATGCCCACCCGGGCCGTCGTGCCCCTGCGCCTGCTCGCGGTCTTACTGGCGCTGGCGCCCGCCTGCAAGCTGCGCAAGGCACCCGTCGTCCCCACCGCGGGTCCGGAGATCTCCGGGGAAATTGCGGAGGCCGGCGCCGGCAGTCCCGGCGAGGTCGAGGTCCCCGAACTCGACGCCGAAGCCCCGACCAAAGAACGTGCGAAGCGCCCGCCGCCCGCTCCGGTCGCCACGCTCGGGGCCGCCGTCGACGCCCTCGGCCACAGCAACCCCGAGGGCGCCGCCGACTTCCTCAAGGTCGCGGTCAAGAAGGACCCCGCCGACGAGGCCCTGCGCCTGACCCTCGCCCACGCCCTCATCACCACCGGCGCTTACGACGAGGCCGAGACCTACCTGTCCCAAAAGCCAGCCAAGGCCAAGCCCGGCAGCGCCCGCCTGCGTATGCACGCCCGCCTGCGCCTGCTGCGAGGCGACCCCGCCAGCGCCGAAAAATTGCTCGACCAGGCCATCTCGCACGACCCAAAAGACCTCGCCGCCCGCGGCGAGCTGCTCGCGCTGCGCGTCAGCACCGGCCGCAGCAGCGAAGCCAGCACCCGCGCCCTGATGGACGGCCTCTACGACGCCTACGACGCCGGCGAAGCCACCAGCGCCGAGGCCCTCGTCGCGGTCGCCCGCGCCGCCCTCGCCCGGGGCAGCAGCGGCGCCTTCCACGACGCCAACATGGTCCTCGGCGAGGCCGAAAAACTCCCCGCCACGACCGCCGGCCCCGAGCAAGGCTTCGTCGTCCAGGACCGCGTGCTGCTGCTGCGCGGCGCCGTGTTCCGCGAGAAGTACGCCGCCAGCGCGGCCGCCGACTCCTACAACGTCATCCTCGCGCGCGACCCCTGGCAGCCGGACGCCCTCGCCGGCCTCGCCCTCGCCCAGCTCGAAGAGCTGCGCCTCGCCGGCGCCAGCGAGTCCGCCGAGGCCGCCCTGCAGACCAACCCGCGCCACCCCGATGCCCACGGCGTGCTCGCCCGCGTCGCCCTCGTCGAGGGCCGCCGCGACGAGGCCATCGCCCGCGCCCGCGACCAGGTCCTGAGCATCCATCCACGCCACCCGGTCGGCCTCGCCGTACTCGCCGCCGCCGCGCTCTCCTCGGACGACGACGCCGCCTTCAAGACGGCCCACGACCAGGCCCTCGCCTTCTCACCGACCCCCGTCGCCTTCTACCTCGCGCTCAACGACGTCCTGGTCTCGATGCACCTCTACGGGCAGACCGAGACCGTCCTCGCCGACGCCGTCAAGCGCGCCCCCGATGACCCCTACCTGCAATCTGCCCACGGCCTCAACCTGCTCCGCCTCGGCAAGGAGACCGAGGGCCGCGCCGCGCTCGCGCGCGCCTGGAAGCGCGACCGCTTCAACGAGCGCACCCGCAACACCCTCGACCTCTACGAGCAGCGCATCGACCCCAATTACCTCGAAGTCACCAGCGGCGACCTCAAGCTGCGCCTACCCAAAGAGGACGCCGAGTTCGTCCAGGCCGACCTGCTCGCCGCGATCGCCCGCGCCCGCAAGGCCCTCGACGCCCGCTACGGCATGCACCCCGGCCCGCTGCGCATCGAGGTGTTCGCCGACCCCGACGACTTCAGCGTGCGCACCATCGGTGTGCCGAGCCTCGGCGCCGTCGGCGTGTGCTTCGGCGACCTCATCACCAGCGTCGGCCCCTATCGCGGCACCCACAACTTCCATCAGGTCATCTGGCACGAGCTCGCCCACGTCTACGCCGTCAAGCTCAGCCGCGGCCGCGTGCCCCGCTGGTTCACCGAGGGCCTCAGCGAGTGGGAGTCGGAGATCGCCGACCCGAGCTGGGCCCGCGAGAGCGCCGAGCTGCTCGCCCAGGCCCGCCGCGACGGCCACATGCGCAAGCTCGGCGAGCTCGACCTCGCCTTCCTGCGCGCCACCAGCCCCGTCATGATGGAGGTCGCCTACGCGACCGCCGCCTGGGCCATGCGCTACCTCGGCGAGACCCACGGCCTCCCCAAGCTCATCGCCGTGCTCAAGGGCTACGCCAGCGGCGCCACCACCGAGGTCCTCTTTAAGCAACACCTCGGCCACGACATGCGCGCCGTCGAGGCCGGCTTCGAGGCGTGGATGAACAAGCGCCTCGACGCCACGATCTCCGGGTGGCTACCGAGCCCGCGCGGCAAGATCGAGGCCCGCGACCGCACCCTCGCAACAGCGATCGAGCAGATCAAAGCCAAGGACTACACCGGCGCCGCACGCACGCTCCAGGTGCTCGTGCAGGGCCCCGGCGACGGCTTTCGCCCGCGCATGCTGCTCGCCGAGGTGCTCCTGCAAGGACCGCAGTGGAAGTCCGCCGGCCCGCACCTCGAGAAGGCCCGCGGCTTTCACCGCGAGGCGATCGAGCCGCTCATCCGCCTCGCCGAGCTGGGCCGCCGCAGCGGCGACGTCGCCGCCGAGAAGCAGCACCTGCGCGCCGGCCTCGAGCTCGACGGCATGTCCTTCGACCCCGCCGCCCGCCTCATCATGCTCGCGCTCGTCACCGACGACACCAGGGCCCTCACCCTCGCCCTCGAGCGCGCCGTGGCGATCGCACCGCTACACCCGATCACCCTCGGCGCCCAGGCCCTCCAGGCCGCCCGCGCCAACGACAAGGCTCGCGCCGCCACCCTCAGCAAGCGCGCCCTCAAGGGCGTCGACGACAGCGAGGGCCGCGGCCCCGCCGACACCCTCGTCGTGCTCGCCCTCGCCAACGAGGCCGCCGGCGAGCTGACCACCGCGAAGATCCTCGCCACCCGCGCCGCCGCCGAGAAGGGCCTGCCCGCCGCCGCCAAGCAGGCCATGGCCCGCATCACCGGCTCGTGATGATCAGGACCCCCATGCGGAATTTGCGCATTTCGACGGGATGCGCGCATGACGGGCTGGAGCTTAATGACGGGATGGGCGGATTCGGCCTCTACTTTCCGCTTGACGCCTTATAGCGCTGGAGCTATATAATCTGATCAGGAGACGCGCAAATTATGCCCACATGCGACATAGAATTTTACACCACCGACGCGGGCAATGCGCCCGTGGAGAAATACCTCGACGAATTGCCCGAGAAAGACGCGAAAGAAATCTCCGCCGCTTTAAGACAGTTCGCCCTCTATAAACTGGACTCTGTCGTTGAGTCCAAACCTATCCACCCTCCTTTGTATGAACTCAAGATTAAGCAGCATCGCCTCCTCTATGGAGTTTGTCGGAGTTGTAGTTCTTTTCCACGCCTTTCTAAAAAAAATTGAGGAAGACTCCTCTCAAAGAGATCGATGCGGCGACCAGACGGTTGAAAATAGAACAACGTCGTCGTCAGTAACACTGACGAGAAAGTATCTCCAATGGTTACCAGCAATAAAAACGCCCTCAAATACATTGAAGAAAGGGAGAAGCGTGACCCGGCCTTCGCGGCGGGCGTCCGCCAAGAGTTCAACAAGCTTGAATTCGCAAGGGCCCTCCGCCAACTCCGCGAAACGAGGGGGACCAGCCAGGCGGATCTTGCCGCTGCGGTGGGAACTACTCAGTCTGCGATCGCAAGGATCGAGAGCGGTCGGACAATCCCCAAGATGGATGTCGTGGCTCGGATTGTCCAGGCACTCGGGGGTTCTTGGCAATCAAAGTTCAAAGCCGCGTCGGGCGTCACTCTCAGCGTGGACATGGGGGCTTCTACATAGTCTTCCTGCATGTGATCGACCGCCGATTCATGGAAGGCGAGCTTCCCCGCAGGCTCGACAAACGGCTCCCACAGGAGCCGCCGCGCTGATGCTTGAGCCGAGGGGGGACGGCTGCCTGCCCACCGCCGCCAAGCAGGCCATGGCCCGCATCACCGGCTCGTGATGATCACGGCCCGACCTTGAGGCTGTCGATCACCTGATCGAAGCCCGGCTGCACGCTCGCCTTGTCCTCGTCGGGGATCGTCGTGAACAGCAGCACCGTGCGGTCGCCGAGCACCGCCCCGAGCAGCGCCACCGAGCTCGGCACCTTCTCGCCCAGCGCCGTGATCGTGATCGCCGCGCGCTTGCCCGTGCGCCGCTCGCCGAGGAGCTGCCGCTCGAAGTCGGTGACCTCGCCGCGCGTGCTGCCGGCCAGCCCCGCGACCTGCTTACCGACCTCCTCCTGCATCGCCTTCATCGTGATCTCGATGTGTTCGGCGAGGTCGACCTCGACCGCCGGCTTGAAGCTCTGGATCATCAGCAGCGCGTTGCCGGCGCTCTCGACGTTGATCGTGCGCAGCTCTATCCCGTTCTCCTGGCTCGTCTCCTCGCTGACCTTCCAGTTGCCGGGATACGAGAAGGAGATCGCGTCCTTCTCGTAGCGCTGCGGCTCGTCGACCTGCGCCGTCGGCTCGGAGAAGAAGCCCACCACCCGCTCGCAGCCGGCCCCTCCGACCAGCACACAGGCGAGGAGACACGGCGAGAGGACAGCGCGGGCGATCGACGGCATCGACCGACGATGCCCGATCCCCCGCGTCGCCGGCAACACCCGCTGCGCGACCCCGCGCACGCCCGCCCACGCCCGCAGACGACCACGCTGCTACCCTGGCCCCATGCACGAGCCCATGACCCCCGCGCACGACCTCGACGACTGGACGTCGCCCGCGATGCTCGCTGACCCTTACGCGATCTTTCGCCGCATCCGGGCCACCGACCCGGTGCACTGGAACCCGCAGACCCACTGCTGGGTCCTGACCCGCCACGCCGACGTCGCCGCTGCGATCCACGACCGCCGCCTGAGCTCGGCGCCCACCGGCGCACCCAGCTTCGCCAGCCAGATCCCCCCCGAGGAGATGGCCCACCTCGGCGCCGTCGTCCCCTATTTGATGATGTTCATGCAGGGCATGGACCCCCCCGCGCACACCCGCCAGCGCGCGCTGGTCCAGAAGGCCTTCACCCCGCGCACGATCGACGGCCTGCGCCCGCGCGTCGAGCAGCTCGTGCGCGAGGCCCTCGAGCCCGCCCTCGCCACCGGTGAGATCGAGCTGATGTCCGCGCTCGCCGGGCCCCTACCCGCGACGATCATCATGGAGATGCTCGGGGTCCCCGCCGACGGCCAGCACCGGGTGCGCAGAGCCGCCGAGGCGGTCGCCGAGTTTCTCACGCTGGTGGCTCCCGTGCCCGGCCAGCTCACCGCGATCGCCCGGCGCCTCGCCGACTTCGCCAACTACATCACGCCGCTGATCGCCAGCCGCCGCGCCGCGCCGCAAGACGACCTGCTGTCCGCCCTGTGTGCCGCCGAGCAGGACGGCGAGCGCCTCGGTGATCCCGAGCTGATCGTCCTCACCACCATGCTGCTGTTCGCCGGCCACGAGACCACCAGCAACCTGATCGGCAACGGCGCCTGGGCGCTCGCCAGCAACCCCGAGCAGTGGGCCCTGCTGCGCGACGACCCCACGCTGGTCGCCCCCGCCGTCGAGGAGATGCTGCGCCACGACACCCCCGTCCAGCTCGTGCCGCGCTGGGCCCTCGAGCCGCTCACGATCGGCGAAAAACCGATCGCCGCCGGCGACCGCCTGCTCCTCAACTTCGCCGCCGCCAACCGCGACCCCGCGCTCACCCCCGACCCCGACCGCTTCGACATCCGCCGCTCGCCCAACAAACACCTCGCGTTCGGCCACGGCATCCACCACTGCCTCGGCGCCGCCCTCGCCCGCATCGAGGCCCAGACCGTGTTCGCCGCGCTCGCCCGCAGCTTCCACACCCTCGAGCTCGACCCCGCACGACCCCCGCAGCGCAAACCCAACGTCGTCCTGCGCGGCCCAGCCAGCCTCCACCTGCGCCTGCGCTGACTGTCCCTCGGGACATGTCCTGCTCGCGCTTCGCCGTCGCCGCCGCGTGGACAGTGTGGCTCCCGCGGGTGTACGGTGAGGGTCACGCGTGGCGCCGGTTGGCTGCGGGCGGTGGTCACGGCGAGCATACGTCGCAGGACTATCAGGGCTACATGGAGGGCGGCGCCGAGACGGGGGGGTTTGTCGCGGCCGAGATCCTGGAAGACCTCGAGACGGCGCTGCCGCTGGGGCTGGTCCGAGCGCTCGGCGTGAAGCTGCTGATCCCCCAGGCCGGGTACCGCGCGCGCAGCTGGGCGCCGATGAACGCCTTCCAGCGTAAACGAATCGCCAGGCAGCAGATCGCGCGTGCGCTCGACCTCCTGCAGTCCGGGCACGTCGCGCCCTGAGCTCTTCACGTGGAGCGGCGCTCACGCTTACGTGGGCGAAAGTGGAATTGGGGGGCGAGGGTGAGTGGCAGCCCCTCGGGACATGTCCCTCGGGACATGTCCCCTCGCTCAATCCGCGTCGGTCTCTTGCGCCGCCCCGGCGTACCACGCTCGCATATCTGGCCGCGCCAGCATCGCCTCGCAGTAGGCCTGCGCGCTCGCGTCGACCGCGACCCCATACGTACGAAGCCTGGTCACGACCGGCGCATACATGCAATCCACCACCGAGAACCCGCCGAACAGATACGGGCCACCCGCGCCGAAGCGAGTCCGACAGTCGAGCCACAACCCGGTGATGCGGTCGATGTCCGCCTGGGCCGCCCGCGACGGCGCCCGTTCGATGCGCGCGCGCAGGTTCATCGGCATCTCGCGCCGCAGGTCCGCGAAGCCCCCGTGCATCTCGTGCGCCGCGCTGCGAGCCACCGCCCGCACGCCAGCGTCCGCCGGCCACAGCTTCGCCTCCGGAAACCACTCCGCGATCGCCTCGCAGATCGCCAGCGACTCCCAGATCACCAGATCACCGTCGATCAGCGCCGGCACCTTGCCGGTCGGCGACGCCGTCCGCAGTTGCTCCCGCGAGTTCGGTCGATCCAGCAAGATCTTGCGCTCGCGAAACGGGGTACCGGTCGCCCGCAGCGCCAGCCACGGCCGCAGGCTCCACGACGACAGGTTCATGTTGCCGATGACGAGCTCGAGCTCCTGGCATTGCGGACGGGTGACGCGCATGTCCACCACCCTATCCCGGCGCGCCCGCGCGCACCACGCCCACGCACCCCCACGGACCGCGTTCTTGATCCGGATCCGGCCGGAACCGGCCGGAACTGGCCAGGCCCACCCCCCCGTTGTTATGGTGGCCGCCGCATGCAGCCCCGCTCGTCCCTGGCCCCGCTCACCCTCTCGCTCGCCCTCGCCTTCACTGCCTGCGGAGGCGGCGACGCCAAGAAGACCGAGGCCAAGAAGACCGAG
>Ga0335395_10001101_pt1 | contig 17187 bp, 17 predicted proteins | sample MAT02_FD_205744 | JGI IMG/M metagenome (GOLD analysis project Ga0335395, IMG submission 205744) | Freshwater microbial communities from Lake Fryxell liftoff mats and glacier meltwater in Antarctica - MAT-02 (spades assembly) (version 2) ...
ATGAGCAGGTAAAATTTCAGGCGGCAGTGGTAGAAAACGAGGTCGATGTAGCGTACCTGCTCCTCGATGCGGATGAGTTTCTGCCGGGCGACAAATGCGAAGCCGCTGCCTAACTCCAGGAGAAACCGCTGCAAATGCGTGATGATGGCCCCCTCCAGATTCGACTCGTGGAACACCGCGGCATCTTGCAGCCCGAGAAACTCCAGCACATACGGATTCTTGAGGGCATCCGCTCCCGGCATCACCGGCACGGGCAGGTTGCGGCCTTCCGTCAGCATTTTCTCCGGCTTCGCGGTCTTGAGAAGCCGCTCGTAATAGAATGACTGGATCTGCCGTTCCAAAGTGCGCTTGTCCCAGCCGCCTTCAATCGCCTCGCGTTCGTAGAAATCACGGGCTTCGAGGCTGGCTACCCGCATCAAGGCGCGGTAGTGCGACCAAGTGAGCTGGGGTGAGAAACCTTGCGGCAATTCTGCGCCCATTGGGTGCAGAATTGGCTGGGACAAAAATTCTCCACCCGCTGGGTGGGGATTTGCTGGATCCGAACATTCTCCACCCAGTGGGTGGAGAATTCGAATTCGATCCTGAAACGCAAGGTGGAACTGCTTGAAATACCAGAGATTTGTAACCGAAAAACCTTTCCCATAGCGTTCGGTCAATCGCTCGGAAAGCGCCTCGACGACCTTCTTCCCATACGCCGCCCGTTCTTCGCCGCCCTGCAATTCTTCCACAATCTCCCGCCCGATCAACCAGTAAGAGACCACCATGTTCGTGTTCACCGCGCGGACGACGTTGCCCCGCGCTTGATCCAGAATCGAGACGACCCGACCGAAGAGCGCGTCGGGAGTTTCGTCGGAGGCTGTCTCTTCCTGCTTACTCATTGTCGGATGTGCCGCTTAGATCCATCGGGCGGATTACCTTTTCGATGAAGGCGATTTCCTTGGCCGTGATGCCGTATTTCTTGTAAAGATCCTCGTCCGTCCATTTTCTCGACCAGTCTTGAGTCGGTACGAAGGTGTAAACTTTCCGCGTTACGTGTTGCGATGGCTTGTGCAAAAGGATCAAAAGGCGAGTAAGACGGCACGAGAGGTAGGACAACACGCTTTCGGCTTCTTCTTTGGAATCGAGAGGTCCGAGGCAGAGATACGTTTCAGAGGAAATAGATTCCGGCTCTCCGAGAAACGGTGTGCTGATGATGCGATGCGGATAGGTGTCTTTATTGCCAGTGCCCGGGGCGGCGTAGCCCATAAAGATCTTCCACTTATCGATGAGGTGTTCTCCGGTTGGTATCGCGTTTCTGGCGACATAACCCGTTCCACCGTTTTGATAGATCTTCACATCACCCGGGCGTTTGGTTGCCTTGCCCTTGAATGTGGTTTCCAAACCGAATGGTTTTCTGGAGCTGACGAGTTGGTCGAAACGCTTCTCAGTTGGCAGTGCAAGTGACTTGGTTTTTCCGCACTCGACGGCGACGACCTTTTTAAGGATCGAGAGACCTTCATTGAAGCGAATGAAAACATCCACGCCGTTTTCGAGGAGCTTGCGCGTGGCCTGCGATGGCTCCCAATTCTTGAAATGCGTGCTGACACGGCAAGAACCGTGATTTTCCCGATCCCATAGAAAGAAGCAAACGCCGCCTTTGAGGCCAACGCCCGGGAATACATCCGATGCGCTGAGATGGTCGTCAATCGAGCGCAAACGATCATCGTTGAGCATCGACTCCCGGAACTCATCCAAGCCCTTTCCGCCAGCGAACCAACGGGCCGGAATGACCATCGAGAGGTAGCGGGGGTTCAACGCTTTGGCCTGCTCCACAAAATGGTGATAGATGGGCGCTGCACTTGTTCCAAAACCGTCATCGGTGAGTTGATACGGCGGGTTTCCAATGATGACGTCGAATTGCATGATTTTTCCGAAGATTTCCGCGATGCGGGCTTTGATATTGTCGGTGTGAATGAACGCGTAGGCGTGGGTTTCGAGTCCCTCGGCGCGATCAAAAACGGATTGGGCGGCACCGCAGAACTTGCAACGATTTCCCGCCCACGTGTGCTCCATGCGCTCGAACCAGATGTTGCCCTCGTCGGTTTTGAAACTTTTGGCGATGGAGTGTTTTCCCTGGGCGTGTTTCGAGCAATAGACGCTGCGGCGGGCGAGCAGGCTGGTGATGCGGGTGATGCCGATGCCGAAGACCTGCTTGGTGAGGATGTGGTTCACGCGCTTTTGCAGGTCGGGCATCTCAGCTTCCAGTCCCTCGGTGAGGCGGCGGGTGATTTCCCGCAAGAACACACCAGACTTCGTGCAGGGATCGAGAAAGGTGAGGTTCTTATTAGCCCAAAGATCTGCCCCGCTGTGATTGGCGGCCCAGGCTACGGCCAGGGTGTCGAGCATGCGGTTGGCCAGTTCCGGCGGGGTGAAGACCTCGTCGTTGGAGAGGTTGGCGATGCAGGTGAGCACGTCCGGGTTGCGGCCGCGCAGGGTGAAGCTGGCTTGGTCGATCATGCGCTGACCTCCTTTTCTAATGCGGCCAATTCGCGCACCGTCATCTGTGGATAAATCGTGGAGGTGGGCTGGAATACTTCGTGGCTTGCGATTTCCGCAAACAGTTCCGGCTGCTCTCTACCATCGTGATTCAATTTAGGGTCTATTTTCCGGAGACTCGCCATCTGCGTCAGTGATTTCAAGCTGAAGTCACGGCGCTGGAATTTCCCCTTACCCAAATATCCCCACTCGGCGAAGGTGATCGGCTGGCCATCATGAGTGAGCATTTTCATGGCGTCTCCATGCACGAGGTTCTGTGAGAGGACGTGGAACCCGGCGCAATACAGTTCATCAGTCGGCTGGAGATTGAGATAGCCCGCGAAGATTTCCAGCAGGTTGGCGCGGCACTCGGCGATGTTGTCCGGCAGCAGTTCGATGCCGTAGATGCACATCAGCGCGAGCAGGGCGTAGTGTCGGCGCTCGAATTCGGACTTGCCGTATTTAAGTTCCACGGCGGCGAGCTTGCGCATCAGGATCTTCACGAGGAAATTGCCGCTGCCGCAGGCCGTCTCCAGAAAACGCGAGTCAATGCGCTCGGTCTCGCCCTTCACGAGATCTAGCATCGCCTCGACCATCCACTCCGGGGTAAAGACTTCCCCGTGGTCGGCAACTCGTTGTTTGGATTTTACCAGGCTCATTTGTCAATGCGAGCGCGGCAGCCGCAAACGCGCTTTGTGGAAGAGTCTTTGAGGGAGACTGATTTGCGTTTGACGAGCATTTGATTCATCGCGGGGTAGTGAACGAACTGAAGAACTGGTTGGGCTGGATTTCCCTCCAAGCTTTTGCGCCCGCATTCCAGCCCAACGCCAACCGCAAGGGAAGCCGGATCTTACTGAAGCGGAGGATTTTGGAATTGTTTCGCAGCCCCCGATCTTAATTGCACCCTTTGTGCGCTGGTTGAGCTGTGGTTTTCTGGCCGCCTCCTTTTCAATTGGCGATTGGCGCGGCGATAGTGATGCCGCCAGAGCTGCTTCCTACTGCGATCTTTGCAACCGCCCGGTCATGTGGTAAAGAAGTCCATGAAAACGAAAACAAAGCCAGCGAAGGCATACGCCACGCGGGGTCGTGGTCGCCCGAGCAAGTATTCGGAGGGGGTCGCGGCGGAGATCACGGAACGAGTTTCCAACGGTGAAAGCCTGCTCGAAATCTGTAAATCGGAGCATCTTCCCTCCAGGTCAACTGTGATGCAGTGGATCAAGGATCATGAAGATTTCCGCACAAGTATCGCGTACGCGCGCGGCGAGGGGCAGCACGTTGAGATGGAAAAGTGCATCACGCTGGCGGACGAAGCCACCCCGGAGAACTGGCAGGTAAAGAAACTCCAGATTTGGGCGCGGCAGTGGAGAGCTTCAAAATTACTACCAAAGCGCTATGGGGATAAGCTGGACGTGGACGCCTCCCACTCGGGTGAAATCCACATCGTCATTGGAGGGGATGCATTGTGAGGGAGAGCCCTCACCTCCGGCCATAAGTGAAGCGAGGGCTCCCATCGTTGCCTTTGCCAGTTGGCGGCCGCATTCCTCGAAATGGATGACGAAGCCACATTCGGTAAGTCCCCTCGTCTTTTTCCGTCGCCAGCGCCACAGCAACGGATTCCGAGAACCCCGGTGAATCCCACCGCCAGCGCAAGAGGGTTTGCCGATGGACACCCACCAATCTCGCCGCCTCGCCAAGCGTGCAACCCTCGACAAGAAAGCGGAGGATGGATCTTCGGTTCCGTTCGGGCGACATGCCCATAGAATACCCCAAACAGCCGTGCGCGTCCATCGCGCACACGGCGGGCGCGGGGGGAATGCAACATGCCTTTTTTGCTAACTGTGCAGTCCGCCGTTGCGCGGCTGAACCTAAGGTATCGACATCCTTCGGATTCCGAAACTACCTCGGAGAATATTTCGCTATTTCCCAGAAAAATTCACCGTGCAACGGACCGTGCAATAGAATCGGTAATTTCGTGCATTCCGGTGCATTTTGGACGCCATCTCAGAATTGAAGAAGCCCTGAATCTTGCTACTGATGAAGCGCTGAAAGCCTTGTATTTAAAGGGTTTCATTGGCGGAGAGGGTGGGATTTGAACCCACGGTGAGTTTGACCCCACGTCTGATTTCGAATCAGGTGCCATAGACCACTCGACCACCTCTCCTTCTCGCGACGCGGAAATTACGGGATGCTTTGGGATTTGTAAAGCATCCAATTGATCTTAATCCGGGAAAACAATCGCGCGGTTGCCATCGATGAGGGTGCGGTCGTGAACGTGGTAGCGGATGCCCTTGGCGATGGCGACGCGCTCGCAATGGCGGCCGAGGCGGATCAGATCGGCTGGCGAATGGAAATGGTGCACTCGGTCCACTTCTTGCTCGATAATTGGCCCGCCATCAAGATCCTCAGTGACGTAGTGGCAGGTGGCTCCGATGAGTTTTACGCCGCGTTCGTAGGCCTGTTTGTAGGGGTTTGCACCGATGAATGCGGGCAGGAAACTGTGGTGAATATTGATGATTTTTCCAGCAAATTCTGTGCAGAAAGCGGGAGGCAAGATTTGCATGAAGCGAGCTAAGACGATGAGCTCAACCTGTTGCTCGATGAATAATTTTCGGATTTTGGCGAATCCAGCTTCGCGCGCCGCGCCGTCCAAGTCGATGAGGTGGAAGGGGATATTTGAGTGTTCGGCAGTGGTGCGGCAGTTGTCCCGATTGCCAATGATTGAGGTGATCTCGATGGGGAGCTCATCCAACTCAGAGCGCCAGAGAATCTCATTGAGGCAATGGTCTGTCTTGGTAACGAGCACCGCAGTGCGCATGCGGTAAGGCAGCCAGCGGAAGTGCCAATTTGCGTGCAACGAGCGACCAAGGTTGCCGAAGTTCTTGATGAAATCTTCGCCGGTGATGTCTAGGTTTGCAGTTTCGATTTCTAGACGCGCGAAAAATTTGGAGGCAATTTTGTCAGAAAATTGAGAGAATTCGGTCAAGTTTCCTGCGTGCGCGGCGACGTAGCCTGCTACCTTTGCGACGATGCCCGGTTGATCTGGGCAGCTGAGTTTGAGAATAAGTCCGGAACGTGCCATCAATCGTAGCATGATGAGGCGGGCGGGCCGCGTCAATCCCCAGAGCGTTGTGAGGCGATCGTCTCCTGTATCGCTTCGGCAAGACCGAATGGGAGATGATCTAAGTTTTCTAAAAGTGTTTGAAATGTTTGATTGGGAGCTGCGGTAGGGTCCATCATCAACCAGACACCTAGTCCGATGGCGAAACATGCACTTATCCCTGAGAGCCACCACCAGTTGCGGCGAACTGGCGCAACGTTGAGAACGTCAATTTCTGGCTCACGGTGGAGGGCAGGGCTGGGGGATTCTGAAGGTGCAAGCTGGCTGCGTGGCGGTAAGGATTGTTCGGCAAATAAATCAGGTGCTTGCCATCGAGCGAAGTCTTGATCGTCTACTGCGAGTGCTAAATCATTTAAATTTGATCTCCCCCGCCCAAGCGAGTTCTGACGGAGCATCACCGCGCGGATGACGGCGTCTTCGACGAAATCGTCTTCAACTCGGAGATGTGCGTAAGTTCCATTTTCGCTACGAGTCGAGGGCAGGGGATTGAGAAAAAGTGGTTTCATGCTTTTTAAAGGCCAGCTGTGTTTTGACTAACCAAAAATTTAAGTAACGTCAATGTCTAACTTACCTTAAGTATTTCTTTTTGAAATTTGGCACGAATGGTTCCTAATTTAGGCCGTCTTGGGTAAAGCAGCACAGGGGGGTTGCAATTTGTATCTATCGGATCAAGAATCTGTGCCGCACTCATGGATTCATCTTCTTCAGACAAAACGCTGCTTTCAATTCGCTGCCCATCGTGCAGCCAACGTTTTAAGGTCAAAGAGGAAATGCGTGGCAAAACCGTCGAGTGTGGAGCTTGTGAATCACGGTTTACCATTGATGATGAAGTGACGGCGAGAGCTCGCAGAGTTTACCCCGGCGAAAGGAAAAATCCTGGAGTGAATCGGTTTCAAAGGGTGCCTCTAGAAATGGAAATTGATATGGGGACACAGGCACCCGAACGCTACGGAGAAGCTCCGGATCCTGCGTTGTTAGAGCCTGCTCCACCCTTGCAGATCTTGGCAGGGATGATAGGGGTGGGGGGGATGCTCCTAATGGCGCTGCTTCTGATGTTTGGTGGTGGCCGTGGAAGTATGCTGGATGGGATGCCAATTGAAAATCGCATCACGATCGCGGCATTTGCGGGAGTGGTTGGAATCATTCTGTTATTATTTGCGAATCCTAAGGCGCGTTTCAAAGCACTGGGCGTAGGCCTTCTTCTCGCGGCAGGAGTGCTCGCCGTGCCATTTGTTTTCACGGAGGGGTCAAAACCACTTACTGCCAGTGGCACGGAATTCTCAGAGATTGATCCAAAGTCGGATAACAAACCTACCAAGGGAAATGTGGAGGCTGCGCCGAAGGAAGCGGAAGATATCGTTGCTCTTAGGGCCAAGATCGGCACGGACCCATTGGTGAAAGAAATTAACCGCTTGGCCGCAGAAGGTAGCCAGAAGCAGGCCTATGGCATCTGGCTGCGAGGGTTGGTGGAAAGAAATCGACTGCTGATCCGTGATTACATCTTGAGAATCACCGAGGCGGATCCCTCATCGGCAAGTTTCTATCCGCGAGGAGATGGAGATTACTTGATGGTAGTGGCAGCTCCGAAGCAAAATTTAACGGAGCTCGTCGAAGTCGCTTCCGCATTAGGCTCGATCGAGAAAGTTTACTCGGATATCTCGGTAATTGAAGTGACGGTAAACAACGAGAACTTCGCGGAGGGTCCCATCGAGAAGCTAACAAACAAGAACGATCCAGCTTTCTATGACTTGAATAAGAGAGAATTAGAAAGCATCGACTTGGAGCGGGCGAAACGGGCCGTGCAGCGTTTGGCAGAGGTGGAACCTAAAATTTACCGAACCGATATTACCCGGCTTCTCATCTCGCTGATGGACGAGGAGCAGGTAAATTTCAAAGAAAATATTTGCGAGGCTTTGGTGGTGTGGGCGGAAACCCCTGGTCCTGCTAGTGACGCGGCGATCAAGGTAGGAAACGAGCTTCTAGCGAAGGCTGCCAAAGTGCCAGTCGGTCTCGTCAGGTTAATCGTAAAAGAAAAAAATGTCGCTGGGATTCCGCTGGTTCACCAACTTTGGCTGGAGAGTCCGAATACTTGGGAAGCGGTATATGCTGACTTTGGTCCGGCCATTGAGGATCAAGTGATTGAGAGTTTTCCAAAGACTGAAGCGATCGTCCGGCACTCTGCTATCCGCGTGCTCGGTAAGGTGGGTGGAAGCAAAAGTATTCCAGTGTTGCAGGGTGCAAATAAAGGCGCAGCAGCTGAGACTGAGATTTTGCTGGAAAACGCGCAGTCTTACATCCAGCAGCGGCTTGGTAATTAGTCGGCGATTTTTCTGAAAAATCTCTGCTGTGTTTGAGTAAATCGGCTTGCTCGCTTGGATTATATTATCCAGCTTCACCGCGCCTCTCGTTTCGCGCGAGGCTGGGATAATCCGGGGGGAATTTTCTAGCTGCGCGAAGCGGGGGGCCTTATTTTCAATCAGTGCCCGTCTAGGATCTGCTCACGATGCTTACGCTTCCAGGGTGTAATCACCCGGAGCCTTTAACTGTCGCTCCCAGATGAAGCGGCGGAACAGCACCTTGATCGCAGCCGTCATCGGCACCGCGAGTAGGGTTCCGACAAATCCACCAAGAACAACGGACCAAAATAGCATGGAGAAAATTACAGTCAGCGGATGGAGGCCCACAGATTCTCCGACAATTTTCGGGGCCGTTAGTAAAGAGTTGATCTGTTGGACAACGATGAAAATAGCCACCACGCAGCCTACATAAGCCATCGGACTGAGACCGAATTGAGGCGATCCTTGAGCATGCAGATAGGCGATGATACAAGCGGGGATGAGGCAGAGAATACTGCCAATATAGGGAACCACGCCCAAAATTGCCATAAAGACGCCGATGAGCAGGCCGTAGGGCAAGCCGAAGATCACCAAGGCAATGCCTACTAGTACCCCATCAATGGCGGCGACCAAGACTTGGCCACGGAAGAACGAGACGAGGTAGCCATTGATTTCTTGGAGGGTTTCCACCAGCTCAGTTTTAAAATGAGAAGCCTTCAATGGGACGTAGTGGTGCCATTTGGAACGGATGGAAGCCGAGTCTTTTAGGAAGAAAAACAAATAAACCGGCACCATGATCATGCCGACGATCAATCCGAGAAAGCCGAACAATTTTGAAGATCCCATCGAGAGCCAATCCCGTGCGGTTTTCAAAATCACGTCTTGGTATTCGGTAAACATTCTGCCGGCTCGGCTATTCGCAAAGTAAACGAGAGAAGCGGGTTCCAAGACAATCCCTTGCGCTTTGAGTGCCTTCTTTTCCTCGGGCGGCACGCTGAGCATCCAGCCGACTGGGCCGTCTCGATTTTCTATCCGGATCGTTTCCAGCGCCTGGGCCAGCGCGGGGGCGAGGTGCGTGACATCATCGTCTGTGGCGATTTTTTGGGATTGCGCTCCAGCCACGGTAGCTGCGGCGGGCGGTTTCTCCGGTGAGTAGAGCTTTTTCAGCTTGCCATGGCCTCGTTGCAGGCCGGGCACGATGGCGGCAGTGAGGATGGTGGCTACCGCGAGGACGATGAGGAATAGCGTGATCACGCTCCACATCCGGCTGAGGCCGCGCCGTTCTAATAGGCAGACTACCGGATCCAATACATAGGCAATGATCCCCGCCACGATGAGCGGGATGAGGACCGGCTGTAAAAATCCAAAAACCTGACCGATCACCCAGATGAGTACCACGATCAAGACTGCGAGGATGAGCAGAGAAACACCGGTTGCGGCGTTCCATAGAGTTTTCTGTTGGAACCGGGTGGGATAGCGCATTGCTGGTGGGAAGTTGATCAGTTGTAGATATGAAAATCAACTTCCAGCTGCCGCTAGACGATATTTAGCTTTTTAGATTCGCCATTCGCGTGTTTTGCGATGCGATCCAAAACTCCATTGACGAAGCGGCTCGAATCGGTAGTGCCAAAGCGTTTCGCCAGCTCGATGGCCTCGTTGATCACCACTTTTACCGGCGCGGTGGCATGGCGGATTTCATAGGTGCCCATCCGTAAAATTGCGCGGTCCACTGGATCGATGCGTTCGGGTGAAAAATTATCGACCACTTCTGCCAATTGTTGGTCGATCGCTTCCTTATCGGCGATGATGGCATCCACCAGAAGATCGGCCAGGCGGCGGAGTTCTTCGATTTCTGCCTTGGAATCTCGCAAGCGGGCAAGGTCTGCTTGTTCGGGAAATTTCTCCGGCTCTTCCACCATTCTGAGGCGGTCCGAGATTCTTTGCAGGCGACGGATGGTGGCTGAAACTGCCTCTAACTGATTTCTTAATATCGGGAAATCTTCCACACCTTCTAAAAAGCTGCGTCGAGAAATAGCGAGTTCGCGGTCTAGCATGAAGAGCTTTTGTAAGGCGGCTCCGAAGGATTCCGCAACCGCAGCATCATCATCATCTTTGGGCAAACGCTCGAGCTTTGCCAGCGAGGTGCTCCAGCCAGATTCCAGCTCGGCGATGCGCTTGAGCGTGGCTCTCACGCTTTCTGCCTCCGGCCATGCTGCCAGTAGAACATTGGCATTTGCCTGTCTTTCTACAAATTCGGCTAAGCGTCCTTCACGCCCGTGGGCCAAGTGGTGGACGGTGCGGAAGGTGGCGAGCTGCAAGCTACGCCGGTCTGACTCAGTGACGAAGTCCCAGAATGGCCCGCGCAGGCTGGCTGGATCTGCACCTCCTTCTAGGTCCGCGCAGTAAAGAAACTGGACGACTGCTTCGCGGATGTGGCGGCGGCTAGGCATTGCGATTCGTCTTAAGACTGGGATTACGGGGCATGGAGCGGTCAAGTTCTTGGAAAGTATCAATAATGGAAGCAGCCGCCCGTGCGGCTTCTTTACCGCGGTTCAATTGGGCGCCGATGCAGCGGGTGTATGCCTGTTTTTCATCATTCACCAGTAGGACTTCATTGATAATCGGGCGCAGCGTCTGGACAGCGAGGCTTTGCAGCGAGTTCGTCACCGAGGCTGCCACAAGATCGCCATGCTCGGTGGAGCCGCGAATAATTAGCCCGAGAGCGATGATACAAATTGGCGGGTCTCTCTCCAAGATCGTTGCCACCATTACCGGGATTTCAAAAGCACCCGGCACGCGAATGACATCCACCCGGCCTTGAGGCACTAGCTCGCTCAGCTCCCTCACTGCGTTTTGCACCAAGGCATCGGTGAACTGTTCGTTGTATTTTGAAGCTACAATACAGATCCGGACTTTCGGCCCGATGATTCTAGGTTTAGGTGGGAGCGCGGATGACATGGCTGGGGTATGATGCGGCTGCGATAAAAAGTCAATCGGCAGGGCGCAGATTCATTTGTCGGACTCTTTTCTCTTGGCGGATGGCCAGACTCGCCGATGATCCTGCCCGAGGTCAAGGCTGCGGTTTTGCCGGATCGTTCAACATGGAGAATTTGAGAAAATTTCCGCTCTGCGGTCTGGTCCTCGCCGGTGGGAGAAGCATCCGGATGGGCCAGGATAAAGCGAGCATGATCCACCCGGATGGGCGTCCGCTCGCCCGCCGCGCGTGGGATCTTTTGCATGCAGCGGGTTGTGAGACCGTCGTGCTCTCGTTGCGGGATGGTCAGCCGATTCCTCCCGGTTTTGAAGATGTGGGATCTGTGGTGGTGGTAGCCCGGGATGCTGATGGGGAAAAGCCCGGTCCACTCACGGGCATCGTTTCCGGCATGCTGGCCATTCCGGGAGCTGATTGGCTTGTCACCGCTTGCGATCTTCCGGGGTTGGAGGTGCATCTGTTAAGTCATTTAATCGAGTCACGGCAGAAAGGTGAATCTTTCCTCGCTTATGCCAGTGCTTCTGACGGTCAGGCTGAGCCACTTTGCGCCTATTATGCGGCAAGTGCGCTTGAATTGCTGGAAAATGAAATCAATGGCGAATCCCGCAGCTTGCGAACCATTCTTTGTGAACATCAATGCCGCCTATTAAAATTGCCCACTCCAAGTGCGTTGGATAACTCGAACACTCCAGAGGAATGGGCCTCTGCCACTGCAAGCGCCCGAATGCCGGAAATGCAGGCGGAGTTGTTAGAAATTTGGATCTCTCCAGGGAATAATTTTCGGGGTCGTCACGAGCGGGGCCAGCTCCATCATCCGGTGGAGGCTTTATCAGAGGTGCAATGCATCGCGGGACAAGGTCTGTGCGGGGACCGTTACTTCGGCTACAAAGAGGATTTCAAAGGCCAGGTCACTTTTTTCCAGGCAGAAGCCCTCGCAGGCATCCGTGAACGCTTCGCCATGCCGGAATTATCCGCTGGCATTCTTCGGAGAAATCTCATCGTCCGCGGTGCCTCACTTGGCGAATGGGCGGGCCGGAAATTTCTTTACCAAGGCATCATTTTCGAAGGCAGCGAAGAATGCAAACCTTGCTACTGGATGGATCAAGCCGTCGCAGTTGGTGCCGAGGAATTTCTTAAACAGCCATTCCACGGCGGCCTCAGGGCGAGGATTTTAACCAGTGGGACTTTGAGAATTACCAGCCTGCCGCACTAGGTTTCTTGCTCGGAAGAGCGCCTTGCATCACGCATCGCTAGCTGAATTTCGGCAGCGGCGAAGCCAGAAATTAGCCCGCTGCTAAACCCAAAGGCATGCGCCAACACATCCGTATTTCCGCCTTCCGTTCCACCACCTAGCCAACCCAGTAAAATGAATCCAGCCACCACCGGCGCGGCCATTCGCATCCACGTGCGCTGCGAGGAAGCTCTCACGGAGCCGGAAAAACCAATTCCCGCAAGAATCCCCAGCGCCCCGAAAATCGCGGTGGAGGCTCCGATGGATAAATAATCCTCAGGATAGTGAGTCCAAGCGGTGAGCAAATTTCCTAATGTACCGCAAGCAAGGATCAACAACCAAGCCCGCACTGCCCCGAGCGCCCGCGAGACAAATGGCGCAAAGAAGGCTGCGCTTAAAAAATTTCCTAATAAATGCAGAATGTCCGCGTGCAAAAACAAGCTGGTGAACGGGCGCCACCACTCATGGCGATCAAACAGATCTTTGCTGGAGTTCGCGAAATCATCCACTAAGCCCGCGCGCTGGCCTTGGAGGTAAAACACGGTCCCCACACTGCAAGCCCAGAGCATGAAAATCAGCCAGCCGGAAGGATACGCCACAGCCTCACGAGCCTCAGCATCGCCGCCAGTGGAATGTCCGGCAAATTGCTCTTCCGAGTACGCCGCAAGCTCCGCGCTGACCTTCTCGGCAGCAGTAGTTTCCACATGCAGGCCATATTTTTCAAGATCCGGCCCTTGGGATATCCAGCAGGCCTCGCCCATCGCCAAGATTACCAGGCTCTGCTCATCTGCGTTCTTCAGGTCGAGAGAATCGTCCAGCTGCGTAAGCTCCTCCCATGCAGTTTCATTTTCACCCATTGCGTTGATGGAATGAAGGTAGCGGAAAAATTGTCCATTTCAGCAAAAAAAACCTCTCGGAGGTGGTCTTCACTTTGTCCCTTGCGCAGCCCCGATGCCAGACGATAACCTTTAGTTGTGCTTGGCAATTTCCTCACCCATCCAGTAACCACCTTTGTCGCAGGGATTCTCGTAACCTTGGCGATCATCGCTTGGCTCCTCAGCACTTATTCCAAACCGAATGAATCCCGGCAAAAAATCGCGGAATTCCACCAACAGCTTGCGAAGCAGTCCACCGCTCCACCCTTCGCCTCCAAGATCGAGGAAACTGCGGCTCTGGAACGCTTTAAAACGTTTCTCCAAGGCATCGGTGATGCAGAATACATCAAGCGGGAAACCCTTAACGTTTATAGCTCGGATGCCTATCTGGATGATACACTCACCGTTCACCACGGCGCCGCTGCCATCCAAGACTACTTTCTAAAGACTGCTCAGACCGTGAAATCATGCAAAGTCACAATCGACGATGTTTCACAATCTGGGACAAGTTACTATATTCGCTGGACCATGGTTTTTGCAGCACCTGCTCTCAGCGGAGGCGAGCCAGTCCACTCCATCGGAATTAGCCAAGTTTACTTTGATCGTGAGGGAAAAGTAACATTCCACCAAGACTTTTGGGATTCCGGACAAAATTTCTTTGAGCATTTGCCCGTTGTGAAAGGGGTGATAGGTTACATTCGCACTCGTCTCCAATAACCTGACTCGCTTGGTATAAAGATAGTCATATTCAAATCAACCATGCAAAAGCCGCCTCCATCAGGTTTTTTTAACACCGCATTCCTTACATTTGCGCAGTGGCTGGACTCGGACTATCGCCGCGAGAGCGCACCAGATCCCGCCACGCTGCCTTCCAAGGTCAACTGGCAGCGCACCCTTCCGTTTATCTTTCTTCACCTCGGCTGCCTCGCCGTAATATGGGTTGGGTTCAGTTGGATCTCTGCTGTCGCCGCCATATTTCTCTATCTCATTCGCATGTTCGCGATTACCGGTTTCTATCACCGCTACTTTTCGCACAAGACGTTTAAAACCTCTCGCGCCGGCCAGTTTATCTTCGCGGTCATCGGAAATAGCTCGATGCAACGTGGTCCGCTCTGGTGGGCGGCCACTCACCGTCATCACCACAAGCATTCAGATCACGAGGAAGATATTCATTCTCCTGTGGTAAGTGGCTTTCTCTGGTCACACATCGGCTGGCTCACCTCGATGAAAAATTTTCCCACAGCCTACAAAAGCATCCCGGATCTTAGTAAATATCCCGAATTGGTTTTTCTAAATCGCTATGACCAGACCGTGCCATTCGCTTATGGAATTTTGATGTTAATTGTCGGCTTCACATTGGAGAAACTCTTTCCAGCATCAGGCGTCACTATGGGCCAATTCTTTATCTGGACCTTCTTTATCAGCACCACTGTCTTACTGCATGGCACCTTGTTTATAAACTCTCTCGCCCACGTCTGGGGCAAGCGGCGCTATGATACTTCTGATGATAGTCGCAATAGCTGGCTCCTCACTTTTATCACTCTTGGTGAGGGATGGCACAACAATCATCACCGCTATCCGCACTCCGTACGACAAGGTTTCCGCTGGTGGGAACTGGATTTTACTTACTATGGTCTCAAACTTCTTTCTTTCACCGGCTTGATCTGGGATCTACGGCCAGTCCCACGCGCCGTTATCGAGGAAGGAAATATTCAATCGAAGCAGCAGCCCACTCAATGAGTCGCAAGAGCATCGCTATCGTAGGCTCGGGGATCTCAGGGATGGCGTCGGCTTGGTTCCTGTGCAAGGAACATGATGTTACAATATTTGAGAAAGAGGCTCGGGTGGGCGGCCATTCGAATACGGTGATGGTTACGGAAAATGGACATCCAATTCCCGTCGATACCGGGTTTATGGTTTACAATGAAGTGACCTATCCCTTGCTCACTCGCTTATTCAAAGAGCTGGATGTTACTACCCAAGCGACTTCGATGTCGTTCAGTGTGCAGCATTTGAAGGATCACTTGGAATTCAATGGCGGCAGCTTGAACTTACTTTTCGGGCAACGCTCGAATTTACTGAATTTCCGATTTTGGAAGATGCTTCTACAAATTAATCGGTTCAACCGAGAAACGGTAGAAGAGCTGCGGGATTGTCATTTTGGAGACATGCCATTGCGCGAATACGTCAAAGTCCGGGGATACGGCGAAGATTTTCTGCGATGGTATCTATCGCCAATGGCTGCTGCCGTTTGGTCGAGCCCACCGGAGCGGATCGAGCAATTTCCTGCCCGCACACTGATGCGCTTCTGGCATAATCATGGATTCCTTGGATTGGACACTCAGCACCCATGGCGCACCGTCACAGGTGGCTCTCGCAAGTATGTGGAGAAATTGACGGCACCCTTTGAATCCCAAATCCGCAGGGACAGCGGCGTGAAATCGATCTCACAACTCGCCAATGGTAGAGTCAAGCTATGTCTTCTTGACGGCACCCATTATGAGTTCGACCAAGTCGTCGTCGCGGCTCATGGCGATCAAGCACTCGAGATGCTGAGCGACGCCACCTCATTGGAAAAAGATCTACTTGGGCGTTTTCCCTATCAGAAAAATGAGGCAGTTCTTCATACGGACTCTAGTGTCATGCCAAAGACACGCCGCTGCTGGGCTTCATGGAACTATCGCATCGATGCACAGAACCGCTGCTCTACCCACTACTGGATGAATGAGTTACAGAATGTTTCCCAGAACGAGAACTATTTTGTCTCGATCAATCCAAGCTCTTCTCCCGCGGCAGATAAGGTAAAACGCACTTTGATTTACGAGCACCCGCTGTTTGACCTAGAATCGATGGCCGCCCAGAAGCGCTTGCCGGAACTGCACAGTGCTGGCGCTCAGACTGGCCGTTATTTTTGCGGGGCGTGGCAGAGATATGGATTCCACGAGGATGGCCTATGGTCTTCCGTGAATGTCTGCACTCAAATACTAGGAAGGAGCCCGTGGTCATGAATTATCTTTATGAATGTGCAGTAGGCCATTGCCGCTTCAAGCCGAAGAAGCATGCCTTCGACTACGATGTATTCATGTTCTCAGTGGATATAGATCAATTGCCTAAAGTTAAATTCTTCAGTCATAATCGCTTCAATCTATTTTCGATTAATGACAAAGATCATATCGATCTAGGTGAAGCTGGTGGTATCCGTCCAAACATTACAAAGTGGCTCGCAAATCAAGGAATCAGCTGTCCGAGCGATGCAAAAATTCGTTTGGTGACGTTTCCTCGGGTCCTTGGCTATGGTTTCAATCCTGTATCATTCTATTACATCGAGTCCGCCAGCGGTGAGCCGATCGTGGCAGTGGCGGAGGTGGTCAATACCTTCCACGAGATGAAACTTTTCGTCCTCCAGAACCGCGATGCGGCGGGCGTGTGGAATTTACGAATCGCAAAGAACTTTTACGTTTCTCCATTTTCAGATCCGGCCATGCAGTTTGACTTCCGTCTCGGTAGCCCGACAGAAGAATGGCTGGTAAATATTGACGATTACGATGGCGACGATCGAATGCTCGCAAGCAGCATCCGTGGCCTGCGCAAGCCCCTCACGGCCCTGCGGTTGCTAGGATACGCGGTCAAATACCCGGCAATGTCTTTGAAAATTATTGGAATGATCCACTGGCATGCCTTTCTACTTTGGTGCAAAAAAGTGCCATTCATACGCAAGACAGAGCGCCGTGAAGTTCAGTTGGAAGTCCTCCGGCCTCATCAAAGTTTAAAGAAGAATCAACCATGAATGTCCTGACTGATTTTGAAAATGAGTTGGTGCCAGCAGCCACCACGCCCAAAGCCACGTTCGGATTTGCCGAGCGGATGGTCATTAAATTGTTGGATAAAATGCCATTGGGCGGCCTTCGATTGGAGTATCCGAATGGTGATGCACGCCACTTCGGGGAAGCAGGTGCACTCGTCACGGCAAGAGTCTTTCTGAAAGACGATCACGAGTTTTTCAAGCGTTGTGCTTTCTATGGAAATATCGGTATGGGAGAGGCCTACACAGATGGAATCTGGGAAACCGATGATATTGCAGCAGTGATCACCTGGTTCATTCTCAACGTGAATGCGCTGCA
>Ga0335395_10001104_pt1 | contig 17141 bp, 11 predicted proteins | sample MAT02_FD_205744 | JGI IMG/M metagenome (GOLD analysis project Ga0335395, IMG submission 205744) | Freshwater microbial communities from Lake Fryxell liftoff mats and glacier meltwater in Antarctica - MAT-02 (spades assembly) (version 2) ...
GGACCTACGGCTACCCGCCGCCGACCGGCGACGCGATCATCGCTGCGGTCTCGCAATTCCAGAACCTCGCGAGCTGTAACAAGGGCTTTCTCCGCCCGGATGCGCTGCTCTTCATCACCCTCATCATCGACACCGTGGACAAGTCGAAGTCCTATCTGTCCGACTGGTATAACGCGATCGTTACCGCCAAAAAAGGCGATCCCAACGCGGTCATCATGCTCGGTATCCTCCCGCAGTACTATAAAGTCGGTCTGCCCGATTGCATCACGGATGGCGATCACGATAACCGATTGCGCGATCTGATCGAGAAATTCCCCTATCATGCCGAGGGCGATATGTGCGCGCCCAGCTACACGCCCGCCTTCATGGAGGCCGCGAAGCTGGTCGACGAGGCGTGCGACAACTTCGTCGTCCCCCAGTGACCCGCGATCACTGGTTGACCCGCACCAGCCAGGACCGCGTCGAGCCCCCGATGGTGACATAGCCGTCGAGGAAGAGCTGGTCAAACGGATCGCGCGCGATGGTGAGCGCCTCCGAGGGCTCCGTGCTGGGTGGGAACCAGTAGGCCCAGATCGGCAGCTCCTCGTTCGTACCGACCTTGCGGGCGAAGACCTGTCCGCGCATTACGCCGCTCTCCGCGCTCGCCCCGGCGACGATGGCGATGCCCTGTGAATCCACCACCACCTCGGTCCCGCGGGCGCCCTCGGCCGCCTTCTCGGGCTGAAACCAGGTGCGCACCCCTGCGAGGGTGTAGCGCGAAGTCTCGACGCGCCGCACGCTCCCGCAGTCGAGTTCGCATCCGGTCCCGGAGACCACCAGGCCCCCGGGGTGCAGGTCGACGCCGAAGAACATGCTGTTGCGCCATGCCCCGTCCCACGGCGCGATGATCGGCTTTCCCTCCACCCCGGTGTGGATATTGATCGGCACGATGAGGCCGCGCGCGCTCGTAAGATTATTGGAATGCTCGCCCACGCTCAGGCCGACCACCCACGCCACGTCCCCGTCGATGACAATGTTCGTCGCGACATCGGCGAAGCTATGCGCCAGTTCATCGGGCACCTGATAGTCCCAGGTATCCATGACCGAGCCCGTGTGGGCCGCGTTGACGCCCTGGTAGCTGACATCGAGGTCGCCGCCCTCGGCGATGGCGAAGCCCACGGCGAAGCACCCGCCCTCGTCGTCCGCTGCGATGGCGCGCATCGTCGTGCCCGCAAAGCCCTCCCGGTCGACGCCGGTCGGGACCCCGTCGGGGGTCAGCAGGAGGATGCGGGGCCGCCATTGTTGGCTGGCCTCCTTCACGTTCATCACCACCCAGATCCCGCCGTCCGGGGCGACCGCGAGATCTGCCACGTAGCCCTCGAACTCGCTCAGGAGGACCTTCTTGCCCCACAGGTCGGCGCCATCGCTACCCGAGCGCTTGCGGATGGTCGGCCGGGGGATCCCGGCGCCGATCTGCAGGCCTCCCTGGAGTACGTCGCCCTTGGCGGTGAGCGCGATGCCGTTGGTCTGAGTCCCGAGGGCGCCGGTCACCGACCACGCCGGCTTGCCGCCCGGAGGCGCGCTTACTTTGAAGCTCGTCTCCTCGCTGTCCTCGTGTTCATCGCGCGTGGCGATGACCTCGACGTGGTGCGTCCCGTTGTCGGCGGCGCCCTTCATAGCGAACTCGCCGACGAAAATATCCTTGCCGGCGCCGGCGAGATCTCCCATGTCGACGCCATTCAATTTTACATGCACGGACTCGGCATGTTCGGTCCGCACGGTGATCGGCACCGGGCCCGCGGCGCTGACCTCCGCGGTCAGCTCGATCGCCACGATCTCCGGCAGGATCTCCTCGCTGCTCGTGTCGCCCGAGCCGGTCTCGCTGGTCACGCTGGTCTCGCTGGTCATGCTCGACTCGCCCGCGCTCGCGCCGTCGCTGCCGCTCGAGCTGGCTTCGCCGGCCGTGCTCGTCATGATCCCGCCCGGCGGATCGTCGCTGCTGTCGCCGGTCACCGTGGGGGTGGGGCTCGTCGTGTCGCCCGAGCTGTCGGTGGCCCGCGGCACACGGTCGATGTCGTCGAGGATCTCCTCGAGATCCCGGGCGCAGGCGGGGAGCAGCAGCAGAAAAGTCGACAGGAGGGCGCGTGGCACGGCCTATCGTAACACGCGCGGGAGCGCTCTCGACCGTCAGAATCTACCTTGCACCAGGATTCCCGGACCTTGGGTGCCGGCTTGTGGCACGACCTCGAGGCGCCGGGACTGTCGGCGGACGCCGACCGCGACGAGCACTGCGCCCAAGATTGCGACGGCCGCAGCGGAGGTCAAAAGACTGGTGGTAGCGAGATGCGTGCGATCGGCGGCGCGGCGCAGTCTGGCGGATCGCGCCGCGTCCTCGCTCGTCGTCTCGCCCGCGGCCGTGACCTTGTCACGCAGGGCATCCGCCTCGTCGCGCAGACGGACACGCGACGCCTGCACCGGCGCCACTGCGACCACGAGCCCGCCCGCGACCGCCAGCAACACGCCGCCTGCGAGGGTCGTGGGCGAGATCTTCGTTCGCGTCGTGTTCCCGGGTTGCCCGGGGTCCACGAACGGGGCGGGCCTCGGTCTCGACGTCGGCGTGAACGAGGCCGAGGATGGCACTGGCATCAGCGCGGACGACACCTCGGTCTCTGCGACCGGGAGAGCCTCGCAAACCCGGCCCGGATGGCGAGCTGCGAGGGCGCTGCGGCCCGTGGCGGCGAGCCGCGTCACCCGGTCCGCGCTGTTTTTATCGAGGTCGCCGCGCCGCATCAACACGCTCAGGGCGCGGAGCTCGGCGCACAGATGGGCCGCGTCGGCGCTCGACCGCTGGTAGGCGAGCATGCGCGCGTCGTGCAGCAGCGACAGCAGCTCATACACATCCTCCGGCGGCGCATTGCGCAGCTCGGACGCGGCGAGCTCGGCCGCCGCGACCAGCTCCGACAGCGGCCGGGGTGTCCGCGGCGGCTGCATCTCCTCCGGGTCGCTCTCTTTGATCACCGTGAAGATGCGGCTCTGGAGCGCCTCGCCGGCCTCCGTCGTCGTGGCCGGCGGAGCGGCCAGACCGGGGGCGGCGAGCAACAGGGACAGTCCGGCGGCGCAGACCTGCATGGGCCCCCTTGTACCACGCGCGGGAACGCGGCGAGACTGCAACAAATGTCCATCTCCAGCAGCGAAGACCGGGTCGCCCCTGCGACCTGGATTAACGGCCACGACACGGGTTGCGTGCTCAAGGACCGCTACGAGCTGCGCGAGGTCCGGGGCGCGGGAGGGTTTGCGACCGTGTATCGGGCCAGGGACATCGCCTTCACGGTGCTCGAGGTCTCCGTCGCGGTGAAGCTGGCGCACGACAAACTCTCGCTAAAAAACCGCCGACGCTTCGAGCGCGAGGCCAACATCGCGGCGCAGATTAATCATCCCAACATCGTCCGCGTGCTCGACTACGGCGTGCTCGACGGCCGCCCGTGGTTCGTGATGCCGCTGCTCCACGGCCACTCGCTGCAGTTGCGCCGCGGCGGTCACTGGCTCGAGATGTCGCGCCTCATGTTGCAGTTGGGCTCGGCGGTCCACGCGATGCACATCGGCACCGCCCTCTCGGCGCCGGGGCTGCGCACGCAGGTGCTGCACCGCGACATCAAGCCGCTCAACTGCTTCGTCACCGACCGCGAACACTGCGAGCCGCACCTCACCCTGCTCGACCTGGGGCTGTGCAAATTCCCGGGCGTGCAGCGCTTGACCAGCGTCGGCGCCATGGTCGGCACGATGGCCTACATGGCCCCGGAGTGCGTCGTCGGGGCGGCTCCGTCGACGATCCGCTCCGAGGTCTACTCGCTCGGCGTGACCTTCTTCGAGCTCCTCACCGGCGAACTCCCGGACCCAACGCACCGTATTCGCGGGCTCACCGACGCCACGGTTCTGGCGCCCGATCCGCGGGCGCTCCGCCCGGAGATCCCGAGGGACCTCGCGGCCATGGTGATGCGGGCGATGGCGCCGCAGCTCTCGCTTCGCTTCGTCGATGTCGGGGCGATGATGACGGTGATCTCGAGCGTGCTCGGCCGCGTGGGTGTCCGCCGCACGCCGCTGATGGCCCAGCGCGAGGGAGTCGCGCCGGTGATCCCGCTGCACCCGGTACCGCACGTCGAGCTGGCGTCCGAAAATACTGTGCTCCGGGCCGACACCGAGCCGGAGCCCGGACCGGCCGCCAATGTTCCGGCGGCTCCGGTCCGTGCACCTGTCGTCGCCGAGGTGGTCGACAATATCGGGGCGGAGTCTTCGGTCGCAGTCGAGACGCCAACTGGGTCCGTGCAGGTCGCCCGCGAGGCCCAACTCGGCGCTCCCATGTCCACCACGGGGATGGCGGTCGGCCGCGTTCATCCCGTAAGCGAGGGGAGGCCGCGCGCCCGTTGGTTCGTCACGGCAGGCGCGCTCGCGGTCAGCACCGTGGCCGCCGGAATTATCGTGCAGGCACTTCGTTCCGGTTCGCAGGAGATCGCTGTAAACCCGCCCACGCTGGTCGCTCCGGCCCTCCGAGACGCACAGGCAGATCTGCCTATAAAACTACCTGAAACATTGCAGGAAACGTTTCCTGAAACATTTCCTGCGGTAAGCACTGAAACTTTGCCGAAAATTGCTCCGCAGGGTTTTCCATCCCCGCGAGACACGCCCCCTCCACCCGAGAAAACACCATCTCGCCCGTCCCGCGCGGCCTTGTCCGCCGCCGAGCATGCCGCAGCTCTCCAGGCCGCGATCTTGAGCGACGCCGAAAAGGCCGCCCCCGCATTACGAGGCTGCCCCGACGCTCCGAAAAACCTCTCCGCCCAGTTGCGAGTCCATGGCCGGCGCGGCAGCGTCCTGATGGTCGACGGCGAACCCGTCGATGAGTTAAACCCCTGGCACACTTGCGTGCGCCAAGAACTCGGCCGCATCGAATATCCGCCGACGAGCACGCCGGTGAAGGCCAGGATCCGGTTCTCGCTGCGATAGCTTGCCCCGGACAAGAACGGCGCCCTGTCGCTCGCGGAGGTCACGGGCGCGCGGCTGGCGGACAGGTTCGCCGCGCTCGACGGCCCGCTAACCTGTCCCAAAGGACCGATTTCAACGGCAACGACGCGCTCTTCTTCCGCGGGTGGGACCTCCTCCCCGGCACCGAGCTGCCCGAGTATGAGCAGACCTTCGTCGACCGTGATGCGCGGCGAACGACTGGCGCGGTGCAGCCCGCCGAAGAGGGGGAGCCCGCCACGCCGTGATGGCGGCGAGGTAGATCCGCGGCGCTGGGGGCTTCGGACCCTTTCGGCGGCGGCCCTGGACGTCTACTGTCCCGCCATGCGAAACGTCGTGCGAGTGGCGGGACTGGTGCTGCCAGGTGTGCTGGGCTGCGGCGACGCTGGCGGTGGCGGGACTGGGATCGGAGGCACGAGCAGCGGCGGAGGCACGAGCAGCAGCGAAGGCACGAGCGCCGGGCCCACGAGCACGAGCACGAGCGAGACGACGGCGACGCCGACCACGGCTGGCCCCGGGGACATGTCCTCGACGACAGCCGAAGCGACGACCGCGAGCGACCCGGGCACCGGGACCGCGACGACGAACGGCGACGAGACCGGCCCCCCGATGCCGGTCGACTGCGGCGGATTTACGCCGGGCGACGACTTCAACGTGTGCACGGCGACCTACCTCGGGGGACCGGGGGCCGACGTCGCCGGCGGCGTCGACATCGCGCCCGACAACACGGTCGTCGTCGGCGGCGCCTTTCCGGGCCACGACTTCGGTCAGACCGCGACGGAGCTCGGCGCGGGCGACGGCGTTGTCCTCCGTCTGTCGCCCGATGGTACGCAGATCTTGTCGGTGACGCGCCTCGGCGGGCCGGTCACGGAGGTCGCCGTCGCGCCGGGCGGTGAGATCGCGGTCGCTGGCGGCTTCGGGGTCGCGCTGCTCAACGCCGACGCGAGCGCGGCGCTCTGGACGACCGAGCTCGCCGACACCCGGCGGGTCGCCGTCGGCAGCGACGGCACGATCGCCGCGTTGCACGGCAAAGATGTCGCCGTGTTCGACCTCTCCGGCGCGCCGCTCGGGAGCTTCCCGGTCGCAGGCACATCGATCAACGACGTCGCGGTCGATGGTGCCAGCGCCAGCGTATTCGTCACCGGCTACCGTCAGAGCGACATGGGCGCGTGCCAGCAGTACAAGAGCACCTTCATCCGCAGCCACGCCTACGACGGCGCGGCGAAGTGGACCAACTACGACTGGAACGGCGACGAGGTCGACGACACCGAGGACTGCGCCGACTCGACCGGCTTCGGCGTGGCGGTCGGCCGCGACGGTAAGCTCTACTACACGGCCAAGAGCGACGGCGGCAACACGGTCCACCGCAAGCTCCCGCGCGACCTCACCGCCGACGCACAAAACGTCGCCAATGACCCCTACAATACGCCCTACGGGCTCAAGGGCGCCAACGCGGTCGGCTACTACGCGCGCTTCGATCCTGCCACTGGCGAGCACCTCGGCGGCCAATTCCTGGTCAGTCGCAAGGCCAACGGCGACGAGGACCCCGCGGCCGCCGAGGCCAACGCTGCGCCGCCCGACCAGATCTCGGCGCTCGCCGACGGCACGATGGTGATCGTCGGGAGCTCGGCGTACCTGCTCGCCGACCACGACAAAAAGTCGATCGACGGCGTCAAGGTCGGCGCTTACACGGCCTACGAGCCGTATGTGCTGATCGTCGCGCCCGACTTCTCGCAGCGCCTGGCGTGGACCGCGTTCACGGCGACCGGCCCCGGCGGCTCGCGCGGAGTCGCGGTCGGCCCGGACAGCGCGGCGATCCTCTTCGCGCAGTCCGGCGATTCACTCGCCAAGGGCCCGCTGATCACCGTCGACGCCGTGCAACCAGACCCCGGCGGCGGCGACGGCGAGGCCTGGCTCGCCGTCTTCCCGACGCCTTGACCTCCGCGAACAACCTCGAACCGGCCGCCGATATCGTCACACTCGGTCACGAGGTCGGGGTATACGCCGCACTGGTAGTCCAAGGCGTTCGGGCCACAGTTCGGCCAGTAGTCCTTACACCGGTTGGCGCCATACTCACAGACGTTCCATCCCGGCCATGTCCCATCCGGGTTGGCGGTCATGATGTGAACGTCGAAGCCCTCGAGCTTCTGCTCGATCGTGTCGATGAAGCCCGCGAAGCTGGCGAGGAGCTGCGTCTGCTCGGTCTGCATCGTGCCCTGACGCGAGATCACGAACAACAAGTCCACCTTTCCCTTGCAGCCCGGCGGTTGGACAGGGCCGAAGTCCATCACGGTCCCGACGTCCAACGTCCCCGCACTCGTGCTCGCGCTCGTGCTCGCGGAGCTGCCGGCCGAGTCGTTCGCCGGCCCGGTGGATGATGTGTCGCCGGTGGAGCTGCCGCCCGTCGTCGCTGACACGCTCGTGACCCCCGGCCCGGTCGAGAATCCGGGCCGGGTCGCGTCCCCGCAGGCGGCGGCGAGGACCAGGGCGCGTGGGTCGCCGCGCGCGACGTCTCCTGATCCTGCGGGTGGAGGCGGACCATGTCATTGTCGCCGACGCCGTGACACAGCATGAGGTCGCCGCGCAGCGTCGGCAGGCGGCGGGTCACTGGCAGCGCGCGAAGGAAGAGCAGGGTGTCACGGGTGAGGAAGCCGGGCTGGTCATGGTTGCCGCGCACCACGATCGCGTCGTGGGCGGTCAGCAGGGCGCAGCAGCGGTCGAGGCTGCCGGCGCCGTCGACGAGGTCGCCGACCGCGAGCAAGGTGTCGATGCCCTGTCTCGAGAGCCAGGTCAGGACGGCCTCGAGGCGCACGTCCTCGCCATGCAGGTCGCCGATCGCGGCGAAGCGGCGGAGCGGGGCGGGGGGTGGCGACATGCGAGAGGACTCAACACTTCAAGCGGGCGCCGGTCAAGCGGCGCCGACGATCTGCGATGACCCAACGCTGCCGCGCACGATCACGTAGCGCGCGATCTGGGTCGACCCCGCGAACTGACACGCAGATGGCCCTGAGGCGCCGTCACGACGGCTCGGGTGCCACGCTGGCCTGAAATTACGCGCTCCGGCGCGCTGCCTGTACCCTCTGCCGGCCATGCGTCGCTCCGCATCCGTCCCCCTCTGCGCCGTCGCCCTGCTGCTCGCCTGCGAGGGCCGGGCCGCGCGCAACGACTGCAACGTCAATTGCCCCAAGGTCGCGCCCGCGGACGCGCCCAAGCCCAAGCCCGGGCCGTTCCAGGACCAGGCGATCGCGCCGGCAGGGGAGCACCCGTTCTCGGTGCGCGACCTGCTGGCCTTCGACCGCATCGGCGACCCGCAGGTCAGCCCCGACGGCAAGCAGGCGCTCTACACCCTGCGCAAGACCGACCTCGAGCAAAACCGCGGCCGCAAGGACCTGTGGGTCGTCGGTCTCGACGGGCAACCGCCGATCCAACTGACGCATGACCCCGAGAACGAGGACGCCCCGCGCTGGCTGCCCGGCGGTCGCAACTTCCTGTTCCTCGCCAAGCACGAGGGCACCACCCAGATCTGGCGCGGCTCGCTCGACGGCGGCGCGCCGACGGTGCTCAGTTCGTTGCCCGTCGACGTCGCCAGCTACAGCGTCAGCCCCGACGGTCGCAGCGTCGCGTTCGCGGCCGACGTGTTCCCCGACTGCGCCGCCGACAGGATCCTCGCATGCACGGCGGAGCGACTCAAGGCGCGCGCCGAGAAGGGTCACAGCTCCGGCCAGCTCCACACCCAACTGTTCGCGCGTCACTGGGACACCTGGAAGGACGGCCGCCGCAGCCACCTGTTCGTGTGGCCGATCGACGCCGCCCGGCCCGCCCTCGACCTGACCCACGCCCTCGACGCCGACGTGCCCTCCAAGCCGTTCGGCGACGCCGAGGAGTGGACCTTTAGCCCCGACGGCGCGCAGATCGTGTTCTCCGCGCGGCTCGCCGGTAAGGGCGAGCCGTGGTCGACCAACTTCGACCTGTTCGTCGTGCCCACCGACGGCTCCGCCCCGCCGAAGAATATCAGCGAGCAAAACCTCGCCTGGGACACCAGCGCCGGGTTCGCGCCCGACGGCAAGTCGCTCGCCTATCGCGCCATGAAGCGCCCCGGCTTCGAGGCCGACCGCTTCGGCGTGATGCTACGTACCTGGCCGGAAGGACAGGCCACCGAGCTCGTCCCCGACTGGGACCGGTCCGCCGACGAGATGCTCTTCTCGGCCGACGGTAAATTGCTGTTTATCACCGCGCAGGAGCTCGGCCAGACCCGCCTGTTCGCGCTCGACCTCGGCGGCGGCCCGCCGCGCGCCCTCGTCTCCGACGGCGCGGTGAGTCACCTGCGTCTGGCCGGCGACCGCGTCGTGTTCCTGCACAATTCTCTGAGTCACCCCGACGAGCTCAAGAGCATCGACCTCAGCGGCGGGGACCTGCGCACGCACACGCAGGTCAACGCGAGCAAGCTGGCGGCCGCGCGGATGGGGGAGGTGCTGCCGCTCGAGTTCACGGGCGCGAACAAGGACACCGTACGCGGCATGGTGATCAAACCCGTCGACTTCGACCCGGCCAGGAAGTACCCGGTCGCCTTCCTGATCCACGGTGGTCCGCAGGGCTCGTTCGGCAACCGCTGGAGCTATCGCTGGAACCCGCAGACCTACGCGGGTGCCGGCTACGCCGTCGTGACGATCGACTTCCACGGGTCCACCGGCTACGGCCAGGCCTTCACTGACGCGATCCAGGACGACTGGGGCGGCAAGCCGCTCGCCGACCTCAAGGCCGGCCTCGCCGCTGCAGTCGCGCAGCAGCCCTGGCTCGACGACACCCGCGTGTGCGCGCTCGGGGCCTCGTACGGCGGCTTCATGGTCAACTGGATCGCCAGTCAGTGGCCCGAGGCCTTCAAGTGCCTCGTCAACCACGACGGCGTATTCGATAATCGTATGATGTACTACGCCACCGAGGAGCTGTGGTTCCCCGAATGGGAGCACAAGGCGCCGTACTGGGCGCAGCAGGCTAAACACGAGCTGCATAACCCGGTCAATCACGTCGACCAGTGGAAGCTGCCGACCCTCGTCATCCACGGCGGCCTCGACTATCGCATCCCCGAGACCCAGGGCCTCGCCACCTTCACCGCGCTGCAGCGCCGTGGCGTCCCGAGCCAATTTTTGTTCTTCCCCGACGAGAACCACTGGGTCCTCAAGCCCGCCAACAGCCTGCTGTGGCACCAGACCGTCGAGGGCTGGCTCGACACCTGGCTCAAGACCGCCGGCTGACCCGCCCGGGGTCAGGCGCGCTCGCGCCCCGGCGACGGCGGCGACCGCACGCTTGCCGGCCGCGGCGGCGCGGCGCAGGCTGGAGGTCGCGTGCAACTCATCGCCTGGTCGATCCCCGCGTTCATCGCCCTGATCGCCCTCGAGGCCTGGGTGGCGCGTCGCCGCGGCCTCCGGATCTACCGCCTGCCGGTGGCGATCTGCGACCTGAGCTGCGGCATCACCTCGCAGTTGTTTAACCTCGCGACCTTCGGCCTCGGCGTGCTGGTCTACGCGTGGGTGTATCAGGGCCGGATCTTCGAGCTCGACGCCGGCTCGGCCTGGGTATGGCTGCTCGCCATGCTCGGCGTCGACCTGCTGTACTACGTTTGGCACCGCGCCAGCCACGAGGTCAACTTCCTCTGGGCCGCGCATATCGTGCATCACCACAGTGAGGATTATAACCTCGCGGTCGCGCTGCGACAGGCGCTGCTGACCAGCCTCACCGCGCTGCCCTTCTTCCTCCCGCTCGCGCTGCTCGGCGTGCCGCCGCTGGTCTACGCGGTCGCCAAGTCGCTCAACCTGCTCTACCAGTTCTGGATCCACACCGAGCTGGTCGGTCGCCTCGGTCCGCTCGAGCACGTGCTCAACACGCCCTCGCATCACCGGGTCCATCACGCGATCAATCCACGTTATCTCGACCGCAACTACGCGGGGATCCTCATCACCTGGGACCGCATCTTCGGCAGCTTCGAGCCCGAGCGCGAGCGACCGGTGTACGGCACCACCAAACCACTGCGCAGCCTCAACCCGCTGTGGGCCAACCTTCATTACTTCGCCGAGATCACCGCGTTGATCGCCGCGGCCCCGCGCTGGCGCGATCGCCTGTACGCCCTGGTCGCCCACCCCGGCTGGCGCCCCGGCATGACCTCCGCCGCCGACGCGTCCGAGGCGTTCGAGGCGTCCGAATACCACCTCGACCCCGCCGCCCTGCGCCAGCGCGCCAGCCACCGCTACGACCCCTCAGTGCGCCCCGCGCTCACCCTCTACATCGCCGTCCAGGCGCTCCTGGGGATCCCCGCGACGATGCTGCTGCTCATCCACGGCCCCTCGCTCGCGCCCTCGCAGGTGCTCGCGGGCGTCGCCCTCCTCGGCGCCGGCGCGGTCGCCTGGGCCGGCCTGTTCGAGCGCCACCGCTGGGCCTGGCCGCTCGAGGTGCTTCGTGTCGCCGCCAGCGTCGCCCTGCTGCGATCGATCGTCGGATAGCGGCGCACACCGGGCCCGCGGTCGTGAGCCCCCGCGCGCGCGTCCGCGAAAGCGGCTACGCTCGCTCGACATCGTCGCATGCGCCCGCGCACCTACGATCCAGCGCTGACCAAGGCGCACCTGAGCAATCGCTTCGCGCTGAGCCTCGCGACCTTCTTCAGCGAGCGCTTCGGCGAGGCCGTCACCGCGCGCATCGTCGAGGACGCCGGCCTCAGCCTCGAGTATTTGCGAGACTCCGAGCGCTGGACCTCCGTCGAGTTCGACCGCCGCTTCTGCGACGCCGCCGCGCGCCACCTGTACGGCCTCGACACCTCGCCGGCCTACGACCACCCGCTATGGCAACACTGGCGCGACTCGGCCGGCAGCATGTTCAAGCGTCAGGGCATGGGTCCGCTGTGGCTGCTGCTGTGGGCGATGCAGGGGCCCGGCGGCTTCTTCGGCGACATCGAGAAGATGTACAGCAAGGGTAACCGCATCACGCGGATGCAACTGGTCGACCACGCGCCCGGCTTCGCCAGCGTGCGGGCCTTGATGACCGGCGAGGTCGCCGATCGCCCGGGCGCCTGCTGGAGCCGCCGCGGCCTGTTCGAGGCGATCCCTACGATCTGGAACTTGCCGGCGGCCCGCGTCGAGCACACCCACTGCATCCACCAGGACCCCGCGGTGGAGCACTGCCGCTACGACATTTTCCACGAAGACGCGCCGCCCGTCGCCGACCCGTTCGCCGAGCTCCAGCGGATCCGCGAGTACGTGCGCGCCAGCATCCCCGTGCTGCTGCGCCAGATCGACGACGCGTATCTCGAGCATCGCGAGGCCGAGCTGGCCCAGCGCAAGACCGCCAGCTACCTGCCGCCGCACCTGCTCGCCGAGATCCGCATCAACCCCGAGCAGGAGGTCGTGCTCGGCGGGCGCCACACCGAGGGCGCCGTGCTGTTCGCCGACATCAAGGGCTTCACGCGCCGCTGCAACAGCGTCGGCGCCGGCGAGATCGTTCGTCAGCTCAACATCTACTTCGAGCACATGGACGCCGTGATCCTCGAGCACGGCGGCATCATCGACAAGCGCATGGGCGACGGCGTGATGGTCGTCTTCATCTCGCCCGACGGCGACCAAAACCTCGCCGCGCTCGCCCATGCCGCCGTGCGCTGCGGTCTGGCCATGCAGCGCGCGCTCGCCCGCTGCAACGCCCAGCTCGCCGAGGACGGCGGCCGCCCGCTGCGGATCCGCGTCGGCGTGGCCGCCGGACCGCTCGTGCAGGGCAACATGGGCTCGCGCGCCCGGCTCGAGTACACCGTCATCGGCGAGACCGTGAACCTCGCCGCCCGCCTCGAGGCCGCCGCCTCGGTCGGACACGTGCTCACGCTGCCGTCTTGCATCCGCGACATCGAACTCGGCATCGCCCGGCGCCTGCGCGTGGTCGCGGCCAAGGGCTTCGGCGAGGTCCAGGCCGTCGAGCTCACGCCCTGACGCAGGCCTCGGCGTCGATCTCCACGTCGACGTCAATCTGGCCGAGGCAAGTGTCCGCGCCGATGAAGTCGCCGTCGAAAAACAGCGCGCCGCCGGCCTGGACCTCGGCCGCGCAGTGGGCCGCCAACTTCGCCGCGCAGCCCGCGAGCGCCTCGACGCCGCTATCGCGCCCAAGCTCGGCGACGCAGGCCGCCTCGACGCTGAGCAGGTCACGCGCCCCCGACGCCGCATCACAAAAAAATGACGGTCGGCCGCGGTCACTATGGCAGAACACTCAACAAGAAGGTCCCGAGGAACGGCTTGATGTCCGAGCATACGTCCATCCCCGCGTCGTGGTAGCTGACCTCGCGGGTCACGTCGAAGTTCGGGAAGACGCGCTGACTTTCGGTCACGCCGCCCTTCACGCCCATCACCAGCAGCTTCGGCTTGTGCGACAACGCGGGCTGCGCGAAGACGGCGACGCCGTAGCCGTCCCCGAGCGATCTGTAGCAGATGTTATTTTCTTTCATCGGCTCGGCGATGTTGCTGGTCAGCATCAACATGTCCTTCGGGGGGCCGCCGGGCACGATGCGGTCCATCGGGACGAGCCGCGTGTGCTTCTGTACATCGTACTCGAGGTCGGGCGTGGCGAGCCCGGCGGTCAAATTGTCCGGGTCCCAATCGCCTTTCTTCAGGCCCTTCGCCATGTACACCACCATATTCTTTTCCTGGAGCAGCGTGACCACCACGGTCGAGTTCTCGGTCATCGCGCAGGCGTCCAGCCAGGTGTTTTGGGCGAAGATCTGCTCCTCGTTCGCGGTGTTCTTGACCCGGAAGCAGCTCTCGATCTTACAATCGTCCTTGCACAGCCCGGGTGTTTTACTGTAAGGCGCCGCGAGCGGGTCGCACTCCTCGGTCGCGTCGATGATGCCGTTGGCATTACACATGTTATCGACGGGCTTACAGTCCTTGTCGCACTTGCTATTATCCGGCCCATCGTCGCATTGCTCGCTCCCTTGGGTGAAGCCGTCGCCGCACTCGGCGAGCTTGCAGACGTTGGTACAGGCGTCCTCGTTGGAGCCGTTGTCGTCGTCGCACGCCTCGTCGTCGGCCTCCACGAAGCCGTCGCCGCACTCGGCGTCCAGGCAATCGGTGGTGCATGTATCGGTGTTGTCGGTGTTGGCGTCGTCGCACTCCTCGACGCCGGCGTGCAGGAAGCCGTCGCCGCACGTCGCCGGTAAACAGCCGACCAGGCAGCCGTCGGTGTTCTCGAGGTTGCCGTCGTCGCAGTCCTCGCCGCTGCCCGGGTCGACCATCCCATTACCGCAGGTCGCGGACTTGCAGTCGGCCGGGCAAGCGTCACCGTCGCCGTCGTCGCAGTTCTCGTGGCCCTTCCACACGATTTCGTCACCACACTTCGCCGTCACGCAACTCGACAGACACGCGTCCGTGTCGACCTGGTTGCCGTCGTCGCACTCCTCCGTGCCGTTGTGCACGCCGTCGCCACACACCGACTCCGGCTCGCTCGTGGTCGCCTCGGTGGTGGTGTGTGGCCCGGTGCTCGCGCTCGTGCTCGTGCCCGGCGCGTCGGTCGTCGACTCGGACGTCGCGCTGGTCGTCGGCTCGCTGGTGACGTCCTGCGTCGTCGTGAGCGCGTCGGTGCCGCTCGGCGGGCCCTCGCTCACGACATCGAAGAACGGGTTTGGCACCGAGCAGGCGGTCCCAGCGAGCAGCGTGACGAGTAAGCCATGGCGAAGCATATCGGCGACGATAGCCGTCCGTCGCCCCGGCGTCGACCGCTGGGTCCTCAGCCCCGCTTTTGCATCAAGACTTGGGGTCGTCCGCGCGAAATGGCAGCAGCGTGGCGAGCTGGCGCATGTGTTCGCCGACCGCCGCGGCCTCATCGACGAGAAAGCGCTCGACCCCGGCCGCCAGACCCGGGTGACGGATCCAGTGGCTGCTGTGGGTCGACGCCGGGACAAAGCCGCGGATCAGCTTGTGTTCGCCCTGCGCCCCGGCCTCGAACAGCGGCGTACCGAGGGCGATGCAGCGGTCGATCGCCGCGTAGTACGAGGCCTCGAAGTGCAGGAACTCGACCTCCTCGGCGCAGCCCCAGTAGCGGCCGTACAGCGCCGCGTCGGTCGCGAAGTACAGCGCCCCGGCGATCGTGCGCTCGCCCCGGCGTACGCGGGCCCACTGCACCCGCTCCGGCTGCTCCTCCACCACCGCCTGAAAGAACCCGGCTTGCAGGTAGTCCTGGCCGAAGTGGTTGTGGGTGGTGCCGCGATAGAAGCGGTCGATGATCTCGAGGTCGTCCGCAGTCAACGCGGCGCCGGGCACCCACTCGACCGCCGGCACCGCCGCGTGTACGCGGGCCCGCTCCTTGCGCAGTTGCTTGCGCCGCCGCGAGGTCATGCGCGCGAGGAACTCGTCGAAGCTCGCGTAACCATCGTTGTGCCAGTGATACTGGAAGCTCGCGCGCGGCAAGAACCCGTGCTCGCGCAGCTCGGCCTGCTCCGCCGCGGTGGTGAACAGCCAGTGGATCGATCCACAACGCCGTCGCTCGGCCAGCGCACGCACCTCCGCGACCAGCTTCGCCACGACCGGACCGCGTGACACGTCGCGGGCGATCAGCAGGCGCGGGCCAGTCGCCGGCGTCATCGGCACCGCGACCACCAGCTTGGGGTAGTAGGCCAGGCCGCCGCGCTCGGCCGCCCGCGCCCACGCCCAGTCGAAGATGTACTCGCCGTAGCTGTGCGCCTTCACATAGGCCGCGACGGCGCCGACGAGCCGCCGCTCGGGGATCTCCCCGGACCCCGCCGCGCTCGCTGCGCCCGCCTCCACAAGCACGTACGCGGGGTCCCAGCCCGACTCGGGGCCGACCGAGCCCGAGCGCTCGAGGGCCCGCAAGAAGCCATACTCGCTGAAGGGCGAGGGGCCGTGCTCGAGCGCGTTCCACTGTGCGGCGTCCACGCTTGCGAGCGACGACACGACGCGGCTTGTCAGATCGGACACCGCCTACGTTTACGCTGGGTCCGGGCGCCTGACCAGGGTGCGCTATAGTGCCGCGAGCAGCGGACCACGGAAGCAATGGCAAGTCGCGAGAAGAACAGCCCGCAGGGCAGCGTGGTCCTCAAGACCCGCAGCGAGCGCAAGACCACCCGGCCGCGGATGTACCGCGTCCTGATCCACAACGACGACTACACCCCGATGGAGTTCGTCGTGCGCCTGCTGCAGGTGGTGTTTCACCGCACCGAGGCCGAGTCCACGACGATCATGCTGCACATTCACAACCATGGCGTCGGCGTCGCCGGCGTCTACACGCACGAGATCGCGGAGACGAAGGTCGCCCAGGTCCACATGCTGGCTCGCCAGCAGGACTGCCCGCTCGTGGCCTCGATAGAGCCCGAGGAGGACCCCGATGCTGAGCACTGAACTCAAGCAAACGATAAGCGCCGCGATCGCCGACACCCAGCGCCGCCGCCACGAGTACATCACCCTCGAGCACCTCTTGCTCGCGCTGATCGACGACCCGAGCGCCCGCAAGATCATCCTCGCCTGTCAGGGCGACCTGGAGAAGATCCGCGGCGAGCTCGAGGCCTTCATCGAGGCCAACACGGAGCGCCTGCCCGACGGGGCCGAACCGACCGTCCATCAGACGATCGGCGTCGGTCGCGTGCTGCAGCGCGCGATCCTCCACGTGCAGGGCACCGGCCGCAACGAGGTCAACGGCGCCAACTTGTTGATCGCCATCTTCGCCGAGAGCGAGTCGTTCGCCGCGCACTGCCTGCGCGAGCACGGCGTTACCCGGCGCGACGCGACCATGTTCATGTCGCATGGCATCCCCAAGGGCGGCGAGCGGGCGCCCACGAGCCGGCCGTCGGTCAACCCGGTCGGCGACGGCGACGACGACGAGGCCGTCGCGGACGACCCCTTGGAGGCCTACGCCGTCGACCTCAACGCCAAGGCCGCCGCCGGCCGCATCGAGCTGCTCATCGGCCGCGACGCCGAGATCCAGCGCGTGATCCAGGTGCTGTGTCGCCGTCGCAAGAACAACCCGGTGTTGGTCGGTGAGCCCGGCGTCGGCAAGACCGCCGTGGTCGAGGGCCTGGCCCTGCGCGTACACACCGGCAAGGTCCCGGCCGCGCTCGCGAGCGCCCACATCTACGCGCTCGACATGGGCGCCCTGCTGGCGGGTACACGCTT
>Ga0335395_10001106_pt1 | contig 17131 bp, 14 predicted proteins | sample MAT02_FD_205744 | JGI IMG/M metagenome (GOLD analysis project Ga0335395, IMG submission 205744) | Freshwater microbial communities from Lake Fryxell liftoff mats and glacier meltwater in Antarctica - MAT-02 (spades assembly) (version 2) ...
TGCCAAGCTCCAGAACCTGCAGGGCACGGCGCTTGTGGTAGTGAATTCCATGTGCGGATGTGCCGCGCGCAACGCCCGTCCGGCCGTGGCCACGGCGCTCTCGCGCGCGGTCAAGCCCGATCTGGCAGTCACGGTCTTTGCTGGCCAAGACCCCGAGCCCACCCAGCGCGCCCGCTCGTACTTCACCGGATACGGCCCGAGCTCGCCCAGCATCGCACTCATGAAAGACGGCGATGTGGTGTTCATGCTCGAGCGCTTCCAGATCGAAGGCCGCAGCGCGCAGGAAATCGCCGCCGACCTGGAAAACGCCTTCGACCAGTACTGCACGCCGGCCACGACGACCGCCTGAAACGTTTCCGCACGGTTGCCGTAAGGAAAAAAGAGCCATAACGTCAGCACGCGCCCCGTTCCGTCCGGAATGGGGCGCGTTCTCGCGAACAGCGCCTGCACGGGCGCACACGGAGTAGTCATGGGCCTCGGCGATTTTCTGCGCAAACAGTTCGTCGACGTCATCCAGTGGACCGAATCGGGTCCCGGGGTGCTTATGGCGCGCTATCCCATGCGCGACATGGAAATCCAGAGCGGCGGTAAGCTCACCGTACGCGAGTCGCAGCAGGCGCTGTTCGTCAACGAAGGGGTAGCCGCCGACCAGTTCGGGCCCGGACTCCACACGCTGATCACCGGTAACCTGCCACTGCTCACCAATCTCCAGAACTGGGACAAAGCCTTCGAGTCCCCGTTCAAGAGTGACGTGTATTTCTTCTCTACCCGCGTGCAGACGGGGCAGCGCTGGGGCACGCAGCAGCCGATCACCATTCGCGACAAAGAGTTTGGCGCGGTCCGCCTGCGCGCGTTTGGCGTGTACAGCTTCCGCGTGGCCAATCCGGTGGTCTTTCAGGCACAGGTAGGCGCCACCGACGCCGAGTACAGCGTTGAGCAGATTGAACCACAACTGCGGAACGCCGTGATCATCGGTTTCACCACGGCATTTGCGAATGCGCAGGTGCCGTTTCTCGACATGGCGGCCAATCAGGGTGAACTGGGCAAGCAGATCGCCGCCGCCGTGGCGCCGGAGTTTGCGCAGTGGGGACTATCGCTCGAAACGTTCACCGTGGAGAGTCTGTCGCTCCCCGACGAGCTGCAGAAGCGCCTCGACGAACGGATCTCGATGAACATGATTGGTGACATGCGCACGTACTCGCAGTTTCAGGCAGCGCAGTCCATCCCCATCGCGGCTGCTAACGAAGGGGGCATTGCCGGGCTCGGGGTCGGACTCGGGGCGGGCATGGGCATTGGCGGGCTGATGAGCGACGCGATGCGGGCCGCGAATTCGCCGGTTGCTGGCGTACCGGCGGCGGGTATCCCTGCGGCTGGTGGCTTCGGTGCGCCCGTAGCGGATGGTAGCGCCGCGACATCTGGTGAGACGAAGTTCTGCCTCAACTGCGGCGCAAAACTCCCGGTCGCCGCGAAGTTCTGCTCGGCGTGTGGCACCGCGCAGAGTTGACGATCAGTCCCTCGTTCAGCACCGCGATGCAGGGCCACGAATTTGTCGTGGAGGCGTACGGCTGTGATCCCGTGCGCCTGTCCGACATGGCGTCGTTGCACGCCCTTTTTGCACAGCTCGTGCAGGATCTCGCGTTGCACCCGGTGGGCGACGCGCAGTGGCATCAGTTTCCTGCACCGGGCGGCATTACGGGGCTGCTGATGCTGGCCGAGTCGCATCTCACGGTGCACACCTTCCCTGAGCACGCGTCGCTGTGCCTCAACCTGTTCTGTTGCACCCCGCGCGCGGCGTGGCCGTGGGTGCAGCAGTTGCGGGTTCATGTAGGCGCCACCGACGTGCGGGTGCGCGAGTTCGCGCGTGACTACGCGCTGCAGCCCATGCCAACCGCATGACGGTACCCGCACCTTTTGCCAGCAACTGCCCCAACTGCGGCGCGCCCATCCGTTTTCAGTGGGCGCAAGCGGTACAAACCACCTGCGCGTACTGCCTCGCCGTGCTGGTGCGGCGTGATCTCGACCTGTCGCTGATCGGCAAGCAGGCAGACTTCCCGCAGACCGGTTCGCCCATCCAGCTTGGCACCGAGGGTTCGTGGCGCGGCCAGTCGTTTCAGGTGGTGGGACGGATCGCGTACCAGTGGACGCGTGGTCGGTGGAACGAGTGGCACTGCCGGATGGGCGAAGGCCACAGTGCGTGGCTGTCTGATGCACAACTGGAATACGCCATGACCGTGGAAGCCGACCCGCAGCGCCCGCTCCCCGACGTGCGCGCGGTAAAGGTTGGGGAGCTCTTCACCTGGAACGACATCACCTACGAAGTCGCGTCGCTCACCGCGGCCAGCTACCTCGGCACCGAGGGCGAGCTGCCGTTCACCACCGTGGGGCGTGGTGAGGGCCTCTTCGTCGATCTCATGAACGAGCAGGGCTTTCTCGCCACCATCGATTCGGCGGACTTCCCCCCCACACTGTACCTCGGAGAGTACGTGGACTTTACGGCGCTCTCGTTTAAAAACCTGCGTGAGTTTGAACGATGGTAAACGTGTGGGGTGTTCGGTGATGTCCGAGAGGACCCTCGACCCGACGCGGCGCGTGCCGCAGTCGGCAGCGCTGTCGTGCCCGTCGTGCGGCGCGGGAATCGCGATGCGTGCCCATGGGTGGGCGGTCACTGTGGTGTGTGCCTCATGCCGTTCGGTGCTCGATGCGACCGCTCCCAATCTCCGCATCGTGCAGGAGGCGCAAGCCGCGTTAGGAGTTACGCTGTGCATCCCGCTGGGGACACGCGGCACTTGGAAGGGCGCAGCGTGGGAGGTGATCGGCTTTCAGCAAGTCACGATCACCGTGGAAGGCGTGGACTACTCCTGGCGGGAGTATGTGTGCTACAACCCGTATCGCGGCTTTTGGTATCTGTCGGAATACGACGGGCACTGGAACGTCATCGAAAAGCTGCGCCGCCGTCCAACCGCCGGCCGCGAAGATGAACGGCCCGTCGTGCGCCTCGATGGCACCACGTACAAGCATTTCCAGACCGCGACCGCGTGCACGTCCATGGCGATCGGGGAGTTTCCCTGGGAGTTGCGGGTGGGCGACACGGTGGTGAGCCGTGATTTTACCGCCCCTCCGTATTTGCTGAGTGCCGAGGCGAGCGGCAACGAAGTGACGTGGTCGAAGGGGACGTACACGCCGCCCGAGGTGATCCAGAAGGCGTTCGGTCTCAAGACTGCGATGAACTTCACAACCGGTGTGTTCGTCAATCAGCCTAATCCGTATCGCGCCCCCGCCCATTCGATGTCCGAGCGTGCGGGGATATTCGTTGTAATGTTGGTGCTCATGCTGCTGGGGAATACCATGCTGGCCAGCGAGTCCACGGTATTTGAGAACTCGTATACGTTCGTCCGCGGTACCGACGATTCCCCAGCCTTCGTCACCACGCCGTTCGCGCTGAACGGGCGTACGTCCAGCGTGCTAGTGGATATCGCCAGCAACGTCGACAACAACTGGCTGTTCGTAGAGCTCTCCCTCATCAACGAGGCCACCGGTGAGGCGCGCGAAGTGTCACAACAAGTGAGCTTCTACTCGGGTACCGATTCCGATGGGAGCTGGTCGGAAGGATCGAAGAGTGAGTCGGTTCGCTTCGCGACCGTGCCGGCGGGGCGGTATTTCCTGCGTGTACAGCCCGAAGGTAGCGAACCGGGAAAGGCCGATATCGGCTACAAACTGAAGGTCCGGCGCGATGTCCCGCATTTTGGCTTTTACGGGATCGCGCTGCTGGTGCTGCTCCTCCCGCCACTCTTTGCCGCGATCCCGATGGGGGGGTTCGAAGGCCGGCGGTGGGCGGAGAGCGACTACGGCACTGCCACCGGAGTTGGAGTTATTGATGACGAGTAGCCTCGCGCGGTGTGCCGCATGACGGCAGCTCGCCTGTACACAGCTTGGGGGACGGCGATGCTCTTATTGCTCGCCACCGCGCAGTATCGCGGATGGAGTTTCTCGTCATCCACCGTGACCAAAACCAACCCGCGATCGGTCCGGGACAACCCCGGCGCGTATCGATCCGCTTACTACATTCCGGGGCGTACGCTCCGCGGCAAATGAGGGCTGTGCCATGACCGATCAGTTACTCCCCAACGTTGTCAACTCCGCCGCATTCGCCTTGCTCGGCGTCGTGCTCTTCGTGGCCGCGTTCATCATTCTTGATCTACTCACTCCCGGCAAGCTCTGGGATGAAATCAGTGTCAAGAAGAACACGGCGGCCGCCATTCTCATGGGTAGCGTCGCGCTCGCGCTGGGGATCATCGTCGCCGCCGCGATTCATTGAACATCGCGCTGTTCGTTTCCGTCTGCCTCATCGCCGCCTGTGGGCTCATCTATGAGCTGGTGGCTGGCGCGTTGGCGTCGTATCTGTTGGGTGACAGCGTCACGCAATTTTCCACGGTCATCGGCACGTATCTTTTTGCCATGGGCGTGGGCAGCTGGTTGTCCCGGTTCGTGGTGCGGGGCATGGTCGCCCGCTTTGTGCTTATCGAGCTGCTGGTTGGAGTGGTCGGCGGCTTCTCGTCGCTGATTTTGTTTCTGGCGTTCGCCTACACCGAGGCATTCCGCCCCACGCTGTACGGCCTGGTGTTTCTGATCGGCACGCTGGTGGGGCTCGAGATCCCGTTGCTGATGCGCATTCTGAAGGACCGGTACGACTTCAAGGATGTGGTCGCAAACGTTCTCACCTTTGATTACATCGGCGCGCTCTTCGCGTCGTTGCTCTTTCCGCTGCTGTTGGTACCACGACTCGGACTGGTGCGTTCGGCGCTGCTGTTTGGCGTCATCAACGTGGCCGTGGGCTTGTGGAGCACGCACATTTTTCGAGACGTGCTACCACGCCGTCGCTACCTGCAGGTCGGCGGTGTCGTGGCGCTGCTGCTGCTGGCCGGTGGTCTCTGGAAAGGGCAGGCGATCACCACCCTCGCCGAGGAAGGGATGTATGCCGATCCCATCGTGCTCGCCAAGGATACGCGCTACCAGCGCATCATCCTGACTGCCTGGAAGGATGATCTCCGGCTGTATCTCAACGGCCACCTCCAGTTCGCCTCGCGCGACGAGTACCGCTATCACGAGGCGCTGGTACATCCCGGCCTGTCCGCGCTGCCGGCGCGCTCACGGGTGCTGGTGCTCGGCGGTGGGGACGGGCTGGCGGTACGCGAAATTCTGCGCTATCCCGAGGTACAGCAGATCACGCTCGTGGACCTCGACGAGGGCATGACGTCGCTGTTTCAGACGCATCCTCGGCTGACGGCGCTGAATACCGATGCGCTCAACGATCCGCGCGTCCGGGTGATCAACGCCGATGCCTTCACGTGGCTGGATACCGATTCCTCCACCTTCGATTTCGTGGTCATCGATTTTCCTGATCCGTCGAACTATCACGTGGGGAAACTGTACACGAGTGCGTTTTATCGACTGGTCAAGCGGCACATCGCCCCGCGTGGGCTGCTGGCGGTGCAGAGTACGTCGCCGATGTTCGCGCGGCAGTCGTTCTGGAGCATTGTCACCACGCTGGAAGGCGCCGGTTTGCGCACCTGGCCGTACCACGTGTACGTGCCCAGCTTCGGTGAGTGGGGGTTTGTCATCGCCAGTGTGTCCGACTACGCGCCACCCGCTACCTTGCCTCCCGCGTTGCGCTATCTCACCGTGGCTTCTCTGCCGGCACTCTTTGATTTCCCGGTGGATATGGGCCGTGTGCCCGCCGAAGCCAATCGATTGAATGATCAGGTGCTGGTGCGCTATTACGAGCACGAGTTCGACGCGATCAATCGGTGAGCGATCAATCGGTAGATGGTCGAGTGCCGCGTGATGCATCAGCGGGCAGCCAGCCGCTGAGTGAGCCCCCGGTCGGTCGGCGCGAGTTTCTCGCGTTGTTGGCGGCGGCCCCCGCGCTGGTGGGGCTGACGCAGAAGTCAGGGCGGGTGATCACCGGGGGATTCGCCGACGACGGCAGTGCCGTGGGTCATGCGCTCCGCGATGGTACGGCGTTGCCGCGTGCCCGCGAGCAGCGTCGCACCACGGTGGCCATTGTCGGCGGCGGCATGGGCGGATTGTCGGCCGGATGGCGACTCGACGCACGCGGCGTCTCCGACTGGGTGCTGCTGGAGTTAGCGTCGGACACGGGTGGGAACGCGCGCTCCGGGGCCAACCCCAGCGGGCGGTATCCGTGGGGCGCGCACTACCTGCCGGTGCCATCGGCGGACGCCGAATATGTGCGGGCGTTGATGGCGGAGTTGGGGGTGCTGCAGAGTGACGGGGTGTGGGATGAGCGCACACTGTGTCATTCGCCGCAGGAGCGGTTGTGGCAGCACGGGCGGTGGCACGAGGGGCTGGCCCCGTTTGACGCATTGCCGGGGAGTGAGCGGGCGCAGTTCGAGCGTTTCACGGCCATGATCGCGGATTGGCGGGCGACCGGGGCGTTTCGGGTTCCGAGTGCGTTGGGGCATGCGGCGCGGGCGCGCTCGCCGCGCGCGGCTGCGATCGTGGCGCTGGATACGCAGACCGCCGCGAGCTGGCTGGCGGCGCAGGGGTTTACCTCGCCCGCGTTGCGCTGGTGGGTGGAGTACGGAACGCGCGACGATTACGGCGCGTCGCTGGAGCAGGCCAGCGCGTGGGCGGCCGTGCACTACTTCGCCGCCCGAGACGACGACGAAGGGCCGCTCACGTGGCCCGAGGGCAACGACTGGATCGCGCAGCAGCTCACCAAGCGCCTCAGCGCCCGCCTGGCGGCCGATCGGGGGCCGCGCGTAGTCACGGGGGCCCCGGCCGTGTCCATCACGCGAGCGGGGGCGCAGTGGCTCGTGCGGACGCCCCGTGTGGACATCACCTGCGACGTGGTGATCTGGAGTGCGCCGCTGTTTGTGTTGCCGCGCGTGATGCCTGGAGTGCAGCTGCCGGTCACCTTGGAGTATTCGCCATGGGTGGTTGCCAACCTCACACTCGACCGCTTGCCGCGCTCCCACGGGGCGCCGCTGTCGTGGGACAACGTGATTTACGGTAGCGCCGCGTTAGGGTACGTGGACGCCAGCCATCAGCTGCTCCGCACGCCGTCGCCGCGTCGCGTGTGGACCTGGTATCACGCCGTGGTAGACCGTCCCGCGCGTGAGGCGCGGCAGTGGATGCAGCAGCGGCCGTGGAGCAGATGGCGTGATGAGATTCTGGCGGACCTGTCTCGCGCGCATCCGGATATCGCCGAGTGTGTGTCGCGCATCGAGGTAATGCGCTGGGGGCACGCGATGGCGCGCCCGGTGCCGGGGGTGTTGGGGCGGGTGGAGACGTTGCGACAGTGGCAGCCGGCGGAGCGAATGTTCGTGGCGCATGCCGATCTGAGCGGCGTCAGTCTGCTTGAAGAGGCGCAGTGGCACGGGGTGCAGGCGGCGGATCGGGCGGTGCAGGTGGTCGGGTAGCGGTCCGGTGTGGGGTCGCGCGCCGCCGCCCCGTGGGTAGTTTTCCGCAATGCTTTCGCTTGAGGCCGCTTGTCGGTCCCCACTGAACGTCCGGTACACCACGGTTTGCGCTGAACCGTCGGGAGTCGACCTGTCCACTCCGGCCGTGCCGGCGGCCTGGTGACCACCCTGCGCGTATCCTGGGGCTCGCTCAATTGGAAAGCGCTGGGGTGGTTTGCGCTCGCGTTCTTCCTCTTGCATTCGGTCTCGCTCCAGCTGGTCAGAGCCGGCGGTCCGCTGGCCCCGGCGTGGCCGCCGATCGGCGTGGCGGTCGCGGCCCTGCTCATGATGCCGCGCACGCAGTGGTCGGCGATCCTGCTCCTCGTTGCTATCCTCGACCTGACGTCGAACGCGCTCCAGGGCTACGCCACTTGGACGGCCGTACAATATGGCGCCGTCAATCTCGGTGAAACGCTAGCCGTGGCGACCATACTGGGTCGCTGGCGAGTGGAGCCCATCACCTTTGGGCGCGTCCGTCACGTCTCTGCGCTGCTTGTTGCGTCGATTCTGGCCTCCACGTGCGGCGGTATCGTGGCCGGCCTCGTTGGTTCGCCAGCTTCGCTGGCGGACTACGGACGGAATTTCGCCACCTGGATGGTCGGCGATGTGCTCGGCGTGCTCCTTTTCACGCCGCTGGCGGTGGTCTGGGTGCGCGAAGGTCGACGCGCCGTACCTGACACCGCACACCCGCCGTCAACGCAATCGACGCTGTCGCATGCACTCGAGGTGATCCTGTTCGGCGCCCTGCTCGTGGCCGGGGCGCAGTGGTGCTTCCGCGGCGGCCTGGTACTGGGTGCGTTCGAAGCGCACCCGTATATGCTCACTCTCCTCCTTCTCTGGGCGTCGCTGCGCCTGGGGAAACGTGGCGTCACGCTGACGTTGGTGGTGATTGCGGCGGTAGCGGTGGTCATGTTGTACTCCGGCGTCCAAACCGCGCTGGGCGGCACCACGATTGTTGAACAGCTGGTACGCGTGCAGGTCTACATCGGACTGATGGCACTCACTGGTCTCTTTCTGAGCGCGGCCATCTCCGAAGTGCGCGATGCGGGCGATGCGCAAAGGCGTTCCGCCGAAGCTCTGGTGGACAGTGAACGTCGGTTGCGGCAAAGCCAGAAAATGGAGGCCGTGGGACAGCTCGCCGGTGGCATTGCGCATGATTTCAACAACATCCTCGCCGCGATCCTCATGCAGGCGAACGAAGCCCGTAGCCTCGAGCCCCTGCATCCCGACGCTCACGAGTTACTCCTCGACGTCGAAGCCTCCGCACATCGTGCGGCGAGTCTCACTCGACAACTGCTGCTCTTCAGCCGTCAGCAAGCGATGCAACAGCGCGTGGTGGACCTCAACGATATCGTGCGCAATTTGGCCCGTTTGCTGCGTAGGGTGCTGCCGGAGAGCGTACAATTCCAAGTGGCGTACGCCCCCGCACCGCTGGTGGTGCGCGCCGATCCTAGCATGGTTGAACAGGTCCTGATGAATCTGGTGGTAAACGCACGCGATGCGATGCCCAACGGGGGCCGTCTCACGATTGAGACGTGGACCGTGACGCTCGAAGCATCCGACCTGCTGAACTCACCAGACGCGATTCCTGGGCGATATGCGGGACTTCAGGTCCGCGACACTGGCGGCGGGATCACCAACGACAATCTCCCGCATCTTTTTGAGCCATTTTTTACGACGAAGGAGCCTGGAAAGGGCACCGGCTTGGGGCTCTCAACGGTCTTCGGAATCGCCCAGCAACATCGCGGGGTAGTCCGCGTGGATACCACGCCGGGGCACGGCGCGACGTTCGATTTCCTCGTGCCGCTGACCTCGGAGGCGATCACGCCAACGGAGGAACGGTTCCTCCCGCCGTCGACGCCGACCGATACGCGCACGCCCGCCACCGTGCTGATCGTGGAAGATGATCCGGCGGTCCGTCGCATGTTGCGACGGGTGCTCGAGCGCGACGGCCTGCGCGTGCTCACTGCCGAGACTGGACGTGAAGCGCTCGATGAGTGGGCCAGTTATCCGGCGATCATCGACCTCGTGCTCACTGATATCGTGATGCCCGGGGGGGTGAGCGGCATCGAGCTGGCGCGTGAGCTCCGCGCACGGACGCCGACAGTGCGCGTGGTCTTCACCAGCGGGTACGACCCCGAACAAGGCGGGCACGGGGAGTTGATCGAGACGGGCATCAACTTTCTGCCCAAGCCGTCAAGTCCGCAACAGATTCAGCGCGTGGTGCGATCGCAGTTACGAATCGTTCACGCACCAGGTACGCTCATTTAATCGTGCCGTCCAGCTCCTTCCACACCTGACGCACCGCAATCGCCCCCTGCTGTTGCGCCAAAAACCACCCGCCGTAGGCTCCCCACTGCGCCTGCGCGATCGCCTCGTCGATGGTGAGCCCGCGCGCTTTCAGTCGCGTCACTTCGACGATGACCGCGCGCACTGCATCGCGGAACGTCACCAGTTCTTCGCGTGATACGCTCGCGGTTTCTATGAAGCCGTGTCCGGGCACGAAGCGCTCCACGTTGGGCAGCGCCAACGCCTGATCGATCGTGGCCGCCCACTCGGTGGGATAGGCGGAGCGCATGGCCGGGAACACGCGGTTGAGATAGGCTTCGCTCATGAACAGTATGCGCGCCGCGGGGACATGCACCATCAGATCGCCGCCGGTGTGGGCGCGGCCGAGGAAGCGAACATCCACCGAGATCCCGCCCACGTCGATCGTTTCACGGTCGTCGGTCATGGCGCGCGATGGCACCACCACAGGCGTGCGACCCGCCGCCACCGCTGCGGCGGAGTCACGTCGCATCTGGGCCAACGAGTGGCGATGCACGACATACTGCACATCACGCGGCAACGCGCTATTGCCCGCCGTATGATCGCCGTGATCGGACCCCACCACGTACCAGCGCACCGGAAGCGGGGTCATGGTGCGTATCCGGTCGAGCAGTGTCTGGGTGGCGGCCACGCTGCCCTGACCGTCGGCGATCAGCACCCCCTGTGTTCCGATCACTACGAGACTCACGGTGGTGAAGCCCGGCTCGCGGATTTCCTCGTAGCCGAACACGCCCGGCGCGAGTTCCACGAAGCGCGGGAAGACGCTCAGGGGAACTCCGCGCACCGCCGGATCGGCGGTGCGGACGGGGGTGCCGGCCGGTTGACTGCACAGGAGGGCGGGGAAGCCAGCCGAGGCCGTCAAGGCGGCCGTCACCAGTGTGCGGAGGAGCATTGAGCCGGAGTCTGGGAGTGGCGTGAAATGGCGCGCGGAGGAAAGGGGTTGGGCGAACATGGCGTCGCCGGTATCCTCCCGCCAGCCTCGGGGTACTATCTTTCCCTGTAATACCCGGGAGGCAGCTCCTGCCCCCACCCCCCACCATCAGCCGTCACCCGCCATGCGTCGTTTCCTCGCCTCCGCTGTGCTCCTCTGCGCCGTCGCCAGCGTGGCCACGGCCGCCAGCATCTACGCCGATCTCTCCGGCAAGTGGAATCTCACGGTCTCCACCCCCGATGGCTCCCAGCCAGCCGTCATGAATGTCACGCACAAGAACGACACGCTCTCCGGCAGCGTGGAGACCCAGCTCGGCACCGCCCCGATGTCCGGGACGGTGAGTGGTGACTCGCTGTTCTTCGCCTTTTCGCTCGACATGGGTGGTCAGGCCCTGACCATCCGCGGTTCGGCCGCCGTCAAGGAAGGCGACAAGATCGATGGCGTGCTCGACGTGGCCGGCATGGGCGCGATCCCGTTCAACGGCGCTCGCGAGAAGTAACCGGCGCGTCATCGAGACGCGTCCAGCACTCCAGTAACCGCACGAACTCGGCGCGGTAGCCTCCTTCATCGGACGCTACCGCGCTTCGTGCAAGCGCAAGCACCATTGCCGGCTGCGCCGTTCCTTGGTGCGGGGAATTGCGGAGGATCATACCGAACGCCGCGACCGAGGCCGCGAAGCGGAAGTCGGCGCTTGCGACGCCGCGCGCAGGGCGCGCAGAGACTGACTGCGTGAGCACCCGGCTCTCGCTGTGGCCCGGCTGCTTGTAGCGCAGTCGCACATCCAACAGTGTGCCGCTGCGGGCACTCTCGGTTGGCACCACTTCGTAAAGCGCGGTCACGCTGTGCCCAGCGCCCAGGTCGCCGGCATCTTTGCGATCGTTGGCAAAGTCTTCGGTGGTGAGCAGGCGATCTTCATAGCCGATCAGCCGATAGGTCTTCACCTGCGCGGGATTGAACGCCACCTGCAGCTTCACGTCGTTGGCTACCGTCACGAGCGTGGCGCCCATCTCCTGCACGAGTACTTTGCGCGCTTCTGCGATATCGTCCACGTACGCCGCATTGCCATTCCCGTGCTTGGCCAACTGCTGCATCTTGCTGTCTTGATAGTTGCCGGTGCCGAATCCGAGGATCGTGAGATACGTGCCTTCGGCGCGCTTGCGCGTGATCAGCCGTACCATGTCGGCATCACTGCTCGGGCCCACGTTGAAGTCGCCATCGGTGGCGAGGATCACGCGGTTGTTGCCCTTTGCGCGGAAATGCTCGCGGGCTACGCGATAGGCCAACTCCAGACCGGCGCCACCTGCCGTGGAGCCGCCGGCTTCGAGCCGCTCCAGCGCCTCGACGATCTGCGCCTTCTCTGTCCCCGCTGTGCTGGGCAGCACCAGTCCGGCAGCGCCGGCATACACCACAATCGCCACGCGGTCCTGCGCACGTAGCTGATCCACCAACAGACGCAGCGACTGCTTCACCAGCGGCAACTTGTCCGGCGATTGCATCGAACCCGACACGTCAATCAGAAACACGAGATTGCTGGGCGGCAAAGCGTCGGTGTCGATCCGGCGCGCTTGCAGCGCGATCCGCACGAGCTGATGGGCGGGCTGCCATGGTGCCGCCATCGTTTCGGTGGTGATGCGCACCGGATGGTCGCCGCTGGGCGCCGGCAGCGTGTACGGGAAGTAGTTCACCAGCTCCTCGATGCGTACGGCGTCAGACGGTGGCGTCTGCCCTTGCGTCAAGAAGCGCCGCACGTTCGCGTAGGAGGCGCGGTCTACGTCGATGGAGAACGTGGAAAGCGGATCAACGGCGGCTGTCAGAAACGGATTGTCGGTGATGGCTGCGTACTGTTCGCTCTCTGTGTTTCCCGATGCGCCGTGCGGCCGCGGTGCGACCGTACCGATCCGCCGGTCCTGCGCGGCGCGGCGCGCGGATTCCCGTGCGATGTAGCTGGGTGCATACGGCACCGCCGCGATGGCAGGTATGGCCCGGTTCCCGGCGACCGATGCGTTACCCTTGCTGGCTGTGGCGTCGGTGAGTGCTGTCCGCTGTGGCGTTGGTGCCGCCGGTAAGACGATGTCCAGCAGGATCGTATCCGCCGTCAACTGGCGGTTGACGGTGACGGCCTGATAGCCGGTGGCTCGTGCGGTCACAGCGAGGGTCCGGCCGCGCGTCGTGGAAGGCAGGCGCAGTGTGTATCGCCCGTCACTCGCGGTGCTGGTAGCCGCGGTGCCGCCGGCGGTGATCTGCACACCGCCAACCCCACGCGCCGTGGCTTGGTCGTAGACGGTGCCCGTGACGACGATAGTCTTGGCCACCGCTTCGGTCGTTGTCTTGGGAGGCGCGACGTCAAACGTGGCGTGTGCAGTGGTACACGGTGCGTGCCACAAGCACGCGAACACCAGCGATGAGAGCAACATGAAATCTCCAGTCGTGAGAGGAATGACCGACACGACTGGGAGACGTCACGGCATCGGATACTTGCACACGGCACTTTGCACGGTGACAGTGACGGTGCGATTAGCAGAGCGCGTGGCGATGGTCACCTGCGGGAGTCCGGTGATCGCACTGCGACTGGGGAATTGCAGGCGGAGCGTCAGCTCCTCGTCCGGACTGTCGGCGCTCCCCTGAAGGACGTCAGGGCCCTTTTGCTTGAGTATCAGGGAGGTCTCTGCGCCGCGAGTTGGCCAGTCGTGGACCAACAGCATGCCTGGTGCCCGCGTGCTGATCGGTGTACCGCGCAACTGGATGGGGAGCTGTTGGTTAGTGGCACCGGCATCGGGTAACAACGCCACGCAATCGCTGGCGCGAGCTTCCGCCGTGTACGCACTCCGTGCGCCCATGCGGGCAGTCATGATGGGCGCCGCGTTGGCATCGGCGCCCGTACCTGCGCTACTACCCGCGCCACGTCCGGCCAACGCATCGCTCATCGATCGCTTGAGGGCCTCCGTGGCGGGTTCCGCTGATGCCACTGACGCCGCCGCTGCTGGTACCGCACCTGCTACGGTTGCTCGCGGCGTTGGCGTCGGTGCCGGCGACACAGAAGCCTTGCTCGCCGCTTTTTCTGCGGCATCCGCCGTCGTTGTCGCGGCTGTCGTCGCGGCTGTCGTGGTCGCTGCTGTTCCCGCAGGGGCACGCTCTGCGACTCTTGGCGTCACTGCATCCACCCGACGCTCCGAAACACGCGCCCTTTGCGTCTCCTCGTTTATCGTCTCCGCCTCGCCTGCCACCTGCGCCTGATCCGAGATCACACGATCCGCCGTAGCCGTCGCCAGCACGCGGCCGTTGGTGCCTCGCACCCACACCGCCGTGGCCCCGCCCGCAATCAGCACCATCGCCGCCGCCTGCCACACCGACCGTTTCCACCAGACGACGGTGTGAAGCCGCGGTGCCGCACCTTCACGCGGCATCACGCGCGACGGATGCGTGCCCGTCGTGATCACCTGCGCCGGCAGATCGTCGAGCGCGCGAACGATACGTGAACTCCCTGCCATCAACCCGCGCGCTTCGGCCACCGCCGCCGTGCACATAGCACACTCCACGACGTGCGCCATAATACGCGCCGCCTCGTGCGCATCGAACGCGTCGTCGAGCCACGTGTGCAGACTGCCTTCGCCCACATGGCCATCAGGCGTCCACTGTACGCGCAACACGTCGTCCACGTGGTCGTTTTCGTTATGCGACATCGGCGCCTCCCCGCGCATCACGCGCGCGAACCATCGTCTCGTGAATCTCCACCAACCGGCGGCGCGCGCGAGAGAGCGTCGTGCCCACCGAACCCACCGAGAGCCCCAAGGCCGAGGCGATCTCGTGATAGTCCAACCCTTCCTCGCGCAGGAGCAATGCCATCCGGTCTTTCTCGGCCAAGGTCTCCACCGCCCGTCGCGCGAACGCCTGCTCCTGCATGCGCTCGAGCGACGTGGGCTCGGGCTCCTGCACCTCTGCGGCCGTAGCGGTCAGTTCATCCCGCAGCAGCGACAAATGGTGACGCTGCCGGCTGGTGCGGCGCGCCTCGTCGCGCACCAGGTTCGTCGCCACTGCAAACAGCCAAGCCCGCTCGTTCGCCAACGGCAGATGCCGGAGCGCCCGAACGAACGTTTCCTGCGCAAATTCCTCCGCCAGATCACGATCCCCCAGCCGGCGCCACAGATAGCGCACGATGGGCAGATGATACTCGCGGAACAGGCGATCGATGTCGTCCATCGGAGCGGGTGAAAGACCAATGATCCGGGTGGCCACGGCACAGGCGGCCGCGAACGTTGCTGCGGAGTACCCTGGGAAGACGCCAATCGGCTCAAAGCTTGCACACTGGGGGCGATTTGGGGATCCGTCGGTCTTGCCGAGTGTTCGTTTTGGCGGTGAGTTTGCAGCACCTGTTGCACTTCCCTCTTTGTGTGCCCATGTCCAAAACGACCACTCTCGCCTTCGCCGCGCTGTCGCTTGCTGTGGGAGCCGGTACCACGGCCGTCGGCGCGTTCGGCTACGGCGCGCTGCCGCCGCTCGGTCGCCTGCTGTCTCCGACCTTCGGCCTCTGGGCGAATGCCTCGGCGGAGGACCTGCCAGCCAGCGCGACGGCCGGGATTACCGGGCTGATTGGCACGGTGGATGTGCGGTATGACCAGCGGAGTGTCCCGCACATTTTTGCCACCACCGATCTCGATGCCATGCGGGCGCTGGGCTACGTGGTGGCGCGTGACCGGCTCTTTCAGCTGGAGTTGCAGGCGCGCGCGGGGGAGGGCACGCTCACCGAGCTCGTGGGTGCGGTGGCGCTACCGGCCGATCAGGAAACGCGGCGTCTTGGCATGCCGCGTACCGCGGAGCGAAACTGGCAGCAGATGGATACCACCAGCCAGATTGGGCGCGTGCTGCTGGCGTATGCGGCGGGTGTGAACGCGTATCGTGCGTCGCTGTCACCCGCGCAGTACCCGGTGGAATACAAGCTGCTTAATCGCGCGCCACGGGTGTGGGAGCCGGTGCACTCGCTGCATTTGCAGAATCGGATGGGGTATACGCTCGCGCATGATCCCGTGGAGCTCGAGCTCCTGCAGGCGCGTGCGCTCGTGGGCGACGCCGCGGCCCGCGCGCTGTTCGACAGTGACTCGCCCGTGCAGGAGCCCATTCAGCCGGCGGGTAATGTCTCGCCGCGTGATATGCTCACAGCGTTGCCGGCACCGGGGGCTCCCGACACGGCGGCCGCACGTCTGGTGGCATCGTTCACTGCACCACGCGCTACGGGCTCCACACCGCTTGCCTGGGCCCGTAATGCCGATCCGTTGGTGGCGCAGGCACGTGCGTTTGCGAGCAACAATTGGGCGGTGTCGCCAGCGCGCAGTGCCACGGGCCACGCGCTGTTGGCCGGTGATCCTCACCTCGAACTCACGCTGCCCAGCATCTGGTACGAGGTGCACCTCGTGGTGCCGGGCTCGCTCGATGTGGGCGGTGTGGTCATTCCCGGTCTGCCCGGCGTGCCGATCGGCTACTCGCGACAGTTCGCATGGAGCGCCACCAACACCGGCGCCGATGTGATGGACTTCTGGCAGGAAACCGTCAACAACGACACCGCGCCCACCGCGTACGAGCTCGATGGCGCGATGGTCCCATTCACGGACACGCGCATCGAGACCTATCGTGATGCCAAGGGCGCCGTGGTTGGAACCGATACAGTGTACTACACGCACCGCGGGCCCATGCGGCGGCAGGGCAAGGCCTGGCTCTCGCTCCGCTGGACGGTGCTTGAGGCCGGGCTGGAGTTACGCGCCTTTTATCAGGCCATGCATGCCACCAGCGCGCCGGCATTTCTTGATTCGATGGCGCGCTACTATCAAGCCCCGGCGCAGAACTTCATTGTGGCTGATACCGCGGGCGTGATCGCGATCCGCTCAACGGGGCGTTACCCCATCCGCGCCGATAGTGGGCGGGGCACCACAATCCGCGACGGGCGCACGCGCGCCACCGATTGGGTGGGTAACTGGACCGTCGCGCAGTATCCACAAGGGAAGAGCCCCGCGCAGGGCTATCTCGCATCGGCCAACCAGCAGCCGATTGATCCCGCGCAGCAGTCGCTGTATCTCGGCGTCGATCCCAACTTTGAAATCTGGCGCGCGCTGCAGATTAACCGCCTGTTACGCGCCGATAGCGCCGTCACGCCCGAGGCGATGCGCCGCTTTCACACGGATCCCGGAAGCGTCCGCGCCGACCGTCTTGTGCCACCCGTGCTTGCGGCAGCGCAGGCACGCCGCGCGCAGGGCGATACGTCGACCTCGTTGGCGAATGCGCAGGCGCTGCTCGCGCAGTGGGACCGTCGCTACACGCGGGACAATACCGGCGCACGATTGTTCGAAACGGCCGTCGCCACGACCATTCGCCTGCTGTATGATGAGCTCACCGTGTCGGGCAAGTC
>Ga0335395_10001109_pt1 | contig 17127 bp, 9 predicted proteins | sample MAT02_FD_205744 | JGI IMG/M metagenome (GOLD analysis project Ga0335395, IMG submission 205744) | Freshwater microbial communities from Lake Fryxell liftoff mats and glacier meltwater in Antarctica - MAT-02 (spades assembly) (version 2) ...
CCTAAAAGGCTTTTTTTGCATCACTGCATTTGCTTTGCTGCAATTTTCTGCATCTGCCCAGGCAGACGTAATTGATAAAATCATTACCGGCAAAATAAGTTCTTCATTGGGTGAACCAATGAGCGGAGTTACCGTAGGAATAAAGAGTACCACTAAAGCAACCACTACAGATAACAACGGTAGTTTCACTTTAGCTGTTCCTGAAAACGCCATCCTGGTGGTTACTTATGTTGGTTTCAAAACACAGGAATTATCTGTTTCGGGGCGGTCGGCCATACAAGTAACAATGATTGCTATGGAAAACACGCTGAACGATGTGGTAGTAGTAGGTTATGGCAGCCAGCGCAAAGGTGCTATAACCGGTGCTGTTGCTGCCGTTAACATGGATGATCTTGAAAAGCGAAGGGTGCCTGATGTAGCCCAGATGCTGCAGGGCCAGGTGGCTGGTGTGCAGGTAACACAAAGTACAGGAGCCCCTGGTGATGGTATCAATATCACCATTCGTGGCGTAAACTCTATTGGCAGCAGCAGCGATCCGCTTTTTGTGGTGGATGGGTTGCCAACTACCAGCATCTCTTTTATCAATCCTGCAGATATACAATCTATGACGGTGTTGAAAGATGCCGCCGCCGCATCTATTTATGGTGCAAGGGCAGCGGGTGGTGTAATCGTAATTGTAACCAAAAACGGGCGGAAAGGAAAATCCAGCATCGATATTAATTACTTTAATGGTGTACAGCAAGTTGCCAATCTGCCAACCATGTTGAATGCCAGCCAGTACATGAACAAAATGGAAGAGAGCTGGAATAATTCAGGTAATAGTGGTACCAATCCTTATACAACTGATAAGGGAAGAACTGACCTTGCCAATACAGATTGGCTGAATGAATTATTTGTATTGGGCAAATCACAGAACCTGCAGTTAACAGCTAGCGGAGGTTCCGATAAAGTGCAGTACCTGATCTCTGCCGGTTACTACGGACAAAACGGAATTGTGGTGTATGACAATGACCAATTTAAACGCCTTAGTTTCAGAACGAATGTGAATGCTAATATTACGGATCGGTTTACAATAGGAACCAATCTGCAGATATCCAATACGGTGCAGGACAAAATATCTTCCAGCGGCGATGCACCAGGCGTGATACGTCATGCTTTTCTACGTCCGCCAATATTGGGGGTTTATAAGAATGAAAATGATCCAAGTTATGATGTGAACGATCCATTTACGGACCTTCCTTTTTACTCACAAAACGTTGCAGCAAATGGTGGAAGATGGAATGGCGGCGCAAACCGGTACGAGTTTGCCTCAAACCCTATTGCCATTGCTAATTACACCAATGATAAACGTACCAATTTTAAAACCTTTGGCAGTGTATATGGCGAATTTGCGTTTCTAAGAAATAAAGAGTTGAAATTGCGGACCAATCTTGGTATTGACCTCAACATGAATCACAACAAAGCATTCAATAAAAACTATGGTGATAATGATGGCTATACCAGCAATATCCCTGCTGATACTGGTCAGGGCCGTCAAAACCGTCCAACGAATTTATCTGAAAACAGGGGACAAGATGTTACCATTACCTGGACAAATACTGCCAACTACACTAAGAGGATAAAGCAGCATTCTTTTAGTGCATTGGTTGGTACAGAGTTTATTACCAATCAGTCGTCTGTAATAGGGGCTACCAGATCAAGGTATAGCAATCCCAGCGGTTCATTTCAATACATTGATTTTGGTGGAACTGTAATTTATGACGATCAGGGAAAACCTATCAATACCCCATGGAATGGCGGCGCTGCTGCTGAATGGGCTTTGTTCTCCATATTTGGTTCGGTTAATTACAATTACGACAACCGGTTTTTTGCAACGGCCAGTTTAAGGCAGGATGCTTCGAGCCAGTTTGCTGCTAATAACCAGTACGCTGTATTTCCGGCTTTTTCTGCAGGATGGAGAATATCCCAGGAAAAATTTATGGAGGACGTAAACTGGATCAGTGATCTTAAATTAAGGGCAAGTACCGGAAAGCTGGGTAATCAGTCCGGGCTCAACAATTACAACTCGCTCGCCATTTATAATGAACTAGGTACTTTATTGAGATACGGAAACCCGGATTTAAAATGGGAAACTACCAATCAAAATAATATTGGGTTAGATCTGAGTCTGTTCAAAAATAAAATTTCTATTACAGCAGATTATTTTCAGAAAAAAACGGATGATCTTTTATTGCCGCTTGGTTTACCAAGGTTTGTGGGAGATGTGCAACCAACACTGGTTAATTCCGGAACTGTTACTAACAAGGGTTTTGAACTGGCAATAGGCTACAGAAATAACGACCATGCATTCAAATATAGCATAAATGCCAATGCATCAACGGTAACCAATAATGTAGATAAATTAAATGATAACCTGCCCAACATAATCGGACGGGTTTCTAAAACAGAACCTGGCCGTCCTTTGAATTCCTTTTACGGATTTAAAATGGTGGGCATTTATCAAAACCAGGCAGAAGTGGATGGATACTTAACAGGCGCACCTCATCCTGAAGTAAAACCAGGAGATATTAAATTCCAGGATATTGATGCCAATGGTATTATCAATGACAATGACCGTACTTACCTGGGCAATCCAAACCCAAGATTTTCTTATGGCTTCAACCTTGGCGCCAATTATAAAAATTTTGATTTGAATGTATTGTTTCAGGGTGTGAGCGGCGTGGAAAAATACAATGACCTGAAAAAGATCATTGATTATGATACCCGTCCTTTTAACCATACCGTTGCAACGCTGAACGCATGGAATGGCGATGGCACCAGCAATACCATGCCACGGTCTACTTTTAATGACAATGGCAGCAGCAGGGTATCCAGCATTTTTGTAGAAGATGCCTCCTATTTCAGGTTGAAGAATATTGAGATCGGTTATTCGCTGACCAATCTATTTGGCAAATCAAAATCGGTATTTCAGGATGTGCGAATATATGTATCTGCTCAAAATTTATTCACCGTTACCAACTATACAGGATTGGATCCGGAGGCATTCAACATGTTTGACCAGGGTACTTATCCGCAGTCAAAAGCATTTTTATTTGGCATCAACGTTAAGTTATAATTCATCCGTTAAAAATAAAAAATATGAAATCAATTTATAAAATACTGGCGGTGCTGGTGATTATGTCAACTGCCGGTTGTAAAAAAGACCTGGATAAAACCCCGATAGGTATTATCACAGAGGGCGTTTCACCAACAAAAGAATCAGTTATTTTTTCTGCACGGTCCTCCTATCAATTGCTCTCCAATTCACTAAATATTATTGGTGAATGGGGCTGGGATGATGGTACGGTGCTTCGCAATGATTTTATTCTGCAGGATATAGCTTCCGGCGATATGCAAAAAAAATGGAACCCAGATGGAGACCAGGCATGGATGGATCAGTTTAGTGATTTCAGTTTTACATCAGCTAATAGTGGTATTAAAGGCCAGTGGAGTTACAATTATGCAGGCATCGCAAGAGCTAACCTGTCCATCGGTTACCTCGCAGATGTTGCATTGGCAACAAGCCTTGGTATTGATGAAAATTTAAGGAAAAACATGCTGGCAGAAATGTATTTCTTAAGAGCCTTCTATTATTTTGACCTGGTTAATTTATATGGTGATGTACCATTACTGATAAAGCCGCTGGCAAATTTTAATGAAGCGTACAGTGTTGCAATTAGAGAAACCAAAGCGAATGTTTATATCCAGATTAATAAGGATTTGGTAGAAGCAAAAACACTGATACCGGCTGGTAAATTTTCAAATGCTGTTGAAAAATGGCGGGTGTCAAAAGGCGCAGTATTGGCATTGCAGGCCAAGGTGGCCTTGTATGGCCAGCAATGGCCGCAAGTAATTGCGATCATAAACGAACTGGAAGGGCTAAATTATTACAGTTTAAATGCGAATTATTTTGACAATTTTAGTATCGCAAAAGAGTTTACAGACAATGAAGTCGTTTTTGCTTTTGATCATCAATCCAATACATCGCCAAGATCCGGAAACGGGCTTTGTGCATTGCTGGGCTGGGGTTTTGTGGCACCTACCACCAATTTCATAAACGCCTTTGAGCCAAATGACCCTCGGTTAGGCTATACTGTTACCGGCCAGAATGTGTATAAATTTCTTGGGGAACTGAACGGTAATAATAAGGGCAATGATGATGCAGCAAGTAATAAAATATATATCCGCTGGGCCGATGTACTGCTTTGGAAGGCTGAAGCTTTAAACGAAACAGGTAATTACCCTACAGCCATTGCTTTGATCAACAAAGTGAGGGAACGTGCAAGGTTAACCATTACCGCAACAGGTACAACTGCACCTTCTGGAACATTGCCCGATAGAAATGTTGCTTCAACAGATAAGGCGCAAATTAAAGCCTGGCTTGTGCAGGAAAGAAGGGTAGAGCTGGGGTTCGAATCTCAACGATTCAACGATCTTAAAAGGTGGGGTATTGCTAAAACCTTTTTAACAGGGCTTGGTAAAAATTTTCAGGATAAGAACAATGTCTTTCCAATTCCGCAGGGCGAAATTGACAGATCGGGTGGAACCATCACACAAAATACAGGGTATTGAATGTTGTTGTAGGAACAGGCCGCGGCCTGTTCCTACAACGGCCTGTTCCTGCAGGAATTAAAAATAATATCATGAAAGACATAGCAAAACGTTTTGTTGAAAATCCTTTGTTGTCACCGGCCGATCTGCCGGCAAGCAGAGACGGGTTGCAGATTAGCTGCCTTTTAAATCCGGGTGTATTTAAATTTGAAAACAAAACCTGGCTGATTGTAAGGGTGGCGGAAAGACCGGAACAAAAAGACAATATCATTTCTTTTCCCATACTAACGGAAACGGGTGCCATTGAGATTATAGAGATACCGGCAAACGATCCTGCATTAAATGCAACGGATGCACGGGTGATCAATTACAAGGGTGTTGATTATTTAACTACACTCTCTCACCTGCGGTTGCTCTGCAGTGATGATGGTATCCATTTTTATGAACCGGATGGTCACCCGCCATTGGTTGGAGAAGGCATATTGCAAACCTTTGGCATTGAAGATTGCCGGGTTACATTTTTGGAAAATAAATACTACCTAACCTTTACGGCGGTATCGGATAATGGTGTGGGTGTTGGCTTACGCACTACCACTGACTGGAAAAATTTTGAATCGTATGGTATGATACTGCCACCGCATAATAAAGACTGTGCCATTTTTGATGAAAAAATTAACGGAAAATATTATGCCCTCCACCGGCCAAGCAGCGTGGATATCGGCGGCAATTATATCTGGCTGGCAGAGTCGCCGGATGGTGTTCATTGGGGCAATCATACATGTATTATAAAAACAAGAACCGGAGCCTGGGATAGTGCAAGAGTGGGTGCAGGTGCAGCACCTATCAAAACAGATAAAGGCTGGCTGGCAATTTATCATGGCGCTAATGAGCATCACCAATATTGCCTTGGTGCATTTTTAATGGATATCAATGATCCGGCAAAGGTTATTGCACAAACGGATGACCCTATAATGATACCCACTGCTGAGTACGAGGTAAGCGGCTTTTTTGGAAACGTTGTATTTACCAACGGACATATTGTGGATCCCGACGGCGATATACTTACCATTTATTACGGAGCTTCCGACGAGTTTGTTTGTGGTGCAAAGTTTTCCATTAAAGAGATTTGCTCACTTTTAAAATACAGCCATGTTTAAGAAATTAAAAATTGAAATTGATCATTTTAAAAGTCAGCCACATAATTTCCAGATACTGATTTTAACCAATTTAACCTACGCATTTGTATTGCCGGTGATTGATACATTTGTAGCGGCTTATGTAATGCGCAATTCAAATGATCCAACAAAAGTGGTCATTTACCAATTAACTGTTTACACCGGTATTCCAATTACATTTTTGCTGAATGGGTTTTTGCTAAAGCATTTTAATATCCGCAAATTGTATTCGGCGGGCATGATGCTAAGTGCAGTATCAATGATATTTATGATGAGCCTGCATAGCCTGGATAATGTGGGCCTTGGTGTAGCCGGTATCATCATGGGTTTGTCTTTCGGATTTTATTGGGCTAACCGGGATGTACTTGCTTTGGCCATTACCAACAATGGTAACCGCAATTATTATTATGGACTGGAAACATTTTTCTATACCATCATTGCAGTAATTATACCGGTTACAATCGGCTGGTTTATCGAAACCCGGGGCGGCGCCAATCATGATGATGCTTCTATTCAAGGTGCTTATAAGGTCATCACCGGCATCGTATTTTTAATAACGGTAATCGCTTCGATCGTTTGCTTCAAGGGTACATTCCCCAATCCCATACATAAGAAATTTGTGTTTTTTAAGTTTCATCCTTTGTGGTACAAGCTGCTTTCACTTGCATTGTTAAAAGGTTTGGCACAAGGCTTTTTGGTAACTGCGCCTGCTATGTTGATCATGACATTACTAGGTAAAGAAGGTGCGTTGGGAACTGCACAATCAATTGGTGCCATCATAGCAGCAGTAATTATGTATGTGTTGGGAAGGCTATCAAAACCAAAAGATCGCATCAAAATATTTGCTATTGGTCTTGGCCTGTTTGCGTTGGGTGCAGTAATCAACGGTGTTTTATTTAGCGGATTAGGAGTAATCATTTTTATATTATTATTATTGATTGCCAAACCATTAATTGATCTTGCTTATTTTCCCATCCAGTTCCAGGTGATAGATATTGTGAATAAAATTGAAAAGCGAGGAGAATATACCTACATCCTAAATCATGAATGGGGTTTGTATGCCGGCAGACTGCTGGGTGCCGGAACTTTTTTAGCATTGGCTTATGGTATTTCTACCGAAATTGCTTTGCGCTATGCTGTAATAATTATTGCCGTATTACAGTTGTATTCCATTGTTGTAGCAAAGAAAATTATTTCAGCAGGAAAAATATTGTCACCGGAAGAACTGGAAATTGATAGAAAGGTTATCGGCGAAGTGGCAGAAGTCAAGGTATAGGGGATATCTTTTTTGTGAAAAATATTAATTTAAAAATAGTAGGAACCTGGCAGGTTTTTCCTGCAAAAAAATATCAATAATGAAAAAAAGTTTTAAAATTTTTCTGGCCTGTACGCTTCTAATAGGTTGTACAATTATAGCAACAGCACAGGTGAAGCAACAAAAAATTCCCAGGGTAGATCAGATGCCTGATTTACCAAAACCTTTGCAGATCATCGACTATAAAAAACTGGCACTACAGTTTGATAAAACGGTTTACGACTTCAATGCAAAAGGCAAATTCTGGCCATTGGTATGGATAGACAGCAGCAAGAAAAACTTTCCTCAAAATGTGGTGGGCTTATATACTGCTTTGGCAGATGTGCGGCAGGGCACTAATAACAAGGGCATGTTTCATGAAGCGCTGGCAACGATGGGAGCGACGCTGGGCGCAAGTTTGGTGGGGATCAATAAAGCCGGCGGTCAAGAGCATAATTATGTTGCCATGTTGAAAAATTATTTTAACAAAGAAACCGGCTGGAACATTATGATGAACAATACTTGCCCGGAAGTAGCCTTGTTGGGCGGTGGTTATGGCCGTGACTGGTGGTATGATGTGTATCCGAATTTATTATTTTATGCGGTGTATGATCAGTATCCGAACGAACCCGGCTTTACCGAAATTGCCCGGAGCATTGCTGATAAATTTTACCTGGCCGATTCAATATTAAATGGAAATTACGATTGGTCGTATTTTGATTATGGCAAAATGAAACCAATGAAAAATCAGATTTGTACGCAGCCGGATGTAGCTGCCGGTCATGCCTGGGTGTTGTATGCTGCGTATGAGAAATTTGGTGATTCACGATATTTAAAAGGAGCTATTAGCGCATTGAATGCATTGCAGTCGCAACCAATAAATCCGACCTATGAATTGCTGATGCCGTTTGGTGCTTTGCTCGCCGCCAGAATAAATGCTGAGCAGCAAAAGCAATACGATGTAAATAAAATGCTTGAATGGAGTTTTGATGGCACGGCTGTTTGCCGCGAAGGCTGGGGAGTGCTGGTGGGCAATTGGAATGGAATCGATATTTCGGGTATTGTTGGCAGTACGGTAGATCATGGCGGGTATGGTTTTTTAATGAATACTTATGATGCTGCATGGCCACTGGTACCAATGGTTCGTTACGACCAACGTTATGCAACGGCCATTGGAAAATGGATGCTGAATGCAGCCAATGCGTCCCGTTTTTTTTATCCGCAATATATGCCGGATGATCACGAAACGATTCCGCAATTGGCTGAAGTTACCAAGGGGGTAATTGGGTATGAAGGCATCATCCGTAAATCAAGCTATAAAGCCCACGAAAATTTGAAAGGCCCGGTAGCGCAGGGTGACGGCCCGCTTTGGGTGCCAGGTAAAAATCCGGAAGAATCTCAGTTTAGTGTGTATGGTAGCGGTCATGTGGGCATTTTCGGAAGCATCATTCGCACTACCAATGTAAATGCTATACTGCAATTGAATTTATTGGCTACAGACTTTTATCATGATAAAGCCTTTCCTTCTTACCTGTATTACAATCCTTACACCACCAGTAAAAATGTATCAATCAAAACACCAGCGGGTAAAAAAGTTGATTTGTATAATACGGTGACAGGGAGATTTGTAGCAAAAAATGTATCAGGTACAATTGTTATTAAATTACCACCACTACAGTCTGCAGTAATTGTTTGCGTACCGGCCGGTGGTAAAATAACTTATGACGGAGCGAAGATGCTGGTGAATGGCATTGTGGTGGATTATATGTTTCAGGGCAAAAAATAAATGCGTTCTGCAATTTTAACTCAATAAAAAACTCATGCTGTTGATTGCATGAGTTTTTTTATAATTTTCTCCAGCTATTTTTTGCTTAGCACCAGCGCAGTTCTGTTGGTAAGATAAAGGCTGAGTATTTGATCGCTGTCAGTTGGATAACCGATGGCATTGTCCACTCTGCCGAAACCACCAAACTCACTGTTGTCCGAATTTAGAATGATGTGATAAATGCCAGCTTCCGGGGCTTTAAATTGATAACCGAAAATGGAATTGTCTGGACTGAAATTGAACATAAAAACAAGGTTGTTCTTTTCAAAAACGATCACCTTATTGTCGTCATCCATTTGTAATTGCGTTGCATCTGCGGCGGACAGAATATGGTTGTCAACAATAACCTGGATCATTGCTTTATCCCATGCGGATAGGTACTGGTACTTCAGTTCTTTGTTGTCTGCCAGCGACCATTGTCTTCTGGCATATTGGTGGCTCCAGCCATTGCCTTCTCTCGGGAAATCAACCCATTCCGGATGGCCAAATTCATTGCCAATGAAATTCAGGTAACCTTCTCCACCCAAACTAATGGTGATTAGCCGAAGTAATTTATGCAGTGAGATGCCCCGGTCAATCACCAGGTTGTTATCGTCTTTGCGCATGTGGTAGTACATCTCCTGGTCCATTAGCCAAAAGGCAATCGTTTTATCACCCACCAATGCCTGGTCGTGCGATTCTGCATAGGCAATGGTTTTTTCCTTCTGCCGCCGATTATTGAGCATACTCCATATTTCGAAAATATTCCAGTCTTCATCTGTCGTCTCTTTCAGTATCTTGATCCAATAATCAGGTATGCCCATTCCCAACCGGTAATCAAATCCGAAGCCGCCTTCACCAGGCCTTCTGCATAAGCCCGGCATGCCACTTACATCTTCTGCAATTGAAATACTGTTTTGTTTAAATTGGTGAATTACCTCATTGGACAGTTGCAGATATGTAACCGCATCCCAGTCAACGCCTTCCTTAAAATATTTTTCGTAGCTATCGAAAGTTGTGGAGCCATGATGGAAATACAGCATCGATGTAACTCCATCAAAACGATAGCCATCAAAATGAAATTCTTCCAGCCAGTACCTAACATTGGACAACAAGAATTTTTTCACCTCCCATTTTCCATAATCAAATAATTTAGAATCCCATCCTTCGTGATAACCTCTGCTGCCCGGATGAAAATACTGGTGATCACTGCCGTCAAATTCATTCAAGCCCTCTGCCATATTTTTTACGGCATGGGAATGAACGACGTCCATAATTACGGTGATGTTTAGCCGATGTGCTTTGTTTACCAGGTATTTCAAATCTTCCGGCGTACCAAACCTGCTGGAAGGACAAAAGAAATTGGACACATGGTATCCAAATGAACCATAGTAAGGATGCTCCATAATAGCCATCAGTTGAATGGCATTGTATCCACCTTCTTTTATACGGGGTAAAATTTTATCAGCAAATTCCAGGTAGCTGCCTACTTTTTCTTCTTCCTGTGCCATTCCAACATGGCATTCGTAAATGATGGGTTGCTGGCTATTTTGCGACCCGTTAAAATGGTGGTCGCTCCATTCAAAATCAATTGCAGGAAACCAGAGCTGTCCTGCAAAATCATGCGTGGCCGGATCTTGCACTACCCTTCTAATCCAGGCCGGAATCCGGTCAATGATGCCTTTTTCTGAATGGATGGTGACTTTTACTTTACTGCCATGAATAAAGGTGTTTTTATTTTCTTCGTAAGACAAAAATATTTCCCAGTCACCTTGTTTATTTTTTTCTAACTGGTGCGAAGTTCTGTCCCAGCCGTTAAAGTCGCCGGTGAGGTACAGATGTTCCGCTGCAGGTGCCCATTCCCGGTAAAACCAGCCATTTTTAATTGGGTCGAAATTGATGCCATAATATTGATGGCCCTGTGCAAAGTTGAGCAGGCTGCCCGCTGCAGCTTCAATTTCGTGCAATGCTTTTTGGTAACGGCTATATCGTTCGTTCACATCAGGTTCATAAGAGGCCATCCAGGGATCTTCCTTAACAATGGCCAGCGTTTCGTTTTGATTCATAAATGATGAACTTATGGGTGAAGTACTAAGTTAGGGAATGAATGGGTCTTAATCACTGAATTTATTTTCTTTTCTGTAAAGGCAGTGGTTGCATGCAAAGTAAGTTATGTTGGGGTTAGATAGGTGCGGAATAATGGATGGTTGATTTGGAGCAATGTGATATGCTGATACAAAGAAGTACGCTACCATAGAGAAGCATCTGTGATGTTATATCAATTTTCGGAAAGAATCCACTCAACTCAGTTTCGAAATGGATAATCCTCCTGATGGTGCTATATTTGAGCCATAAAATAGTTTGACATGATTCGGACAGTGCAAATGGTGCGTTACATAACTCCACTGCGGGAGGGCGGTTCGCTGCCCGCCATTGTGGAAGCGGATGATGGGTTTATGTATGTATTAAAATTTCGCGGAGCAGGACAAGGCGTCAAGGCGTTGATTGCCGAATTACTCGGGGGTGAAATTGCCCGCTCACTTGGGTTGCGTGTACCCGAGATTGTGTTTGCAAATGTAGATAGTGCCTTTGGCCGCACCGAGCCGGATGAAGAGATTCAGGATCTGCTCAAGGCGAGTGTTGGACTTAACCTTGGACTGCATTACCTGTCTGGTTCCATTACTTTTGATCCAACGGTGAATACCATCGATTCAAAACTGGCTTCGCAAATTGTTTGGCTGGATTGCTTGCTTACCAATATGGATCGCACGGTACGCAATACCAATATGCTCACCTGGCATAAAGAACTGTGGCTGATCGATCATGGGGCCTGTCTTTATTTTCATCATAACATGCTCAATTGGGAGGAGCAGGCTTTGCGGCCTTTTGTGCTGGTAAAAGATCATGTGCTGCTGCCACAGGCCAACAAGCTAGGTGCTGTAGATACTGAATTTCGAAGTGTCCTTACTGAGCAGCTTGTGCGTCAAATTGTGAATTTAATTCCGGATGAATGGTTAGCAAACGATCTGTCTTTTGAATCAACCGAACAGTACCGTGAAGTATATTTTCAATTTCTTACCTCCAGGTTAGCCCATTCCAACATCTTTTTAAATGAAGCACTACATGCAGCAAAATCAATTATTTGAGTATGCGGTGATTCGCATTGTTCCCCGGGTAGAGCGGGAAGAATTTATAAATACAGGCGTGGTGCTGTATTGTGCCAAAGAACGTTTTTTAAAAGCCATGTTTGAAATCAATCACGAACGGTTGTCTGCTTTTTGTGGATGCATAGAAATACCTGAAGTGGAAGAAAATCTGCTGGCATTTGAACGCATCTGCAAAGGCGGGGAAGGTGCCGGACCAATAGGTAAATTAGATGCCGCTTCCCGTTTCAGGTGGCTGACGGCTACCCGTAGTACGGTCGTGCAAACTTCCAAAGTGCATCCCGGTTTTTGCGCAGATGCAGAAGATGCATTGGTTCGATTGTATGGGCAATTGGTGTTGTGATAATTTTTATAAAGTTGTAGCTCCCTTTTTGGCCTTGCCCTATCGGGGCAATATGTGGGTAGCTAAGGAGCCGGTGATTGTCAATTTACGTTCCGTTAGGAACGTTATGTGGATGGTGTTTTATCATAAATGTAGCGTTCCGAAGGAACGCTTTTTAAACTCATTTCGATTTTCTACCCACATAATGTTCCAATGGAACATGAAATGCTTGACTAAATAACATTACGCTGTTTTGGGGTTTAAGCAACGCCTTTCGATCATTTACAATTCACCAATTCAACAATTTACCAATCCAATCGCTCAACAATTAATCCGGTATCAACCCAATGGGTACAATGATTTCCCATTTATTTTTTGCACCCGGATTGTTACGATCAATATCCAGCAAGCGGGAATATCTACAGCCAAAGCTTACTGGCAGCGCATTCCAGGTCTTTGTGTCAAAATATATTTCAGCTCCTGTGCTGCGGTTTTTTATGTCGGTCAACGGTCCATTTCTAAACAATCTTGCCTGGGCCACCGTATGATCATAAAAAGCGTTGGCACGTATCCGTTGAAAAAAGATCATGTTGCCAAATCCCCAATCGGGATAAAAGACCGGGAAATGATAATTGGCACCCAGCTTGTACATCTGCCGGGTACTCAACGCTTCGTATCCTCGTGAATAAGAAAATGTATTGCTGAAAAAATTGAATAGGGTGTCTCTTTTTTGGTACGATCCATTTAACACAAGGCTATGATTGGTAAATAAACCGGGAAAATACAACGCACTGTTTATTACGAGTTTGTTGCTTTTAACAAGCTTAAATGCATCCCGGTAGGAAACAGAAAAACTTTGTGCCCAGCGTGGATTGATATGTTGCCTTGCCCTGCGGCTGGCATGACTAAAGGCTAAAAAGAAATTGGTATATTTTACAGCAAGGTTATCAAAAACATTCTTGCCGTTTGCTCCATAAAACAACTGCTCAATATTATAGCCACCTCCAAAATTGAGCGATGTAGAGGTTCGCCCGTTGATGAAACTTAATGGAATGGATACGCCTGCATTTAATTTCGCAGAATTGAAGTTCACTGTCTTGCCAACCGCTGTATCAATGTTGCGGTTAAAGCTATATTCGCCACCCAGTCTTATGATCGGAAACCAGCCACCATAGGCCTGGTACAAGCCAAGGGTATGGCTTAGGTCGCTGCGGTTGAAGGTGTATCTTGCAGTGCTGATAAAACTGCTGAGCACATTGTTGCCATAAAGGTTATAACTATATTCAGGGTCTGCCGCTTCGGGGCGCCAACTATGAAAATTAAACAGGCTAAAAGTTTTTTTGTATTTCGTTACTGTATTGCTTGTGTCAGTCAGCGTGTACAAGATGCCGGCTCCTTGTTTACGAAGCGAAGTGGTTGTGTAAAGGTCAGGTGTATTCGTGAAATTTTCATCCGTTACTTCCTGCCAGTTGGTGGTGGCCAGGTTTATTTTTGCCAGTCTTGAACCATCTGCTGTAAAAGCACTGAATACCATTTCGCCTTTGCCATTTACCGATGGCTGGTAAACGCCATTGATATTATTGGTTAATTGAAATATTTTTTGCGTGCCTATTTTCACGGCAAATATTTTGTCTGCATTTTTATTCATGGCGCTAAAATAAACCGTATCGCCTTTTACAAACGGGTAGCCAATTACATTGAAAGAAAAAGGGGTAACTCTTTCGGTTTCGCCATTGTTTAAATCTACTTTTACCAGGCACATTTTCCCTTCCGGGTTTCTTACGGCAGCTACTGCTGTGTTGCTATCGATGTATTTGGATTGGGTAAAAAAATAATTGTGCGGATTGGGCAACTCCTGTAGTAATTCGCCGGTGATGGCACTAAGGCGATGCAGGTTGTTGGTGCCATTGGTGTTTACGTTTACGGCCAACACTTCGGTGGCGTCAGCATTGATGTCCGGTGAGAAATATTTTGACTTAAAGCTAAGCTGCTGTTGCTGCTTTGTTGCGACATCCAATAATTGAATCACACTGTAATTCCTGTTGCCCCAGCGTGGGTCAATCCGGTAGGCGGCATATACAATCTTGCCGTTTTTATAAGAATAATAGTCATCTATCACAAAATCTTTTACCCTTATTTTTTCTTCTTTCCCATCGGTTAGTAAATAAAATGTATTGATTTCTTTATACGATTGTTTGGTAACCAAAATAGTGTCATCCCCTGCATAAACAGGATACAGGTAATCCACTACGTTGTTCTTTTTATTACTGGTTATAAATTGAACAACGGGGGTATTTTTTTCTACTGCATCAATAGAGCGGTCAATAAAATATTGCATGGCATCTGTCCTGAATTGAGGGTATTTTTTGCCGGAATATCTTTCAATTGCTTTGTTGAAGGCGTAGAACAGGCCTTTAAATTTCACCGCATCCGTGGTAACTTTTCTCCAGAAATCTTCGCCGTAATTTTCATATCCGTAAGCAACCAATTGGTACCCGAGTTCGTAATGATCAGGTGTGTAATCCCTCAGTGATCCGCTGCGTAATTTCATCCAGGAATATTTTTTGTTATCCAGCGAAAGTGATTTCATACCATTGTAAAAAGAAGGCAATCTTCCACGTCCCTGTGTACTTACCAATGTTTCCTGCCATACGGCATCTCCTTCAAAAAAATAATCCGGGATCACTATCCCGTTTGCTAACAACTGTCCTTCCTGGCCAAGAAAAAAAGAGAATACTTTGGTAAGGCCATTGTTGAAATTGCTAAACTGTTGTATGTGCCTGTTTTCATGAATGATGAGGTTGTCATCCCAGCGAAGACTACCAGAAGCGAAATTATTTTGACTGGGCGTCATATACAATTCGCTCATAATGGGTGCCATGCGTACATAGGCATTGGGAATAGTTGTTTGGTTTAATAAAAGAATGTTCCACTTGCGTTGTTTACCACCGATGCTAAAGGCGGTACTATTACCGAGTAGAGCATTGATGTTGTTGATCCGGTTTGCCTGGCTATCCAATCCTGCGGGAAAGATTACCCGGGTTTGTGGATTGTTGATTTGTTTCCATTTCAAAGAAGATGGATTACCGCCAAATTCCTGGGCCTGGATGTAAATGGCAAGAAGAGAGAAGAGCGTTGTGGTCGCAATGGTTTTTATCCTGTTCATATAGCTAAAGTTACAGTGTTCTTTTCGATGGTTGATTTTACAATGCTTGATTTTTTTGTTTTATGACTGGTTCCTGATTCTTTTTTTTCTGACAAATAGCGTTAAAAAGATACAACCAACGTTGGTCAGTTAAGTAGCATCTTCCAACAATATCCTACAATAGCAAGTTGACGGAAATCAGTCATCAAAACTTCATCCAACAAATATCGATCACCCATTCATCACAGATATTTTGCGTTTATCATAAATATAGATTTTTGCCCACCCGTTCATCCCTCAAAAGTTGCGTTTCATCCATTTGATAAAATTTTGCTGTAACATTTTTAAGTGCTTTACGTTATAACCGGAATTAAAAATAGGTACAATGAAGAATTTTATAATCGCAGCAATCGCAATACTAATCATGTGTTCGATGCAGTCGATGGCCCAGATGGATGGGAAAGTTACGGGTAATGTAATGGATCAGGGAAATAAGGCAATGTCATCTGCCAACGTAGCTTTGTTGTTAGCTAAAGATAGCAGCCTGGTAAAGACTGTTGTCAGCAATTCAAAAGGGGAATTTGAAATTCTTTCTATAAAAAATGGCAGCTATTTATTGAGCTATTCAGTGGTAGGTTTTGAGAAAAATTATTCAACTGTTTTTTCGTTAACGGAAGGTCAAAACTTTAACGCAAAAACAATCCGTCTTTCACCAGCCGTTTCAAAATTAGAGGATGTAACCGTAGTGGCTAAAAAGCCCTTGATTGAAGTAAGGGCAGATAAAACCGTTTTCAATGTGGAAGCCAGTATTAATGCAACGGGTAGCAATGCGTTGGAATTGTTGCAAAAAAGTCCGGGCATACAGGTGGATAATAATGAGAACATCAGTATGAAGGGGAAGAGTGGCGTAAGGGTGTATGTTGATGGCAAAATGATGCAACTGGATACCAAAGATTTGGCTGCTTACCTCAAAAGCATCAACAGCAGCGATATGGAAGCCATTGAAATGATTAGTAACCCGAGTGCAAAATATGATGCCAGTGGTAATGCGGGCATTATCAATATCCGGTTGAAGAAGAATAAAAAATTTGGTACCAATGGTAGTGCCAACCTCGGTTTGGTGCAGGGCGTTACGCCGAAGGGCAATGGATCTGTTAACCTCAATTACCGGGATAAAAAGGTAAATCTCTTTAGTAATGTCGGCGGATTTGTTGGAGATAATCAAAGCCTGATGGATTTGTACCGGATCCAAAAAGATACACTCTACGATCAGCATAGCGTAAACATCAATGGTAATAAAAGTATGAATGTAAAAGCTGGTGCAGATTATTTCATCGATAAAAAAAACACGATTGGTGTAATGGCCACTACAAATTTTAGTGATGCTGAAGTTAGGAGTAGCAGCAATACGCAGATTTATTACCAGCCTGCCAGGCAGTATGTAAAAAGTTTGCAGGCATATAACAATATACCCGGTAGCCGAACCAACGCTAATTTTAATATAAACTACCGTTATATTGATACCACAGGGCGTGAAATAAATTTTGATGCAGATTATGGTTTGTTTCGGGGCGTAGGCAGAAGCTATCAACCCAATAATTATTACGGCTTCAACAATAATTTATTATACAGC
>Ga0335395_10001110_pt1 | contig 17126 bp, 11 predicted proteins | sample MAT02_FD_205744 | JGI IMG/M metagenome (GOLD analysis project Ga0335395, IMG submission 205744) | Freshwater microbial communities from Lake Fryxell liftoff mats and glacier meltwater in Antarctica - MAT-02 (spades assembly) (version 2) ...
GGCGCCGGTGGTCGGGTCGGTCGTGCCCGGGTCCGAGCTCGTCGGGGGCTCGTCGGTCCCCGTCCCCGGCGCCGTCGTCGTGCCCGGTCTACCAGTCGACGACGGCGCCTCCGTGCTGCCACCCGTGCTGCCCAGGGTGGTGCCGCCGGTCTCGGAGGTCGAGGCGGTCGTGCAGCCGATGGCCGGCAGCGTGAGGCTCAGGGCGGGGACTGCGAGGCGGCGAGGCATGGGTCTCGCCACGATAGCGCATGGCCCGGAGGATGCCCGGTTCTCCCGGTGCTGCGCTCGTCGGCGAGACGCGAATGTTTAGACAAAACTGTTCGCGGATCGTCGCAAGCATTCGTGGTGGCACGATACCTGCTCCGGGCATCGCCCCTCCAGGCGCGAAGTCGCCCATGCGCGAGGCATGACCAGGGTATCCTACATCATCCTACCCGCTTGCGTATTCCCCGTTGCCTACGCCCCCCAAACACCTGCAAACCGCCGTCTGCGGGCATCCAAACTCGCGCATCCCGCGCACTATGCCACATCCCATTGGATCCCCACGCAAGCCAGGAAAGAATTTTCCTCTGGATCACCGAAATTTTCACCGTGCGTCTCACGCGATCTATCGCGGTTATCGGCGAGATGGCAGGCATAAGTGGGGCCCGCGCCGGCTCGGCTTGCGCGCTTGTCTGCGCATTGCGATGTTTCCCGTGGTGCACCCCGGCACAGTCTACCGTGATCTTCGGCAGCTTTGACCTGTTCGTGAGGCAGGTCGGGCGCGGATCGCCAGCTTCGAGGGTGAACAGGAGATACCTGCGCAACGCCATAAAGCTGACTCCTCACATTGGTACGACGTTGAACGCGCGCTTTGACAACCGCCGGGGGCGGCGCAGTGTGGATTCACGACGCACCAACCCCGCCGCGCGGTCGCCCGGGCCCAGCCCAGCGGCGCCTCCCCCAGACCCCACAAAGCTCCATTCTACAGGGAATTCTGCCATGAACCGCCAAACCTCGACCGCCGCCGTCCTTGACTCCGCCGACTCCACCACCGCGCTGCCGGTGCTGCGCGCCCTCCAGGCCGAGGTCACCGCCCCCGCTGCGCTCCCCGAGGCCGGCGACTCCACCAGCTTCCTCGCCCCCTATTTCCGCGACCTCTCCAACGTCGACGTGATGACCCGCGACGAGGAGCTGCAGGCCGCCATTCGTCTGACCACTCTGCGCAAGTCGTACTGGAAGTCTATCCTTAGTTACCCGCCCTTCATCGACGGCATCTGCCACCTCGCCCGCGCCGAGCTGTCGACCGAGACCTGCCCGGTCGAGGCGCTCGACGGCATGAAGAAGGCCTCGCGCGACCTGCGTGACCGCGACCTGCTGGTCCACCAAAAGGCCTACGAGGCTGCCCGCGAGCAACTGACCCTGGCGATGGCCGAGGCGGACGTCGACGGCGTCGTGTCCGACCGCGTGCTCGCCGACCTGACCTCGGTCGAGTCCGGCTGTAACGAGGGACTTTCGATGAAGGTCAAGCTCCCGCGCAAGGGCAGCCTGCCGTTTACGAGCTATGTCGCCGCCGCGCGGCGTAATCAGCAGGCGCTGTGGCTGGCCAAGAACGCGTTCGTGAGGGCCAACCTGCGCCTGGTCGTCACGATCGCCCGGCGCTTCAACCACGGCCGCCTGCCGCTGCAGGACCTGATCCAGGAGGGCAACATCGGCCTGATGAAGGCGGTCGACCGCTTCGATCACCGCAAGGGCTTTCGCTTCTCGACCTACGCCAGTTGGTGGATCCGTCACGCGGTGACCCGCGCGATCGCCGATAAGGCCCGCGCCGTGCGCTTGCCTGTGCATATGATCGAGGCCTACAACAAGGTCAGCAAGGCCCGTCGCGAGTTCGAGGCCGTCCACGGCCGCCGCCCCACCGACGCCGAGCTCGCCACCGCCACCGGCGTCAGCGCGGAGCGCATCCAGCGGATGCACTACTCGCTGGTCGAGAACCCCGTCAGCCTCGACCAGCCGCTGTCCGAGGACTCCGGCCTCACGCTGCTCGACGCCGTCGAGGACCAAAGCCTCGCCCTGCCCTCCGACCTGATGGACAACGCGCTGATGATGGACCAACTGCGCGAGGTCTTCGAGACCCTGTCGCCGATGGAGGCCGACATCCTGCGCAAGCGCATGGGCCTCGATGACCACCAGGAGATGACCCTCAAGGAGATCGGCGCCCGCTACTCGCTGTCCCGCGAGCGCATCCGCCAGGTCCAGGAGCAGGCCCTCGCCAAGCTCCGCGGCGAGTTCAAGCGCCGCTCCCTGATGGAGTAGCCGCAGAAGCTCCAACCTCGGGCCCCCTCGCCGGGGCCCCCGCGGACCGCCCGGGGGCCCCGGCAATTTTAAGGCCCGCACCGCATAAAAACCGGCGGACAGTTTCGCCCGCTTTACAACCGACGTGCAAGGTCGGGTACTCTCGCCGTCCGCGGAGGGCAGAGCTTCCCATGGCAACCAGACGCATCGTCGCATCGCCGCCAGTCGCAGCGCCGGCTCCACCCGTTCCGGCGACGCCGTCTCCACCCGCCGCCGCGAGCCCGGCCAAGCCGGCGCGCAAAGCCGGCGGCGCCGTGCCAGCGAACGCGACCCTCGGCACCCTGTTCACCGAGCTCGACAAGGCGGTCGGCGACGGCCGCATGGACAAGGTCCGCAAGATGCTCCGCGCTGACCGCTTCCAGTTATTTAGCGAGGTCAGCGACGACAAGGTCACCGCCGTCATCAAGAGCCAGACCGACCCGTCCCTGTTCTACGCGTGCAGCGTCGACAAGGGCGGCCGATACATGTGCTGCACGCAGAACCTCTACCCCTGCGGTGGTCTGCGTGGCAAGCCGTGCAAGCACCTGCTGGTGATGCTCGTCGGTCTCGCCCAGGGTCAGCAGGTCGACCCGGGCGTCGCCTTGCAATGGGCCCGCGCGACCAAGGGCAAGGCCCCCGCGCTCGACAAGGACGCGGTGAGCGCCACCTTCATCCGCTACAAGGGCGCCGAGGCCGGCGAGGTCGACTGGCGGCCCACCGAGACGATCCCCGAAGACTACTACGCCTTCTAGGGGGACCCGTTGGCCGAGGTCGAAGAGATCGCCAGCACCCTCGAGAACCTCCGCGCGCGGATGGTCGAGCTCGTCGTGCGCGGGCTCGCCTCCGTCGCCCCCGGCGACCTCTCGACCCTCGAGGTCCTCACCGACAGCTACGAGCGCAACGGCCTCACCCACATCACCTCGCGCCTGCGCACGATGCTGCGGGCGATCACCGGCGACACGAAGGCCGCGCCCGCGACCCTGCTCTCGGCCTACACCAGCCTGCACGTGTTCGAGCGCGTGCTCAGCCTCGAGGCCGCCACCGCAGCGTGGGCCCAGGCGCTCGCCGAAGCTGACGATGACGAAAGTCGCGACGACCAGCACCCCGCAGGCGAGGCCGCCGCGCCCGCTGCCGTCACCAACCTCCCGCCCGCGGAACAAAAGCAGCTCGCCGCGTTGCTCGATGAGCTCGCCCGCGCCATCGAAGACCTCGTGCGCACCGGCCTGACCAGCGCGACCCAGGCGACCCGCGACAAGCTCGACGTCTCCTTCAAGGAGGCCTCGCGCATGAAGCTGCTGCGCCTCGGCGCCACCCTGCGCTACGTCAACGAGGAGGTCGGCCGGTTCCTCGCGCACAGCGAGGCCTTCTCCGCCAAGCGCTTCGTGTTCTTCACCCACCGCGCCTGGCTGCTCGCGCGCGGCCTCGCCGAGGCCCTCAAGGAGAAGAACGACCGCGTCATCGCCCGCCTGTCGGGCACCGGCGCCCCCAGTCCCTTGCCGGTGCGCACGATCGACGTCGTCACCCTCGGCGTGTCCTCCCGCAGCGTCCAAAACACCTGCACCTTTGATTTTCGCCTGCGCGTGGTCAAGGCCGAGGACCCCGCCCACCTCGGCCGCTCGCTCGTGCTCGGCTTCGTGTTCGGGCGCAAGTCGATCGACATCAGCGCCGAGGCCTTCCTCCACCTGCCGCAGCCCCAGAAGTATCACCCCAAGATCTTCACCGAGCACAACGTACTCACCGTCACCGGCGCCGCGATCGCCCTCGACGACCGCGGCGGCGGCCGCCTGATGATCGGCCCGAGCGGCACCGTCACCCAGCAGAGCAAGTCCGTGCCGAGCTGGGCGCCCTTCCTCGAGTGGCACATGCACGCGGCCTTCCAGCGCGCGCAGACCCACACCCCGAGCCCGCTCGACCTCCCCAACGAGCTGCAAGAAGAGGTCGTGCTCGCCGACTGGACCTGCCAGGACGACCCCGCGCGCACGACCCCCGAGCGCCGCGTGTTCACCGTCCGCGCCCACGGCCTCGAGTTCGACGCCGTCGTCCCGGGCGGCGCCGAGGGCAAGACCCTCGCCAGCCACCTCGAGAAGCACAGCAAGCGCCGGCCCGACCCCAGCAAGCCGTGCGCGCCGCTGTACGGCCTGGTCCACTACGAGCTCGGCCGCCTCGTGCTCTCGCCGCTCGCCACGATCGCCGCGGACGGCCCCCGTCACCTGATGCTCACCGGCGAGAAGATCAACCTCACCGCCCTCCTCGGCAGCCTCCAACTCTAGAGAATCGACCCCCGATATGGCCAAAGCGAAGACCCCCAGCGGCACCGACGCCAGCACCCCGCCCGAAGCTGCCACCGCCGCACCGGAGCTCCTGCGCGAGCCGGCCGAGGTCAAGTACCACCGCGAGCTCGAGGCCCTGCGTCAGAACGAGGCCGACCAGGCGCCCGCCGCCTGGAGGCTCTCGCCGCGCTCGGTGCTGACCTACATCACCGGCGCCAAGAAGCCGCTCAAGGCCACGATCGACGGCAAGGTCATCGAGGTCCCGATCACCCGCAAGTTCTTCGGCGACGACTCGATCGTCGAGCGGTCGATCGTCACCCTCGCCAGCGAGCGCGCGCTGCTGCTCGTCGGTGACCCCGGCACCGGCAAGAGCTGGCTGTCCGAGCACCTCGCCGCCGCGATCTCCGGCACCTCGCTGCTCACGATCCAGGGCACCGCTGGCACCACCGAGGAGCAGATCAAATACTCCTGGAACATCGCGCGGATCATCGCCGAGGGCCCCAAGCCCGACAACATGATCCAGAGCCCGTGCATGCTGGCCATGCGCGCCGGCAAGATCTTCCGCTTCGAGGAGATCACGCGCTGCGTCGGCGACGTCCAGGACGCCCTGGTCTCGATCTGCTCCGACAAGACCATCTCCGTCCCCGAGCTGCCCGACGACCCCATGGTGTTCGCGCGCCCCGGCTTCAATATCATCGCCACCGCCAACGCCCGCGACCAGGGCGTCAACGAGCTCAGCGCCGCGCTCAAGCGCCGCTTCAACTACATCCATATCCCCGTCGTCTCCGACCAGAAGACCGAGGTCGAGATCGTTCGTACCCGCTCGGCCGAGCTGCTCGAGCGCTACAAGATCCCCGGCCGCATCGAGGAGCCGGTCTTGCGCCTGCTCGCCACCGTGTTCCGCGAGATGCGCCAGGGCACCACCAGCGAGGGCCTCAGCCTGCAAAAGCCCTCGACCACCCTGTCCACCGCCGAGGCCATCGGCGTCGCCCTCGACGCTGCGATCCACAGCCGCTACTTCGGCACCGGCGACGTCGGCCCCGCCGACATCGCCAGAAATCTCATCGGCTCGATCGTCAAGGAGGACCTCGCCGACCTCCAGGTGCTCAAGGAATATATGAACCTGGTCGCCAAGAAGCGCGCCGCCAGCGACCCGGCCTGGAAGACCTTCCACGACGCCGCGGTCAAGGTCCTGTCCGCCTGAGCCCAGCGATGACCAGCCCCGGCGCGAACGTCCTCGACGCGGTCGACCCCGACGCTGTCCCCGGCCTCGACGCCGCCGCGGTCGAGCAGCGGGCCCTGCAGGTGCTCGCCGAGCCGCTGTACTGGTTCCCGGTCCGCCACCACTCGCCCGCCGCCGCCCGCTACCTCGCCGAGGTCCTGCGCGCCCGCCGGCCGAAGATCGTGTTCATCGAGGGCCCCGCCGAGGCCACCGAGCTGGTCGCGCACATCCAGGACGCCAGGACCAAGCCGCCGGTCGCCATCTACTCCTCGTATCGCGACGACGACAACGTGCTCGGCCTCGCCGGCGTCGCCAGCTCCGCCCCCGACGTGCCCGCGAAGTTCGGCGTGTGGTACCCGATGCTGCCGTACTCGCCGGAGTACATCGCGATCAAAGTCGCCAAAGAGATCGGCGCCCAGGTCGTGTTCATCGACCTCCCCCACCACGGCCTCATCGCGCCGCATGACGCCGTCGAGGAAATCGAAGACGACGAAGACGACGAAGACGACGAGCCCGCCCGCGGCGAGCAGCCGACCTGGGAGGACCTCGCCGTCCAGAGCACATTCTTCAAGGTGCTCGCCGAGACCGCCGGCTATCGCTCGTGGGCCGAGTGCTGGGACGCCCTCTTCGAGGTCGGCGGACGCCACCCCGACGCCGACGCGTTTCGTCGCGACATGGCCTTCTTCTGCGCCGCCCTGCGCGCCACCACCCGCGACGACCGCATGCAGCAGGACGGCACCCTCGCGCGTGAGGCCCACATGTGGCGCGCGATCACCACGACCCTCGCCGACCAGAAGCTGCGCCAGGACGACGCCGTCGTCGTCTGCGGCGGCTTTCACCTGTTCATGCGCCGCGAGCTCGTGCCAGCCAAGGAGCTGCCCGCGGGCACCGTCTATTCGACCGTCGCGCCCTACTCGTACTATCGGACCAGCGAGCACTCCGGCTACGGCGCCGGCAACCGGGCCCCGAAGTACTATGAATTGCTTTATCAACACATGCAGGGCCCCGAGGCCGCCGACGCCCCGATCCGGGCGATGGTCGACCACGTGGTCGCCGTGCTCGCGCGGGGCCGCCGCGTCGGTGAGCTCCTGTCCTCGGCCGACGCGATCAGCATCACCCAGCACGCGCGCATGCTCGCCAGCCTGCGCGGACACCAGGCCCCCACCCTCGACGACGTGCGCGACGGCGTGCTCTCGTGCTGCTGCAAGGGTCGCCCGGACGAGGAGGGCCGCTATCTGCTGACCGCCATGTCCGAGGTCGAGATCGGCACCGCGATCGGGCGCGTCACCCCGGCCCTCGGGCGCCTCCCGCTGGTCTTCGACTTCTATCGCACGATCGACGAGCTCGACCTCGGCGAGACCATGGGCAGGGAGAAGAAACACAAGCAGACCCTCGACCTGCGCCAGGAGGCCCATGAGCGCCGCTCCGTGTTCTTCCACCGCCTCGCCGAGCTCGGCGTCTCCTACGCGACCCTGGTCCAGACCGGCGAGTCGAACACCATGTTCCGCGAGGTCTGGAAGCTCGAGTGGTCGCCCAAAGTCGAGACCCAACTGATCGAGAATAATCTCTTTGGCGATACCATGGAGGCCGCCGCCACCGCCAAGATCGACGAGGAGCTCGCGAAGGAGCAGGACGACGCCGCCAGCGTGTGCGCGCGCCTGCTGCGGGCCACCAACATGGACCTCCCGGGCCTGGTGCTGCGCATCGAGGCCACCGCCGGCCACGCCATCGACGCCGACACCCGCCTGGTCTCGCTGGCCCAGGCGCTCACCCACCTGATCGTCCTGCGCCGCCAGGCCGTGCGTAAGAAGATCCGCGAGGACATCGTCGTCGACCTCCAGGGCCGCTGCTTCGCGCGCGCCTGCTTTGCGATCCCCGAGGTCGCCAACGTGCCCGTGGAAGACCACGAGGACGTGCTCTCCGCCCTCAAGAGCATCGCCGAGGCGCTGCTCGGCGACAGCGACGCCGGCTTCGACCGCGAACTCTTCGTCGAGAGCGTGCGCTCCGCCTACGCCCAGTCGACCTCGCCTTACCTGCGCGGCGCGATGTGTGGCCTCTTGACCGAGACCCGCGCCCAGCCGGCCGAGGTCCTCTCCGAGGAGATCCTCAAGTTCGCGCAGTCGCGGCCCGAGGTCATGCTCACCTGCGGCGAGTTCCTCGACGGCGTCATGGCCACCAGCCGCACCGCGATCATGCTCGGCGCCCAGTCGCTCGTCGAGTCGCTCGACGTGCTGCTGCGCGCCGCCTCGTGGGAGCAGTTCTTGACCATGCTGCCGCGCACCCGCAAGGCCTTCGAGCGCATGCACGACCGCTCGCGCGTCGCCTTCGCCGACCGCGTCGCCCAGCTCTACGGCTTGCAAGAGGGCGAGGGCGACAAGCTCGCGCAGCTCGACACCTCCGCGGGCGCGGCGGTGTGGATGGCCCGCATCGACGCGCGGGTCGCCGGGGTCATGAAGGAGTGGGACTTCTAGCGATGGCCAACAACATCAAGCTCGCGCAGCTCCCCGCCGACCAGCAGTCGCTGGTCGGTCGCTGGCGTCTGGTGCTCGGCAAGGACGCAGAGGCGGCCGGCCTCGGCCTCGCGCCCGGCGGCGGCGCCGGCGGAGAGGACCAGAAGGGTGCCGAGGGCGCGCTCTCCTTCGTCTACGGCGAGTCGCGCGGCGGCGGCTCCGAGGAGTCGCAGCTCACCGTCCCGAAGTGGATCGACCGCGTCAACGAGCTGTTCCCCAAGCAGGCCCGCGAGGTGCTCGAGCGCGAGATGATCAAGAAGAAGGGCATCGCGCAGATCCTCGACCAGCCAAACCTGCTCGACCGCATCGAGCCCAACGTCGAGCTCGTCAAGACCCTCCTGACCCACAAGGACCTCCTGACCCCCAAGACCCGCGTGCTCGCCCGCAAGGTCATCGACAAGGTCGTCCAGGAGCTCAAGAAGAAGCTCGAGATCCGCGTCGAACAGTCGATCACCGGCGCGCTGCGCAAGGACCGACACTCGCCCCGCCGCGTGTTCCGTAACCTCGACCTGCGCACCACCTTGCGGCGTAACCTCCGCAACTGGAACCACGAGCGCCGCAAGCTGTTCGTCGACCGCGTGTACTTCTACGCCGCCGAGAAGAACAAGCGCCCCTGGCATGTCATCGTCTGCGTCGACCAATCCGGCTCCATGCTCGAGTCGGCGATCTTCTCCGCGGTGATGGCCTCGATCTTCGCCGAGCTGCCCGGCGTCAAGACCTCGCTGGTGCTGTTCGACACCCAGGTCGTCGACCTCACCGACCGCGTCGGCGCCCCCGTCGACGTGCTGCTCAGTGTTCAGCTCGGCGGTGGCACCGACATCACCCGCGCGCTCGAGTACTGCTCGGGCCTGGTCCGCGAACCAGCCCGCACGATCATCGTGCTCATCACCGACTTTTATGAGGGCCGGCCAGAGTCGGACCTGGTCCGCGTCGTCGCTCGCCTCGCCGGCGCCGATGTCAGGATGATCGGCCTCGGCGCGCTCGGCTACGACGCCCAGCCGCAGTACAATCGCTCGACGGCGAAGAAGCTCCGTAAGGTGGGTATGGACATCCTCTCCTGTACCCCCGAAAAGCTCGCCGACTGCATGGGGGAGATCATTCGCGGATGAAGCACCTTCTATTCGACCTCCTGACCCGCTTTCGCGGCGTCATCCTGCTGTGCCTGCTGCCCGTCGGCTACGTGTTCGACGCGGCCCTGCGCCTGCGTAACTTCATTTACGAGCGCTTCATCGCCGACCCCACCCAGCACGACCTGCGCGTCGCCGACATCCAGCAGCAGGTCCGCCGCTGGTACGCCCAGCCCGCGCACCTGCGTCGACCCATGTGCACCGATAGGCGCACCTGGCAAAACCTCAGCACCCGCTTCGCCCCCAAACACGCCTGGCACAAGATCCGTATGGCCGGGCTGTGTAACGTGCTCGGCGTCGACCTCGAGCGCAAAACAGTCCGCGTCGAGCCCTTCGTCACCGTCGGCCAGGCCACCCGCTACCTGCTCCCGCGCGGCCACATGCTCGCCGTCACCCTCGAGATCGAGGACGCCACCCTCGGCGGCCTCGCCATGGCCGTCGGCATGACCACCCACTCGCACAAGGTCGGCCTGCTGTTCGAGACCGTCGTCGCCTACGAGGTCGTCATCGCCGACGGCAGCCTGCTGCGGGTCACCCGCGACAGCCACCCCGACCTGTTCCACGCGCTCCCGTGGTCGCACGGCACGCTTGGTTTGTTGGTCGCGCTCGAGCTGCAGGTCATGCCGGTCAAGTCGCACGTGCGCCTGCGCTACATCCCGGTGCACACGCAACAGCAGTACTGCGACCAGTTGCACGCGATGGCGGTCGACCCCGACGCCCCCGACTTCCTCGAGGCGACCGTGTTCGCCAAGGACCACGCCGTGATCATGGCTGGCGACTTCGCCGACGCGCCCGCCGATCGCAGCCAGGAGAACCCGCTCGGTCGCTGGTACAAGCCGTGGTTCTATAAACACGTCGAGACCTTTTTGTGGCGCGACGAGGGCGGCGAGGAGTACATCCCGCTGCGCCACTACCTCATGCGCCACAATCGCAGCATCTTCTGGGTCGTCGCGCACATGATCCCGTTCGGGAACCACCCTGTGTTTCGCTGGCTGCTCGGCTGGCTGATGCCGCCGCGGATCGCCTTCATCAAATTTTCGACCACGCCCGCCGTGCGCGAGATGACATTCACAAAGCAGGTGTTCCAGGACATCGTCCTGCCGATGAGCGCGATGAGCCGGGCGATCGACGCCTCGCACCGCCTGTTCGAGATGTACCCCGTGCTGCTCTACCCGTGCCGGATCTACGACCACGGCGACCAGCAAGGCCAACTGCGCGCCCCCCGGGACCAGGACCGCGTACCTGGCACCGACTACGGCATGTTCTTCGACCTCGGCGTCTACGGCGTCCCGCGACCGATCCTTGAAGGCAAGCCGTTCAAGACGGTCCACGCCATGCGCAAGATGGAAGACTTCACCCGCGAGGTCGGCGGCTACCCCTTCCTCTACGCCGACACCTTCATGACCCGCGAGGAGTTCGGCGCGATGTTTAGCCTCGATCTCTACAACAAGGTCCGCGCGAAGTATGGCGCCGACGCGGCCTTCCCCGACCTCTACGACAAGATCAAGCCCGAGGTCGATGTGTTCGCCGTGCTCGCCCGCGAAGCCGCCGAGCCCGACTGATCTCACCCGCGCGCACCCGCGTCGCCCTCGCGTCGGCGTCGGTTGCTCCGCCCGCGCTTTTTCGCGATGCTCCCGGCCGCATGCTCGCGACGACCGACCTCGACCTCGTGTACATGCGCGAGGCGCTGCGCCTCGCCGAGACCGCGGCCGCACGCGGCGACGTGCCGGTCGGCGCGCTGGTCGTGATGGGCGGCGTCATCACCGGCGTCGGCTTCAACACCCGCGAGGCCGCGGCCGACCCCACCGGCCACGCGGAGATCGTCGCGCTGCGCGAGGCCTGTCGCCGGGAGGGTCGCTGGCGGGTCGACGGCGCCACGCTCTACGTCACCCTCGAGCCGTGTCCGATGTGCGCCGGGGCCCTCGTCAACGCCCGCGTCGCGCGGCTCGTCTACGGCGCCGCCGACCCCAAGGCCGGCGCCGCGCGCTCGTTGTTCTCGCTGTGCGACGACCCACGCCTCAACCATCGCATGGCGGTCGAGCCCGGCGTGCTCGCCGGGCCCTGCGGCGAGGTCTTGTCGCGCTTCTTTCGCGGGCTTCGCAAGCCCGGCCGCGACCTGTCCTTGGGGACAGCCGCCACGGAGGTCTCGCCATGACCGCGACCTCCGAGGCCGAGCTGCACCTCGTGCAACAGTTGATCGCCCGCGAGCGCCTGAGCCTCGACCTGTGCGCGCGCGGCCGGACCTCGTTCCTCTCGCACATCGGCGCCGCCCCGCGCCTCGTGCCCGGCCCGTGGATCGGGCACCGCGACCTCATCTACGCGCTCGCGCTCGCCAACCTCGCGCCGGCCCAGCGCACCTCGCTCGCGCGCGCCGTGCTCGTCGAACACGACCGCGAGTTCGGCGTCGGACGCCTCCGCCTCCGCACCCTGCCGTCCGGCCTCCCGCTCGGCGGCAGCAGCCTGCGACTGCAACCCCACGGCCCCGGCAGCGGGTCCGGCGGCCCGAGCTGCCTCTACACCTGGGCGCTCGGCGCCTCCGCCCGCGCCGCCTCCTGCGAATGGCTGCTGCTGCGCGCCGAGCCGACCTGGTCGCAAACAGACCCACCCCGCCCGCTCGCACCCGAGGCCATAGAGACCCTGCACGCCCTGTCTGCCAGCGTCGTCATCCTCGTCGCCACCGCCCCCGACGCCCGCATGGTCGCCGACCGCTGCCTGCGCGGCGTGCCCTTCACCGCCCACCCGCGCTTCCTCCCCCACCTCGTGGGCGACGACAGCAAGGTCACTCGCCCGGCCGGCCAGGAGCCGGCCCGCGTGCGCCTGTGGCCGCACGACGCCGTCAACGCGCCCGGCTTCTGGCCTGTCCACAAGGACAGGTCACAGGCGATCGCCGGCGCCGTGCTGTTGGTGGATGCGCCCGAACCAGTGCGCCAGCAGGTCCACGCCTGGCACGCCGCCCACCCCGACGCGCGCCGCATCGAGGTCGCCCGCGCCTCCTGCCCCGGTCGGGCCGGCCGCGCCGAGATCTCCGCGCTGTGGCACGCCTGCGAGCGCCCACAAGTGCTGCTGCGCGGCGACCCCGAGTGGGCCGGCGACGCCCGCCGCTTCCTACAAGACCTCGGCGCCGGCGTCGAGGCCCAGGCCCAGGGCACCCAGCTCGCGCTGCTGTAACTACCGGCGCCGACGCAGCCCGAGCAGCACCAGCCCGAGCAGCCAGGCCGCCCCGCCCGGCGCGTCCGAGCGACAACTGCAACCACCGCCCTCGTCCTGCGAGCCGGTCTCGTTCGCCCCCGAACCTGTCCCATCGGTCAGGCCCGTGTCGCCGCCGGTCGGCGTGTCACCGCTGGTCGGCGTGCTCGTCCCGCCGGGGTCGCTCGCCCCGCTGGTCGGATCGCTCGGGTTCGTCGGGTCACTCGCGCCGCTGGTGTTAAAAGTCGTCTGGACGCCCCCGTCCTCATTGCTCCCGCTGTCGCTGCCCGCGGTCTCCCCCGCGTCCGCGCCGCTGTCGCTGCCGGTCTCGCCGGTGGACCCGGTGGACCCGGTCTCCCCGCCCTCGCCGCCGCCGCCCTCGACCGGCGCCCCGCCGACGCAGCCGCCGCCGTCGTACTCGATCGCGCCGATGTCCGGCTTGCCGTCGTCGCGGGCGTTCCCGCAGTAATCGTCGAAGACCTCGGGGATCGCCAGACCGAGGTCCACGAGCATCGCCCCGTCCTTCAACGTGAAGTCGTACGCGCCGGGATCCTGAAACCACCCGCCCAGCACCCCGAGGTCGACCTCCTCGAGGTTGTTCATCTTCGTCGAGTTCCCGCCGTCACGGTCGCGGATCTTGCCGTTCAAAATGTTATTATGCACGACGCCGGTCGTCTCCGGGAACCGCATATCAATGCCCGTAGTATTGTACAGCGTATTATTGACGATCTTCGAGTCCGCCCCGGCATTCACATAGACCCCGACATCGGCCGGACAGTTGACGATCAGATTATTGCGCATCACCCCCCGCTCGTGCTCCGGCTTGCACTTACCGTCCTCACAGATCGCGTCGGGCGAGGTGCCGCCGCCGCCGAGCGACAGGCCGAGCCGCACCTGGCCCTGATGCAGCAATTCGCAGACCACCAGGTTGCGCTCGATCAGCCCGTCCTTCGAGTGCCCCTTCAAAAATGCCGCGTAGCTGACGTTGTTACCGCCGCCCTTGGCGTGGTCATGAATAAAATTGCCGCGTACGACCCAGTTGCGCCCGCCGACGACGTCGATCGGCGTCACCGGGTTCGCCGTGTCGCGCGGCGCCTCATTAAAGAGCTCGTTGTATTCGACCGTGACATCGTCGGGCCACACGTAGACGCCGCCCTGCCCGACCGGCTCCCCGTTGCCCTTGATCATCGCGTTGAACCCGTGCATCCGGTTGTGATGCAGGTGGATCCCGTCGGCCGCGCCGGTGACGTGAAACGCGTGCTCGCAGTCGCTGTCCGCCGCGCACACCCCCTCGATGTCGAGGTTGGCGAACTCCCAGTTCGGCCCGCGCACGTGAAAACCCTCGACCGCGTCGAACTTGATAAAAACCGTGCCCAGCTCCGCAGCCTGCACGACGATCGGCGCGTCCGCGGTGCCGGCCGCCTCGCAGCCGATCTTGCTCTGCTTCACCTCGTAGGTGCCCGGCGCCAGGACGATCGTGTCCCCCGCCTGCGCGCCCGAGATCGCCGATAACAGACCCGCCACGTCCGCCACCGCAACCTCACCCGCCCACACAGCGGGGGCCGCGAGCATGACCGGGACAAACACCAAACCACGAAGCAGAGGTCGATCCATCCCCGAACCCTAACAGCCCAGGACCCGCCCAGGACCCGCCCGCCCGTGAAGTGGCGCGTCGCCCGGCGACCCCACAGAGCGGCTTTGAACGCCGTTTTATCGGCCCCGACCGGCTTGCGGCGCCGGTCCCCCAGGCGCCAACACGGCCCCAGGCTGTCCTCTCGGACAGGTCCACGATCGCGCGTACACCCCCGGCGATCGGCGCGATGATCTGGAGCTTGTCTCGCCGCTCCCGTACAATCCCACCGCTCGCACGATGGACCATCGCCTCCCCCTGCCGCCCTGGGTGCCGCTCCTCCTCGGCCTCGCCGCCGTCGCCGCTGCCTTCGCGCTGCAGGCCCCGACCTCTGCCACCGCCGCCGCCATCGCAGGCGTCGCCGCCGGCGTCGCCGGCTGGCTGATCGCCTCGCGGGCCGAGCTCGCCCTCGGGCGCGCCGACGAGGACCGCCTCGCGCTCAAGGAAGCCGAGGGCCGCTCGCGCCTCGCCGAGCGCGCCACCCAGGACGCCAGCGCCCAGCTCCACGGCCTGCAAGCCCAGGTCCAGGGCGCACAGCAACAACTGCAGGCCGCAGCGCAACAGGTCCGCAGCGCCGAGCTGCAGGCCCAGGAATTCGCCAGCCGCGTCTCCGCCCTCGACGGCGAGAACCGCAGCCTTCAACTGCAGGTCCGCACCCAGGAGGTCGAGACCCGCACGCTTCAGGCCCGCATGCAGGAGCTGACCACGCGGGCGCACGACGCCGAGGAGCGCGTGCGGGTCCTCGAGTCCGAGCTGCGTCAGGCGCAGACCCGCGGCGGCGCCCGCAACGAGTCCCGCGACGCCGAGCTCGAGGCCCTGCGCCTCGACCTCGAGGAGCAGCGCCGCACCGCGACCGAGCAGCGGGCCCGCCTCGGCGCCGAGCTCGACGGTCTACGCGAGTCGCACGCCCGCGAGCAGGTCGAGCTGCGCCAGGCCCAGACCCGCCTCGCCGAGGTCACCAGCCAGCGCGACGGTGCCCTGCGCGACGCGACCCAGCTCCAGACGATGCTCGACCGCGGCATGCCGCAGGGCGGCCTCGACGACGAGGCGACCGCGTTGTTACACGAGCTCAACGAGGGCTTCACCTCCTCGGCGCAGGCGATCGAGGAGACCTCGCAGGCGTTGACGACCGTCAACGGCGGGCTCAAGGGCATCGCCGACAACGTCGAGCTGCTGGCCTCCAACGCCGAGGAGAGCGCCAGCTCGATCCTCGAGATGGCGGCCGCCAACGACGAGGTCGCCGAGAGCATGTTGAACCTCGCGGCCTCCGTGCAGGAGACCGCCACCTCGATCGAGGAGATGACCTTCTCGGTGAAGGAGGTCGCCAAGAACATCGAGGCCCTGAGCTCGACCGCCGAGGAGACCTCCGCGGCGATGAACGAGATGGACGGCTCGATCCAGCAGGTCGAGAACAACGCCAACGAGACCGCGCAATTGTCGGAGGAGGTCGTGTGGGCCGCCGAGGGCGGCGTCGACGCGATCAACCAGACCATCGAGGTCATCAACCTGATCAAGACCTACTCGGCCGAGGGCGTCACCGTCATCGGCCGGCTCGGCGAGCGCATCAGCGAGATCGGCAAGATCCTCAGCGTCATCGACGACGTCTCCGAGCAGACCAACCTCCTCGCGCTCAACGCCGCGATCATCGCCGCCCAGGCCGGCGAGCACGGCAAGGGCTTCGCCGTCGTCGCCGACGAGATCAAGGACCTCGCCGAGCGCTCCGCGACTTCTACCAAGGAGATCGTCGACATCATCAAGGCCGTGCAACGCGAGAGCCGCAACGCCATCGAGGCCGTGCAGCGCTCGAGCAAGAGCGTCGACGACGGCGTGCGCGTCAGCCATCAGGCCGAGGACGCGCTCAAGCGGATCTCCGACTCCGCCCGCCGCTCGACGCAAATGGTCCGCGAGATCGCCCGCGTCGCCGTCGAGCAGACCAAGAGCTCCAAGCAGGTCACCGACGCGATCAACGTGGTCGCCACCACCGTGCAGCAGGTCGCCACCGCGACCTCCGAACAGGCCCGCGGCGCCGAGCAGATCATGCGCTCGGCCGAAAAAATGAAGACGATCACGCGCCACGTCGAGCGCTCCACGCAGGAGCAGACCCGCGGCTCGCGCCAGATCACCCGCGCCATCGAGACCATCTCGGAGATGGTCAGCCAGCTCAGCAAGGCCCACCGCGCCCAGGCCCAGGGCGCCGACACGATCCTCGACGGCCTCGAGTCGGTCCGCGAGGGCATGCAGTATCAGCGCAGCCTCATCGAGCAGCTCGCCGCCCGCGTCGGCCTCAGCCCGGCGCCGCGTCGCAACCCTCGCCCCAACCGTCACAAGTAGCCCGCAGCGGCCGCCCCGCCCCGGGCTCCCTCACGTCCGCGTGTCGATCGGACCGGGCGAAGTCGCGGGCGCAGGTGACGCGCCAGGGCGCGCGCAGGGGCCTCGCCGGGGGCTCAGGACGCTGCTATCGTCCGCACGGTGTTCGGCATCGGCATCACAGAGATGATCGTCATCGGGCTGGTGATCCTGATGCTGTTCTCCCCGCGCGAGCTGCCCGGCATGATGAAGACCCTCGCCCGCGCGTACGGCAGCATCCGGCGCACCGCGGAAGAATTCCGGTCCCAGGTGATGGACGCCGAGGAGCTTCGTGAGCCCATCGAGGAGATCCGCGCGGCCTACCACGGCACCAAGAATGAGCTGCTGTCCGCCCAGGACCTCGCCCGCCGCGAACTCGGCCGCGCCCGCGCCGAGGCCATGAAGGCCCAACAACGCCTCTCCGAGCTCGCCCGCGAGGAGAGCCGCCGCGAGTCCACCGTCCTCAAGGGCCGCGTCAGCGCCCACGAGTCGCCCGACGAGCCCGCCAACAACAGCCTGCCG
>Ga0335395_10001111_pt1 | contig 17125 bp, 5 predicted proteins | sample MAT02_FD_205744 | JGI IMG/M metagenome (GOLD analysis project Ga0335395, IMG submission 205744) | Freshwater microbial communities from Lake Fryxell liftoff mats and glacier meltwater in Antarctica - MAT-02 (spades assembly) (version 2) ...
TCATAAATGTCGACCGTCCAGCGCGAGCCCAGGAAGTCCTTGCCCCCGAACGCGTAGGTGCCCTTGCTGCCGCGCAGCTCACCCGCCGTGGCCCCCACCCCACCCTGGTCCAGCGTGAAGTACGTGGTGTTAAGGCACTCCTTCGGGTACCGCCCCGGCTCCTTCTTGCTGCACAGCAGCTCGACGCTGATCAGCTTGGCGTTCGAGAACAGCTCACCCTTGGTGTCGAGCGCGCCGCCATCCTCGTAGCCCCAGGCGAAGGTGTTGAACCGGATGCCGCCGCAGTTGTTGAGGCAGCGCTCGGTCACCTCGCCGGCGCCGAAGGCCTCGGCCTCGCCCGGCGCGGCCTCGTCGCAACCAGCGCCCATCAGGGTCGTGAGGGCCAAAGCAAGGAGATACTGAGTGTTGGAAAGGTTCTTCATGGCTGTCGTTCGCTCCACCGTGCCGCTTCGTTTCGGTAGGTGATGCTCGACCCGCGATCAATTGCCGGTCCAGTATAATTATTAATTGGCGCGAACGAGCGCAGCGACGCGCCCGATCGGGTCACGCCGCGCTCGATCGTGCGCGTTTCGGCCGCGATGGCCCTATGTATTCGTGAAGTCGGCGGGGTGCTGCCTCGCAGCAACGTGACGACGACGCGAATCGACAGCCGCGAGGCAGCTCGCGCTGCGCTCGTCGGCCGTACGCCTGTCGTCCGTCTCGAGGTCGTCGATCGTGGAGCCTTCGGGCCCACTCTTCACAGTGGCCCGTGGTGGCAGAACAATTGCCCCCACGTCGGAAAAAATCGCCGGCTCGTCTCGCGTCGGTCCGCCGCGTCCCGCCCCGCCCCCGGAGATCCGGGCTAAGATGCCGCACCGTGATGGATGATGCGCAGTTGCTGAGCGCCTGGCGTGAGGGCGACGAAGATGCAGGCGAGGTCCTCTTCGAGCGCTTCTACGACGGCCTCTCGCGGTTCTTCCGCAACAAGGCGGGGGAGCACGCCCCCGACCTGATCCAGCGGACCTTCCTCGTGTTGCTGGAGACCCAGGGCCGCATGCGCGAGGGTACGACCTTCCAGGCGTACCTCTTCGGCGTCGCCCGCAACATCTTGCTCGAGCACTACCGCGGCAAGCGACGCGACGGCGAGCGCTTCGACCAGGCCGAGCAGTCCGTGGAGGACCTCGGCCCGACCCCGACGACCCTGCTGGCCCGCGCCCAGGAGACCCAGCTTCTATTACAGGCGCTGCGCAAGATCCCGCTCGAGTCGCAGATCATCCTCGAGCTTTATTACTGGGAGAACAGCACGGCCAAGGACATCGCCGACGTGCTCGAGATCCCGGAGGGCACGGCGCGCACGCGCATTCGTCGGGCCAAGCAACTGCTCGAGGCCCAGCTCGCCGCGCTCGCGGCCACGCCGGCGCTCCTACAGAGCACCGTGTCGGACCTCGAGAGCTGGGCCCGGCACCTGCGAGACGACTTCAAGCCGCGTAAATAGAGGGATCGAAGTGCTCGGAAGGATCGCCACGGTCGGCGCAATTGTTCCGGCGGCGAATGTCACTCGTCCCCCACGATGCTGCGCGCACTCCGGAGAGCGGCCATGAAAGACGAACCGCGGGCGCATGGCCTCGACAAGACCCTCGCCTCCCGCGACGACCGGGCAGCACCGGGGCCCGAGTTCGCGCTCGCCAGGACCCAGACCCCGATCGTCGCGCTGGACAGGACCCTCACGCCGCTGCCACCCGAGCTCGACAAGACCCGGACCCCGGCGCCGGACGACCTGCTCGCCGCGGACTCGGCCGTCTCGCCGCTGCTCGCCCCGACCCTCGTCAGCAACGGCGACGGCGCGAGCCGTCGCGCGCTGATGCGGCCCGACGACGAGGACCGTCGCAACAAGGACCTGCTCAGGGCCCGGCTGTTTCGCACCCGGGCTCGCCCGGTCAAGATCGGGCGCTTCAACATCCTCGACCGCCTCGGCGAGGGCGGCATGGGCGTGGTCTACACCGCCTACGACGACCAGCTCGACCGCAAGATCGCCGTCAAGGTGCTGCGCGGTGAGGCCACCCGCCGCGACGACACCGGCCGCACCCGCCTGCTACGCGAAGCCCAGGCGATGGCCCGCCTGTCGCACCCCAACATCGTCACCGTGCACGAGGTCGGCGCCCTCGAGGACCAGGTCTTCATCGCCATGGAGTTCGTCCGCGGGCTCAGCCTCGACGCCTGGCTCAAGCAGAAGGTGAGGCCGTGGCGCGAGGTCCTGCACGCCTTCATCGCGGCCGGCCGCGGCCTCGAGGCCGCCCATCGCGCCGGCATCGTCCATCGCGACTTCAAGCCCCACAACGTGCTCGTCGGCGACGAGGGTGCGGTCAAGGTCCTCGACTTCGGCCTCGCCCGCGCCGTCGAGCACGCCGGCAGCGAGGAGCTGTCCGTCACCCCCGAGAGCGGCGCATACAACCACGACGGCAACAGCCTGCTCGACACCCCGCTCACCCGCACCGGCGCGATCATGGGTACGCCAGCGTATATGGCCCCCGAACAGCATCAGGGCCGCCCCGCGACCGCGCAGAGCGACCAGTTTAGCTTCTGCGTAAGCCTCCACGAGGGCCTCTACGGCCAGCATCCTTACGATTGCAGCACCCTCGGCGCCCTGGTCGTCGGCGTGCTGGAGGGGAACGTCAAGGAGCCCGCTCACAACAACACCCGCGTGCCGGGCTGGCTGCGTCGCGTGCTCCTGCGCGGGCTCGCCGTCGACGCCGACAAGCGCTGGCCCTCGATGGCGGCGCTGCTGGTCGCGCTCGCCAGAGACCCCGCACAGACCCGCAAGCGCTAGTTCGCCTCCGCCGCGCTCGCCGGCTTCGTCGGCGCCGGCAGCTTCGGCGCCGCCGCGATGCTCCCGACCGCGACGCCGGTGTGTCAGGGCATCGACGCCGAGCTCACCAATATATGGGACGCCACGCGCGCACAGCGAGTCCAGACGGCGATCTCAGCGACCGGGCTCGCCTACGCGGCCGACACCTGGACCCGCGTGCAGCCCGGCCTCGACGCCTACGCGCAGACATGGCTGGCGATGCGCGGCGAGGCCTGCGAGACCCACCACGCGGCTCGCCAGTCCGACCAGCTCTTCGACCTGCGCAGCGCCTGCCTCGACCAACGCCGTGCCAGCCTCGCGGCGCTGGTCGACATCCTCGCCAGCGCCGACGCCGTCGCCGTCGAGAAGGCCGTCACCGCCGTGGCAGCGCTCCCACCCCTCTCGAGCTGCGCCGACACCGATGCGCTCACGCAGTCGGTCCCGCCGCCCGAAGACCCGACCCTGCGCGCGCAGGTCGTCGCGGCCCGCACGGTCCTCGCCCGCGTCAAGGCGCACGAGGACGCCGGCCAGTATCCGCAGGGCCTCACCCTGCTCGCGCCTGTGCTCGCGGACCCGCAGCTCACCGCCTACAAGCCGCTGCTCGCCGAGGCCCTGCTGCGCCGCGGCACCTTAAGAATGTTCACCGGCGACGCGAACGGTTCGCACGAAGACCTCGCTACCGCCACGCAGGCGGCCGTCTCCGCCGGGCACGACAACGTCGCCGCACAAGCGGTCTCGCGCGACCTGTTCGTCCGCGCCGAGCTGCTACATCGGGCACCCGCGGCCCTTGAAGCCGCCGGACTTGCGCAAGCCATGGTCGAGCGCGTCGCCGACGACCGCCCGCTATACGCCGAGTTCCTCAACAACCTCGGCGTGGTCCAAATGCACGCTGAGGAATTCGTCCAGGGACTCGCGTCGCTCATGGCGTCGCTCCGGATCAAGCAACAGTCGCTCGGCGAGGACCATCCGGAAGTCGCCTACACCCTCGCCAACATCGCCTTCCTGAAGGTACAGGCCAACCGCTTCGAGGAGGCCGTCACCGACTTCGAGCAGGCCCTCGCCGTCACCCAACGCAGCCTCGGCCCCACGCACCCGACCACGGCCGCCATGGAGTACAACCTCGGCTATACCCTGCGCTTCAATGGCAAGCCGGAGCAGGCGACCGCACGCCTGCGACACGTCGTCGACCTGCACGCCGCAAACGGCACCACCGCCGGCCTCGAGCAGTGTCACTTTGACCTCGGCTTCGCCGCACTCGCCCTCCATGACCCCACGACGGCCGAGCAGCACTTCACCGCCGCGGCGACCCTCGCAGCCAGCCACGGTGACGACAAACTGACCGCCGCGTACCTCCACGAAGCCCAGGGCGACCTGCGAGCGGCCCGCGGCGACGTGGCCGGCGCGCGGCAGGAATACGCCGGAGCACTCGCCGCCCGCATCGAGGTCCTCGGCGCCGAGGCGCTCGGCGTCGCATACACGCGTCAACGCTTCGGCGCGATGCTGCTGCGCGCCGGGCACTCGGACGAGGCCATCGCTCCGCTGCGCGCCGCGCTGGCGATCCGCGAGAAGACGCTGCCGACCGGCAGCCCCGCGATCGCCGAGACCCTCGAGCTGCTCGGCCGCGCCGAGCTCGCCCAGGGCGACGTCCCGGCCGCCCGCGCCTCGCTCGAGCGCGCCCTGAAGATCCGTGAGGCCGCGCTACCACCCGCCAGCCTCGACATCGCCCGCTCGCTGCGTTACCTCGGCGAGGCACAGCTCGCCAGCGGCGAGCCCAGCGAGGCCGCCGAGCTGTTCAGCCTCGCCGTCAACAACCTCGCCGCCGGTGGCGCCGAGCCGCCCGAGCTGTCCGCGACCCGCTTCGCCCTCGCGCGCGCGCTCGCTGGCGCCGGCGAAGTGGACACGGCCATCACGACCGCCCGCCTGGCCCGCGAGCCGCTGCAAGCCCCCGCCTGGCAGCGCGAGGCCGCCGAGATCGACGCCTGGCTGGCGAGCCAGCCGAAGTCGAAATAACCTGTCCTTTCGGACAGGTAATCAACCGACCGCGCCCTGGACCTGCTCGAGCTCCGCGCGCAGCTTCTGGCCGAGCTTGCGGTCGGTCATCGTGATAAACGCGATCATGCCGGCGAGGCGGCTCAGCGTCTCGCCCTCGCGCAGCGGCTTGCCCTTGCCGAGGTTGTGCAGCGCGGCGCGGATCTCCCGCTTGATCTCCCGTGGGACTCGCGGGCCACCCTTGCCGTTGACCACCAGACCGGTGACCCGCTGGCGGCCCCCGGACCGTGACACCCGCGTCTTGTCGGGGTGGACCACGAAGCCCTCGCCGACCGCGATCGCGCTGATGCAGCCGAGCAGCTTGCCGAGCCGCGGCGCGCCCTTGTGACCGTTCGGGAGGCTAAACGTCAGGTCGTCGGCGTATCGCGTGTAGCGCCAGCCGAGCTTGACCGCCGCGCCCTGCAGACGCCGGTCGAGCCGCATGCACAGCGTGTTGGTCAGGCCGGGGCTGGTGGGTGCCCCCTGCGGCAGGCACCGGGGCCCGAGCGCCAGGTAGTACTGCTTGCCGTCGACCTCGGAGACCTGCCGCGGCGCCTCGGTGCACAGCAGCGCCAGCAGGGTCGCGATCTGCTCGCGATAGCCGGCCTTGCGAAACACACCCTTCACGCGCGGCAGGGTCACCGTCGGGAAGAAGTCCTTGAGGTCGACCTTGAGCACGGTCGACGCGTCGGTGTGGACCTGCGCGTTGGTGGCGATCGATCGCCCGGACATGAACCCGTGCGCCGCGCCGTGCACCGGCAGGCGCTCGACCACCTCGCGCAGCAGCCACCGCTGGGCCGCCTTGAGCCGCTTATGCGGCGCCCAAATTGCCCGACGCGAGCCGTCGCGCTTGGGGATCGTGAAGCGGTAGTAGTTGAGACGCGTCGCCGCGTCGCGGTGATACGCGAGCACCCGCAGCTCGGCGATGCTGACCTTCAACGCCTCGGCCAACTGCTTGGGCTTGTCGAGCCTGGGCAGCTCGTTCTCCGCCTGGCGCTCCTCGGCGTCCGGCAGGTCCCACTTGTCGTGGTCGAGCTCGTCGTTCCAGAACACACCCTCGCCGAGGTGCACCAGGTGCGCCGCCTTGTAGGCCTGCCACGCCTCCTTGGCCAGGCGCCTGCGCTCCGCAGCCTCCTCCTTGAGCGTCTTCTTGTAACGCTCGAGCTCCGCCTTGCTCATGCTGTCGGTCGGCTTGCGCTCGAGCAGGTAGCCCTTCTCCTTGAGCTGCGCCGTGATGTACTTGTCGCGTCCGCCGGCCTGCTCGATGCTGCGCCAGAGGTCGAGGAGTCGCGTGTAGTCGATGCGGAAAGTCGTGGCCATGTGCATTACCCCGCGGTGCCATCCAGATAGCCGCGCGCTTCGAGCTGGTCGACGCGTTCAAAGTAGGCCGCCCGCGCCTCGTTCACCGAGTTGAAGACCAGGCTCTGCACGCGCAGGCCCTGGTCACGCGGCCCCCAGCGCAGCTTGATCCGCTGGCGGTCGAGCGAGAGCTGGACGACCTCCTCGGTGTCGCCCTGACGCTTGGCGTAGGTCCGCGTCTCGACAGAGATCGTCGCGCGGGCCTTGCCGCGGGCCTGGCGGCGGCGCTCCTCCTCCTGCGCCTGCGCGACCCGCAACGCGATCAAGTGGGCGCAGGGGCCCTCCTTGAGCTTGTGCTTGCGATAAAAGGTGCACGTACACTCGGCCGACTTCACGCGGCCGTCGTCGTCGAGCACCAGTTGCGGCCGATACTCGCGGCGGTCAGCCTCGACCGCGACCTTGCCAGTGACCTCGATGCCGGTCCCGTAAATGCGATTCTCGCTGACGATCTTGACCGCGCCGCGGGCGACCAGGTCATGCGCCACGCGCTCGCGCACGTTGCGGTATTGCAGGCGGTCGAGGTCGATCGGCGCGTCCGTCAACGGCCGCAGGCGGTAGACCCCGCGGGCGAGGTCATACATGACCTGGCCGTCTTGACACGAGATCTGCAGCGCGGTGTAGACCTCGCTGGCGGGCCGCTTGACGGCTTTGGCCAGATCCTCGGCGCTGGCGACCCACACCTCGGCGAGCTGCTTGAGCACCGCGGCGTGGGTGGTCTTGATGTCGTCGTGGCGGTCGCGCGGCAGCAGTTGGTCGAAGCCGACCGACTGCGACCAGTTGGCGCTGGTGAAGCCCGAGAGCCCCAGGGTCAGCGTGATCGGGCCGGCGCGCAGGACGTAGAAGCTCGGCAAACCACTGCCGAGCAGGTGGATGTCGACGGTCTCGACGAAGGGCAGCAAGCGGCGCAGCAGCGACAGCCGCCGACGCCCCCAGATCCGCACCAGCGCCGGTGTACGACCCTTGTACGGGCCCGCGGCCGAGGTCAGCACGATCTCCCACGGCTCGAGCACGAGTCGCGGCGCCTCACCGGGCACCAGCTCGATGCGGACCCCGCGGCCGCCCTTCTTGAGGTCGGCGTTGAGGCGGAGCTGCCTCAGCAAGTTGTAGAGGTCGATCGCGCCGATCGTGACGACCGTGGTCGGCAAGGTCGACGCCGACTGCACCTGCAAGAACCCGCGCAGCCACGCGTCGGGCACCTGGATCGTCTTCTCGATCACCGCCGGCTTGCCCTCGGTGTGCACGCTGACGGCGTCACGACCGATCGAGAGCTTCGTCGGTCGATAGCTGCGCATCCGCTGCACGCCGTCGAACAGGCCCTTGCTGAAGTCGATGTTGGTCGTGCCGTGGCGCGTCGTGCCGGTCACCTCGAAGGCCGACCAGTCGACGCCGAGCTGCGCGTACGCGCCCTCGTCCTTGGAGAACACCTCGAACAGCAGGCGGTCGGGGTGCACCGTCACGATCGGGTCGAGCACCAGCCAGGCCGTCGGGTCGTTGCGCGCCAACCACTCGAAGTAGGCCTGCTGCGCCTGCACGGCCCCTTGCCCCGCCATCGACTTGCGAAGTCGCATGTAGGCGAGGTACGCGGTCTTGTCGCGCGGCACGTAGCGGAAGTCCGAGCTGACGACCTCGTACAGGCACGACAGCGCCTCGCGCAGCGTCAGCGGGTCCTTCGCCGTCAGCTCGGCGCGCACGTCGGCGCGCCGCGTGTTGGTGAACAGCGCCAGCTTGGCGTCCACCGCGCCACCCACCAACTGACTCGCGCCGGCGTAGCTCAGCGTGATCGGGGTGCGGGGGTCGGTGACCTGCTCCTCGGGCTTGGTCGACTCTTGCTCGGGCCCGCCTTCGGGCTTGTCGGTCTCTTCGCTCACGGTTGCACCTCCCAGCGGCTGTGCCGCACGCGCGCACCCTCGGGCCCGGCTTTGACGATGCGTTTGGCGCGACGCAGGGCCCGCCAGGCGGCCTTGCGCAGCTCCTCGTCCTCGGCCTCATCGCTGCCGAGCTTGCGCAGCGCCGCGATCGCGGCCGTGTCGGCGAGCTTGCCGAGCGCCTCGACCAGGCCCAGGCGGGCCGTCTCATGCTTGGTGTCCGCGAGCGCCTTGACGACCCCCGCGCTGTCGGCCTGAGCGACCAGGTGCCGGAGCACGATGCCCTGGCGATGCGGGTCGCCGGCCGCGGCGCGCAACGCCGGCAGCGCATCGGGGCCGACCAATCGCGCGAGGCTCGGACCGTCGTCGAGCACCGCAGGCACCAGCTTGGCGAGCGCTCCCTTGCCAGTGTCGTGCTGCGCGAGCCCGGCGGCGGCGATGCTGCGCAGCTCGGCGTCGTGGCTGTCCTTGAGGACAGACCGCAGCGCCTCGAGCCCGGCCTTGCCGCCCGCGCCGTCGGCGAGGCTGAGCGCCGCCTGGCGCCGCAGCGCCCGTCCGCGGGCCGGGAACGCCGTGCCCTCGGCCAGCGTCAGCGCGCTGACCAGCTCGTCGGCGGCGACATCGAGGCGCCCCGCGGCCCACAGCGCGCTGCGGTAGGCGGGCTCGACCTCGTCGATGCGAGTGGGCTTGCCGTCGGCGAAGCGCGCGTACTCGGCGAGCCAGGTCTCGCGGGCGGCCTTGAGCACCTCGGTGAGGCGCTTGCCGTGGGCCTTCGCGGCGGCCGGTCCAACGCGCCCGACGATCTCCGCGGCGACCGCGGCGACGCGCGGGTGGACCGACCCGAGATGCGGCGCCGCGGCGTCGATCGGCAGCGGCGTACGGCTGAGCAGGATCTGCATCACCGGCGCGACGTACTCGTTGCGCTTGATCCTCGGCAACAGCTCAAGCATGCGCGCCGGGTCGCCGCGTTTGCGCAGGCGCTCGAGCGTGTCTTTCTCGAGGGTGACCTGTTGCGCCTGCAAGTACATGTAGTCGGGCTCGAGCGAGTCGGCGCCGTACAGCTTGCGCAGGCTGTGGGCCAGCGCGTTGGCGACCCCGTTGAAGCTCTCCTCGCGCAGGCGCTCACCGATCAACGCCCTGGTGTGCGGGTCGGCGTCGAACTCGAGCAGGCGGGCGACGGTCTGGCGCACGCTCCAGTTGTCATCGCGGACCCGGCCGCGGATCTGGCTCCACGCCTCGTGGGTGCCGAACCAGCGCAGGCCGATGAGGGCCCGCTGCGCGGCGGTGCCGGTCCCGACCGCCAGCTTCGCGAGCACAGCGAAGATGCGGTCCGACTGGCCCGGCTGCTGCTCGGCGGCCTTGCCCATGTGCCCGAGCGCCTCGGCGGCCTCGTCCTGCAGCGCGTGGCCGTCCTCGCCGACGAAGCGCAGCAGCGAGTCGAGGGCGCGGATGTCGGCCAGCGCGCCGAGTGCCTTGACCGCCCGCTTGCGCAGGCCGATGTCAGGCACCAGGTCGACGCTGGTCAGGAGCACGTTCACGCCGTCGCCGCGGCCGGCGAGCGCGAGGCCCTCGGCGGCGAGGAATGAGATCTCCGCGTCGGCGGACTTGAGCGCGGCGAGCAGCGGCTCGGCCGGCCCGCCGCGCTTGCGTAGACGCCAGCCGATCGCCTCGGTCGCCTTGCGGGCGATCTCCGGCTTCGGGTAGGTCAGCAGCGGCGCGAGGGCAGCGTCGAGCTCCTTGCCGCGAGCCCAGCGCATCGCCAGCGCGATCGCCTGGAGCTGGCGGTCGTCGGACAGGCGGCGCGCCGCCTCGGCCACCTGGACCAGCACCTCGTCGTGGCGCGGACGCTGCTTCTTCTCCCAGTCGGCCTGGAAGGTCGCCGGGACGTCGTCGTCGTCGTCGTCGTCGTCGTCGTTCGAGAAGGAGGCGACGTCATCGTCATCGTCGTCGTCGTCGTCGTCGTTGTCGTCGTCGTCGTTGTCGTCGTCGTCGTCGTCGTTATCGTCGCTGGCGACGATCGGCTTGCTGCCGCCGAGGGCGCCCTCGTCCTCCGGGTCATCGATCCGCTGGTCGTGGCCGGAGATCGCCAGGAGCGCGGCGAAGGCCGCGGCGCGGCGCTTGGGGGTGTCGACGTAGGCGAGCACGCGCGGGGCGTCGCTGACCTGGGCGAAGCTGCCGACGGCCTTGATCAGCTCGTCGACGCGGGCGCTGCCGGCCGGGTCGTTGTCGATGCGGTCCATGAAGGCCGCCGTGGCGCGCGGGTCACCCATGCGTTGCAGCGCGCGGATCGCCTCGCTCTGTTCATTGGGCTGGTCGGAGCGCAGCTTCTCCACCAACACCTCGAAGCCGGCCGCGTCCTTCTTGGTCGCCAACTGCTCGGCCGCCGCGAAGCGCTGGGCGCGGTACTTCGAGCCCAGCGAGCCGCGCAGGGCCTTCGCCGCCGGTCCCTGGCCGTCCGCCTCGTAGTGACCGGCGAGCCCGGAGACCGCCGCCTGACGCAGCGCCTCCGAGCGAGCGCCGAGCGCCAGCGTGTGTACATGCACCCACGCGTCACGGCGCGCCGCAGTCATCGCGTCGCTCTCACCCTCGGCCGGCTTGGCCGTGGAGGTCGCGGATGGTGTGGTCGAGGGCACGGCCTGCGACGCCAGCAGCGTCGCCAGCAGCTTCGCGGCCTCCTGCTCGAGGCCGTCGTCGCGGTTGACGAGCACGTCCTCGAGCACCTTGAGGCCCTTGGCGCCCTTGCCGGATCCGGGCAACTGGGCGAGCAATGCCAGGCCGAGCGCACCGGTGTCACGTTGACCGCTGCTGAGCGCCTCCGCGGCGAGCGAGGCGGGCTCCATGCCGATCGCCTTGAGGCCGTCGAAGGCCTGCTTGCGCACCGCCTGCTGCGGGTCTCCGAGGGCGAGCACCAGCACGCTCTGGACCGCCGAGACATCGCTCGAGGCCTTCTTCTTGTCCTTACCGCCGGACGCGACCGTCAGCAGCCGCGAGATCGCGGTCTGACGGATCCGCATCTCGGCGGTGCCACCAGGCAAGCGCGACAGCGCCGCGTAAGCGCCGAACACGACCTGTCGCAGCTCCTCGGGCGCGTAGGCCGGCTTGCTCGCCGGGCGCTTGCTGGCCTGCTGTGCGACCTCGGCGATCTTCTCGGCGTGACGGCGCGAGAAGGTCGCCCACTGGCGGTCGAAGGTCTCCTGCTTGTCCTCCGCGAGCGCGCCGAGCAGGCGGGCCGCGCGGACCTTGAGCTGCGGGTTGCCCTTCGCGTCCCCGAAGGTCACGAGCTGCGCGATCGCCCGCACGGTCTCGCTGGAGATCGTCCACTTGGTCTTGCCCTCGCCGCGGTCGTTGACCATGTCGGTCACGAACTTGGCGAAGGCGGCGTCGTCACCGAAGTGCTCGAGCGCCTGCGCGGCCACTAGCCGCACCCGCGGGTGCGCCGAGGCCAGCGCGGCGAGGCAGCGATCCGGCACGCCGTCGTTCTCGACCATCTCGCGCATCAGCACCAGCAGCAGCGCCTTGTCACGCAGGCGGTCGTTGCTGTGGTCGAGGTAGGCGATGAAGGCGTCGTCGGCCCCGAGCGCGAGCGCGGCCAACAGGCCCTGCTCGGGCCCCGGCGCGTTCTTGCCGGCGGTGAAGATGATCGACGAGCCGGTCGCGTCGCCGCACGCGGCGAGCCCGAGGGCGGCCTCGGCCTGGACCGCGGGGTCGCTGTGTTGCAGCGCGGCCTGCAACGCGAAGATCGCGTTGGCGTTGCCGGGGCGAGCCATCCACGCCAGGGCCGTCGCCGCCGCCTGACGGATCTTCGACTCCTTGTGTTGCAGCAGCGGCAGCACGGCCGAGCTGGCCGCGGGGTCACCCAGCTCGGCGAGTCCGGCGAGCGCGAGCACCACGCGGGCCTGCCACTTGGGGCGCAGCGCCGGGGTCTCTGGCTCGGGCTCGGCGATCATCAGCACCAGCGGGGCGCGGGCCGCAGCGTCGCCGTGTACGGCCCGGGCTCCGGCCGCGCGCACGACCACGTCCGGGTGCTTGCTGGCCATCGCGGCCGTCAGCGCCTGGTCGCCCTCGGCGACCAACAACGCGTCGACGGCGAGCTGGCGCACGGTCTCGTCGTCGTCGTCGACGGCCTTGACCAGCAGCTCGTGGGTGCCCGCCGCCTTGCGCTTGGCGAGCACCTTGGTCGCCTCGACGCGCAGGTCGGCGTACTTGCCGGAGAGCGCGGCGCTCAGTGGTTCGAGGCCGATGCCCTTGGTGCGCTTGAGCGCGAAGTCGAAGGCCTCCTTGCGGACCCCGGGATCGGGATCTCCGAGGAGCTCGATGAGCAGCGGCCAGGCCCACGCCTGCGAGATCTGGCCCACGACCTCGTTGAGCACCTCGCGGCGCACATCGGCATGCAGGCTCTTGAGCGCGAAGCGCAGGCTGCCCGCCGCGGGTCCGCCGACCTCGAGGCTGAGCGCCGCCTTGAAGGCCTCGCTGCGCACGGTCTTGCCGGCGTCTCCGAGCGCGCGCTCGAGCAGGCCGATCGCGGCCGGCTCGCGCGACTTCTTGATCTGCTTGACCAGCAGGTCGAGGCCGCGACGACGCACATCCTCATGATCAGCGCCGAGGCCCGCGGCCGCGACGGCCAACGGCAGCGAGTCCTCAAGCCGGACCAGCGCGGTGAAGGCCGCGTCGCGCACGCTGGCGTCGCTGTCGCGCAGCATCAGGCGCAGGCGGGCCGCGCCGCGCGGGTCGCCGAGCTCGGCGAGCGCCTTGCACGTCTCGACGCGCACGCTCGCCGTGGTCTCGCGGCTGAGCTGCAGCAGCGTGCCCAGGGCGCGCGGGTCTTGCAGCGCGGCCAGGCCGGTCGCGCCGGCCAGGCAGGTGTCGAGGGCGCGGCTCGCCATCGCCTCGAGCAACGGCCGCTTGTCGGCCTCCGAGACCTCGGAGATCTCGACCTTCTTGGCCTTGGGCAGGTCGTCGTCGCTCGGCTTGCTGTCCTTCTTGCCGTCCTTCTTGGCCTCGGCTTTCGCAGCGGCCGCCTTGACCTCGGCGGTCGGGTCCGGCGCGGTCTCGATGTCGTGCAGCAGCCGATGAATTTGTTTGTCGCGAAACCGCAGCGCCGCGGCGAGCTTCGGGGTCGCCAGCAGCGACACGAGGAACGCGGCCTGGCGCACACCGGCGTCGGCGTCGGCGCTGAAGCGGCGCAGCGCGGCCTGGACCTCGGCCTCGCCGAGCATGTCGCGCTGATAAAAGCGGACCAGCGCGGTGCGACGAATGTCGGCCTGCTTGGCCCGTAGCGCCACCAATTCGGCCTCCGGCGAGTTCGCCGGGTGCAACGCCTCGAGGGCGACCAGCGCGGCGAGACGGACCTCGCGCGGGTTCTGGCCGAGCGCCGCCGTCAACTTCGCCAGCGCCAGGTCGTCCTTGCGCGCCAGGTCGGTCAGGGCCTCGACCGCGGCCACGCCGACGTCGCGCTTCTGGGCCGCGAGCGCCAGGTCGAGCACGCGCAGGGACGTGTCGCCCTCGAGCTTGCGCAGGCCGGCGAGCGCCGCCATGCGCACCGACTCCTCCGAGGCCTGCAGCAGCGGCTCGAGCAGCTTCACCGCGCGCGGGCTGCCGCTCGCGCCGAGCAGCTCGGTGGCCAGCACCTTGAGGCCGTGGTCCTCGTCCTGGCTGACGCGCGCGCCGAGCAGGTCGAGCGAGTCGGCGTCATTCCAGCCGGCGAGGGTGCGCAGCGAGACCTCGCGCAGCTTGGGGTCGCGGCGCTTGAGCTCGTACTCGGCCCACGCGTGGGCGCCGTGGAACAACTGCACGCGGTCGCCGACCTTCCCGCCGGCGTCGACCGGGAACACGCGCAGGGTCTTGTCGGTGCACGCGGCGACCAGGCACGGTCGGCCCTTGAACTCGGCGAGCGCGAGCGCGTTGATCTTTGCGAGCCCGTCTTTTTGGGTCGACGGCCGGCGCTGGCCCGAGCCGCGGGTCCAGGTCTTGATCGTCGAGTCTTGACCGGCCGTGTAGAACTTGTCGGCCACGCCCGGGATGAGCGCGGTGGTGCGGTCGCTGTGACCGTTCTTGCCGCCGCGGTCCTCGGCCTCCAGTTGTCCGCGCACGTGGGTCAGCAGCAGGCGGTTGTCGTTGCCGACCGACATCACGCGCAGTTCTTCGGGCTCGAACAGCAGCCCGGTGACCGCGCCCTCGTGCATCTTCTTCGACTCGGCCGCGAAGTAGCGGTCCTTGTCCTCGCAGTCGAACACGCTGAGCGACCCACGATCGCCGCCGACCACCAGCCACACGCCGCTCGGGTCGGAGGTGATCGCCGAGCCGATCTCGTTGAGCGGGAGGCGCTGGATCTCCTTGCCGTCCTTGCGGGCGACGATCACCAGCTCCTTGCCGCAGACCACCGCGAGGTGGTCCTTCACGGCCAGCGCGAGGCCCGTCGGCGCCGGATCGAGCTTGGCCCCGATCGCCTTGAGCGCCTTGCCCTTGTCGTCGCCGCGGTAGATGTACCCGTCGGTGCCGGCCAGGAACACGTTGCTGTCATCGGCGATGATCGCCACGGCCCCGCCGCCGAGCGGCGCGACCTGGAGATCGCCGGAGTCGAGGTTGAGTCGATACAGCGCCGTCGCGCCGCCGCCCGGGTGCGTGGTCGTGATCCAGAGATCGCTGCCATGGGACAGCGAGGAGAGCGAGCCCAGCAGGGCCCGCAGCTCGCCGCGGATCTGCGTGAACTTGTCGCTCGTGAACTTGTCGCTCGTGGTCGCGGTCGACATCAGGCAGCGTCCTCCGTCAGCACCTTGAGATCCGGGTAGGCGCCGCCGATGCGGGCCAGCGCCACCATGCAGGCCGCGCGCTCACTGGCTCCGCGCGAGCCCATGAACTCGCGCAGCAGCGGCGTCGCCAGGTCGGCGAAGCTGCGGTCCTCGAGCGCGAGGTCGCGCATCGCCTCGATCAGCGACAGCTTGGCCTTGCGGGCCGGCAGCGGCCGGGCGCGGCGCTTGGCCCGGGTCGGCTCGTCGGGCCCGGACGCCCCGTCGACCTGCGCCTCGGCGGCGCGCGCCGCCTCGACCGGTAGCTTGGTCGGCGGGATCGAGAACAGGATCCTCCGCATGAAGGCCTGCAGCGCCTCGTTGCTCGCGGGCGGTTTGTCCGGTCGCGCGGGCGCGCCGGTCCCCTCGGTGGGCACCGCTGGTCCCTTGGCCTCGGCCTTCTTCGCCGGCTTGCCGGCGCTCTTGGGCTCCACCCGCGGCGTCGGCTTCCAGCCCTCGGTGATCCCGCGATCGCGATACAGCGACCAGATCGTGCGCACCACGAATGCCGTCACCTGGCGGTCCGGCGACTCGCTCAGGCGAAACAGCTCCTCGGGGATCGCCAGCTTCGGGTAGCGGTGGATCAGTTGCATGCCGAGCGCGCGGGTCTCGGACACCAGGCTCTCGCAGAAGCCGTACACCGCGGTCGCGGTCAGCGAGGCCGGGTCGACGCGGTAGCGGCGATGCTCGACCGACTCGTCGGCGAGCAGCGCCTTGGCGAAGAACTCGCGGACCTCCGGATACGGCGCCTCGGTGACCTCGACGATCTCGTTGATCGGCGGGGCCCAGCGGGCCAGCTCCCAGCGCGCCAGCTCCATCCCGAATTGCCGCACCGGCCCGCGCGCGTCGACCAGCAGCGGCTTGATGCGCGTCCACGTCAGGTACGAGGTCGGGATCTCGGCGCCGGGGTCGACCGGACGGTCGGTCAACGCGAGGCTGATGTCGGCGTGGTGGCGCCGGATATAGTGGCGGGCGAAGCTCGCCTGCGGCGCGTCGGCGGGGCCGGGCCCGGTCGCCATCTCCCACAGGCGATCGCAGCCGGCCGTCACCGAGTCGGACGTGAACTCGCGCTGCTCACCGGCCAGCATCTGCAAGAACGCGGTCTCGGAGATGATCTTGATGCCCGCGCCCTTCTCGACCAGCTTCTCCGCCGCCACCTGCTTCGAGCCCTTGCGGCCGCCGCCGTACAGCGGCGAGCCCTCGTCGCCGATCACGAGGTAGTCGAGCTTGGCGGTCACCGAGCTCGAGTTCTTGCCGCCCGCGCCGGTGACCTTGGCCTCCGCCTCGTCGCGGACCATCGTCGCCAGCTTGCCGGTGAACAGGAAGCTCTGCCCGCCGAGGTCGATCTTCTTCGCCTTCGCCGACGCCTTCGCCGGCTTGGCCGCCTCGCTCTGCCCCGCGCCAGGCGACGCAGCGAAGTCGGCGGGCACCAGCGCCTTGGTCATGTACTCGAGCGCGAACTCGCGGTAGTGCGACTCGGGGCGCAGCGCGAGCTGCATCAGCCAGTCGAAGCCGAGCGCGCCCGGCGAGAACCGGCGCACGTCGGACAGGAAGCCGAGCGCGGTGCGGGCGAGCTCCTCGCTAAACGCGAGGTCACGGGCCCACGGGCGTCCGCTGGCGATCAGCGCCTTGATGAAGGCGTCGGTGTCCCAGCTCGGACGGAACGCGACGGCCCGCCAAAATTCGGCCCCGAGGTCCTCGGCCTTGATCCGCTCCTCTGTGATCCACTCGAGGATCGCCGCCCGCGCGTGCGGGTGCAGGACCATGCGCCCGAGGAATTCCTTGCCGAGATCCTCGCCGGGGAACCGCGCCAGAGCGTCGAGCGCGAACTTGGCGGCCTGACCGGAGACCCGCGGGTCGTCCAGCAGTCCCCGGAAGAACTCTGCCCCCAGCGACTTGTGCGTGTGCACCTTGACCAGCAGCTCGCTGGCGAACTCGAACACCTTGCCGCGCTCGTCGAGCAGCCGGTCCGCGAACCACTCCGGGGTCAGCTCGCGCGCGCTGAAGTGCTTGCGTAGCGCCGTCGCGGCCAGGTCGTGGCCGTACTTCGTGCCGAGCAGTTGACCCCACGCGTCGAGCCCGATGTCCTTGCGAGGGTCGCGGTCGCCGAGCAGGTCGGCCGCCAGCTTGCGCACGTCGGCGTGGCTGTTGTTGGCCAGGCGCAACAGTCGACCGAGCTCGAGGTCTCGCGCGTGCGTGCGGGCGTAGGCGGCCGCGTAGACGCGGGCGGCGTCGTTGCTCGAGTCGAGCAGGCGCAGCACCGG
>Ga0335395_10001112_pt1 | contig 17120 bp, 15 predicted proteins | sample MAT02_FD_205744 | JGI IMG/M metagenome (GOLD analysis project Ga0335395, IMG submission 205744) | Freshwater microbial communities from Lake Fryxell liftoff mats and glacier meltwater in Antarctica - MAT-02 (spades assembly) (version 2) ...
CACTGTCGAAGGTGATGCCCTTTCCGACAAATGCCACCGGCGCGGCATTGCCAGCGCCGCGATATTCGATTGCCAGCATCCGGCCCGGCCTGCGGGAGCCCTGGCTGACGCTGAGCATCGAGCCCATGGCCAGCCGCCGCATCTGCGGTTCATCGAGCACGGTGATGCGGATACCAGGGACCCCGGCAAAGGCTGCGCGGGCCATTTCGACGAACCGTTCCGGATAGAGCGTGTTTGCCGGCATGGTGACGAGATCGCGCGCAAAGCGGGTGGCATCGGCGACATGGGTTTCATCTGAGGCAAAGGCTGCGGCCTGGGCTGTGGCATCTGGCGAAACGATGGTTATCGGGTTTTGCGGCGGGGCCTTGGCTGCGGATTTCAGCCGATCGTAGCGATACTGGCCAAGTTGTGCCCCCAAGCCAAGGGAGCGTGCGCTGCCGGCAGGAAGGCCACCAGCGGCAATGGTGATTTCGTTTGGTTCATCGCGCATTGCCTGGATTGCGGTTCCGGCTGCATCGGCGAGTTCGACGGGGCTCGGTGCAGCGCCGGCTGGCTTGATGCCGACGAGGAGGATGGTGGAGATGCCGGCGACGCCGTGGAGTTTGAGGGTGTTGCCGGCGCCAGGCTCGAAGCGGGCAGCGGCTGCCGCCTTCTGGATTGCATCCGCATTCTGGGGCGACAGGCCCGGAGCGGCCCGGGCGATCGCGAGCGGAGCGGAGACGGGTATGATCAGCGCCTGTGCTGCCGGTGGCGTGGAAGAGAAGCGGATCGGCCGTTCGGCACTGTTGTTGGTGCCGGAGGGTGCAACGCCCGAGCCTGCGAGGCCGGCCGCGCGGTCCTGTGCGGTGGCAGGGGCGGACAGGGCTGTAGCAGCAAGCAGCAGGGTGATGAAGCGGGCAATCCGCATGGAGGTGTCTTTCTTGCGTTTTTCGGACCTTGGTGGATGACCTAGCGAGCGACCGGTTGCTTGCCAAGCCATGTGGCGGATTGTCTTGGAGCGCTCGTTGCGGCTGCCGGCGCGGTGGCAAGCCCCGTTATCGGCACCAGCAATCGCAAAACCGGGAATCTGTTTTGCTGCCGGGCTTTCACAATGATGTACTTGGGGCGTAGGGCATTGGGGAATTGAGGGAGTGACATCATGCGCGAGCAGTTTAAATTCTACATCGATGGCGAGTGGGTCGATCCGGCCGAAGGCGTCAGGCCGCACGACGTGATCAACCCGGCGACCGAGGCCCCGATGGGCCGGATCGCGATGGGGAGCGCGGCCGATGTCGACCGGGCAGCGAAAGCCGCGAAGAAGGCCTTCGCGAGCTTCAGCCGGACCAGCCGTGCCGAGCGGCTGGAGCTTCTGGGTGCCATCGCCGCCGAATATCAGAAGCGGTACCCGGAGATTGCAGCCGTGATCACCGAGGAAATGGGCGCGCCGGCCTGGCTTGCCATGCAGGCGCAGGCTGCCCTTGGTGTTGCCCACTTCCAGACCGCGATGGCAATCCTGAAGGATTATCGCTTTGACGAGGAGCGTGGAACGACGCTGATCACCAAGGAGCCGATCGGCGTGTGCGGCCTGATTACGCCCTGGAACTGGCCGATCAACCAGATCGCCTGCAAGGTGGCGCCAGCGCTGGCGACGGGTTGCACAATGGTTCTGAAGCCGAGCGAGGTGGCGCCCTTCAACGCGATTCTGTTTGCCGAAGTGCTGCATGCGGCCGGCGTTCCGAAAGGCGTTTTCAACCTGGTGAACGGCGACGGGCCGACAGTGGGCTCGGCAATTTCGGGCCATCCGCTGGTCGACATGGTGAGCTTCACCGGATCGACCCGCGCGGGTGTTGACGTGGCGCGCAATGCGGCCCCGAGCGTGAAGCGGGTGCACCAGGAGCTTGGCGGCAAATCGCCCAACATCGTGCTGGACTCTGCCGATCTTGAAGCGGCCGTGGGCGGCGGGGTGAAGGCAATGATGATGAACTCAGGGCAAAGCTGCAATGCGCCGAGCCGAATGTTCGTACCGCGCGCCAAGATGGACGCTGCCAAGGCAATCGCCAAGGCCGCAGCCGAGGGGATGACGGTGGGCGACCCCAACGGCAATGCGGTGCTGGGCCCGGTTGTATCGGACGTGCAGTACACCAAGATCCAGGCGCTGATCGCCAAGGGGATCGAGGAAGGTGCCACGCTGGTGACAGGCGGAACCGGAAAGCCCGAGGGGCTGGCGACCGGCTATTATGTGAAGCCAACCGTGTTTGCCGATGTGACGAACGATATGACGATCGCGCGTGAGGAGATTTTCGGGCCGGTGCTGGCCATGCTTGCATATGATAGCCTGGAACAGGCGATCGAGGAGGGCAACGACACGCCCTATGGCCTTGCCGCCTATGTTCAGGGGCCGGAAGAGGAGGCCCGGGCCGTAGCGCTTCGAATGCGCGCGGGGCAAGTTATCCTGAACGGGGCTGGCGTGGATTTCATGGCGCCGTTCGGCGGCTACAAGCAATCCGGCAACGGCCGCGAATGGGGCGAGCATGCGTTCGCCGAGTTTCTGGAAGTGAAGGCCGTGATCGGCTGGAAAAAGGCCGAGGCCGCCGAATGATGGCTGGCAGACGGGAACGCTGTTGCGTTTTCTGATGCGAAGCGTGGCGCTGGTCGCCGCGCTGGTCCTGCTGTTCCTGGGGGTCGGGTTGTGGAACGCAACCCGGCCACCCGTGGTGGCGGAGGCGCGGCTGCCGCTGGCCGGTCTTCCCGCCGGAACCGAACTGCGGGTTCTGGTGGTGGGGGATACCCATTTTGGCTTTCCCGACATGGGAACAGGCCGGTTGCTGCGGATCGTGGCGCAGGCAAACGCCCTGAATCCCGACCTGATCGTGCTGACGGGCGATTACATGGGCGGCAAGATCCTCGATTGGCCGGGCTCCCGGCTGGAACAGGCCCTGCCGCCGCTGGCTGCGCTGAAGGCTCCACTGGGTGCCTGGGCCGTGATGGGGAACCATGACGAGCCAGGCTGGACGCCGAAGATCATGGCTTTGCAGGTGCAGCCGAAAATGCTGGTCAACGCCCATGTCGATATCGGCCCGCTGGTGATCGTCGGGCTGGATTCTGCTGCGCATGGTGCCGATCCGGCAAAGGCGCTTGCCGGGGTGCCGGCCGGAAAACCCGTTCTGATGCTGCTGCACGAGGGCGATCATCTGGATTGGGTGAAGCCGCCGCCGGCCAACCCGGTGCTGGTGCTTTCTGGCCATACCCATGGCGGGCAGATCATCCTGCCCGGTATCGGCTCGGTGGGGAGCCTGCTGCTGGGCGCGCCGCGGTGCAATCGCGGCGCGTGCCGGGTGAACGGATGGCCGTTGTTCGTGACGTCGGGCGTCGGTACCAGCTGGCTGCCGATCCGCTACGGTGTTCCGCCGGAAATCGTGGTGCTGACGCTGTATGCGCCCTGATACCAAGGCTCGATGAGCAAGACTCATCGAGATCGGGCTGGCGGCCGATGCGCTGTCGCGGTTGTGACGTGTTGTCGTTGAGGATGGGTTTTCATCAACGGGACGTGATATAAGCGATGCCTGCGCTACTCGACCGGCAGGAAATCCGGAACCGAGAGATAGCGTTCGCCGGTATCATAGTTGAAGCCCAGCACCTTTGCCGCTGCGCCAAGTTCGGGAAGCTTCTGGGCGATTGCAGACAGTGTTGCGCCCGATGAAATGCCCACCAGCATCCCTTCCTCGGTGGCGGCCCGCTTTGCCCAGGCCTTGGCGTCATCAGGCGCGACCTGTATCGCGCCATCGAGCAGGCGGGTGTGGAGATTGCCGGGAATGAAGCCGGCGCCGATGCCCTGGATGGGGTGCGGGGCAGGCTGCCCACCCGAGATGACGGGGCTGAGCGTCGGTTCGACAGCGAACACCTGCAGGCCCGGCCATTCGGACTTCAAAACCTGCGCCACACCGGTGATGTGGCCGCCGGTGCCCACGCCGGTGATGATGGCGTCCAGCGGTTCGTCGGAAAAGTCGCCCAGGATTTCGCGCGCCGTGGTCTGCACATGGATTTCGATGTTGGCGGGGTTGTCGAACTGTTGTGGCATCCAGGCGCCGGGTGTCTGCAAGACCAGCTCCTGCGCGCGCTCGATGGCGCCCTTCATTCCGCGTTCGCGCGGCGTGAGATCGAAAGTGGCCCCGTAGGCCAGCATCAGGCGGCGGCGCTCCAGGCTCATGCTTTCGGGCATCACCAGAACGATGCTGTAGCCCTTGACGGCCGCGACCATGGCGAGGCCGATCCCGGTATTGCCGCTGGTCGGCTCGATGATGGTGCCGCCGGGCTTCAGCTTGCCGGACCGTTCGGCATCCTCGACCATGGCCAGCGCGATCCGATCCTTGATCGAGCCGCCCGGGTTCTGCCGTTCGGACTTGATCCACACCTCAGCGCCCGGAAACAGTTTGGCCATACGGATGTGCGGGGTGTTGCCGATCGTTTCAAGGATGTTGGCAGCGCGCATGATGGTCTCCTCTAGCGGGATCGCAGGTTTTCGGGAACGTCGAGCCTGTCGGCGTCGCGCAGTTCGGGGAACAAGCGTGCCCATAGCACGGTGACCCCTAATGCCAGAACCCCCCCGATGACGGTTGCCTCCACCGCCCCGAACAGGGCGGCCGACGTGCCGGCGCGAAATTCGCCCAGTTCGTTGGAAGCGCTGACAAACAGCATCGAAACAGACGACACGCGGCCGCGCATGTCGTCTGGCGTGTGCAACTGGATGAGGGACGAGCGCACATAGACGGAAACCATGTCGGCCGCGCCCAGAACAACGAGGGCGTAGACCGATAACCACAGGACTGTGGACAGCCCGAACACGATTGTGGCGATGGAAAACAGGCCAACGTTGACGAACATCTTAAGGCCGACCTTGCTGCCGAGCGGATTTCGCGTGAGCCACAGTGCCAGAAGGGCTGCGCCGAAAGCGGGCGCAGCGCGCATGATGCCGAGGCCCTGCGGACCGACCATGAGAATATCGCGCGCATAGATCGGCAGCATTGCGGTCGCCCCGGCGAGGATGACCGCGAACATATCGAGCGAGATCGCGCCGAATACGATCTGATTGCCGCGCACATAGCGCAGGCCTTCCTTCACCCGCTCCACGCCGCTGGCGCCGCTGGTGGCCGGCAGCTTCACCGGTGGGATGCAGAACAGCGCCACCAGCGAGACCGCCAGCAGAACCGTCGCAATCGTATAGGGAAGCGGTGGCGACACATCATAAGCAAGGCCGCCAACGACCGGGCCCAGGACAGCGCCCGTCTGCCAGCCGATAGAGTTCCAGGCGATTGCACTGGGAAGAACGGCGGGCGGCACGAGATTGGGGGCAAGCGCCGACAAGGACGGAGCGGCAAAGGCGCGGGCAACGCCCAATATCATGGCGACAGCAAACAACGGCCACAGCGTGGTGGGACCGGACCAAGCGAGCGCCGCCAGCGCCACCGCGCACAGCAGTTCGAGCGTGATGGCAGCGCGTGCGATATGCCTCCGGTCGAGCCGGTCTGCGATCACGCCAACGACCAGGGACAGCGCGAAAACGGGAAGGAACTGGGCAAGGCCGACCAGGCCGAGCAGGAACGCCGCCTCGCGGATCGACATGGTGGCGCGGGCGGTATCATAGACCTGCCAGCCGATCACGATGACCATCAGCATCTGCGCCAAAGTTGACCCGAGCTTGGCCACGAAGAAGGCGCGGAAGGCCGGAAAGGCAAAGGGTGATTGCGGCAAGGCAGAAGTGGGCGTCACGGCTGCCTGCCTAGCAGCGCCACTATGGTGCAGGAAAGCAACTTGTGCTTCGTGTCTCCCCAGCGCATGCACTTGCAAGGTCAGGCTTGTGCGGGCCCCCGAACAAGCCTCAGCGCTGCCCCACCACGTTGATGGTAAACGCCACCACCCCCAGGTTGAACAGGAACGCCGCAAAGCTGTGCAGCGTAACCGCCCGCCGCATCGCAGACGTTGTTACCGCCGTGTCCGATGTCTGGAAGGTCATCCCCAGCGTGAACGCGAAATAGACGAAATCACCAGAGTCCGGATCGGAATCACCCGAAAAATCGAGGCCTCCCTTGCTCCCCCGCCGGTAATAAAGGTGCGCATAATGCAGCGCGTAGATGCTGTTGGAAAACAGCCACGCCAGAACAAGCGTTCCCACGATCGCCAGCTTCATCGCCGGCGCAGTTGCCGACCGCAGCTCGAACGCTACGGCCATCAGGATCGCAGCCATCGTCACGGCCGTCACCGCCAGCAGCATGGCCCGGTTGGCATCATTGGCTGCAGCATGCCGTCGCAAATCCTCCGGGTCATGCTGGCTCAGCAAGGGCACCGCCAGCAGCAGGAACAGCACCGCCTCGACATCGAACCCCAGCAGCACGCCAGGTGCTCAGCCCAACTGCGGCACCGCCAGCCCCGACACCAGCGCAAAGGCGAGCAGGAACAGCAGGAAGCGCGGCGGCGCGATCCGGCTGACGATGTTGGCCAAAGGGTTGGTCACGCCCTCGTCACGAAACTGTCGAGCACCATCTTGGTGCCGGCATTGTCGAACGCGATTTCCAACTTGTTCCCGGTCTGCCCCAGCACCGTACCCATGCCGAACTTTGCATGAAACACCCGCGCCCCCACCTCCAGGTCATCCCGCGCCGCCCCGCCGACCGACGTTGAAACGGCCCGGGCCTCGATGGTGCGCTGCGGTTGCAAGCCGCCGCGCGCGGTGGCCCGCTCCCATCCCGGCCCCCGCCCGGCCCCACGCTCCAGGTGGGAAAAGGGGTCGCGCTCGTCCAGCGCCGCCCGCCACAGGCTGGCGCCTCCAGACAGCGTCGTCTCGGTCTCTACATGCGCTGGTGGAAGCTCGCCAATAAACCGGCTGGGAATGGCCGAAGTCCACTGCCCGTAAACCCGCCGGTTGGCGGCATGGATGATGGTTGCGCGACGGCGGGCGCGGGTGATGCCGACATAGGCGAGACGGCGCTCTTCCTCCAGCGCGGCGGCCCCGTTTTCGTCGAGGGCGCGCTGCGAGGGGAACAGCCCTTCCTCCCAGCCAGGCAGGAACACATGGTCGAACTCCAGCCCCTTGGCGCCATGCAGCGTCATCATCGTGACCTTGGCTTCTGAATCGTTCCGATCATTTTCCATCACGAGCGCGACATGCTCGAGGAAGGCCTGCAAATCGGTGAAGCCCTCCATCGCGCGCACCAGCTCTGCCAGATTGTCGAGCCGGCCGGCGGCCTCTGCGCTTTTGTCGTTCTCCAGCATGGTGATCGTGCCGGATTCCTCCAGGATCAACTGGCACAGCGCTGCCTGATCCAGTGAGTCCATCTGGCCCCTCCAACGGCGAATGGATGCCAGTAAACCCGCCACCGAACGGCGCGCGGCTGCCGGCAGTTCATCGGTTTCAACCAGCGCTTGGGCGGCCGCCGGCAGCGTTGCACCAGTGGCGCGCGCGTGGGCGGCCACCTTGGCGAGGCTCTTGTCCCCCAGGCCGCGCTTGGGCGTGTTGACGATCCGCTCGAAGGCAAGCGCATCATCGGGCTGGGCGGTGATGCGCAGATAGGCGAGCGCATCGCGCACTTCGGCACGCTCGTAGAAGCGGAAGCCGCCGACGATCCGGTAGGGGAGGCCGATGGCGATGAACCTGTCCTCGAACTCGCGGGTCTGGAAAGAAGCGCGAACCAGGATCGCGATCTGGGTGGCGGAGGCCCCCTCGCGGAGTAGGCGTTCGATCCGTTCCCCTACGAGGCGCGCTTCTTCCGGGCCATCCCACACGGCTATGGCCCCGACTTTGTCTCCCTGGCTCTGATCGGTCCACAAGGTTTTGCCCAGCCGGCCCTTGTTGTTGGCGATCACATGGCTTGCGGCCGCCAGAATATGCGGGGTGGAGCGGTAATTCTGTTCAAGCCGGATCGTGCGGGCGCCGGGAAAATCCTGTTCGAACCGCAGGATATTTGCCACGTCGGCCCCGCGCCATGAGTAGATCGACTGGTCATCGTCTCCCACGCAGCAGATATTGCCCTGGCCGCCGAGGGCTGTGGCGGACAGCAGGGTAAGCCAGCGATACTGGGCTGCGTTGGTATCCTGATATTCATCCACCAGCACGAATTTGAAACGGCGCTGCCATTCGGCAAGCACGCCCGGATGGTCCACGAAGATGCAGATCATGTGGAGCAGAAGATCCCCGAAATCCGCCGCGTTCAGGGCCTTGAGCTGGGCCTGATAGCGGGCGTAGAGCGTTGCACCCTGGCCATCAGCAAAGGAGAGGGATTCGCCATTATCAATATCTTCAGGGCGTTGACCGCGGTTTTTCCATTGGTCTATGAGACCTGAAAGTTGCCGGGCCGGCCAACGCTTCTCATCGATTTCGGCATCCACGATGATTCGCTTCAACAGCCTGAGCACGTCGTCGGTATCGAGAATCGTGAAATTGGACTTGAGGCCGACGAGCTCCGCATGGCGGCGCAGCATGCGTGCCGCGATCGCATGGAATGTGCCGAGGAAGGGCATGCCTTCGGCCGACGGGCCGATCATCTGCACCAGACGATGCCGCATTTCAGCAGCGGCCTTGTTGGTGAAGGTCACGGCCAGGATTTCGCTGGGCCATGCCCGACGCTGCGCCAGGATTTCGGCAAGCCGTGCTGTGAGCGCGCGGGTCTTTCCCGTCCCGGCTCCGGCGAGCACCAGAATGGGCCCATCTAGGATGGTTGCCGCTTCGCGCTGCGGTGTGTTCAGCCCCTGAAGCCAAGGGGCGGTTTCTGCGGGAAGACTAGCCATGACTGAGAACAGATAGCGAACTTGGGGGCATTTCGGCAAGAGCCTGCAACGCCTCAGGTAGCCGCCTCCGGGGCCATATAAGCCGTACGAGTCATGAACACCTGTCTCCATCGGCGGAACGCCGAAGGCGCGGACGCGCGCCAGCCGTCAGGCCGAACTCGATGAGCCTTCGTCATCGAGAACTGGTTTCAGGCAATGGCTGCTGGCCGTAGCAGGTGCAGCATCGCCTTGCCGACACCCCTGTTGGCGTCCAGCGTGAAGCCCGGAATGCCCAGCACCTCCGCCCGGGATGTTTCCACCGATATCCAGCTGTGCGGTGCGATCCATCCGGTTGCCAGGCCCGACAAAAGCGCCTTTTCCGCCTGGCCCTCGCCATAGGGCGGATCGAGAAAGACAAGGTCCGCCGGGATCTGTGCGCGGGGCAGGGCGGTCGCATCATGCCCGAAGAGCCGCGCATTGGCCCCCATCTTCGCGATGTTGGCCTGAATTGCCCGCCTCGCGTCCGGGTCGCGCTCTATCAGAAAGGCTTGCGCTGCCCCGCGCGAAAGCGCTTCGAGCGACAGTGCTCCGGAACCTGCAAAGAGGTCCAGCACGGTGAGCCCCTCGAAGCTGCCAAGCCGGCTGACCAGCATGGAAAACAGCGTCTCGCGCGTTCGGTCTGCTGTGGGGCGCGTGGTATCGCCAAGGGGCGCGACCAAGGGCCTTGACCGCCATTGACCGGAAATTATTCTCATTGTTTTCTGGGTTGTTGCGTGCGTTTGCTGAGGATTCGTTGCAAGTCAGTTACTGCCGAAGACGGTGCTTCCGTGATACCGCGGACGGGTATATCGGCCAGATTGAACGGGCCATAGACTGTGCGGATGAGCCGGCTCACACGCAGCCCCATTGCCTCGCACAGTTTGCGGACTTCGCGGTTCTTGCCTTCTGTCAACGTCATTGTCAGCCAGATATTGGCACCTCCTGCTGTCGCGCGCCTGTCCACTGAGGCATCGACCGGGCCGTAGCGAACGCCTTCCAGCGTCACGCCCATCGCCAGCGCTTCTAGATCCTGCTGGCGCACCTGGCCCATGGCGCGGACGCGATAGGTTCGGGGAATACCGGTTGCGGGGAGTTCAAGCGCGCGCTTCAGTTCGCCATCATTGGTGAGGAGAAGCAGCCCCTCGGTGTTGAGATCGAGCCGACCAACCGGAACAAGGCGCGGCATGCCCGGCGGCAGCACATCGTAGATCGTTGGGCGGCCGCCCGGGTCGCGGGCAGCGGTCAGCACGCCCGAGGGCTTGTGGAACAGGAACAGCCTGGTCGCCTGCGCGTCCTCGACGGGTTTGCCATCGACTGTGACGCCCTCCAGCGTTTTCAGGATGGTGGCGGGCGTTTCCAGCACCTTGCCGACTAGCGAAACGCGGCCTTCGGTGATCATCCGCTCGATATCGCGGCGGGAACCGACGCCTGCGCGCGCCAGAAGCTTGGCGATCCGATCGCCCCGGGCACCATTGCCGTCGGCCTTCCCGCCTGTTGCCTGTGGCGAGACGGCGGTCCGCGCGCCGCGACGCCCGCCCGTCTTTTGAGGGTCTTCTTCGGGCTTGTATGCGCCGGCAGCCTTTCCGCCCGGCATGACTTTGCCGCCCGGCGTGGCCTTCCCGTCGCGCCTTGCAGGCTTGGCGGGGCCCCTGCCAGAGGCGGGCGGACCTTTCCCGGAGGCGGGTGGACCTTTGCCGGCGGCGGGTAGGCGGCGCGGTGGGCGGCCCTCAGGCATCGGGGCTGTCGGCGGGCACTGGTACGCCGATGTCGCATTTCGACGTGCGGATCGTCAGCGAGGTCTTCACGCTGGCGACGTTGGGCGCGCTTGTCAGATGGGCTGTCAGGAAGGCCTGGAAGCTGGGAAGATCGCGGGCGACAAGCTTCAGGATGAAATCGATCTCGCCGTTGAGCATATGGCATTCGCGGACCTGGGGCAGGCGCGCGATATGGGCTTCGAAGGCCTGCAGATCCGATTCGGCCTGGCTTTTCAGGCTGACCATGGCGAACACGATGATGGGCCAGCCGAGCGCCTTCGGGCTGAGATCGGCATGGTAACCCTTGATGACCCCGGTTTCCTCGAGCGCGCGGACACGGCGCAGGCAGGGCGGGGCGGTCAGGCCTACACGGGCGGCGAGATCCACATTGGTCATGCGGCCATCGCCCTGCAGGTGGCTCAGAATTTCGCGGTCGATCTGGTCGAGGAGGTGGGGGCGGCTCATTGGCAGGATAAAACTCCGAATGGACGTTCTGCTTTAATATTGTTGCGCACAGGCGCAAGGGTCTTGCGACGAGACGTTCGCCTTGCGCGGTTCCGAATGCCGCCCTAATTCGATGTGGAAAGGATTTGCAATGGCAGATGTGCGGCGGACGAAACTTCTCATCATCGGGTCTGGCCCGGCCGGCTACACCGCTGCTGTCTATGGCGCGCGTGCCATGCTTGCGCCTATTCTGGTGGAGGGGCTGCAGCCGGGCGGGCAGCTAACCATCACCACTGATGTGGAAAACTGGCCCGGCGAAACGGCCATCATGGGGCCCGACCTGATGACGAAGATGCGCGCCCAGGCCGAGCATGTGGGAACGGAGCTTGTGTCGGACATTATCGCTTCGGTGGATCTTTCCCGGCGCCCGTTCGTGGCCGTGGCTGATAGTGGCACCGTGTTCGAAGCGGATACTCTTGTGATCGCCACGGGTGCGAGCGCCCGCTGGCTTGGCCTGGATTCGGAAACACGGCTTCGCGGGCGGGGCGTTTCGGCCTGTGCGACCTGCGACGGATTCTTTTTTCGGGGCAAGCATGTGGCAGTAGTGGGCGGCGGCAACACCGCCGTGGAAGAGGCGCTGTTCCTGACCAAATTCGCGAGCAAGGTAACGCTGATCCATCGCCGGAGCGAATTGCGGGCGGACAAGACCAACCAGGCGAGGCTTTTCGCCAACCCCAAGGTGGAGATGGTGTGGAACGCAACCGTATCCGATGTAATCGGCGGTGATGGCGTGACCGGCATCGTGCTGACTGACACTGTGACGGGGGCGACACGCCCCATTGATGTGGACGGACTTTTCGTCGCCATCGGGCATGATCCTGCGACATCGCTGTTCAAGGAACAGATTGCGATGGATGACGAAGGCTATATCCTGACGGCCCCGGATTCGACCGCCACGAGCGTGCCCGGGGTGTTTGCGGCGGGCGACGTGAAGGACAAGCTATATCGGCAGGCGGTGACGGCGGCCGGCATGGGATGCATGGCGGCGCTGGAGGCCGAACGGTTGCTGGCGCATGGTGCGGATGCGCACGTGCGCGAAGCCGCCTGACGTGCCGATAGACTGGGACAAGTTACGCCTTTTTCATGCGGTTGCTTCGGCAGGCAGCTTTACGGAAGGGGCGCGGCGGCTGAAACTTTCGCAGCCGGCGCTCAGCCGCCAGATCATCGCGCTGGAAGATGTGCTGGGTGCGAAGCTGTTTCATCGGCACGCCCGGGGTCTGGCGCTTACGAACGAGGGCGAAAAGCTGCGCTTTACGACATCCCGGATGGCAGACGAGATCGAGCGGACCAAAAGCTCCATCGAGGCGACCCGGAACCGGCCGACCGGCGAGATAAAGCTGACGACAACGGTCAGCTTCGGGTCTTCGTGGCTGCCGGGGCAGTTGAGCGAATTTCTCGATCTCTATCCCGATATCCGCGTCAGCCTGATTCTTTCCGACGAGGAGCGGGATCTGGCGCGGCACGAGGCGGACTGTGCAATCCGCTTTCACAAGCCACACCAGGCGGACCTGATCCAGCGGCCGCTCGCCACAATCCGGCACAGGCTGTGCGCTTCGCCGGCCTATCTGGCGGCACATGGTGAGCCGATGACGCAGGCGGACCTAATGTCCCACCGGATGATTGCCTATGGGCCGGAGGCGCCGGCGTATCTGCGGTCCATCAACTGGGCGCTGGAACTGGGCCACGATGGGCCGCCGCGCGAGCCCGCACTGAGCGTGAACAACAGCTTCGGCGTGTTGCAGGCCGTGGAGGCAGGGGCCGGCATTGCCGCACTTCCGTCGTATCTGATCCGCCATTCGGGCAAGGTGAAAGTGCTTCTTCCTGAGCTGCAAGGCGCTGTTTTTCAGACCTATTTCGTCTATTCCAGCGAGCTCAAGGGCTCTGTGAGACTGGCAGCGCTGCGGGACTTCCTGATCGACCGGATGACCCCGGCAAATTTGGGAGACGGGGGAACATGATTGGGCGGCGATGCGGGCCGGGCTTGTGAACATGAGATAAACGTCATGCAGGATTTGCATGGCTGCCCTGTTCTCTTCGCACTTGCACAATAATCCGACCAAACGTACATGGGGAGGGTCGCTGCAATGCAGCACAGGGCCGGCTCACCTCACTCCTCCCCGAGACGCCGGTCCGGTCGACCACCAATCTCCCTCCCTCCCTCGGAGGTCGGCCAAAAATCTGGGCCAGGGTTGAGCTAGTCTCCCCTGGCCCTCTTTTTTTATCCTCGCCCCGTCGCTAAGGCAGAGCCGTGTGGGCCTGTAGCTCAGTTGGTTAGAGCTGGCCGCTCATAACGGCTAGGTCGCGGGTTCGAGTCCTGCCGGGCCCACCAGATCGTTTGACGCGGCTTTGCCGTGCAGCTTGCGGAGTCAACGCCGTTGGGGCCAGCTTTTCGCGGCAGGCATTGCGACGCTTAAAGAGGCTTGGGCTTTGGTGCGGCGGCTTTTGCGGCCCGTGCGGCCCAGGTTGCCCAGCTGGAGGCCAGGCCCGGGGCGTTGGCCAGTCGATCGAGCCCGGCTGGATCAGGTGGGTTGCGATAGGATGCGGCCAGCACATCGGCGATGGTCCATGCCGATTCGGGCCGATGTTCGAGCGTGGCCGTATCTCCGGCAGTCATGATGCCATCCTCGACCACGCGCAGGTACCAGCCTGCCCGGCCGTTCGCGACCATCGCTTTCACCATCTGCGGATCATCGAACCAGCGGGCAAGGGTGCTGCAGGGTTGGCGGGGCTGACAGGGTTCCACAAGTGCGGTCCCGATCCGCCAGCGGTCCCCTATGCAGACAAGATGTTCGGACAGGCCGTTTAGCAGCAAATTTTCGCCGAATCCGCCCGGAACCAGTTTTGCCATATGGTGCGGGTGTTCGGCAGCCCAGAGCGGATAATTGCCGGCGCCATAGGCATAGACGGCTTTTTCCGGGCCGCCATGAACGCGCGTGTTGGCAACTTCATCCCCCTCAAGCCCCATGGCATGGGCTTTGACCGGGCCCGTTCGCGGAGCCTTGCCATAAGCGGTCACGTGGCCCGGCACGCGTTGGGCGTGGCCGGTGCGGATTTCCAGAAGAGTGGGCATCCCACCTCTCTATCTCGCGCGCTTGCGGGTGGCCAGCACCCGGACCACACTGCGCGATCAGGACATGTGGGTGGGGGAAATGATGATGACGGGCGAAATTGGCGCAGATGCGCTGTCGATTCTGCGTGCCGTGTTCGGCATGGGCGTGCTGTCGCTGGTGATGTTCATCTGGATGTATGCGACCAGGCTGCCCGCGTTCAGCAAGGCAAAGCTTGACCCACAGGAAGCCATGCACCCCGGAAGCTATCATGACCGGATTCCGAGCGAAGTTCGCCGCGTAGCCGACAACTACAACCATCTGTTCGAAGCGCCGACGCTGTTTTATGCTATTGCGCTGGCGATCGTGGTCGCCGGGCTCGCCGACCCGATACATGCGATGTGCGCCTGGGCCTATCTGGCGCTGCGGGTTGCCCATTCGCTGGTGCAGGCCACGGTCAACAAGGTTGCGCTGCGGTTCGTGCTGTTTGCGCTCAGCTGGGTGGCTTTGGGGATCATGATAATCAGGTCCATGATCGGAATTGTCGCCTGAACGTCATGATCTTGTAAAATGGCACGGCTATCGTGCGAAATGGTTAATTTCGGCATTCGTGTCGGCCTGCTTTACACTTCGGGTTAGCGCTGCCGCATTATGCATAGGTAGGCAGGGTTGGCACGCTTCTTGCTGGATCAGATGAGCGGACGGAGGGTCCGTATCCTTTGAAAGCGTAAGTCATGCGTAACATTCTTTTTGCAACTGTCGCAGCGACACTGCTCGCAAGCAGCGCTGGAGCGGTTTCCTTTGTCGGCGCTTTCGGCGCGCCTGATCCGGGCAAGGCTGCCAACCAGACCTATGTGGTAACATTCGATGCCCCGATCGCCGCTGGCTATAGCTGGACCGGCGGAATTCAGACGACCAACACCACAAGCGGTAGCGCTGCTGCACCTGCTGGTACGACGGCTGGGGAATTCTATGGCTATGTCTCCAGCGCGGTGAACCTGAACAGCGCCACGCTGCTGACACCAAACCTGAAGTCGATCAGCTTCTATTGGGGATCGATGGATACCTACAACTTCCTTGATGTGCTGGGCGCAGGCGGCGTTACCCTTGCCTCGATTAGCGGAACGCTTCCTTCGGGGAACGGCGACCAGTCTTCCTCCAACACCAACCGTCGGCTCTTCATCACGGCTGGTGCGGGCGAAGTTATCACCGGCCTGACGTTCCACTCTACGGGCGTGGCGTTCGAGTTCGACAGCATTGCAGCCGGCGCAGTGCCCGAGCCAGCCACCTGGGCGATGCTCATCACAGGTTTCGGCCTGGTGGGCTTTGCCGCTCGTCGGCGCCGGTCGATGGTTGCAATTGCGGCCTGACCTTTTCGGAGAGGGCCCGGACTGGAACAGCAGGGCCGGGGCGAAAGCCCCGGCCCTTTTGCTGTCAGCGTGCCATCAACGCGGGCAGGAAGGCCTGGTGGGCCAGTGCAAGCGTGTCGATATCCTGCGCGCCTACGCCATCCACCTTCAGCATGGTCCCCCCGGTCGTGCCGATCCGGGCAATGGGCACGGGGCAGGGCGGCAAGGCCGCGCCGGGCTTCACGGTCAGGATGTAGCGCCCCTGGTCTTCGCCAAAAGCCCAGCCGGCCAATGGCATACCGGCCGTTGGCGCAATGGCTGCGCCAATCTTTCCGGCCATCGCCATTTCGGCGACGGCGATCAGCAGCCCGCCATCTGCGCAATCATGGACAGCAGTTGCCGTGCCTGCCAGAATCAGCGCGCGCACCCAGTCTCCCGCTGCTCTTTCGGCCTGTAGATCGACGGGGGGCGGTGGGCCTTCTTCACGGCCATGCAACTCGCGCAGCCATATGGACTGGCCAAGATGTCCGTGGCTTTCGCCAACAAGCCAGATGTCCTCGCCATCGGTTTTGAAGGCAATCGTTGCCGACGTCGTCCAGTCCTGCAGGAGCCCTACGGCGCCGATGGCGGGTGTGGGAAGGATACCCTGGCCTTCGGTTTCGTTGTAAAGGCTCACGTTTCCCGAGACGACGGGGAAATCGAGCGCGCGGCAGGCAGCGGCTATGCCTTCGATGCAGCCGACGAACTGGCCCATGATTTCGGGGCGGGTCGGGGCTGCGAAGTTCATGCAGTCGGTCACGGCCAGTGGCGTCGCGCCGACGGCCGTGAGGTTGCGCCAGGCTTCGGCAATAGCCTGCTTCCCGCCTTCCACCGGGTCGGCGAAGCAGTAGCGCGGCGTGCAGTCGACCGTGATGGCGAGACCCTTTTGCGTGCCGTGGACCCGGACAACAGCGGCGTCCCCGCCGGGGCGCTGGACTGTGTCTGCGCCCACCATATGATCATATTGTTCCCACACCCAACGGCGAGAGGCGAGGTCCGGGCAGCCGATCATGGTGACGAGGTCCGCCATCAAGTCTTTTGTTTCAGGCACATTTTCCAGTGGGGCGCGCCTGGGCGTCGGCACCCACGGGCGATCATATCTGGGGGCGTCGTCGGCGATGGGGGCAAGCGGGAGATCGGCGACCATCGCGCCCTGCCATTCCAGCTGGAGCCGGCCGGTGTCGGTCACTTCGCCGATCACAGCGAAATCCAGCGCCCACTTGCGGAAGATCGCCTCGGCCTCGTCTTCGCGGCCCGGCTTCAGCACGATGAGCATGCGCTCCTGCGATTCCGAGAGCATCATTTCGTAGGGCGTCATGCCGGTTTCACGGGTCGGCACCATGTCCATCACCAGCCTCAGCCCGACGCCGCCCTTGGACGCCATCTCGACACTGGAAGAGGTCAGGCCGGCTGCCCCCATGTCCTGTATGGCGACGATGGCATCTGTCGCCATCAGCTCGAGGCAGGCCTCGATCAGCAGCTTTTCCATGAACGGGTCGCCGACTTGCACGGTCGGGCGCTTGTCTTCGGAATCCGCGTCGAACTCGGCCGACGCCATCGTGGCGCCGTGGATTCCGTCGCGGCCAGTTCGTGAGCCGACGTAGACGACAGGGTTCCCGATGCCCGCGGCGGCCGAGTAGAAGATCTTGTCG
>Ga0335395_10001115_pt1 | contig 17100 bp, 10 predicted proteins | sample MAT02_FD_205744 | JGI IMG/M metagenome (GOLD analysis project Ga0335395, IMG submission 205744) | Freshwater microbial communities from Lake Fryxell liftoff mats and glacier meltwater in Antarctica - MAT-02 (spades assembly) (version 2) ...
ACATTACGAAAGTGATGGTGTGCTGGGCTTTTGACTCATTTTAGCTACTATCTTTGCACATTTTCAGCGCTCAAACGAGCCAAAGTCTTTTGATGTAAGGGTTTTAGGCTTTTTCAGCAAGCCCTATGTACAAGTTCGCACTGGGTGATGCACGGGTTTTGACCTATTTTACCTGTTTATCTTGCACTTTATTCTCGATCACGCCATCGAAACCTTTCGCGACGCAATATGCGCTCGATTATTCAGCAAGCCCTAATTATGACTGTCCCAAAAAGACTGTAATATCCTTGATTTCATAATTGATAATACATTATTTTAGTCAAGATTTAGCAGCCAGCAAATGCGCGATTTTTGTGTCTGAATTAAGATATTTCTAGAATTAGATTAAAATTCTACGATTCTGAAAAATTAAGGCTCACCGCAACTTATTGAGCGGATACGATTTAGCCCTCCATTAAAGTTTACATATCCGGCGGGAGTGAAACGATTCCAAACCAATACTCACATAAAGTCTTCATTACTTCAACCAATCCTTCAAAAGTGACTGGTTTGGATATGAAAGAATTGGCACCCAAGCGGTAGCAAAGCAAGATATCTCCGCTGCGGTGCGAAGTTGTGAGCATTACAACCGGAATTTGTTGCAAATGGGGGTCAGATCTGATCGAAGTTAGTGTTTCTCGTCCGTCCAGCCTCGGCATATTCAGATCCAAAAGTATCAAGTCTGGCTGATGCCAATTGCTGCTACCAAGATATTGACCACGACGGTACAAGTAGTCTAGCACTTGTTCTCCATTTTCCACAAATTCGCTCGTAATTGCTAATCGAACTTCTCGCAGTGCTTCCTCCATCAAAAAGCGCGTATCCTCGTCATCGTTTGCTATTAAAAGAGTAAATTTTTTCTTTTTATAATTCACCGCTTTGCCTCACTACGAGCGTCTTTTGTGAGGTTGCGGGACTTTAATCCGTGTCTGAATACCTGCACAGCATCTCTTGCCATCATCCGATAAATCTGGCTGAGAACACTGAAAGTGTGTTGCAGCAATTTACCATTTTTCTCGATTTGCAAAGGTTTGCGAATCATGCTTGTTTCACTTGGCAGTCGGTCCGAGAACCTGCAAACTGCAAACACATCACAAATTCTTCTTCGCGAACTAGGGAAACTATTGCATCCCAAAGCAAGATGCTCTGGATACAGTTGAAAAAAATTAACAAGTCTTGCGCGCACCGCTGATTTATAAGTTGTATAAGGATAGAGCTAATAGATTTATATTGATAGATTTTTAGCTCGATGTCATCAGTGAATATGCTACACTTTATAAGCAGTTTTGTAAAGAAAAGATAAAGATATTTAAAGCTTAAGTAAAGGACGGGTGACTGCTTCAAGCCCACTGCTGACTTCACTTTGGTATAGGAATAGAAAAATAAAAAGTCGAGCCTCGATTGGGTTCTGATTCTACCCAAAGGCTGCCGCCGTGCCGATCGACAATTCTTTGACAAATCGCTAAACCGATACCAGTTCCCGCATACTGTTTTTGGGTGTGCAAGCGCTGAAAAATCTGAAAAATCCGCGGATGGTACTGTGAGGCAATCCCAATACCATTATCCTGCACTGAAAACACCCAGCTATCCCCCTGACGCGAAGCGTCCACCTGCACCACCGGCGCTTCACTGCTGCGGTACTTAATGGCATTACCAATTAAATTTTGAAACAGTTGCAGCAGTTGAAAACAGTCACCTTTTACCCGTGGCAAATCCCCCCTAGTAACTGAAGCTTGATTCTCGCGGATTGCCAAATGCAAATTAGCACAAGCATCCTCAAAAACCCGATTGCAATCTATCATCTCAAAAGGTTTCTGACTGCGACCGACCCGCGAATACTCCAGCAAGTCATCAATCAGCGCCTGCATCCGCTCACAAGAATTAACAATATTGCGGATAAATTTATTCCCTTGGGCATCAAGTTGGTTGGGAAAGCGTTTTTCTAATAGTTGAGCGTAGCCGGCAATCGTGCTCAAAGGCGCTTGCAAATCGTGAGAAGCCACGTAAGCAAACTGTTCTAGTTCGGCATTAGAACGAGTTAATTCTTGAGCGTAGCGGGTTTGAGTGTCTAAACTCTCTTGCAGCAATTCTTGTACCAGCTTGCGTTCGGAAATATCCTCGATCGCACAAATCAAATACTGCAGCGTCCCCTTGACATCGCGCATTGCCGAAACAGTAACATTTGCCCAGCGCACTGCCTCATCTTTGCATAGCAAACGCTTTTCCACAGAAAAAGTTTGAATCTTTCCGGATAACAGTGAGCGCAGGTATTCTCTGTCCGCTTCTCTGTCATCTGGGTGAGTAATTGCCTCCCAATTTTGCTGTAACAATTCCGATTCTGCATAGCGGACAATTTGACAAAAGCCGGGATTTACCCGCATAAATTTACCGCAAAGCGCGGTTTTAGCTATGCCGACCGCAGCTTGCTCGAATATCGCGCGGAAGCGTTCTTCGCTGTCTCGTAGGGCAATTTCTGCTCGTTTGCGCTCGGTAATGTTACGAAATGTTACTGCCAGACCATCGTTTAATTTGACCGCCACAATGTGCAGCCAAACAATTGTATCTCGCTCCTGTTCGTAATAAAATTCTTGGTCTACAGTTTCTCCTGTTTCTACTACAGAAACATACAAATCAAATAACCCGTTATTGCTAACTTGGGAAACTTTGGCTAACAAATTCTTGCCAACTATGTCATTTAATAGCAGACCATAAAATTTTTCAGCAGCCGGGTTGATCAAGAGCCACTGGAAATCTACAATATTTCCCTCACTGTTGCGGACAGCAGAATAAGCCACCACACAGTCTAATGAACTATTTAATATGCTAGCAAGCAGCGACTGTGACTGTTGCAGTTGATAATTTTGTTCTTTTAATTGCTGTTGCAGTTTTTGCAAGCGGACTTGCTTGTCGATGCGTGCTAAAACTTCTTCTACTTGAAATGGTTTAGTAATATAGTCAGCGCCTCCTACTCGAAAAGCTTGTAATTTATCGTTCATTTCATCTAATACACTTAAAAATATCACCGGAATTTGTTCGGTTTCCGGTGTCGCTTTCAGTCTCCGACAAACTTCATAACCGTTCATTTCCGGCATTCTAATGTCGAGTAAAATTAAATCCGGGCAATGGGTGATCGCAACATTCAACGCCAGTTGACCGCAAATAGCTCGGTAAACTTGATACCCCTGGGATGTTAGCAGTTTGGATAAGAACCGCAGATTGCTTGGTTGGTCATCAACCACCAATACTTTAATTTCGCTATTATCCATTTATTTTAAAGTCGATTGAGTTAAATCCATTATCTTGTCGAGTCGGTAATCGGCAAGCAAATCTTTTAAAGCCTCAGCTAAAGTTGGATGACTTTCCCAGATGCGATCGACAAGTTGAATCGCCAGCTCTTCATTAACATCATTAGCTGCGTCATAGAGTTCCTGCACCCAGCTTTGAGGCATCTGAGCCAGCAGCCCTCCGAAAAATGAATCGGGTTTTTCGTTCACACAATAACGCCGTAAAGCCCCGACTGGAAGCCGGGGCAACTCTTGATAAAGATAGCGCACTTCCAAGTAGCAAGCCATCTTATCAAAGAGGATTTGTTCTTGAAAAGGTTTCCGCACAAAATCGTCGCAACCTGCGGTAATAATTTCGCCTTTTCTTTCCTCAAAAGTGCTAGCAGTCAGAGCAATAATTACAGTTTGCCGCCCAGTTGGTTTCTCTTTAGCTCTAATTTGTCTGACAGCTTCAAAACCGTCCATTACTGGCATTCGCGTATCCAGCCAAATTAAATCGGGCTGCCAACTTTCCCAAAGTTCAACAGCTTGGAGACCGTTTTCCGCTTCTCGGAGTTCAAAACCAATTGGTTGCAACATTTTCACCAGCAGCAGCCGATTTTCTTGATTGTCGTCAACTGCTAAAATCCGATAAACTGGTTGATCTGGTTCCAATCCGATTACCCGCTGCAAAGTCGCGACTGTTATTTCAGATGAAATAGCAGGAAATACTCGGATGTTAAATTTAAAACTGGTTCCCTCACCTAAAATACTTTCGAGCCCAATTTTTCCGCCCATTATCTCTACATATTTTTTAGTAATTGTTAAACCCAATCCCGTACCGTCAGCCGCTTGTTTTCCTGCTTCTGTTTGCACGAAAGCATCAAATAAAGTATCAATTTCGGCTGCCACTATGCCAACTCCCGTGTCTTCAACTTCAAACAAAATTAAATATTGCTCTGCCCCCCTAGAATTAGGATCGATTTCCGATTCTGCGGGCTGCAGCTTGCCTTCCACGCTCGCGCGCAGCCAAATGCTGCCGCCGTTTCCGGTAAACTTTATGGCATTTCCCAGCAAGTTGATCAAGCAGACGCGCAGCTTTTTTTCGTCAGTTTTTATATATTGGGGAACATTCGCCTGCATGGAAAATCTCAGTTGCAAATTTTTGGTTTCAGCTTTGATTTGAAACATCTCTTCCAGAGTGTCGAGGAGTTGATAAAGGTCAAAGCTGCGTTCATCTAAGCCAATTATCCCTGCTTCTATTTTCGACAAGTCTAAAACATCGTTAATTAGTTCCAGCAAATGTTGACCGCTGCGGTTAATAATTCGGAGATTTTCGAGATTTTCGTGACCGAGTAAGGAGTCGCGACTCATGACTTGGGTGAAACCCAGGATGGCGTTCAGAGGAGTCCGCAATTCGTGGCTCATGTTGGCAACGAATTGACTTTTTGCTAGGGATGCAGCGGCAGCGGCTTCTTCGGCTTTTTTGCGTTCTATTATTTCTTGTTGCAGTTCGGTATTGCGATCGATTAATTGTTTTTTCAGTCTTTGGATAGTCAGTTGGTGTTCAATTCGCGCTAAAACTTCTGCGACATGAAACGGTTTTGTGATATAATCTACCCCTCCAACTTGAAATGCGCTTACTTTGTCCAATACTTCATCTAAAGCGCTGATAAAAATAACGGGAATTTCTGCTGTCTTCGGATCGGCTTTGAGCTGGGTGCAGACTTCGTAGCCGTCCACTTCCGGCATTTTGATGTCGAGCAAAATCAAATCGGGAGAACCAGAGCGCGCAGCTCTGATTGCCATTTTGCCGTTAATTACGCCGCGGACTTTGTAGCCCCGATCGGACAGCGTTGCTGATAAAACTTGCAAATTTTCTGGAGTATCGTCAACAATTAATATGTTGCCTTTATTTTCTTCTATTTGATTTTTGGTCATCGATCGCTATTTTTTGTTAATTTAAGAATTGTTGAAATTATGAAAACTGCTTAAATACTCATTATAGCACTCCCTCTTCACTCAACTGCTTTGATATTTACAGAACTTATCGTAGTGAAGATTTGAGATTTGAGATTAAAGAATTGGGAATGACTGATGATTACCAGGGTGTCGAGCTTGGCTACAAGTAAATTAGCCGATCGCCCGCAGGCGAGTTTACAAATAGGCGATCGACCTACATCATCCATAATCCTGAACCTGCCCCTATCCCTTCTTCTTTCATCCTTCAACAATTTCTAAACTCCTCAATCAAATCGATAATCCGATCACATCGGAAGTTATTCGCCAAATCGGCGATCGCGCTGCGGAAACTAGCATTAATAGGAGGAATCGACAACAACAGCCGAAAAATCTCCTCGTTATCAACCGCATCCGCCGCAGAATACAATTCATCAATCCATTCAGCAGGCATAGCTTGCAAAAATGAAGTATTGAGCGTAAAAGCCAAATCAGCCGTTTCAGTTGCCGTGGAAACCTCGGCGGACACCGCAGCATCAGAACTTAGCGAAGCTTCTCGATCATAAACATAGCGAACTCCCAGATACTTAGCCATCTTTTCCAGAATCACTTGCTCCCGAAAAGGCTTCGCTACAAAATCATCGCAACCAGCAGACAAAATCAGCGATCGCTCCTCATCAAAAGCACTTGCAGTCAGAGCAATAATCACCGTTGCTTGACCTTTCAAATGCGCTTTAATCTGTTTAGTAGCTTCGTAACCGTCCATCACCGGCATCCGCATATCCATCCAAATCAAATGAGGTTCCCAACTCGACCACATTTCCACAGCTTCAACGCCATTCTCAGCTTCCTGCACAGCAAAGCCAAGGGATGTCAGCATTCTGACCAACAGCAAGCGGCTTTCCAGGCGATCGTCAACAGCTAAAATCCGATATTCGGGCTGTCCGGGTTCAATACCCACCACTCGGCGAGCTGTTTGAGCCACCTGAATTTCCATTTCATTAGGGAGTGAAACTTTAACATCAAATCTAAAAATGCTGCCGCGACCGAAGGTGCTTGTTACCGTCATCTTCCCTCCCATTAACTGAACGAACTGCTTGCTGATTGGCAAGCCCAAACCGGTTCCTTCTTGAGCTTTTTTCCCGCTTTCTGTTTGCGCGAAAGGTTTAAACAAATTGTCCATTTCTTCCGCAGAAATTCCTGAACCAGTGTCTTCCACTTCAAATAGCAAAAAGCAATTCTCACTTGGCGAAATCTCTGGGTAATTTTTATTTTTTAGCAGCTCATGTTTGAGTCTCAAATTAACACCACCTTCCGCAGTAAATTTAATAGCATTTCCGACGACATTTATCAATACTTGTCGCAACTTGCTTTCGTCAGTTTCTATATATTGAGGCAGATCGGGTGGGCAATCAAAAATTAACTGCAACCCTTTTTTTTTGGCTTGTAGCTTCAGCATATTTTCAGTATTTTTTAGCATTTTGTGCAAGTCGAAGGTGCTGTTATTAAGTGTCACCAGCCCGACTTCAATTTTTGACATTTGCAGAATATTGTTGATCAGAACGAGCAAATGTTCTCCGCTCTGGGTAATAATTCCTAAGTATTGCTGTTGGTCGGCACCGAGATCCGGGTCGCGGGCTAGCAGTTGGCTGAAACCGAGAATTGCGTTGAGGGGAGTTCGCAATTCGTGGCTCATATTCGAGAGAAATTCGCTTTTCGCCCTGTTGGCTCTGTCGGCTTCTTCTTTGGCTTTTTTCAGGGCTATTTCTGCTTGTTTGCGCTCGGTAATATCGCTAGCAGTGCCTGTTGTGCCAATAATGTTTCCTTCAGCGTCCAAACGCGTGATCGCCTTCGTATTTACATCAATCGGTCTGCCGTCTTTTCCTAATACTATACTTTCGTACTGCAACACATCCTCTCCCGTCAGCAAGCGCTGCTGAAGTTCCCAGTTCCGGTCTATTTGTGCTGGCGCTAAAAAATCGCTAAAAGAACAGCCCATCATTTCTTCAGGGTCGTAACCGTAGATTTGTTTCACTGCTTGGTTCACAAAAGTAATGTGTCCTTCTGCATCGCAAGACCAAATAATATCTTGAGAAGTTTCAACTAAATGGCGGTATTTTTCCTCGCTCTCTGCTAGGGCTATTTCTGCCAGCTTGCGGGGGGTAATGTCCATCAAAGTTGTGAAGAGTTTTGTCAGTTGCCCTTGTTGGTTGACAACGGCTTCTCCTCTGGATTCGATGTAGCGGATGAAGCCGCCTTCACTTGTCTGTGACGGGCAATTATCCGCAGCAATTGTCGATTCCGACCGCACAATTCGATATTCCAAACTGTAGGATTCCCCGCTAGCAATAGCAGTGTCGATCGTTGTTTGCCACTTTTGGCGATCGTCCGGATGCACGTATTGCGAAAACTCAGTTAGTGTTGGTGCAGGTTGGGTTGGATCGAGCCCAAAAATCCGAGATAACTCTTCCGACCAAGTAGTTGTATTGGCCGATAAATCGCATTCCCAATTACCGACACGGGCGATTCTTTGCGCTGCTGCTAAAGAAGCCGCTACAGCTCGGAGTTTTTCTTCGGCTAATTTGCGATCGCTAATATCTTGAATCACAGAAATCACGCAGGTTTCGCCATGAATGTCAATTATTTCTGCAGACAGCAGCCCGGTTCTGAGTTCCCCTGTTTTAGTACGAAAATCAAATTCGTAGTTGAGAATAATTTGTTTTTCATCTAACATTTTAAACAACTCGGCGCGGGCTTGTATATTTTCCCAAAGATTCAAATCAAACGCCGTGCGATCGATAATTTCTGCAGCCGAATAACCGATAGTCTGGCAAAAAGCCTCATTAATTTCTAAATAACGACCGTCATTAAATCTGGTAATAGTAATCGGGTTGGGAGAAGAACGAAAAGCTTTAGCAAACTTTTCCTCAGACAACCGCAGTTGTGCAGTCCTCTCCTCGACTAAAGTTTCCAATTCTTGATTCAGCTTTTGGAGTTGAGCATTTTGTTCCGCTAATTGCTTCTCCATAAAATAGCTGTTAATCGCTTCTTTAACCGTCAACTTCAAATCTTCTGACTGCCAAGGTTTCGATATGTATCGGTACAATTTAGCATATTTAATAGTATTCGCCACTGCTTCTAGGTCTGCTTGCCCCGTCAGCATAATTTTGATAGTTTTTGGCGAAATTCTGTGAATCTGCTTCAGCAATTCGTCCCCTTTGATATTCGGCATCAGATAGTCGGAAATCACTGCTACTATTTCGCAGCCCTCAGCCAGTAATTCCTCTATTAACTCTAAAGCATCTTCGCCGCCTTCAGCGGTTTCTAATAAGTGTTCTTCCCCCAGGGTTTTTTTTAACTCAATTTTCAAACTTTCAAGAATTATCGGTTCGTCATCCACGCAAATAATCACAGGTTTATTATTCATATTTTTGTCAAACCAGATTTTATAGTTTCTACTAATTCTTTGCGCTCCCACGGCTTGTACAAACAACGGTGCAAGTTTGCTTGCTCTTTCACCCGTGCTATTGCTACTTCGTCTGCTTGCCCGGTCAGCATGACTTTCACAATTTTAGGATATTTTTGGTGAACCATAATCAAAAAATCATCTCCTTTAATCCCTGGCATTAACCAGTCAGATACTATGACCAAAATATCACTTTCATCTTCTTTTTGAATTTCCTCCATAATTTCCAGAGCTTCATCTGCATTTTCTGCTACTTCATAGAGGTAAGCATCCCCAAATTCTTTTTTAAGTTGAATTTTTAAACTATTTAAGACCCAATACGGTTCACTTAAGAGAGATCCCCCCTAACCCCCCTTAAGAAGGGGGGGACAAGAATGCTCTCAAAGTCCCCCTTCTTAAGGGGGATTTAGGGGGATCTCCGGGGCATAAATAATGTTAAGTGAACCGTATTGATTTAAGACCACAACTTCATCGTCAACGCACAAAATTACTGGTTTAGGCATAAAACTTTACTTCTATTAAATTTTAAAACTTGGAACTTCCCCTCTTTTTTTAATTGCTCTCAAGGAATTTCGATGGGCAAGGATATAGTAAATTTTGTTTGACCAGGCACGCTTTCTACTTGCAGTTCACCTTGGTGTTTTTCTAGAATTTTTTGAACTATATCTAATCCCAAACCGCTGCCTTCCCCTGGAGGTTTAGTTGTGAAAAACGGCTCAAAAATTCTCGGCATAATCTCTGGGGAAATGCCGGGACCACTGTCGGTAATACTGACTGATATTGCGTTCGCTTGGTGTTTGACATCAATTTTTAACACTCCTTTGTTGCCCATCGCTTGTAAAGCATTGTGAACCAAATTTGTCCAAACTTGATTGAGTTCATCAGGATAGCATAGCACAGAGGGCAAATTAGTACCATAGTTTCTGACTACTTCCACACCGTGTTTGATTTGGTAGTGATAAAGCGTTAAAACAGTATCAATACCATCGGTAATATTAGCGATTACTTTGGAACCCGACTGGTCGTAACGAGAGTAGCTTTTCAAAGCAAAAACGATTTTGGCTGCCCTATCCGTGGCCGTAGCAATATTTTTAGTGCTTTTTTGTACCGTAGCAAATTGGTAGGCTATTTGTACAATTTTTCGACTTTGGCTGTCTTTCAATAAAGGTAAAAAAGGTTCTACATTATTGCCGATGCCGATATCTAATAACGTACAGGCAAGACTGTCGGCGTCGTCAATATTTTCTGATTCTAATTGCCCCTGCAAAAGTTTTTTCAACTGTCGTTTTTCTTTACTAGATAATGTGTCTGTTTCTTGGCTGGAATTGTCCAGCAAAGCAAAGAAATCCTGTCGCTGTTCCGGGGATAGCTGTTGAAAAAATATCGGCAACTGCTGCAATTGTTCGGTCCAGAAGTCGGCTATGTTCTGCACAGAAGAGCGAATCGCCCCTAAAGGAGAATTGATTTCATGAGCAACTCCGGCAATTAACTGTCCGAGGGCTGCCATTTTTTCTGATTGAATGAGTTCTTTTTGAGTCCGCTTCAGTTCTTCTAAGGTATGAGATAACTCTGCATTTTTTTGGCACAGCGCTGACTCGGCTATTTTGCGGGCGTTGATGTTGCGGGCAACCCAAATGACTGCATCTTTTGAAAACAGAGAAATGCAGGCGGAAAACCAAATTTTTCGACCAGAAACTGTTAAGCTGTAGTCAAAATTGAGAGTTTGTTGTGTTTCTAACACTTGCTGAACTAACACCCACCAATCATCCGGGTTGTCATCGTCAAAAAAATGTTCTATAGTCAAGCTGACTATATCACAATCAGGCTCAGAAGCCGCTGCCAAATTCGTTGGCAAAACTTCTATGTTCCGCTGACTGTCTAGCACGAGAACGATGTCGGTCATCGCTTCAAAAACGGCGCGGACTTTCCTTTCAGAAAAGTGCAATTTTTCTTCGAGCAATTTTCTCCCACTAATTTGTTGCTGCAATTCTTCGTTACTGGCTGCTAGTTGAACCGTGCGGTCTAGAACTCGCTGTTCGAGTTCGGTGTTGAGGCGGCGAACTTCAGCTTCAGCGGTGGTGCGGTCTTGTATTTCCTTTTTTAACTGACTGTTGGCATTAATTAATTCTAAAGTTCGCTGTTTGATTTGTTCTTCCAAATTATCATTTAAAATTCGCAATTTTTCCTCGACTTCTGTTCTCCGCAACGCTTCTTTTTGCAATTCTTCGTTCATTTTGTTCAACTCCTGAATTTTCTCGGCAACTGTTTCCTGCAAAAGCTCGACATTTGCGTGCATTTCTACCGGGTCTAAGGTCTGCAGCAGGCTAATTTCAGTCACAATTCCGGCTAAATATCCTTCCTCGTCCACCACCACCAAGCGCCGGATGCGGTGCTGCTGCATTAACTGGTGAGTCTGCCACAAGGTGGCTTTTATCTGCAACGGTATCAGCGGAAAACTCATCGCGGCGGTGACGGGAGTACCTGCGAAATCTAGTCCAGAAGCTTGGAATTTAACAATGTCGCGTTCTGTAATTATGCCCACAGGTTTCTGATTTTTGTTGTCGCTGTCAGTGCAAATGACTATGGAGCTTTTCCGCTGGGTTCTCATCTGTTTTGCGACTTCTAAAACTGAGGCGCTGCTTGAGGTAACTATTAATTGTGTAGTCATAATTTCTTCGGCGCGCCACATTTTCAGCAAGTCTGCCGACTTGAGGATTTGACGGATGCTTTCGCAGGTGATAGCGCCTAGCAAGTTGCCACCTTCGTCTGTGAGGGGTAAATGACGGATTCTTTTTGATCGCAATATGCTCAATACCTTGAAGATATTTCCCGCTTGATCGAGGGAAATGGCGATCGGATTTTCAGTCATTACCTCAGAAATTGCCACCCCTGCTAGCGGTATTTCGCTAGCAGTTATTTTCACAACATCGCGTTCTGTAAAAATTCCGAGCAATTGCTGCTCAAACGCGATTAAAATGCAACTGGCACTCGCCTGAGTCATGGCAGCAATTTCGACTTTCAAGGGTGTGTCTGGAGGCAGCACCGGCGGTTTGGGGTCGATCGCCTGTTCTAGCAAGCTTTGGGTATCATAAACTGTTGTTGACATGGGCAAATCAAGGGGGAGAGATGCAGGCGGAACCGCCACTTAATAACATTTTAGATTTCAGATTTTACACTCGTGGCACGCTAACGGCAATCGAGATTTGACATCGGTCTAGAGTTGTATTTTTAGTCGCGCATTAGTATGATTTTTAGTGCGATCGCGCTAAACGGCGATCGGAATTAACACCATACACGTCCTTTGACCGATAACTGATGTTACTTCTATTTTACCCGAATGTTTTTCCACACTTTTTTTAACAATCTCCCGTCCCCACACGCTGCCTTCGTCGGCGGGTTTTGTGGTAAAGAACGGATCAAATATTCGTGGCAAAATTCCCGGGTAATGCAGTTGCCACTGACGAGCAGGCTATGATTTTCTGCTCTCACCTCTACTTTTAAAACTCGGCAATTCTCTATCGCTTGTAAACCATTGCGCATCATATTTATGGAAACTTGTTTGAGCTCGTCTGGATTACACAACAATTTAGGCAGTGGAGCTTGAGAATTCCTGACAACTTCTACTCTGTGTTTTAGTTATTTTAATCAAAAGTCAATAGAGTTTTAATGGGTCAGTAATATTGGAAATTACTTTTATACCATACAGTTATATCGAGAATATTTTTTAAATTAAAAATTACTTTTGTGGCTCTCTCTCGCAAATTCTCTTCTTGGGAATATGTGAATAAATGGCAGAAAATATCTGACTGAATCCGCCATTTAAGCAGCCTTTGATGAAATATTTGATTGCCGTGCAAGTTTATGGATTACTTTAGTTGAGCAAGCTGGTTGCTAGATTCAGAAATTTCGCGTTTTATTTCTGTAAGTTCTTGCCCTACAAAATAGGAATATTGAGATTTTTGGCACAATAACCGACAACTTCAAACTCAGCGTTTTTGAGAGCACTTTAATAGCTTTCTCGGAATATTAACCTGGTTTCCCTGAGATGAAACTTGCTGTGAGCGATACAAGCTGCTACTAAATATAGTATCCTGCCTCAGAGACTGTTGGCATTGAACATCGATAACTGTAGCTATGTGTTGCATCAACTCAATACTTCGGACAGTTTTTTAACGGCCCTGTAAGCCTTACGGAGGAAGCCCTGCCATTTTTAACGCATTTTCTGAAACTTAACGCTGAACTTAAACCTTGAAAAAATAGTCCAGCATATAGCCAGTAAGGGTTTCGGAGACTTGACTAGATCTAAAAATGTCCGAAGTATTGTTAACTAGCAGCCCAGAAAATCACGGTGCCCGCAATTGTAAATAATAACCCTGCCTTTGCGCGCAAGCATTCAAGGCAGGGTTATTATTGAGTATTCCGAATTCTCAAGGGTGAAGCGAGGGCGCTGCTGCCGACTTCGGCTGCCGAGCAGTGCACTACTCGCCCAATCGAGTGATTTTAGCGCTGCGTTCAGCCAACATCAGCAGTACATAAATAGTCATTACATAGCCGGCGGCCAGAATGGGAATAATTAGAGGAATATCGCGATAAATCATAATTAGAACCAAAAGTCAAGGACGAGGAGGAGCAGGACAAGTTCAAGACCTACTACATTAAGTCAGCACGCAAGACCATGCCTTGGTTCTGAAGGCTGTTTTTCCATATCAAGCCTGCGGGAACATTTAGGCGTTCCCGGTCATCAATAATGATTTACTGCTTTACAGATGCTTAAACAGCCTAAAACCATCCACTTTAGCTGCTTTGAGCTACCGTGCACATAAGATGCGCTACTCTTAACTTCTGAAAACTTTTAGCCGCGAGGAACTAAAAATCTGTCCCAGAAATTTTGGCTGCGATCGACTAACAAGGCTGGCTCTACGAAACTTTTACAGGCACTTAAAAGCTACCTGGCAGTCTGGCTGTACTTAATGTATAGAATTGTTTAAATCCTTAATACCTATAATAACACAGGGTTTCTGGGATTTAGAGATTTTTTGGCAGTGTCCTTAACAATTCGATACAATAGGGGCAACCCCTCTGGCAGCCGGCTACTTACCTCTGGCAGGCGGGTGAGTCCCATCGGGTGGCAGATGACAAATAACTGCCGATCGCCTAGATTTTTCTTTTCTATTGCAGAGAATTACCTTAAAATAAAGATATGATATGTAAAATTTTGTTACTTTACGGCTTGAGTCGGCGTATCCATGATCTCTAGCACTCTCCTATTTTCCTCGGTTGAAGAAGACCTGCGACTGTTGACAGAAAACTTAAAACAGTTAGTGGGTGCCCGTCATCCCATCTTGTACGCGGCTGCAGAATACTTATTCGGCACAAAGGGAAAACGAGTGAGACCCGCAATCGTTCTGTTGATGGCCAAGGCGACTATGCCCGATCGGGAAATCACGGAAAAACACCGCCGCCTCGCTGAAATCACGGAAATGATCCACACAGCTAGTCTCGTGCACGACGACGTGGTGGACGAGTCGGATCTGCGGCGGGGAGTGCCGACGGTTCACAGTCGGTTTAACAACCGAGTGGCAGTATTGGCGGGAGACTTTCTGTTTGCTCAATCTTCCTGGCATTTGGCAAATCTCGACAACCTGCCAGTAGTCAAACTGCTTTCAGAAGTGATTATGGATTTAGCTGAGGGGGAAATTCAACAGGGACTAAATGGATTTGACACCAGCTTGTCGATCGAAGCGTACCTCGAAAAAAGTTATTACAAAACAGCGTCTTTAATTGCCAACAGTTCCAAAGCAGCGGGCTGTTTGAGCGAAGTTTCAGCGGAAATAGCAGACGATTTGTACAACTACGGTCGGAACATTGGTTTGGCATTCCAAATAGTAGATGATATATTAGATTTCACTGCTTCAACGGAAACTTTGGGGAAACCAGCAGGGTCGGATCTCAGAAGCGGTAATCTGACAGCACCCGCACTATTCGCCCTAGAAGAAAAACCTTACTTGGAAGTTCTCATAGAACGCGAATTTGCCCAAGAAGGAGATCTAGAGCAGGCCCTGGCACTGGTAGAAGATTCTAGAGGCATAGAGCGATCGCGAGAACTAGCCACAAATCACGCACAGAAAGCTGTCGAATACTTAGCTGCGCTGCCCCATTCAGAGTCCCGTCAAGCTTTGATTGATTTGGCTGAATACGTTTTGAGTAGACTTTATTAGAGGTTAAAAAGTTACATTTTATTGGTAATGGGGAATTGGTAAGGGGTAATTCCCAATTCCTAATGCCCTGTTACCAATTAATAGAAAATTGAGTTGTTTAGGCAATATCCGGCGGTGGAGCCGATCGATACTGTTGCAAGTAAACGTTAATTAAACTCTGTACTTGCTCGCGAGGGATTTCCGTCCCGACTTCCTGATTTCCGGGACTTTCAAAAAAAACAATACTGTCAAGACCTTCAAGAGCTATCATCTGAAATAAAATGTGAGTGACAGGCAAAAGCACCGGTCTGAGGCGATCGCCCCCCGTAGCCGCAGCCTGCGACGCATCTTTAATACTGCTCCAAGCATAAATCACCCTCTTCTCCCGTCCCGGTTGCTTGAGATTGCTCAAAACCACGATCGCCCAACTTTGGTCTACCGCTTGCAGGATCGAGTATTCGAGGTGCTGTAGCTGTTGGGCAATTAACACCAAGGCCGGGGCGATCGCCTTTAAGATTTGTGGCGTCGAACCGTCGGGCGGAGCTTTTTCGATCAATGCTTGAATCTGTTGGTCTAAATCCATCAGTCAGTTCTTTGATATCTAAAATTAAAAATTTCAGGTTAGCAGGTCCGCATCCAAGTATATATTACCCAGCACTGCCCTATTAAAGATAAGCTGACACCCATCTAAATTTAATATTTAGCAGCCTAGAGTCCTTGTAGCGAGCATTTGGGCAAAAAAATTAAGTGCGTAACAGCTTACACAATGTCATCCAAAAAGTCTCACCGTAGGGTGCTGAGCGCTAGCGCTGTCAAGGTGTGTTAAATCTGAGCCAGATGAAAAGCCGAAAACGGTTATTTCACGTTCGGATTTTTCACACTTAAAGCTATAAAAACTGTTTGGGGGAGTTTGGTTTCAAAATAAAAACGCCCAAAGTTAGTAACCTCGTTGCTTACTGACTCATGAGCGGGCTGGGTGCTGATGGCGCACCTTACCCCAGATGGCCACTCAAAGGATTTGTTGGCCTTAGTCCTATATATCTATTGTTCATATTTATAGTTAGTCGATCGTCCTTGACGCTACCCCTACCTGCCGCTGCACCTCGGCCTCATCAGCTACACCCCCAACTTTCTCGTTGTTAACAGCCCCAGAGTTACCTCAAATGTAACTAAATATTACAAGATGACGCTAAAGCAGCATAGAGGCTTGACAGCAAAGAATTAAGCGGCTAATCTGATATACATACCCGGGTAAGTCAATTCACTGTCATATGCAAGAAAAGCAAAAAGTTACATTGTATCTTCCACCAGAACTGCATCGCCAGCTCAAAATCCGAGCCGCAGTCGAAACTGAACCGATGTCATCAATTGCAGAAAGGGCAATTGTCTTCTACCTAGGAAATCCAGAACTGGTTGACGAAGTAGAAGCCTCCTACGGACAAACCCATCGGGTATACAACTGTCCAGAATGCACGGGTTCAGTAGTAATGCGAGATGGAGAACTGGCATCCGTAACAAGTCAGCCGAGCGTATTGGCTGAACAGGATCTTCCAGTAAAGCAGGTGTCGGGCGTCAGCGCCAGCACGGCCAAACCGGGAGAGGAAGAATTGGTTCCCTGCTAAGAATGCCTTGCTTCCCCAAACAGCTAAAACTGAAATTTTCAGTAAGAGGGCGAAGGGCAGCATTGAGATTCAGCAAAGATAGCACCGTCTCTAGTGGGTCGAGGACTATGCAAGAAGAGATCAGTATTCTAATCCAAGCTCAATATCCTCTGATCTACCTCGTGACATCCGAGGAAGAGCGGTGTGAGCAAGCAATTTCGACAATAGCTCAAGCCAAACCACAGCGACGAGTATTTATCTGGACTGTAACTCACGGCATTGTGGAGTATGGTCAACCCCGCACCACCACCCAACACAACACCGTCTCGCCAGAGGCAGCAATTGAGTGGGTGATCAGGCAGCGAGAACCCAACAGTAACGCTAGCATCTACATTTTCAAAGATTTGCATCCTTTTATAGATTCTCCTCCGGTAACGAGGTGGTTGCGCGATGCGATCGCCAACTTCAAAGGAACGCAAAAGACAATTATACTGATGTCTCCTTTGCAGCAAATTCCGATCGAGCTAGAAAAGGAAGTAGTGGTATTAGACTTCGCGCTCCCAGACATGAAGGAA
>Ga0335395_10001116_pt1 | contig 17100 bp, 15 predicted proteins | sample MAT02_FD_205744 | JGI IMG/M metagenome (GOLD analysis project Ga0335395, IMG submission 205744) | Freshwater microbial communities from Lake Fryxell liftoff mats and glacier meltwater in Antarctica - MAT-02 (spades assembly) (version 2) ...
TCGCTCCCCAGTTGGGCTTGGTGCCAAGCTGGTCTGGCTGGATCCAGATCTGGAAGATCTTCGTGGCCGTAGGTTCGAGGTTGTATTCGCTATGCGTGACACCCGTGCCAGCCGACATGATCTGCACATCGCCCGCCTCGGTGCGGCCCTCATTGCCCAGATTGTCCCGGTGGGTGATCGCGCCCTCGCGGACATAGGTGATGATTTCCATGTCGCGATGCGGGTGCGGATCAAAGCCGGTGCCGGCGGCGATTTCGTCATCATTCCACACGCGCAGGCGGCCCAAGCCCATGCGCTCCGCGTGCGTGTATTGGCCGAAGGAGAAGTGATGGCGTGCGTTGAGCCAGCCGAAATCAGCGTGGCCGAGCGAGTCGAAGGGGCGAATGTCAATCATGGTCTGGTCCTGACGCGCCGGTTTGTGGCCGCGATGACAGGCAGATGGGGACGGGACTGCGTCCTTGCCATGCCTGCCACCGCATAGCCATCATTCGCGCCGCCAATGAGTGCGCTACCGGCACATCAGCACGGGCACATCTGCGTTTTCCAGCACATGGCGCGTCACACCACCCAGGATGAGCTGGCGTAGACGCGAATGGCTGTAGGCACCCATGCAAAGCAGGTCAGCCTGGAAGTCCCGCACCGCACCCAGCAACCCCGCACCCACATCTTTGGTGACCGGCTTGAATTGCATCGCCTCAGCCTGAACCTCGTGCCAATGCAGATAAGCGAGGATGCCCTCCACCTTGGGGCCGCGCCGCTGATAGTCATCGGCGTAGAGAATGCGGCGCGCATCGGCGCGGTGCAGCCAGGGCAGGGCGGCGGCCATGGCGGCGGCACTCTCGGCGGTGCCATTCCACGCGCAACAAATGCGCGTGCCGATGGTCGTGGGTGGCACGCGCGGGGCGATCAGCACCGGCCGGCCTGAATCGAACAGCACGGCGTGCAGCGCGTCAGAACTGCTCACATCCTCGCCGCTTTCGGGATGCGGAACCACGGCCATGTCATAGAGGCGCGATTGCTGGGCGACCACATCTTCCTCCCGCCCCGCGACGGATTCGAAAGACAGGGTCGGACCACCTGATTTGAGCGCCGTATCGGCGGAATTGGCGATGGTGATATCCCCCGCCGTCGCGGCGAAGCGCTCGAAAAGGGTGCGCACGCGCCCTGCGCGGTCTCCACTTTCGCGCTCGGTCGCAGCCATCATTTCCTCGATCATGGCGCCCGACAGCCCCTCGCCAGCGAGGGGAGCGACATCGCGCGCATCCACGCGCACATGCAGGCAATGGACATGCGCACCCCAGATGCGCGCAACCATCAGCGCGGTGGCGAGGGCGGCTTCTCCGGCGGCAGTTCCTGTCATCGGCAGAAGCAGGCGGCGATAGGCCATGTGTTTGATCTCTCAACCGGTTGTTCAGGAGTTATGGCGAAACTGTGGCGGGCAAGTCCAGCCTCTTGCGTGCCGCCGCCTCAGTGCCTTCCGCGGCATTTAATCGCGTCCAGGTGATCTCGCCTGCATCCCGCGCGGCGGTTGCGGCGAGCACCTGCGCCGTGGCGTCCGACGCATCGCCCACGCGGTTGGCGATGCGTTCGCGCAGAATATCCAGGGGCGCTTCCAGCCAGAGCCCGGTGAAGTCCTGGTGCAGGCCCTCCAGCGCGTCCCGCTCGGCCGCACGTTGGAAGACCGCATCAGCGACGACAGCGTGACCATCCGCCAGAGCAATGGAGGCGAGGCGTTTGATCTCGGCAAAAACGGCGGCACTCTCACCCATGGTGTAGGATTCCGGCGGCAGGCGTGTCTGGGGCGCGACATTGGCGCGGCGCTTGCGGATTTCATCGCTGCGCAGGATCACAGCACCTGGTGCGGCACCCAAATCAGGCGCGAGGAGCCGCGCGAGATAGGATTTGCCCGTGCCCTGCAACCCACCGATCGCGACAAGGCGCGGCGGGGTTGGGATCAGGTAGTGTCCCGCCGCCGCGAGCAGCGCGGCGCCGTCCTCGCCGGAGCGTGCGGCCACATGCGCGCGGATCAGGGCGCGCAGCGAGAGCCACAGGGGAAGGGCGCGCAGCAGCATCACATCGCCGGTGAGCGCCAGATAGCGGTTCATCACCCGGTTCGCCATTGCGCGCGATTGCCGCAAATCGAGGTCCATCAATAGGAAAGCCAGATCATAGCCGACATCAACGGTGGCGAGGTCCTCGTCGAACTCCAGCGCGTCGAAGGGGGTGGGGCCGCCATTGATCAGGCAGATATTTCCCAGATGCAGGTCCCCATGGCAGCGGCGCAGGAAACCCTCCGCCGCTCGCTGACTGAGGAAGGGGGCGAGCTTGCCCTCCATGACCAGTGCCGCCTCAGCCCAGGCCTGGACACGCGCTTCCGGAAGGCCTGCGGAGAGCGCCGCTTCCCGATTTCCCATGATGACGCGGAGCAATCTTCCATCGCCGGGGCGGTGGGGCGCGGCTTCATGCAGCGCGACCACGGCATCGGCCATCGGGTCCAGCAGGGCAGGGTTCATCGGGCCGGTCAGGAAGGCCTCGGGCGGCAGGCGTTTCATGTGCAGCACCCATTCCAGCGCTGGTCCCTCTCCGCCCAGGCGAAGCGCGCCATCCGGCCCGCGCGTCAGCGGCAGGGCGCCCAGATACAGGCCTGGCGCATTTGGGGCGTTGAGCGTGTTCTCGAACTTCACCAGGCGTTCGCGCTCGGCCAGTGTAGTGAAGTCCAGAAAGCCGAAATCGACGGCCTTCTTCAGCTTGTAGGCGTCTTCGCGGCCCAGGAAGACTGCTGAGATATGCGTCTCGACCACGCCATCGCCGGTCAAAGCCGTGAGGTAATCTGCGGTCTCACGCTGCTCGGCCGGGACGGCGGTCACGGGTAGAGGGTTTGCAGCTTCCACGCCCCGGAATCCGGCAGGAAGACGCGGCGCTCATGCAGGCGGAAATTCATGTCGCGCCAGAATTCCATGCGGTCGGGCAGGAGGCGGAAACCTGACCAGTGCGGAGGGCGCGGAATTTCGCCCAGGCCGAACTTCACCGTGTATTCCGCGACCGCCTTCTCCAGCGCCCAGCGCCCCTCCAACTCACGCGATTGGCGCGAGGCCCAGGCGCCGATCCGGCTGCCGCGCGAGCGGGAGGCGTAATAGGCATCAGCCTCGGCATCGGTGACGGATTCGATGGCGCCCTCGATGCGGATGCTGCGCGCCAGCGTCTTCCAGTGGAAGCACAGCGCCGCGAAGGGATTGTCCGCAAGTTCGCGCCCCTTTCGCGATTCGAGGTTGGTGTAGAACACAAATCCCCGTGCATCCTGGCCCTTCAGCAGCACCATTCGCGCGCTGGGTCGGCCTTGCGGCGTGGAGGTCGCCAGGCACATGGCATTGGGATCATTGATTTCCGAAGCTGAGGCTTCCGCCATCCATTCTGCGAAAATCAGGTAGGGATCGGGGGCGTCGGTCATGTGGATATCCTGCCGGGGCCTTGCCCGGTTGTGGGGCATGTGCCACCACGATTGCACTCCCGCAACCGGAACACGGAACCCCATGAAGGACGACGCCGCTCCTGCTCTCCCGACCGGCACGCTGATGCAGGGCCGTCGCGGCCTCATCATGGGTGTGGCAAATGACCGCTCCATCGCCTGGGCCATTGCGCGTGCTTGCGCAGCCCAGGGGGCGGAACTGGCCTTCACCTATCAGGGTGAGGCGCTTGAAAAGCGCGTCCGGCCACTGGCGGCAAGCGTGGGAAGCGATTTCGTGGTCCCCTGCGATGTCTCAAGCGACGACGAGATGGACGCCGCTTTCGGTGCCGTCGAGGAACGCTGGGGCAAGCTGGATTTCTTCGTCCACGCCGTGGGCTTCGCCGATAAGCAATATTTGCGCGGCCGCTTCCTCGACACGCCGCGCGACGCCTTTCTCCAGGCGCTCGACATTTCCTGTTATTCCTTTGCCGCCACCGGCCGCCGTGCTGCGGCACTGATGAGCGAGGGCGGTTCGCTGCTGACGCTGTCCTACCTGGGCGCCGAGAAATGGGTTCCGCACTACAATGTGATGGGCGTGGCCAAGGCCGCGCTGGAGGCCAGCGTGCGCTACATGGCCGCCGATCTCGGCGCCGACGGCATCCGGGTGAACGCGATCAGTGCCGGGCCGATCAAGACTCTGGCGGCGAGCGGCATCGGTGATTTCCGCTACATCCTCAAATGGAATCAATACAACGCGCCCATGCAACGCAATGTGACACTGGATGAGGTGGGCGGGGCAGGGCTTTATCTGCTGAGCCCCCTCAGCACCGGTGTTTCGGGCGAGGTGCATCACGTGGATTGCGGGTATCACATTGTGGGCATGAAGAATCCGGATGCGCCGGATATCGCCACCGTCTGACGCTACCCGCTGCGCCGCCCTCGGTCTCGTTGTTGTGCGCAGCGCGACGGATCGCTGAGTTCGCGCCGAAGTGCCCGGCAATCGGGTGGTCCTACATCGCTCCAGCGGGCGCAGCGCCCGTCCTCGCGCCGCCAACCAGGCCCGCCGCAGAGGCCGCAGCCAGCGTGAACACCATCGCGCGGATAAAGGCGGCAGAGTTCCGTCACCTGCGCCTGGGCGCCACCAGCCAGCATCATCATGAGGATCAGCGCCAAACGCATGCCCGTGTGATGGCGCATGGCCGCACTTCGCGCTAGTTGCGAAGCACCATGTCGCACAACAGCTTCGGCCATCTCTTTCGCGTCACCACCTGGGGGGAGTCCCACGGGCCGGCCATTGGCTGCGTCGTGGATGGCTGCCCGCCGGGCTTGCCCCTGGACGAGGCCTGGATTCAGCCCTTCCTGGACAAGCGCAGGCCTGGTTCGGGAAAATTCGTGACCCAGCGGCAAGAGCCTGACCAGGTCCGTATCCTCTCGGGCGTTTTTGAGGGGCGCACCACGGGTACTCCCATTGCGCTTCACATTGAGAACCAGGACCAACGCTCCAAAGATTACGGCGACATTGCGAAATCATTTCGCCCAGGTCATGCTGATATCGCTTATGAATGGAAATACGGCATTCGCGATTATCGCGGCGGTGGCCGTGCCTCGGCGCGGGAGACGGCCATGCGAGTCGCGGCCGGAGCCATCGCTCGCCTGGTGCTGGGCGAAGGTGTCCTTATCCGCGGCGCACTGGTCCAGATGGGCGGTGACCAGGTGGACCGCACCAGCTGGGACTGGGCGCAAACCAGGGAGAATGAGTTCTGGTGCCCTGATTCGGCCGCCGCATTGCGCTGGGAAGCGCTGCTGGGCCAAGTGCGCAAGGCAGGCTCCTCCATTGGTGCAGTGATCGAGGTCCAGGCCGAAGGCGTGCCCGTGGGCCTCGGCGCGCCCATCTATGGCAAGCTGGATGCGGATATCGCTGGCGCCCTCATGTCGATCAATGCCGTGAAGGGCGTTGAAATCGGGGATGGTTTCGCTTCGGCGTCGCTATCGGGTGAGGAAAATGCCGATGAGATGCGCATGCGCCAGGATGGGTCGGTGGAGTTTCTGGCAAATCACGCGGGCGGCATGCTGGGTGGCATTTCCACTGGCCAGCCCATCATTGCGCGCTTTGCGGTCAAGCCCACCAGCTCCATCCTGACACCGCGCCAGGCGGTGACGGATTTGGGGGAAAACACTGATCTCCTCACCAAGGGGCGGCATGATCCCTGTGTGGGAATCCGCGCTGTTCCGGTCGGCGAGGCCATGCTGGCCTGTGTGCTGGCGGATCATCTGCTGCGACATCGGGCACAAAATCCAGATGCGCCAGGGACTGGGCGGCTGCCGCGCAATTAATGCGCTTTGAAGTGAGCCCATGAATGGGCTAGAGAGTTAAAAGTAACCGACGCCGACAGCAGATCGAGTCCCGATGCCCCAATTCGACCCCCGCACTGATCCGACGGCGCTTCGCGCCTTTGTGGCTCTCGCCGGGGCGGCGGTATGGAAATCGCGCGTCCGGGCGCTGGGGGCCATGGTTCAACCTGGCTCGCTGACTGGCCGCGCCGTGCAGCAGCGTCATGCGCTTGAGCTGATTCTCGCGCGGCTCTCCAAGCCGGAGCTGTTGGCCAAGGCGGGCCGTGCCGAGCGGCGGGTTCTAGCCTTCGCGCGTGAGGCGGCGGAACTGGGCAAGTCACTCCCGGAAGGGCCCCGCGCCAGGCTGAAGGCGTTGGTGGGGGAGGGACTCTCCGGCAAGGCGACCCTGGTGCCGCTGTTTCATCTCGTTCGCACTGCCGCCCTGCTGCGCTCTCGCGGGTTTGACGTTTCCTTCGACGGATTGCTGCATGGAACTGCGTATGATCTGTTGATCCAGCGCGGCGGCTGCGAGGCCGAAGTGGTTTGCGAAACCGTCTCGGCCGAGGAAGGCCGCCCGCTGCACAAGGGCGACTGGGCGCAGCTGGTGGACCGGGTGAACCCCGAATTGCAGACCTGGCTGGCCGACCACCCGGGCCGCTACATCCTGAAGATGACCCTGCCCGAGGGCGTGACGGATCAGACCCAGCTTTCCGAACTGCACGCGCGCATCACGACCATGCTCTCCAGCCAGAAGCGCCAGGATTCGAGCGCTGACGCCGTGCTCAAGCTGGACCCCTTGATCCTTGCCGGCGCACATGCCGCGGGTGATCCGCAGCGCGCGCTTCCGGCCCGGCTGCGAGAGGTGTTTGGCCTGGAAGCGCATCTCGCCGTCACGGCTGACCCAACCAGCGGCAGCGTCCTGGTGATGGCGGCACGCAGTGGTCGCGAAAACGAGATCTCCTTGGCCGTAAAACGCCGCGCCTCGGCTGCCACATCGCGATTGAGCGGAACGCGGCCTGGTATTGTCGCCGTTTTCCTGGATGATCTCGAAGCTGCCGAATGGAATGCCCTGCGTGATACGCTGGAGCTGGAGGGCGTGATCCGCCGCTTCCTGACCGAACCCGCCGCGAAAATCGTGGTGGCGGTGACCTGCACCACCCGGCAGGAGCTTTTCGCCCTGGGCGATTATGCCCCCGATGGCGAACTGCGCTTCCGCAACCCCAGCCACCCGGCAGCCAAAAGCCCAGGCCTGGAACCGGCAGTCATGAGCAACAACTAAAAGCGGGCGGCCCCGTTGGGTGCAGGGCAAAGCCCTGCACCTCCCACCTATGCCAGCGTCGTCAGGTCCTGAAACCAGTGCTGCGCCGGCACATAGCCACGCACCGCACGCCCAACGGCTTTCGGGTTCGTGTCATGCACCACGAAGACCCACAGCGCCTCGTTCACCGCCTTCTCATGAGCGCGTTGCATCAGGCGGTTCTGCTCGGTTTCGTCAAAACTTTGCATCGCTGAGTTGAGGATCTGATCCATCTCCGCATCGCGGTAATGGCCGTAATTCACGCCCCGTGGCGAGACCTGATCCGAATGAAAAAAGCGGATGAAGGCATAGAGCGGGTCGCTCGTCAGGTAGGCTACATTGTTGGCTGTGATGTTGCCCGCCCGGCTGATTTCACCAAGCGCGCCCTGTCGCCAGGCGGTGTAGAGCACTTCCAACTCCACCACCTGAAAATCCACGATGATGCCCACTTCGCGCCAGGCGGATTGGATGTACTCGTTCATCGGCATCGAGAGCATCTGGCCCGAGCCGCCCGAGGGCACGATGAAACGCGTGCGCAGTGGGTTGGCGCGTGAGAAACCGGCCTCCGCCAGGAGGCGACGTGCCTCGGCGGGATCGAAGCGGATCTGGAACTCCGGCCGCCCGAACCAGGGCGAGGAGGGGTCCACCACGCCCACCGCCGGCTTGGCGAGGCCACCCAGCAGGGCCACGACTTCATCGCGATTGATGGCGAGGTTGGCCGCGCGGCGCAAGCGGATATCACGCCAGGGCGAACCCTCGGCGAGGCTGAGATGGTAGTTCCAGACATGCGGTGTCACGTTTTCAATGATCCGCGCACCGGCTGCGCGCAGGCGGGGCAGCAGGTCAGGGGCAGGTGCCTCGATGATGTCCACCTGGTTTGTGAGGAGCGCGTTGGTACGGGTCACCGTCTCGGGCGCAACCACCAGGATGATGCGGTCCACCTTCGGCGCGCGGGCCGCATTCCAGTAGTTGGGGTTCTTCACCAGTTCGGCGCGCTCACGCGGGATGAGACGGCCCAGGCGGAAGGGGCCGGTGCCGGAGGGTTCCACCGCGAAGCGGTCCCACGAACGGCCGAGGCGTTCGTATTGCGCGGGCGAGGAAATCAGGAACCACAGCATCTGGTAGGGGAAGAAACTGTCCACTGTGCGGGTGGTTACTTCCACCGTCATGTCGTCGAGCTTGCGGTAACTGGCGACCGAGGGCAGGCGGGGACGGACCTGCGCGGCCTGACGATTGTCGAAATGCGGCGCCTGGGCGTTGAGCACCTTCTCGAAATTCCAGATGACGGCGTCGGCGTTGAAGGTTGAGCCGTCATGGAAGGTCACGCCCGGACGCAGCCGGAAGACCCATTTGGTGCGGTCCGATGCGAGGGCCTCCCAGCTTGTGGCCAAGCCAGGCACAAGCTTTCCTGGGCGGTCCGAGACATCCATCTCCCAGGCGACGAGCGGGTCGTAGAGGGTATGGCCGGTGAACTGGTAGGCACCCGCGCCGCGGTCCGGCTGGCCAGTGGTTTGCGGGATATCGGCCATGGAGATGCCGTAGCGCAGCACACGTTCCCCTCCCTGGGCACCGCCCACGGTTTGGGCATGGGCTGCCATATCTGTCCAGGAAAAGGGCAGCCCGGCCATGCCGCTGGCAGAGGCCAGCGCCAGGAGATCGCGGCGGGGGAAGGTGTTGGATGCCATTTGAAACGTCTCCGTGCCGCTGTGTCGGCTAGGCCAAGCAAGACCGAGGCCAGACTTGTGGCACGACGCCAACCTGGTGCAGCATGTGCCTTGGGAGGTTGGGCGCGTTTGCCCAGACTCAAGAAGCCGGCGTTGCGCATGCACCCTCCGGATTTCGTGTTGGAAACGCGTCCGGGAGTTGCACCTTGCCCCAGATTTCAAATGGCCTGCGTGACTACAACAATCTGATCGCCACCGGTCGGCTCAGAATTGGAAATCCTACTTCAAAGGCCGAATCCTACCGCCTGCTGGACAGTTATTGGCAACCGCCGCGAGGGGATGTCGATCAATTCAGCTTTGACGCAATGATGTGGTCCGGCGCGTTGATACGGCCTGGAAATGCGAGTATCGCCGCCTTCCTTAAAAAGCTTTTCGGTACGATGTTTCTCTCTGGGGTGGTGTACAATACGGCCACCCAGAATGATCAATTCACTCTGCGTGATGCACAGCCCAACAATCTGCCCGTTGGGTCTTTCCTGTCGCATGGTGGGCGCGTCATCATTCAGCTTCCAGTCAGGACAGCATATGATGACGCGGGCACGGCCTACTTCAACTGGCTGACGGATGAGGTAAGAACAGCTGGCCGTTTGATCACCCGCTCAGCGGCGACACACGCGCTGGCAGACCGCCCTGATGCCATAACACTGTTTGGAAACCGAAAGTATCGGCTTACCGAAAAGCGCGGGAAGAGCACGGGTTTGCGGGGATTTTTCAAAAATTTTTCGGAACACAATCATTTTGGCGTCAACGTTTCGCTCGGTGGCGATGGAAATCTTTGTCCTTTCAGCGGCAATACGGTGCGGGCTGATGGGGCGCATGGTCACCTCTACATCTATTTCAATCCGAAGGAAGTTGGGCAATGCGGGGGCATGATGGTGGGGTGCGAAAACTCTGCCCCGGGTGTCACATCACAGACCTTCGTTCCACATGACTGGAAGGCGATCAGCGAAGAATATTCGCCCTGCGGGACGCGCAAATGGGCCGCCCTGGCCAGTGGCCCCAAACCGAAGGCCGAAGCTATGTTCGTGGATCTTTCAGATGGCTGGAGCTGGTTGCAGGGCCTGGCCGAAAACTTCACCGAGCAGGAGCTGGATCACACACCTTCTCCCACCTTGCCCACAACGCGCCTGGGCGACGCGCAGCGAGCCCTGATTTATGCCATGCGTGATCTGCTGGCGTCCGCCCCGGTGAATCCGAGGATAAATCGCGTGAAGGGAGCTTTGGAGGGTCATCTGGCAGCGCTGCTGGCAACGCGGGGCATGACCAGGACGCGTATTACGGAAATTTTGATGGAGTGTGGCTTCATGCTGGGTGTGGGCAACCCGAATGTCAGAGGTGGAGCCTTGGCGAACCAGATTCGGGTGAATGTGCCGACACCTGTAGGGCGTGCCATGACCGCCTGTAGCGATGCGTGGGCTCAGGCCGTCTAGAACGCGGCCAACTCCGCCCGGGAAAACCTAACCGGCGCGCACCAGCACATGCTTTTTCTTGCCCGCGGAGAGTTTTGCGGCGCCGTCGCGCAGGTCGTTTGCTGTGACGGACATTGCGGCATCGCTTACTGACGTGTCGTTCAACCGCACGCCATTCTGCGCCACCAACCGTCGCGCCTCGCCCTTGCTGGTGGCAAGCCCGGCGCTCACCAGAAGATCGGCGAGAGAAGCGGGCAGCGCGTGGATAATGCTGGGCAAGCTCTCTGCGGCTGTGCCCTGCACAAAGGTCTGATGCGCCGTGGCCGCTGCTTCCTCGGCGGCCGGGCGGCCATGCAGCAGCGCGGTGGCTTCAGTGGCGAGGATCTTCTTCGCCTCATTCACCTCAGCCCCTGCCAGCGTGCCCAGGCGCCGCACCTCCGCCATGGGCATGTCGGTGAAGAGGCCAAGGAACTTGCTCACATCCGCATCCTCGACATTGCGCCAGAATTGCCAGTATTCGTAGGGCGAAACACGCTCGGCGTTGAGCCAAACGGCACCTGATGCCGTCTTGCCCATCTTGGCACCGGACGCAGTGGTGATGAGCGGCGCGGTGATGCCGAAGGCGTCCTTCTGATCCATGCGGCGCACCAGGTCCGCACCCAGGACGATATTGCCCCACTGATCGCTGCCGCCCATTTGCAGCGTGACGCCATGGCGGCGATTCAGTTCCACGAAGTCATAACTTTGCAGAAGCATATAGTTGAACTCAATAAATGTCAGCGGCTGGTCGCGCTCCAGGCGCAGCTTCACGCTGTCCATGCTGAGCATGCGGTTCACGCTGAAATGCCGGCCCACTTCGCGCAGGAAGGGAATGTAGTGGAGCGGCGCCAGCCACTCGTCATTGTCGAGCATGATGGCTTGGCCCGGCCCATCGCCGAAGGCCAGGAAGGGGGTGAAGGCCCGGCGGATGCCCGCCTTGTTTTCGGCGATGCGCTCCTCGGTGAGGATCATGCGCGTCTCATCGCGGCCTGACGGGTCCCCGATCTTGGTCGTCCCGCCACCCATCAGCACCACGGGGCGGTTGCCGGTGGCTGCCAGCCAGCGCAGCAGCATGATCTGCACCAGGCTTCCCACATGCAGGCTGTCGGCCGTCGCGTCGAAGCCGATATAGGCGCTGACGGGCCCCTTGGCGAAATGCGCGACCAATGCGGGCTCATCCGTCATCTGATGGACGAAGCCGCGCTCGCGGATGATGGATAGAAAATCTGACGCTGACATTTGCCCCGGACCCGAATGGCGTTTCGTGGAGGGCCGTAGCACAATCAATCCATGTTGCGAATCATCGGGCTGATGAGTGGCACCTCGCTCGATGGCGTGGATGCCGCATGGGTGGAAACGGATGGGGAGCGCGTGGGCCAGTTCGGCCCCACGCTGACACTTCCCTATGACCCTGCATTGCGGCGCGATCTGCGCCGGTTGCTGGAACTGGCGCCAAGCCTCTCCCCGGAGGATGCGTTCCTGCTGGACTGCACGGCCCGGCTGACGGAGCGCCACGCCGCCGCCGTGGCCCGCGTGGCGCAGGAGGCGTCGCGCGCTGGCCTGCCGGAAGCGGAGCTGATCGGCTTTCACGGCCAGACCATCCTGCACCGCCCCACTCGCGATGGCAGCAATGAGCGCGGCTTCACTTGGCAGATCGGCGATGCACGGGCGCTGGCGCGCGACACCGGGCTTTCCGTGGCGTTCGATTTTCGCTCGGCCGATGTGGCGGCTGGTGGCCAGGGGGCGCCGCTGGTGCCGATCGCCCATGCTGCGCTGGCCGCAGGCTTGCCCAAACCGCTTGCGGTGCTGAACCTGGGCGGCGTGGCCAATGTCACCTACCTGGGCGCGGATGGCGCGCTGGTAGCCTTCGACACCGGCCCCGCCAACGGTCCGCTGGATGACTGGGCCAAGCGCTCACTGGGCCGGGACTATGACAAGGATGGCAATCTGGCACTCGCCGGTCAGGCAGATGGCACCGTGCTCGGGCGGCTCATCGCGCATCCCTATCTGGCGCAGCTTCCGCCGAAATCCCTGGATCGTCTCGATTTCGACCGAGCCCTGCGTGAGGCTGGCGCGCACATGCTTTCACCGCAGGATGGTGCTGCGACTCTGGTGGCATTTGCCGCAGTCTGTGTTGCGGCGGCGGCACGCCACTTTCCAGAGCCTCCCATGCAATGGTTGGTGGGCGGGGGTGGTCGGCGCAACCCTGCGATGATGCGGGCCCTGACGGCCACATTGAGTGAGCCGGTGCGGCCAGTGGAAGTGGCGGGCTGGAATGGCGACGCGCTGGAGGCGCAATGCTTTGCAGTGCTGGCCGCCCGAACGGCGCGCGGACTGCCGATCAGCTTCCCTTCGACCACTGGCGCGCCAAATGCAATGCTGGGCGGCCAGGTGCTGGGAGGCCTGCTGTGAAGGCGACGACTGACCGGCTGTCAGGCGACCTTGGGAGGTGAATTTGGCGTCGCGTCACTGATCTTGAGCGCGACGACCGCTTGGTCCAGCGCCCGCGCGGCTCGATTGGCGGCCGCGATTTGAAGGGCTGCGACGGCAAGTGCAATGCCTCGGCTGGAAAGTTTCATCAGGTATCGTCCTACTGCTTGGATAGCACATGGTGCGCCGGCCAAGTTGTGCCAGGGTATTCCTTAAGGCGCCGCTGAGATGGATCAATCCGCCCTGAGGCCCGTTGCCCGTTGCAGCTCGGCCCATTGCGCGCGGTCACGGGCGATATAGGCGCCATATTCAGCGCTGCTCATGGGCAGCCCCTCCATGCCCTGGTTGGCGAGGCGGGCCTGGAAAGCGGGACGGGCGAGCAGGCTTTGTACCGCGGCGTGAATCGTGGCTACCACCGGCGCCGGCAACCCCGCCGGGCCAGAGAGACCATACCAGTTCAACACCTCATAGCCGGGCACCGTCTCCGAGGCGCTTGGCACGTCAGGCAGAACAGCGAGGCGCCGCGCGGTGGAGACAGCAATGGCCCGCACACGCCCATCGCGCACGAAAGGCAGGCCGCTGGTAATGGTGTCGGTCATGGCCGCAAGCCGTCCGGCCATAAGGTCGGGCATGGCAAGCGCCGAGCCGCGATAGGGCACATGCGTCATCTCCAGCCCTGCCTTATGGGCCAGCAGGGCCAGCGTCATATGCGTGGAGGAGCCGATGCCGGCCGAGCCATAGGCGAAGTGTCCCGGCCGGGCGCGGATCAGCGCCAGGAATTCGGGCAGGGTGCGGGCCGGGAGGTCATTGTTCACGATCAGCACTGCCGGCACGCCTGCAACATTGGCGATGGGGACCGTGTCCGTCGCCGGATCAAAGTTCAGCCGGGTCAGGACGGGCGTGGTGCCATGCGTTGCCTGGCTTGCCATGACCAGGGTGTAGCCATCGGGCCTTGCGCGGACGACGAATTCCGTGCCGACAGCCCCGCCCGCGCCCGTGCGATTTTCAACAATGATTTGGGCGTTCAGCAGTGGCCCCAATTCCTCGGCGGCGATACGCGCGATGATATCGCTCGCTCCGCCGGCGGCGAAGGGTGCGACGAGGCGGATGGGCCGGTCTGGTACCCAGGCTGGCTGGGCTTGGGCGCGCAAAGGCAGGGCAGATGCCGCAAGAAGCGGCAGCAATGAACGACGAAGCATGGCAAAATCCCGGGGAAACGTTGACTGGGTCTATGGTTAGCAAACGCCGTGCCGCTCGGTCAGACGCCCGAATTTGGCGCGTCGCACATGTAGCGGCTCAGGTGATAGGGCCGCGCCGCGAGGCCCGAACAGAAGCTCGCCACCACCGGCTCCAGCGCCTCGAACAGCGCCTTGTTCGCAGCCCCCGCCGCTTCCAGCCGCGCCCGCGCCTCTTCCGCCTCATCGGCGAGCTTTGCCATGTCCAGCATGGTGTGCCGGCCATCGCGATACACAAAACGCCCGCCGATCATCACATGCCGCACGCCCGTCGCATCCTCGGCGTGGATGATCTGGTTGATGGTTCCATTGTGCGGCATCCAATGTGTCTTGTGCAGGTCGAGGAAGACGATGTCAGCCTTCATGCCTGGCGCGATGGCGCCGATGTCATCGAAGCCCATGGCGCGGGCCGAACCCAGCGTGCCTGCGCGGTACACCTGCTCCGCACTCGCCCATTCGTATGGGTCGGGCTTTTGCACATGGGAGGTGAAGGCGGCCAGGCGCATCGCCTCATACATGTTGGAATTGTCGCCACTGGTGACGCCGTCGGTGCCGATGCCGACATTCACGCCCAAATCCAACGCGCGCTTGAGGCGAAACATTCCATTGCCCAGCTTCATGTTGGAAGCCGGGTTGTGCGCAACGGAGGCGCCACGATCGGCCAACAGCCGTAGGTCATCATCGTCCAGCCAGACGCCGTGGGCCACGGTGAAGTTGGGGCCGATCAGGCCGAGGCTATCCATGTAGTGCACCAGCGTCATGCCGTATTTCTGCATGCCGACCACGGCCTGCACCTTGCTCTCGCCCACATGGCTGTGCAGGCCGACATTGTATTTCCGCGCGAGGTCACGGCAGCCGCACAGGAACTCCTGCGTGCAGTGATGCGGAATGGTGGGGGCCACGGCAAAGCGGATATCCTCAGAACCCCAGCGCCAGCCGCGCAGGGCGGCTTCCATGGCGGCCACCGTCTCCTGCCAGGGACTAAGCTTGATCTTCTCGGCCTGCGTGCGGAGGCGGTCGGGCAGGGCGTCCATCAGCCCGGGAATCGCCTCGTAAAGCGAGCGATCCGCGACCATCGGCGCGATCATCGCGCGCATGCCCACGGTGCTGTAGGCGTCGGCGACCGCATCCAGCCCATCCACGCTGGGCAGCGGAACTTCGGCATAGAGGTCGTAAGCCGCGGTGCAGCCTTTCGCCACCATCTCAGCCGCGCAAAGCAGGGCGGAAAGGCGCTTGTCCTGCAACATCCGGTTGCCACCGACCCAGGGGCCGGCGGCCAGTAGCGTCTCCAGGCTCCAGCGATCGCCGAGACCTCGGCCGAGGCCGCCATGGCCGTGGGTATGCGCGTTGACCAAGCCGGGATGCATCAGCAGCGTCGAGGCATCCACCACGCGCGTGCCCTCAGGCGCTGCAAGATTCTCGCCCACCTCCCGGATCACGCCATCCTGGATGAGGATGTCCGTCAGGGCCGCGCGGCGCATCGCAGGGTCGGTCAGCCGTCCGCCCTTGATGATTTGCCAGCCAGGTTCTGCCTTTGCCATGTCTCAGCCCTCCGCTGCGAGTTCAAGCGCGTCCAGCAGCCATTCCCCGGCACCTGGCTGTGCGAAAATCGGCAGGGCATTGGGCGTGCGGACATTGGCGGGCAGGCCTGCCTCATGGCGGAAGGCGCGCCACAGCGCCCCATGCGCCACCACCATCACGGGGCCGGGCAGGGCGGTGGCGCGGTTGATGGCGCGCACGGTGCGGGCGCGAAGCATGGCGAAGGGTTCCGCACCTTCGGGCGTGTAGGTGTCGGCGATCCAGTCATCATACCAGTCGCCCATGGGCTTGCCCTCCTGAACGCCGAAATTCACCTCCATGAGTTCAGGGTCGAAGCTGACCGGCAGGCCCAGCGTGGCGGCCACCGTCTCGGCAGTGATGCGTGCGCGGCTGAGTGGGCTGGCCACGATGGTGGCGATCTTCGTCCCCGCCAGCGTGCGTGCCGCGCGCTCGGCCTGCATCTGGCCGACCTTGTTGAGCGGGATATCGGTCTGCCCCTGGCTCAGCCCCTCGGCATTCCAATCCGTCTCGCCATGGCGGAGGAACCAGAAGGGGATGGGGTTGAGCATCATGCGGCGAAGCCTTCGGCCTTGAGGGTGTCGGTGAGGGCGGGCAGGGCGAAGATGCGCGCCCGGTGCGCCATCAGCGCATCGGGCGGGACCATGCCCACAAAGCCCGTGAAGATGGTGACCATGACGATGACGAGATCGGCCGCGGTCAGATTGTCGCCCACCGCGAAATCGCGGCCTTCAAGGCTGTGTTCCAGGAAGGTGAGCAGCTTCTCAATGCGCGCCATCGCTGCCACGCGGATTTGGTTCTCGGCCGGTGCGGGGCCGAACATGCCGGGCATGAAGGCCGGCTGGAAGCAGCGCGGCATCTGCCACGCATACCAGGAGAGCCATTCCATCACCCGCCAACGGGCAAGCTGCTCGGTCGGGATCAATCCGGTTTGGGGGAACATCTCGCCCAGCGCCAGCAGGATGGCCGGGGTTTCGGTGAGCGTCTGGCCGTTGTCCAGGACGAGCGCCGGAACCTCCCCCTTGGGGTTGATCGCGCGGTATTCCTCCGTGAGGTGTTCCCCCGCGCGCAGCCCCAATTCCTTCACCTCGCCAGGATTGCCGGCCAGAGCGAAGGCCAGCCTGGCGGCCAGGCTGGAGCTGCGCGTGGAGACGTAAAGGATCAAGCCAGCGCCTCACGCGCCAGCGCGCGCTGGACGGCCGGGCGGCCCATCATCGCGTGATGATGCGCGGCCAGCTTGGGCGGCAGCGTGATGCCCGAGCGTCCACTGGCCCAGCCGGTGACGAAGAACAGCGCCGCATCAGCGATGCTGTAGCCTGAGCGCATCAGCCACGGATCGCCCGCGACGCGGTTTTCGATCACGTCGAGGTAGCCCTCGGCCAGCGCCTTGCCTTGCGCCACAACGCGCGGCTCATCCTCGGCGTCCTTAGCGAAATTACCGGGGCGGAACTGGCGGGTGAAGGCTTGGGGGTGAACTGTGCCGCAGATATAGTCCATCCATTCCAAAACACGCGCCTCGGCATCGAACTCTACGGGGATGAGGTTGGACATGGGACTGGCCTTGGCCAGCCACCAGGCGATGACCGGGAATTCCGTGAGCACCGTGCCGTCATCGCGCAGGATGGCAGGCACC
>Ga0335395_10001120_pt1 | contig 17079 bp, 8 predicted proteins | sample MAT02_FD_205744 | JGI IMG/M metagenome (GOLD analysis project Ga0335395, IMG submission 205744) | Freshwater microbial communities from Lake Fryxell liftoff mats and glacier meltwater in Antarctica - MAT-02 (spades assembly) (version 2) ...
CCACCCTTTGCTTGCGTTTTGACTCACCCATTGGGTGAGTCTGCCAAATCAACCGATCACCGCGCCAGTGCTGACTTCCCGACCTATTGCACGGCTGCAACTGCTTTTTCTAGGCTTATGGAATTTGCTAACTTCATTAGGTCATCACTTCGTCAAGGCAAATACATACAACCGCAGCATCACTTTTGAAGTTGCAGCGCATGAACGAAACTTTTGCTTTCACCGCCCTGGCGCTGATGAAGAGCAAGATGTAGGCGGCGATGAAGCTCAGCGCGCTGACCAAATGCAGGCTCTGGTTGATGCGGCAGTGGCGGTAGTAGCGGTGGTCGTCCCAGCGCTGCAAGCGCAGAGACTGCATGAAAATCTGGGGGGTCTGGGTGTGCACCGGGTTGGCTCCTTGCGGATATCTGCACGCCGACATGGCTTGTCATGCGAAAGCATATTGAAGGCAGGGGATGAACCCGCCGTGAAAACGGCATGACACGTAGATGTCAGCTCCTTGTCATGGCATTGCCATCGCCATGTCATGCAAAGTGTCGATATTCAATTTGATGAGTAGCTCGTCGATGCAGACACCAGCAGAGGGCATTCGCGTGGACGACTTCATGCCTGAACGCCGCTCGCTGCGCGTAGCCGTGGTGACGGAAACCTACCCACCTGAGGTGAACGGCGTGGCCGCCACCATCTACCGCGTCGTCGAAGGTCTGCGCGAGCGTCATCACGAAGTGCAATTGATACGGCCCAGGCAGGGCGCAGCTGACACCATGCCGTGTGACAGCAACGAGGCTGTCGCTTATGACACTCAAGTGCTGATGCGGAGCCTGCCGATCCCGCGCTATCCACAATTGAGGGTGGGCATGCCTTCCAAACGCGCCTTGCTGTCGTTGTGGGCACGGCGCCGTCCCGATCTCGTGCATTTGGTCACTGAGGGACCGCTGGGCTGGTCCGCATTGGCCGCCGCCACGAAGCTCGAATTGCCGGTGGTCAGCGACTTTCGAACTAATTTCCATGCCTATAGCCGTCATTACGGCGTCGCCTGGCTGCAAAACCCGATCATGCGGTACTTGCGTAAGTTCCATAACTGCACGGCCTGCACCATGGTGCCCACTGAAGCGTTGCGCAGCCAGTTGGCAGATGCAGGTTTTCGCCGCCTTCGGGTCGTGGCGCGCGGAGTGGACACGCAGCTTTTCAACCCGGGTCGGCGCAGCGACGACCTGCGTGCGCATTGGGATGCCGGGCCGGAGACAACGGTCGTGTTGTGTGTGGGTCGGCTTGCACCAGAGAAAAACCTCACTGCGCTGACTGACGCATGGCGCGCGATGTCAGCGCAGTCACGCTCACTGAAGCTGGTGTTGGTCGGTGACGGCCCCGCGCGCGCCAGCTTGCAGGCGCAACTTCCGGGCGCTGTCTTTGCCGGGATGCGCCACGGCACAGACTTGGCAGCGCACTATGCGTCGGCCGATGCGTTCTTGTTCCCTAGCTTGACCGAGACCTTTGGCAATGTTGTGCCTGAAGCCATGGCCAGCGGTTTGGCTGTACTGGCTTATGACTATGCTGCGGCCGGTCAACTCATTCGCCATCGCGAAAACGGCTTGCTGGCGCCAATGGACAATGCCGAAGAGTTGAAGCGCTTCGCACTGCAGTTGGCTGGCGAACGAGAAACCGTGCAAGCGATGGGTTCCGCAGCTCGCGCTGCTGTGCTTTGCATGGATTGGAGCCGCATCGTCGGCTTGGTCGAAGCGGAGTACGAGCATGTTCTGCGGGCGGCGGCTGCCTTGACTGCAAGGCGCCACCCCATCACAGCAGACGTTTCGACGCCCGCATAACGCATCAGTTGAGTGGTGATTCTCGCCAGAAGTCAGTCCCTGTAATGATTGAGGTCGTGACGGTCTAGGCATCGCTCTCTACATGCGTTTGGTTTGTGAACTTCTACGCCCGACGGCTACCGTTGGCTGCCGCCAGACGCTTCAGGGGCTTCGGGCGACTGCCGTTCAGCAGTAAAACACTGGCCGCCAAAAGTGCCAACCAAATACCGCTCATTGCCCCGCCGCCACCGCCCCCGGATTCAATAGGTACAGGTGCAGGTGGGGTAACGGGAGGGTTTGGGGCGGGTGGATTCACGGGCGGTGTGACAGGTGGTGTCACAGGCGGTGCCGGCGGTTGCGGCGTTATGGCCGCGCAGGTCTGGATCCTGGTGTCTGCCAACACCACTGCGGCGGGCGCTGCAGGCAGCGGCGAATCAGGAGCAAGGGCATAGGCCAATGCCCTAGAAGCATCCAGCAGCCCTGCACCGCACGTCGAAGTGGTGCAACTACACCTTGCGGAATTGGTGGCGATCACGCAACTGCGCAGCAACGGAACTTGTACATGCGGCCGCGCAGACGTTTTCAAGCCCTGCTCCAGTTGCATCAGTGTCAGGTTGGCATTCAGATTCAACATCAACGAAGCAGCGCCGGCTACAACTGGCGCTGCAAAGCTCGTGCCGCTGGCTGCAACGTAGCCAGGTGCACCAGGTGTGATGTCACCCAAGTTGCCAGTGGACACGATGCCGCTGTCGGCCAGTTGCGCGTCGCAGGTGCGGCCAGTATCACCATCGCCGCCAGTGGCCGCTAACGCGATCTCTGGCCCGAAGTTCGAGTAATTCGACTTGAAACCTTCGCGGTTGACCGAGGCCACAGCAAACGCGCCAGGGCAACTGGCGGGTCGACCGACTGCGCTGCGCTGGTTACCTGCTGCCACGATGACCATGCTGCCAGCGCCACCGGCTCCCTGTGTGCGCAGCTCGTTGATCACCGACCGATACAGTCGGGCCGTGTCCGCCACGGCTGCGTTAGACGAATTGATGTCGCAACTGTCGACGCCGGTATAGCTCAGCACAATCAGGCGTGCCGGGTTTGGGTTCGCGGGGGCACCCGCCACGGTCAGTCCGGCGGCCCAGCGCAAGCCATCGACGATGTCGCTGACTGCGGCGCCACACTTGCCAGCCACACGCACAGGCAACACACGCCCTGCCCAGTTCGCTGCAGCTACGCCTTCCGTGTTGTTGGTAGTCGCAGCCAATTGCCCGGCAATTACGGTGCCGTGCCAACTTGAAAAGGTGGTATCTGGACAACCAGCAAACAGTTGGGGTTGTGCGGCGCGCTCTGCGGCAGAAATGGCATCACCTGGGTCAACAGCGTCGTTATCGCGGCCATTGCCATCGTTGGAATAGCTTAGATCGCTGACGAAGTCGTAGCCTGGCAGCACGCTAGCGTTCAATTCGGGGTGTGAGGTGATGCCCGAATCCAGGACCGCGACAACCACGCCCGGCCCGCTGACCGGGTTGCCACGGCTGCGGTTCCAGGCTTGCGCGAAACCGGCCACGCCCGTATCAGCCGCCACGGGCGGCGTGCCTGCGCTAGCCGTGGCCTGCAACCACCATTGCTGACCGAATCGGGCGTCGTTGGGCGTCACGGCCTGGCGTTGCTCACGCACATCGGGCACCACCGCCAGCACGCGCGGGTCGGCGCGTAAGAGCTGCGCCCATTCAGCAGCCTCGGCGCGGCCTATTGCGCGGTCAGCGCGCAAATGCTGCCAGCCGCCACCCAGGCTGCGGTCTGCTGTCAGTGGCAATGCACGGTCAGCCGTCAATGCCGTGGCTCGCGCTGCCAACGAACGCCCAGCCTCAACCAATGTGGGCTCGCGCATTTGCACGATGAAACCGTGGACGGTCTGCTGACCTTGCACTCCCTGCGGCGTAGCGTAACTGGGTGCTGACGCAACACTCAAAAACGTCCACAGAACCAATTTCGTCCATCGCCACATCGACGAACTGCCAATCAAAGCGTTGTAAAGAATTGAGGCAACCGATGGAAGCGATGAAAGAGCAGGCGTGTTCGACATGGAATGAGTGTCTTTGACGTGTCTGGCTTTTCGATGACAGCTTCAGGCCGCAATGAGCCGAACGGCTCATTCACACTTTTGTCACTGATAAACCCTAACCTCATATTCAGTCTATGTAGCGGGCGCAACGCGCAATTAAGTGGCTTGGCCGCAGCACCACCGCGACGAATTATTTGTCTACCCAATCGGGCTACAGCTCCAAGCCGTGCGTTTTATTGACGGCAATTCATGGCAAGCCCCGTGCTGCTCAATCCAGAACTTGCAGAAAAATTGGTCAGGGCTCTGGAGTCAGCGCAAGAGGTGAAGCGCCGCCACCACTTCTTCATCTGGCTGCAAGGTCCATTCAACGCCTTGGTACCGCACACTTTGCCGGTTTGTGGTGCTTACCAGAGACAGACGCGTGAGTTGGTGTTCGAGGCTTTCAACAACGAATATCTGCCCGCAGCCACGCTCGCTGCGCTGACCGACTCGGCTGCACCCACCACCACAGCACTGGCCCGCCTTTGGATAGACAGAGGCGGGCGACCGTTGGCTGTGTCGCTGGCAGATGTGCCCTATCCGCCGCCCGGTGCAGACCGGGAGAAGCTAAACACAGCGGGCCTGACGCACTGGATCGTGCATGGCGTTGCCCGGCCGTTCAGACCCAGCGACATCGAAAGCCTGTTTCTCTTTGCAGAGAAGGCCGATGGATCTATGGCTGAACGCCTGACGATGCTGGAACTGCTGATGCCGCATCTTCATACGATTTACCAGCGCGTGCAGGTGCTGGAACGTGAACTACGAGGCCCCGCTTCAGGGGCTTCGCCCACAGCATCGCACCTGTCAAAGATGCGCGACACGGGCCGGTCGCAGCGTATCACCGAACGCGAACGCCAGGTGCTGTCGTTGATGCGAGACGGTTGCAGCAACCAGCAGATTGCAGACCACCTGACGCTGAGCGCGTTGACGGTAAAAAACCACGTGCAGAGCATTTTGTCCAAGCTGGGCGCCAGCAACCGCGCACAGGCTGTTGCGCTGGCCATTGCCACGCAGCTTCTGGATGTTTAGGGCTGTCACTGGTTCTTTCGGCCCCCGCCGAAAGGATCATTTGCGGCACTTTCTGAAATCAAGTTGTGCCAACCGTTGCCCATCATTCAGTTCTATCGAAGACGCGACGCGGGCATGCGGCCCGATGCTGCGGGTTCGTTGTGTTGTCTCTTGCTGTCATCAACGCCCTCTACACCACGATAGGAAATCACATGAAACTCAAATCTCTCGTCGTACTGACCGCCCTGGCTTCAACTTGTTCCGCCTTTGCCAACATCGGGTTCGAAAACGATGCTGAATTGTTCCTGGTCGTCTGGAACAAGAACGTGGGCAGCTACGCGCTGGACCTGGGGGTAAGCATGAATTCGTTGCTTGACGGATCGTTGGCTCCCTTCAGCATGTCGGTCGGCCCCCGATACCAGACTTTTTTAACGGCTATTGGTGCCCTGATCAACGAGCCAGTGGGCTTAGATCGTGGCACGTTGTGGGCGGTTTTCGCAGCCGACGGTGAAGGCCTCTTGAACAACGATTTCCGCTCCGTGATAACCATGGTCAACAACGTTCCGTTTAATCTTTCGACTCTCAGTGCCAATGACACTCGGGACTTTACTCAGGCTTTATCTTTCTACGCACAGGCGACAGCCAACACTGGCTCGCACGGCGTCACTGGCACCACTTCGGTACACGGCGATTCTTACAACCCCCTGGGTACCGAAGCCTTTTTCGATCAACGTAGTTGGACCTTCGCCAATTCCAACAATTGGTCTGGCAACGCCATTGGTAGCGTCCCGATCAACCTCATTAGTTTGTCAATTCCAGATATCTTCGCTGTCGTAGCCAATAGCAACCCAACGGGTTATTCAGTGAGATTTGACGGCCAGACAGTCACCGTGGTTCCAGAGCCCGCTACCGTGGCACTGATTCTGGTTGGCTTGGCTGCCGTTGTAGGTGCTGCCCGCCGCCGTCGCGCCTGAAGCGCAGTGGGGCGGGGGTTGCTGATAAAGCCACCCACGCACTACCCGAACCCGACAGGGGGCGACTGAAGCGGTTGCTTGTCGACCCCACCTCACAACTCACACCACACCACCCCACCCCACCCCACCCCACCCCATTTGAAGCGGCGCCGATCATCGGCCCAAGCGCTGTTAGCCGCTGTTTTCCGATCTGCTGATCTCATCGCATATTGAAGAAATTACCAATCCTTCACCCCCAAATTTTCCGTACACACTGGAGTATTCGAATGTCCAAGCTTCGTTTGATCGCTATTGCTGCTGCCTGCGTGGCAGCAACATCCGCCCAGGCCTTGACGCCTGCCCAGGTCGACAACGCACGAGCCGTCGGCACACTGAAAGAAGTGCGTATTGCAGGCGCCACCGCCCTGCGGCTGGCGATCGGCGCGTACGCCCAAAGCGTTTGCAACGCTGCCAGCTTCAACGTTTATTTCAACGACGCAGCTGGCGTTAACAACCGCGCCTATGCGTGCAACTTGAGCCAGGCTGTGGGTAATTTCGGCGTCGGCACGCCCGTGCTCATTTACAAGCGCGACCAGGGCGGCTCGGGCCAGGGTGTCAACCCGCTCGCACTCGGCGCCGCACAAGCTTTCATGAACGTCAGTGGTGCAACGTGTGTGGCCACGGCCAACCCATCGCCCAGCCCCGACATCCAGGCGCCTAGCTTCACCTGCACGCCCACCGCGCCTATTGCAGCCGATGCCGGTATTTCTGATGAAGAGCCGCAGCTGTTCCAAAGCGCCATTAATCTGCCCACCGGTACTGCAGCTGTGGACGTGTCGCTGCTGAACTCAGCGCCCGTGGTGCAAAGCATTTTTGGCCTGGCAGTGAACAAGAAGTTGTACCGCGCCTTGCAAGAAGCCCAAGGCATCATCGCGCCAGGGGCCTCGCTGCGAGATGTACCGAACAACCAGGACTTTTGGACGGCTGCCGACATCGCCACCATCCCCACCCTGTCGTCAGCCTTCGTCAAGAGCGCGTTGACGGGCAGATTGCTGGGCAACGCAGCAGTTAAGCGCGGCTGGAATGCCGTCATTCCACCTGGCGTAGATGCCAATGCCGCGGCCAAGACGATTAACGTCTGCCGCCGCACAGAAGGTTCTGGCACTCAGGCCGCCTCGAACGCTTTCTTCCTGAACAACCCCTGCGCGGGCGGCGCCTCTGTAGCGCCTCTTAGCGTACCTGGCAGCAGCGGCAATTACCAGCAATTGGCGACGACCGCAGGCGCAGTTCTGCTGCGCGTCCAGGCTGCGCCCTTGGTCGTGATTGAAGCCTCCGGCACCGGTGATGTCGAGCGCTGCCTGGGTAGCACAGTGGCCAATGCCAACAGCGTGGAATCGGCCGCCGACGGCGACGGCATCGGCTACGGCCTGGGCGTGATCAGCCGCGAGAACAATCCGCGCCCCACCGTGAACGGCGTGGTCCTGGACCGGGGTTACCGCTTCGTCAAGATCGACGGTGCAGAGCCCACCCGCGCTGCTGCCCAGCGCGGTGATTACGGCTTCGTCTTTGAGTCCACCTTCCAGTGGCAAAACGCGCTGGCCGATGCCGACAAGGTGGCCTTCTTGACCACCCTGCGCGGCAACATCGGCCGCGCTGCCCAGCTTGACCGGGTTGACGTGGATGTGCAGCAAGGCGTAATGGCCGCGCCTAACACCTACCCCGGTGCCTGGGCCGACCTGGTGGGTGTCGATGCCAAGTTTGGCTCGCGCGTGGCGCGCGGCACTGGTAACAGCTGCACGGCGTTGCGCATAGAAAAGTAGGACCCGGTTGTCAGGTGCTGCAGCGCAGCACCTGAGTGCCGCCAATGCTCGTACGCTGCAAGCGCGCGGGCTTCTTTGTTTGTTAACCCTGTTTCAACGCTGGCCCGGCGCGGCTGACTTGACTCGAAGGCAACCCATGAATCAAACCAGGCCGGCACAGACTCTTCAAACAATCGGCAAAGGCTTAGGTCGATTAATCCTGGCGCTGCTGGTCCTGGGCGGGGCTTTCCGAGTACAAGCCCAGGAGGTCATCAGCATCAATACCGAAACCGAAACCGCTGATGTGTTCGTGGTGGTGTGGGACCCTGTGAACAAGGCTTCGTACGTCAAGGTGCTGGGCATGACGATGAATGAATTCATCTGGCAAGGCCAGCAGGATGCTGGTGTACAGAAGTTTTGGACACTGAACGTGGCTACCGATATCAATTTTCAACGATTGCGCAGTCTGGGCGGCAGCCTGTCCGACCTGCGATGGGCCGTGCTCTCTTTTGACAACGAAGGTTTCTTCAGCGAAGACACTCGCGCCATGACAACTTTGCAGCCCACTGCCACGCCTGGCGTTGAAGGGCTTGCTTACAGAAACATGACGAGCATGAACATAGGCACCATGCTGCAGAACGTTGGCAGTTTTGCCGTTCCTTTTGCCCAGGGCAATAACGTTAAGGACATAGGTTCAAGTTTTCGTGTCAACGGTCAAGACGGCTATTTTTCAGGCGAAGACGCATTTCGGTATCACCTATTTGGGGTTACAGGCAACCCCTTTCCGATTACCAATCCGATCGGCTCGTCTTCCTGGTTCTATTACCTAACTATTCCTGTCGGTCCTTTGGGCCCCAGTTCAGCTCCGTTCAGCGACCCTGTCGTCGTCGACGAATTTGACAACCTCAGTTTCGACGGCTATTGGGGCATGGCCGCGAACCCGGCCGACAACACCTTCCTGCTCAGCTACACACTGCCCCAGGCCGCCACCGCGCTGAACCTGCGCATCCGCGAATTTGCCGCCAGCATCGGCCGCACTGAAAGCACCGGCGGCTTTGCCGTGCGGCGGCTGGAAGGCGGCGTGGCGCTGGCGCTGGAATCGCCCGCGGGCGGCAGCGTGCTGCGCTTGGGCGAAGCCGGGCTGGACCTAAGCGGTGGCCTGAGCGTCAGCCCTGTGCCTGAACCCGGAACTTGGGCGCTGATGCTGCTGGGTCTGGCGGGTGTGGCCGCGTTTGCACGCCGCCGCCGAGCTTGATTGGTTTCCGCCTGGCTATTTCGCGCCTGAGGGTAGGCGCAAATCCCGGCACGCCCCATGCACCCTGACGATCAAATCGCTCTCGTGAAGCGCTGCTTGCTGCTGGTGCTGACCTGTCTGCTGACAAATCTGGTCATGCCAACGGCCTGGGCGCAGCCCGCTTCGCCTGCTGCCGGTCCCCTTGCCGATCCCCCTGCCCCCGCCGACTCGGCACCCAGTGCTCGCTTCCCGGTGTGGGAATACGCCATTGCTGGCAATACGGTACTGCCAGTGCAGCGCATCGAAGCAGCTGTGACGCCCTTCTTGGGCGCAGGCAAAGCTTTTGCCGATCTGGAAGGCGCACGAGCTTCGCTGGAAAAGGCATACCAGGATGCCGGCTTCCTGACCGTGTTTGTCGACATCCCTGAGCAAGACATCAGCAGCGGCGTAGTGGAACTGCGCGTGTTGGAAGGCCGCGTTGCAAACCTGTGGATCACTGGCGCACGCTATTACGACCAAGGCGTGATTCGCGAACGCCTGCCCGAGTTGCAGGCCGGCACGGTGCCCGACTTCAACCGCATGCAAGGCCAGATAGCAGCGCTGAGCCTGGACGCACGGCGCTTGCAACCGGTGCTGAAGCCCGGCCGTACCCCCGGTACGGTAGACGTGGAATTGAAGGTCGACGACAAGCTGCCGTTTTCAGCCAGCCTGGAACTGAACAACCGCCACGCGCCCGACACCGACCCGCTGCGCGCCGCGCTGACGCTGCGCTACGACAACCTGTTTCAACGCGAACACAGCATTTCGCTGACGGCGGTGACGGCGCCGCGCGAAACTTCGCAAAGCCAAGTGCTGGCGCTGAACTACGCGCTGCCGCTGTCCGCAGACACCAACCTGGTGCTATATGGCGTGGTGTCCAACAGCGAGATTGAACCGCTGGGCGCGCTCACGGTGTTCGGTAAGGGTACGACGCTGGGCCTGCGCTGGCTGCGCACCGTCAGCACGGGCGGGGCCAGCCACACGCTGGGCGCCGGGGTCGACTACAAAGACCTCAAAGAAGACGCGGTGGTGACGGGTTCCGCTGCTGTGGCCACGCCCCTGCGCTATCTGCCGTTTCAGCTGAGCTACAGCGGCAACTGGTTCGGCCAGCGTTGGCGTGCCGGTGTCAATACGGCATTCGTCGTCGCTTCACGCCAGGTGCTGCCCAAACGTGTGGATTGCCCGGTGGCCAACCTGCCGGGCGAATTGCGGCGCGACGACCAATTCAACTGCAAGCGCGAAGGCCTGGACGGCAGTTTTGCCTACTGGCGCGGTGACGCAAGCTGGACGCGGGCCTTGGATGCAGTACCCGGCAGCTTGCAACTGCGGCTGGGTTGGCAGTTGACGCCTTACCTGGTTCCGCCTGCTGAACAAGGCGCCCTGGGTGGGGCAGATACCGTGCGCGGCTATCTGGAAGCCGAAGCCGCTGGCGACCAGATGCTGCGCGGGTCGGTTGAATGGCGCAGCCCGAATCTGGCACGCTGGTTGGTGGCGCAACCGACTGCGCCAGAGCAGAGTGCTTCGACTGCGTCTGCGCCGTGGCTAGACGACTTCACGCTGTTGGGCTTCGTTGACGCTGGCAGCAGCTACGTCAACGACCCCACCGTCGGCCAAGCCGCACGTGTGCCGCTACTAAGTGCAGGCATGGGTCTGCGCCTGCGCGCGCGCCAACGTTTCAACGCGGACATCGACTTGGCCTGGCCTTTCAAGAGCACCACCTACAGCGCCAACCGCGAGGCCAAGGTGCATGTGCGCGTGGCTGCGGAATTCTGAACACCCGCTGAAAGCCAACCTGTGACGCGCCGCCCATCGCCCCTTGATCTGCAATGCCTGCCCAGGCGCATGGCCCCCCGCCCGCGTGCCGTGCAGATCAGCCCGCTGGCTCTGGCCATGCTGGCGGCTTGGCCACTGGCATGGGCACCCACCGCCTGGGCGCAGTCCACGCCGGTGCCGATCATCAACCTGCCGACCGTACCGGCGCCCAATGCCCTGCCGCAAGCCGCTCGCAGCGGCTGGCTGATCGGCAACACGCGCGCCAGCCGCAGCCAAAGCGGCAATACCGCTGGCGGCCAAGACATGCTGATCCGCCAGGAAACGGCGCGTGGCATTTACCACTGGGACAGCTTCGACATTGGTGCGAACAGCGGCGTCAATTTCCAGATGCCTGACAGCGCCAGCAGCGCGCTGAACCGCGTCCTGAACAGCAGCCAGCCCAGCGGCATCTATGGGCGGCTCAGTAGCAACGGCCAAGTCTTCTTGATCAACTCAAACGGCATCCTGTTCGGCCGCGGCGCGCAGGTCAACGTGGGCTCGCTGGTGGCCAGCACGTTAAACGTCGCGAACGACGATTTCCTTTCCAGCCTGAACAACAACGTGCTGGGCAACAGCTTTGCTTTCCAGTACGGGCGCGACGGCCTGGGGCGTGCAGAAGACTTCATCGACAGCCGCAACTATGTGCGCGTGGACGATGGCGCCAGCATCACCAGCGGCAGCGGCGGGCGCATCTTCCTGTTCGCCAAGCGGGTTGAAAACGCCGGCAGCCTGACGTCGCCTGACGGCCAGGTGGTGCTGGGCGGCGGCGGCTCGGTGCTGCTGAAGCTGCCCACGGCCGACCCGGTGTACGCGTCTGAACTCAATCCGGACGTGCCTTCATTGCGCGGCCTGCTGGTAGAGGTGGGCACCGCCAACGGGCCTGAGGAAGGCGGCACAACAGGCACGACTGGCGCAATCGGCGCGCGCCACGGCAGTGTGGCCAACCTGTCCAGCGGCACCATCAGCGTGCCGCGCGGCAACGCCACGCTGGTCGGGTTGGCTGTGAACCAGTCTGGGCGCATCAGCGCCACCACCAGCGTGAACGCCAATGGCTCGATCCTGCTGCTGGCTCAAGGCGGCGCGCGCACGCTGGACGGGGCTGGCAATGCGCTGCCCAGCAACAACGTGCTGTACAAGCGCGCCCAGCAAAGCGGCGAGCTGGAACTGGGCGCTGGTAGCAGCACCGTCATCACGCCTGATGCCGGTGACGCCACGTCCAACGACAACAGCCTGTTCGTGCGCTCGCGCATCGACATGGCTGGCCGCAGCATAGTGCTGCGCGACGGTGCGCAGGTGCGCGCACCGGGTGCGGTGGTGAACCTGCGCGCCGACGCCGCGCCGGTGTACGTGCGCGACCTGCTGAGCGATGGTTTCGTGGCGCAAGATGCCAGCGCGCGCATCGTGCTGGGTGAGAACACCGTCATCGACGTGGCCGGCACGCAAAGCGCAGTGGTGGACGGCAGCCGCAACTTCGTCACCACCGAACTGCTGGGCAGCAACGACCTGCGCGACGCGCCGCTGCAAAAAGACGGCCCGCTGCTGCGCAACAAGGTGACGGTGGACGTGCGCGACGAATCGCTCATCCTGGGTGATCTTTCCATCTACCGCAGTGCGCTGCAACGCAGTGCCGATGAACGCCTGGCCAGCGGCGGCAACATCAACCTGCGCGCTGAGGGAGCCATCGTCAGCGCCGCATCGTCACGCATCGACATTTCGGGCGGCAGCGTGCGCACCACCAGCGCTTTGGTAAGGCCCAGCTTGCTGGTGGCTGAAGACGGCAGCATCTTCAGCATCAACAGCGCGCCCCTGGACCGCATCTACACCCAGGTGTTGAATGCCGCCACCACCAACACCCGCTATGACCGCTGGGGTTTGCTGCCGGGCTATGGCGCGGCACTGCCTGCCACGTTGGCGCCGGGTTATGCAGAAGGCCAGGCTGCCGGCAGCCTGAGCGTCATCGCGCCACAGGTCGTGCTGGATGGCGTCATTCAGGCGCAGACGCGGGTGGGCGAACGCCAAACAACGGGACTGGCGGCGCTAGCCGAGCGCGGTGCTTTCAATCTGGGTGCCAGCTTCAATGCCAGCAGCTTCGGCGGCAACACCTACCGCGGCGCCGTGTTGGACGCCATCGAAGTGCGCAGCCGTGGCGCTGCACTGGGTGCTGAGTTTTTCACTTCGCCTGACGGCGGTTTGCGCTCAGCGCTCTTGGAACCTTCGGGCATAGCGCTGCAAAACTTGAATGCCAGCGGCTTGGGGCAAGTGACGCTGACCGCGCTGGGCGACATCACGCTGGCTGGCTCCAGCGCGGCCGACGCCCTTCAACTGCCGTTGACAGGCCAGCTGACGCTGCAAAGCCAGACCGGCAGCATTGCGCTGCAAACCAGCATCCATGCACGCGGCGGCAGCGTGGCTGCCAGCTCGCTGAATGGTGACGTGCGGCTGGCCAACAGCGCACAGATCGATAGCAGCGGCATCATCGTCAACAGCGCTGTGGACGGCCCACTGAATACGGCGGGAACGGTTGGCGGCAAGGTGGACTTGCGCGCAGCCGGCACACTGAGTCTGGGTGTTGGCAGTAGCGTGGATGTAAGCGGCGGCGCCGTTGTGCAGGCTGGCGTTCAGAACACCGTTGTTGGCGTCAATGCCGGCAGCATCAATCTGGTGGCAGGCAGAGCCAGCTTGGTCACCGGCTTGGCAGCGCCCAAGCTGGTTCTAGAAGGCAGTCTTGTTGGCGCGTCGCTGGCCACCGGCGGTCGGCTGGCCCTGGCCACCAGCACTATCCGGCTGGGCCCGGCCATAGTTGGCGACTCGGTGGCCGACCTGCAGCTGGACGCGGCGTTTTTCGCCATTGGCGGCTTTGCACGTTATGCGCTGGACGGCCGCCAGTGGTTGCAAGCCAGTGCAACGCAAAGCATTGCGCCGCGCGTAGCCCAGCTGCAAGCCGACCCGCAGCGCCTGAACGCGCCCACCGGCAGCGCGCTGGCCAGCATCAGCCAGCCGCTGGACCCTGCCGCGCCTGTGCGCGCACTGCCGCCGCCGGTGAGCTTGAGCCTGGCTTCCGGTGGCACCGGTTTCGATCGCGCCGACGGGCAATTGACGTTGGGCGCTGGCACACGCATCGACTTGCTGCCGACCGCCAGCCTGACGTTGTCTGCCGCTACTTTGCTGCAATTGGACGGGCAGGTCACGGCGCCAAGCGGTACCGTGTTGCTGAACCTGAGCAAACGAGCGGTCAGCGTGGCCGATGTCGGCCTGGTGCATGCGCTGTGGCTGGGCGCTGCTGCAAGCATCGATGTCAGCGGCTTGGTGCAGTTGACGCCGGGCAACAGCGGTTTGCGCCAAGGTCGTGTACTTAACGGCGGCAGCATCCAGCTCGACGCTGGCAGCGTGGCCGCCAGCCTGGTGTTGCAACAGGGCTCACTGCTGCGGGCCGCTGGCGCCAGCGGCGTGTTGGACGTGACGCAAACAACCAATGACGGCGCCCTGACCCGCGCCACGGCCGTGACCGGCCGGGGCGGCAGCGTGACGCTGCGTGGCAACCGCGACCTATTGCTGGAAGGCGCAGTGCAAGTGCCAGATGGCAGCTTGACAGTGGCACTGGACGGCGTGGCTTTCGACGCCAGCCCGCTGCTGTTGCCAGCCGAACGCGAGCTACTCGTTTCCGCCACCCCCACAGCCTTGACCGCAAGCCTGCGGCCACAAGACCTGGCGCCAGCGGCCGAGTTGGTTGGCCGCGCCACGGTTGCCACCCCATGGCTGACGGCCACAGGCGCTGCCGATGTGCAACTGCGTGCCCAAGAACGCATCCGCTTTGCGGACAGCACCCGTCTGGTCACCAGCCGACAGTTGGTCCTGGACGCCCCCGCGCTGGCCGCAAACACTCGGGTGCAGGTGGACTTGGCAGCGCCAAATTTGTGGCTGGGCAACACCCGTCCGCCCACCCAGTCGGACCTGGAAACGCGATCGCTGCCCACGGCCACTGGCGTAGGTGTTGCGGTTACGACCAGCCCGCCAGCCACCCTGCGGGCCAGCGCCAGCAATGCTTTGCTGTTGGACGGCGTACTCGCCACCCAGGGCTTCGGGCAGGTCGAGTTGCGCAGCGGCAGCGACTTGCGGCTGCAAGCCAGCAGCGCCACCAGCCCCGGCGAGGGTGCGCTGAACACGGTGGCAGAGCTGACGCTGGCAGCAGCGCAGATCTACCCGGCCAGCGAAACGCGGTTCAGCCTGCGGGCACCGGGGCAGACCGTGACCTTCCTGCGCAGCGGCGGCAATGCCGCTACGCCCGCACCGCTGAACGCCACGTTGCCAGCGGCACCGCTGTCTGCCGGTGGCCGCCTGGTTGTAGAAGCGGCCGACATCGTGCAAGCCGGCGTACTGCGCGCGCCGCTGGGCCAGATCACGCTACAGGCCAGCAACAGCAACGAACTGCGCGCAAGCAGCGTCACTTCGGTCACGGGCCTGGACGGCGAACGCGCCTTGCTAGTGCCCGATGGCAATGGGCACGGTACGACCTTTGGCTCGACCCCTTCCAGCGCACCTGGCAGCAGCAGCAACGGCACCAACTTCGGTAAACGCATCGACCTGCTGGCGCCGGACGTGCGGGTAAACAGCGGCGCCCAGCTGGAACTGGCCGGTGGTGGCGACATCGTGGCCTACCAGTTCGTGCCTGGCCCAGGCGGGTCGAACGACATTTTTACGGGTGCTGACGGCGCTTTTGCCATCGTGCCGGGCATCGACCGCCTGGCACCGCTGGACCCGGCGATGGGGCCTGCGGCCAGCCTGGGTCGCACCTTAACCGTCGGCCCAGGCGGACCCTTGTCTGCGGGCACCTATGCTCTGCTACCCGCGCGTTATGCCTTGTTGGCAGGCGCCCTTCTCGTCAGGCCCGACAGTGGCGGCACGCAGTTGGCAGCCAACGTGACGCTGCCGCTGCCAGATGGCTCTTTCCGCGTCGGAGCCGTGTCTGGCACCGCAGGCAGCAACCTGCGCGACAGTCTGCCGGCGACCTGGCGCTTCACTCCAACGACTGTGGCGCAGCGCGCATCTGAAGTTCGCGCTGTCACCGGCGGCGCCTTTCAGACCGAAGCGGCAACGCGCAACCAAAGGGCCTTGCCGGCCCTGGCGCGTGATGGCGGCAGCTTGGTGGTACGTGGGGCGCAGGCCCAGTTTGAAGGCACGGCGCGCTTCACACCTGATGGCGACCAAGCGCTGGGCGGACAGGTTTTCCTGGCGGCTGAGCGCATACAAGTGGGCCAGGGCCAGAGTCAGCAGAGCCAGCCAGTGCAGCCCGGCACACTGCTGCTGTCGACTGCGCAATTGAATGCCCTGGGTGCGCAGACGCTGGTGCTGGGTGCCGTGCCTGGTGCCCAGGCCAACACTCTGGAGGTGGTGGCGCGCGAACTCAGCTTCACCAGCAGCAGCCTGGCGCTAGCCGTGCCTGATCTGCTGGCGCTGGCCACGATGGAGCTACGACTGGGAGCAGGCACGGTACTGGGCTTGAGCTCAGGCGTCAGTGCACCCAGCAGCACGCCTGTCAGCACTTCCTTGAGCCGCAGCTACACCCTTGCAGGCGACGGCGTTGCGCTGCGTATTGCCAGCGACGCCGATGCGAGCTTGCTGCGCACAGGCGTCGCGGGCTTGCAGGGTGACTTGCGAGTGGAGCCAGGCGTTCGCATCGACGCCCGCACGGGCAGCGTGTTGCTGGACGCCACGCGCAACAGTACATTGGCTGCAGACTTGCGTGTAGACACCACCGCGATGGTGTTGGGCGCCGGTCGCATTGCATTGCCCAGCACAGCCGTTATGCCTGCCAGCCCAGCTGCTCCGGTGGGCGCGCCTTCGCCAGCAACTGCGCTGGTGCTGAGCCCGGCACTGACAGCGCAGTGGCGCGAATTGCAAGCGCTGACGCTACGCAGCTATTCGTCCATTGACATCAGCGGCGGTGCCGTAATGGGTGGCGACATTCTGGGCGAACTGACCTTGGATTCGCCGACGCTGCGGCTGCAAGCACAGGCTGGCGAAACCGCCGTCTTGCGCGCAGGCCAGGTGCTGCTGACCAACACCAGCGGCGGCTTGCCGCCGTCGGTGGCACCTGTGGCACCCCCCGCGCTTACGCCACCTGCGCCGCCTGCGCCCCCGGCACCTGGGCCCGTCCCCGAGCCGCCAGCGCCACCGCCACCGCCTGGGCCGACCCCGCCGTCACCACCGCCGCCTGCGCCCACACCGCCTGGGCCGCCGCCGCCGCCAAGTACACCGTCGCCCGGGAACGGCCCGACCACGGGCCCTGCTGTGCCACCTTTGCCGCCGACCGGCCCGCCAGCGCCGGGACCGACTC
>Ga0335395_10001121_pt1 | contig 17058 bp, 14 predicted proteins | sample MAT02_FD_205744 | JGI IMG/M metagenome (GOLD analysis project Ga0335395, IMG submission 205744) | Freshwater microbial communities from Lake Fryxell liftoff mats and glacier meltwater in Antarctica - MAT-02 (spades assembly) (version 2) ...
GTGCCGAGAAGATACTTCATCCCTGTTACCAAATTCGGCTCGGGAGTTTCGAGTAGAAGGTGGAAATGATTACTCATCAACACCCATGCATGCACACGCCACCCGTGACTCCCGCACACCTGCCCAACACGAAACAGAAATGCCTTTCTATCTTCGTCTGATTCGAAAATATCTTTTCCCTCATCGCCACGTGCCATCACATGATAGACAGCACCTGGATATTGATGACGCATCGCTCTTGGCATGAGCCGAAATTACAACTCTCCAGTCACTGGACAAGAAAAATGTTACGATCTGGCACCTGACCCCCAAAAAAAACGCCTTTCTATCTTCGTCTGATTCGAAAATATCTTTCCCCCCATCGCCACGTGCCATCACATGATAGACAGCACCCGGATATTGATGACGCATCGCTCTTGGCATGAGCCGAAATTACGACTCTCCAGTCACTTGCCACTCCAGTCACTGGACAAGAAAAATGTTACGATCTGGCACCTGACCCCAAAAATTCCTGACCTCAAAAATTAGCGAGCAATAGGCGTGAATTTTTTTAAGTCTCACCCGTGACGAGGAGAGGCAGGAGCTATACACAAATACTAAGACAATAGGATTTCGTAAGAATTGGGAGGAGCTTCTCTCCTCAAAAGGGCTGGCAATCGTAGGACATAAACTTGTTCAAAAGGAGGAATCTACCGTTGCGGCCATCGAGGTAGATAGGCACAAGACAGCGTTGGTGCATTACGATTTTGCGAAGCCCATAAAAATGCTTGTTTAGAGTGAGCTTCTACGAGAGGTAGCTACCATTCTTGACTACGGGTGCGGACATGGCGCAGACGTCAGAGGACTAGCGAACCTCGGATATGATGTTGCGGCATGGGATCCGGTTCACCGCCCAGGAGGAGAACGCAGGAAGTCTGATTTCGTAAACTTGGTTTTACATTCCATTGCTCCCTAAACCCCTTGATCTGGTAGCTTGCACTCATAGAGTAACTGATCATAGTTCAGAGCTCATGGAGGACTTTCGGCCATCGGATTTGAAAACGATTCTGCATTCCAAGCGGGCTCAGATTTATTACTTGGAGCACTGCCGGGTTTTGGTAAACGGCGGAAGGGTCGAATATGTCACTGAGGAGCCAAACCGGGCGAAATACTGGAATATTCCCATCGCAAACACGACTTCGCTACTGTTGGGGACGGGCACCTCGGTCACTCAGGCAGCCATGCGGGAGTTGGCACGGGCTGGTGTCATGGTGGGTTTTTGCGGTGGTGGCGGCACGCCTCTTTTTAGCGGTGGGGAATGCGATATCGAGGTCTCTTGGGTTTCGCCTCAAAGCGAATACCGACCTACGAAATATTTACAGAGCTGGGTAGCAATCTGGATGGATGAGGTGAAGAGGCTTGCCGCTGCGAAAATGCTGCAGGAAGTCAGGCTGGGATTGGTATTGCGGCTCTGGGGAAAAGGAGTTGGCAGCGGGGAGCGGGTTTTCGCACCAGATGGTTTGAAGCTGGAGCGGATGCACCGGGACGCGCTGGATGCCATGCGAGCATGCCAGGACACTGGGACGCTACTGTCCCGCGAAGGAGAGTTCTCGAAAAAGCTCTATGCTCTTGTCGCCAACGGAACGGGTTACGGAAGTTTCAAGCGGGGGAAAAGGGGAAGCGGAATGGATGCCGCGAATCGGTTTCTCGATCACGGGAACTATCTGGCATACGGTCTCGCTGCTACGGCGACATGGGTGCTGGGGCTTCCCCACGGGCTTTCCGTGCTGCACGGGAAGACGCGGCGCGGCGGTTTGGTCTTCGATGTCGCGGATATCGTGAAAGACGCGGTTGTCATGCCACAGGCGTTTCTTTCCGCGATGGAAGGGGATGGTGAGCAGGAATTCCGGGGGAAGCTGATCGCGCGTTTTCTGGAAACGGAATGTCTGGATCTGATGATAGAAACGCTCCAGAGCATCGCCAAGCCCGAAGTGGGGACGGATTCATGAACGTGCTCGTCATTTCAGAATGCCAAGGAAAAGCCTTGGAGGAAACCCGGAGGATCATGGATCACTTCGGGCAGCGCATCGGTCGGCGCACCTGGCTTGTGCAGACCACGGAAGCCGGGATGGAAACGTTTCACCGAATGCTCCGGAAGACCGCACGGCGCAATTCCGCCGTAGCCTGTCATTGGATCAGAAAAGGGGGGCGGGCGGAGCTCATGTGGACTGTGGGGAAAAGAGGGGAGTTTAATGCCGAAGGTTTCGTAGCCACCCACACCACCGCCCGGGACATCGTCCGTGATGCCGATGAAAATGAGTGGCACGCGATCCGCATTATCGATGCGATCACAGGCATCGCGGCGCTTTTTCACGATTTTGGGAAAGCATGCGACTTTTTCCAGACCAGTCTTCGGGCTTCTAAGCCTACGAGAAATCCTTACCGCCATGAATGGATTGCCCTAGAGATATTTGTCGCCTTCGTGGCCGAGGATGACGATGCGGCGTGGCTTGATCGACTCTCCTCCATCCAGCCGGATTGCAAGCGCAATGTTGAAATTTCTGAGGGAATCCGGCACTACGGTAAGGAGGAGCCCGCCGGGAAGCGACTGTTGCATCTGCCTCCTCTTGCCAAAGCCGTGGCCTGGCTGATCCTCAGCCATCACCGCATGCCCTTGCCTGAAAATCCGGCTGATTTCGCCGTTGCCACTGACTGGCTCGATCAGTGCGATTTCAAATGGAACTATCCCGGAAAGGAAGCCACCCCCGAACAAAAAAACACCTGTTTCCTTTTCAAAAACGGCCTGCCATTCGCAAGCCTTTCCTGGTGCCAACTTGCCCGCACCACAGCGGGCAGAGTTCCACACATCCTCCTTAGCCCGGACTGTTGTTATCTGTCTGATCCACATATTTTGCATGCCGCGAGGTTGTGCCTGATGCTTGCCGACCACGTTTATTCCAGTGAGCCGACGAACCCTCGCTACGGTGATCCCGTTCCGAAAGAGTCCCGAAAAATTCTCTACGCCAACACGGATAGGAAAACGAAAGAACCCAAACAACGTCTCGATGAGCACCTGATCGGAGTCACCAAGCATGCCCGTAGAATCGTCTTTTCCCTGCCCCGGTTAAAGCGGGATCTCCCGACTCTAGGACTCGTAAAAAATCTTCGGAAACGCTCTTCCAGCCCTCTGTTCCGCTGGCAGGATAGCGCCTTCGAACTCGCCAGCCGTTGCCAGCGTGAATCCCAATCCCACGGATTTTTCGGGATCAACATGGCATCGACTGGCACTGGGAAAACCCTCGCCAACGCACGGATCATGTATGCGCTTTCCGGGGAACGGAATGACGCGCGTTTCACGATCGCCATCGGCCTGCGTAGCCTGACCTTGCAGACGGGGGAGGAATACCGGAAGCGACTCAAGCTTGATGACGGGCAGCTTGGAGTCATGGTCGGCGGCGGTGCCGGGGTAAAGCGTCTGTTTGAGGAAAATAAGGAAGAAGCCTTCGATCCCGGAGGTTCAGAATCCGCCGATTACACGGATGGAATGGAAGGCCGTATCGACTACAATGGCCCAGTCGCGGACGGCCCTCTGAAGCAGTGGCTCGCTGGAAACAACCATCATGCTAAGCTTCTAAGCACTCCACTACTGGTTACTACGGTGGATCATCTCATCTCCGCTTCCGAGTCCATGAAGGGCGGTCGCCAATTCGCTCCTATGCTCCGCCTGATGAACTCGGATCTGGTCTTGGACGAGCCGGATGATTTCGATCTCAACGATATGCCAGCCATCACCCGGCTAGTCCACTTCGCCGGACTTTTCGGCTCACGGATTCTGCTTTCCTCCGCCACCTTGCCGCCGGATTTTATCGAAGCACTCTTCCTGGCCTACCAGGCCGGACATGAGGTTTTCAGGAAAAACCATGGACTGCCCCGTCCTCTTGCAGGCATCTGTTGCGCATGGTTTGATGAAAATGATTGCCGTTCGGAAATTTCAGCGAGTAAGGCAGACTTCTCGGCGACCCATACCGATTTCACCAGAAAACGCTCTTCCTATCTGGCGGAGCTTCCACCACGCAGGCGAGGGGAAATTGTCTCCATCCCGTGTGTATCGCAGGAAGTCGGTTTTTCCCCCGAGATATTGCTGGAAAATTTTACCCATCTCCATCAGCTGAATGCATCTACGGATCCTGTCTCCAAGGCAAAGGTCAGCTTCGGACTTTTCCGGATGGCAAACATCGCGCCGCTTATCTCCACCACTCTATCCATCCTCACCAGCGCTGCTCCCGAGAATTTCCAGATTCACATCTGCTGCTACCACAGCCGCCATCCGCTTCTGATCCGCTCGGACATGGAGACGATGCTCGATGCCTGTCTCAACAGAAAAGACGAAACGACTGCCTTTACCCATCCCAGTGTCCGCGCGGCACTCGATGGAAATCCTGCCGCGAATCACATCTTCCTAGTCCTAGCTAGCCCCGTCGCAGAGGTTGGGCGTGATCATGATTACGATTGGGCGGTGGTCGAGCCGTCCTCACAGCGTTCCATCATCCAGCTTGCGGGTCGCATCCGCCGCCACCGTCCGGAGGGGTGGGAAGCGGTCAATCTCCGTGTCCTCCGGGAAAATCGCAAAGCGCAGACAGAAGTGGAAGGCAGACCTGTCTTCCTGCGACCCGGATTTGAGGATGACGGACACACGTTATCATCCCGGAAACTTGACGAGCTATTGCGTCGCTCCGAGCTGGAAACTGTGGATTCCCGCCCGCGAATTCAGCTCTCGGAAAATCCCGATCCCGAGGGGAAACTCACCGATTTCGAGCACCAGCGCATTCATGAGTTGTTCTCTAACGATGAAGCGCACGATCTCCCGCCCCGATATTTCTGGGATCACCCGCGCAACATCCATCTTACTGCCGCTCTCCAAAAGCTTCAGCCCTTCCGGAAAAACGAAATACTGGAAAGGATCTACTATCTTCTCCCGCAGGATGAAAATGACAAGGTTGCCTTCATGGAAGTCCCTGATCGCGGACTCCCGAACAACCGCGACGACCTATACGAACTAGCTGTTGTCAAAGTATCAACCTCCATTCATTTCTGGGGCGATTCTGATATCGCGGAACGCCTCGGAATCCTCGCGGAAAAATTCGATCTCTCCATCCCGCAAGCAGCCAGAAGTTTCGCCACTGTCTCACTCACCGCAGAAACCCTCGGCTGGAATCACCACCCACGTATCGGTTTCTGGAAGAAGAAATGAGCTGCCTGTGCGGCAGTGAACATCAGCTAGTAATTTTTCTAAACTACCTGTGCGGCAGTGGCTTACGGAGCTCTTCCTATCGGCCTTCAACAAGGTTTCAAGCAGAAAAAATTTTTTAGCTAATAATTGGATTTTTTCTTGCCAAGGGCTAGTCATTCCTCTCTTCTGATGATCCTTCCATGAGTGATCCCGTTCCCGAGCCTACTTCCGTCCGCGATGCCATTTCGATGTTTCTGAAGACCCGTCTCGAAGAGAAGCTCAAGCCCGTCAAAGATCCTGTGGAGCGAGAGGCGTTGATCGAAAAACACAGACCTGAAAACTGGATTCCGAATGCGTCCAGGAACGCCGCCGCCCTTACCCTGGTCACCCATTCACCGAAATTTATCCATCCCTCAAGTTCCGCAACAGCAATCCGCATCCTGCCGTCGTCCGGTCTGCCGGATGGACTTGTGGGAACGGAAATCCAAGGGATGCCAGATGACGTCGTCGGGAATGCCGCGTATCTCGGGTCTTTCGCCTTCCTGAAAGTTTGCTTCCAAGGCGAGTCCATCCTTTCCCGGCTCCTTCGTGACGAACCCGAAACCATCGCCGCCCTTGCGGACGATCCAAACCTTGCCACCAACTTCGCCAGGCAATTCAAACAAATTGCGATTTCCGACAAGCAGCCAGAGACTGACGAACTCACGAAGCAAATCTACTTTCTCGTCCCAGAAACGGCCGAGGGTTACCACCTTCTAAGTATTCAGTATCCCACCTCTCTAGCTCACGGATTTCATCACACCATTACCGATGATAAATTTTCTGAGAAAACCAAGGAGTTGCGGAAAACCCCGGTCGCCGAAATTCCAGCGCCCACCAGCTATCGTGAATATCGTGGCCTGGCCAAGACAGGGTTCGGTGGCTCAAAGCCGCAAAATATCACGCAGCTCAACTCGGAGCGCGGCGGAAACGCTTACCTCCTTTCTTCCGTGCCTCCCGTTTGGAGCACAGACCTTCTAAAGCTCTCCTCCTCCGCCACCACAATCTTTGGACGCAATTTGCAAGCCAACGCCGTCATCAGGGCGGAGCTTCATTGCCTCGCGGATTACCTCCGGAACTATCATGCCAAAAACGAGGAATACCGCGATGCCATCGAGTCCCAAGTCCGCGTCATCGCGGATGCCGTTCTGGAGCTCGGCGATTTCCTGAGCGAACTTCCGCCAAGCTGGACAGATGCATACTCGCTCATCCCCGAAGAAAAAGACTGGCTCGACCCTTTCCGTAGCGGGATGGAAAGTGCTGCCATCTCAGACCCTGTCTTTCTTGGGAAACGTTTTGGAAACTGGCTGGTTGCAGCCCTCGGAGATACCCACTTCTCGCGGCGAAAAGAAGATAGCCGCCTCTCACCCTTCGCGCTGGATTCCACCCACGCCGCTGCCTGGGCGGCGCTTTTCACCGCCAGACTCCAGTTTTCCGTGCCTCAGCGCTGACCCCGTCAAATCATGTCGCATCCCACCGCCATCCTCATTCTCCCGCGCATCCGCGTCCAGAACGCCAACGCGCTCACCAGCCCTTTCACTTGGGGATTCCCCGGCCCTCCGGCCTTCGGGGGATTCGTCCATGCCCTTTCGCGCAAGCTCTCGGTGGCGTGTCCCGGAGTATTGCTGGGTTCCTTCGCGGTTCTCTCTCACGCATTCACCGCGCAGGCCAGCGGTGTATATGAAAAGAATTTCCACCTCTCACGCAACCCTTTGAAAGCGGATGGGAAACTTCCATCCACCATAGAGGAAGCCCGCGCCCACCTCACCGTGAGCCTGGTTATTTCACTCCATACCAGTGAAATCCTGGATCGCGAAGCCGTCCACCAAGCAGTTGAGCGACTTGTCCCCGCCATGCGAATTGCTGGCGGCAGCATCGTCCCGACCGAGGGACACTTCGGGGCAAGCTATTTCCCGCAACCCATCATCAAAAACCTCTCCAAAGACAGCACCCAGGCACAGGCAGATACCCGGGAAATCCTCTCCCTTGTGCGTGGTGGATTTGCCCTCGTATCCGCCACCGGGAAACTCGCCGCCCATCATAGGGCAATGAGAGCCACCCATCCAGAGACCACCGCGCTACTGGCGCTCACGGATATTTGCGCCCGGACAAAAGTCCTCGTGCCCGCCGTCCCTCCCGGTGAGGACGGCTTCCCGGGCCAGCCCGCCTCATGGGAAATCCTCCGCCGCCCCGGCTGGCTCGTGCCTATCCCCTGCGGATACCGCGCCATCTCCCCGCTCTATCCCGCCGGAGAAATCAAGGGCGCGCGCGATTCCGAAGTCCCGCACCGTTTTTGCGAAAGCCTTCTCACGCTCGGCCAATGGATCAGCCCCCGCCGCGCACGGCGCTTGCAGGATCTCTTCTGGCACCCCGCTTACGATGAAACGGAAGGCCTCTATCATTTTACCAACCACTACCCTCAGAACCCGTAAACCAAACCACCACCATGGCCACAAAAACGAAAAAAGAAACCGACCCAGTTCCCAACGTGCTCGCCTTCGAGCGTAAACTTGATCCCTCCGATGCGATTTTCAGCTTCGGAAACTGGGACGACCGCAATATTGCCAACCCCTGGCCCTCCCTGGAGCTGAGGGAAAAAATTATCCGCGGAACCATCTCCAACCGCCTCAAGGGCAACGACGAGGTGGATGCCGATCCGAAAAGTGCCAATATTCAGACCGTGGATCTCGCCGCCCTCCCACACGATTCGGACACGCTCGGCGTCACCTTCACACTCCGCATACTTGGCGATGTGGGTATTCCCTCAGCATGTAACGAACCGACCTACAAAACTTGGCTCGCCAGCAGAGTGAGCGAGTATCGTGATGCTGGTGGCTTCGGCGTCCTCGCCGCCCGCTACGCCCGCAATCTCGCCGCCGCTCGCTTCCTCTGGCGGAACCGCCTCTGCTCCCAAGCTGCCGAGACCCACATCTCCCTCATTCAGGACGGCAAGCCCGCCGAAACCTGGGTTTTTGACTCCCTCGCCATTTCCCTCCGGGACTTCGGCGCCCCCATCGCAGAGTCGGACGCCTTTGAAAAACTCACCAAAGCCATTTTCACCGCCCTCTCCGGGAACTCGGTCACCCTCTTGAAAATCACCACCTACGCCCGGATCGGAGCCGGGCAGGAAGTGTTTCCCTCCCAGGAATTCGTGCAGGGGAAAAAGGACTCCAAGAACGGCGCGAAAAGCAAAACTCTCTACGCCGTCGAAGGAGCAGCCGCTTTTCATTCCCAAAAAATCGGCAACGCCATCCGCACCATTGACGATTGGCACCCGCAGGCAGAGGAGATCGGCCCCATCGCCGTGGAAGTCTATGGCTCCGTCACCAGCAGCGGCACCGCATACCGGGGGAAGGGCGAAGACAACTTTTACACACTCCACGATGACTGGTGTGGAAAAGACAGGCAGCCGGATGATGCCCAGCGCCACTACCTCATGGCCATCCTCGTGCGTGGCGGGGTCTTCGGGAAAAGCAGCAAAGACTGATCCGCTGAAAACATGACACATTATCAGGACATCACACTCGCTCCAGATGCAGAAACCTGTGCCAACCATCTCCTCGCCGCCGTTCATTCTCGCCTCCACATCGCCCTCGCGGAGGTAGGATCGGGAGATATAGGAATCAGTTTTCCCGGATACAGCTACGCCCCCGATCGGAAAAAGAAGGAGCTCAACACCCTTGGAACCGTCCTCCGGCTCCACGGCACCGCCCAAGCCCTCGCCGCTCTCATGGCCAGAGAATGGCTTGCCCACCTCCGGGAGCAAGTGGGAATGGCCTCCGCCCGAGAAGTGCCGCCCGGGACCGGTTCCCTAAAAGTCCGCCGTATCCAGATCCGCAGCAGCCCCGCAAGAATACGCCGCCGCCAGATGAAACGCCACGGTCTTACTGAGGCGGAGGCTCTAGCGCTCTATCCGGATGGGAATGGCAAAACAACCGATCTCCCATTCCTCAGGCTACGCAGCCACAGCAACGGTAATCCATTCCTGCTCTTTATCAGCCAGTACCCGGTGGACGCAGCCTCGACCGGAAAGTTTAACATCTACGGACTCAGTGATGAAGCTACCGTTCCCAACTTGGATTTCTGACCCTTTTAGATACGCCTCCTCGCAACCCTTGATAGTATAAGCTCTCCTTACCCATTCTATAAAAAAGGGTTTTCCTAGCGAATTTTTCATAATAGTCTGAAAATCAACGAGTTTCCAAAATTATCCTACAGTTCACTGCCGCACAGGCAGCTTAGAAATACAGGCGCATCTTCCGGACGCACCCAAGAAGGTTCACTGCCGCACAGGCAGCTTAGAAAATGCGTTCCAGCGCCTCGGCCGTCAGGTCTGCGTTCACTGCCGCACAGGCAGCTTAGAAAGTCAGCCGCAAACCGTCATCCTCCAGCGCATTGTTCACTGCCGCACAGGCAGCTTAGAAACGATCACCGTTACCATCGTCAGGGCCGCTAATGTTCACTGCCGCACAGGCAGCTTAGAAAATCTGGGAGGATGGTGGTGGGAGTGGGTATTAGTTCACTGCCGCACAGGCAGCTTAGAAAAATCAACCAGGGAACAATTCTTTAGCCTTTGATGTTCACTGCCGCACAGGCAGCTTAGAAAAGAATCATAAACACTTTGGGGCGCGCTGAAGTGTTCACTGCCGCACAGGCAGCTTAGAAATACTCGGGGGAGCTGCGATTAAACGGTGATACGTTCACTGCCGCACAGGCAGCTTAGAAATTATCCACTTCACGCCGGGCCTGATCCGGATCGTTCACTGCCGCACAGGCAGCTTAGAAATATGATGATGATGCGAGCACCGAGGCCAAGGCGTTCACTGCCGCACAGGCAGCTTAGAAATCCGAAAGATTCACCTTCGGAATTATCCCATAGTTCACTGCCGCACAGGCAGCTTAGAAATGCGTGAGCTTCGCCACTTCCATGAGCATCCGGTTCACTGCCGCACAGGCAGCTTAGAAATATATTTTCCAGAGTGGCGGAGAGTTCTGAGTGTTCACTGCCGCACAGGCAGCTTAGAAAAGCCGGTGAAACGTATTGGCCCGAGGAAGCAAGTTCACTGCCGCACAGGCAGCTTAGAAATCTGTGTGCCGAACTACCATACCGCTACCAAAGTTCACTGCCGCACAGGCAGCTTAGAAATATCGGGTTAACCACTTGAGCAGCGAGATGCCGTTCACTGCCGCACAGGCAGCTTAGAAATTGGCGGCGGAGCCGTAGCTCATGCGGGTGGTGTTCACTGCCGCACAGGCAGCTTAGAAAAGCTAGTCGGGGAGCATATTCCGGCGCGGCCTGTTCACTGCCGCACAGGCAGCTTAGAAATAGGTAAACGCCCGCACTCCATCGAATGGGGCGTTCACTGCCGCACAGGCAGCTTAGAAAATGAGAGTCAAGACGCCGGCAGGGCTTTCCACGTTCACTGCCGCACAGGCAGCTTAGAAACCGGAACATCCGCCCAAGTTGTCCACGGAGGGGTTCACTGCCGCACAGGCAGCTTAGAAAAGTTCGGATCGTCCAGGACTTCGTCTTCATCGTTCACTGCCGCACAGGCAGCTTAGAAAACGGACCGGAGTCCTGAATCGGTTACGGTGCTGTTCACTGCCGCACAGGCAGCTTAGAAATACAATGCTCTCGTAAGTTTCCATTTTTATGGGTTCACTGCCGCACAGGCAGCTTAGAAAATCAGCCGAATCAACGAGCGATCCTGCACCCAGTTCACTGCCGCACAGGCAGCTTAGAAATGGAGCAGTGGCCGCCGGTCACCCGCCGCCTGGTTCACTGCCGCACAGGCAGCTTAGAAATTGCGGGCAGATGCGTGTGCTCTGGTGGCATCGTTCACTGCCGCACAGGCAGCTTAGAAAACGGAAACTTTTCCGTCAGCCACCCGCTCGAAGTTCACTGCCGCACAGGCAGCTTAGAAAAGTATGTGAACACACCGGCGGAAAGTGTAATAGTTCACTGCCGCACAGGCAGCTTAGAAAATCAAGAGCGTTTGGATATGGTGGTGAAAGAAGTTCACTGCCGCACAGGCAGCTTAGAAATTAAAGCTATCCGGACTGCGGAGAACGGAAGAGTTCACTGCCGCACAGGCAGCTTAGAAAATCAGCGAATCCGCAAATCCCGCGAAGTCGGTGTTCACTGCCGCACAGGCAGCTTAGAAAATGTGGTCGGCCCAAGGAATCTCATTGATCTTGTTCACTGCCGCACAGGCAGCTTAGAAATATGGATGGGAATCGCCATCGGGACGATCATCGTTCACTGCCGCACAGGCAGCTTAGAAATTCGGGGGGCAGAGCTTTTGGTCAAAGGGCGAGTTCACTGCCGCACAGGCAGCTTAGAAACATCCGCGCGGTTTTCCGGGCCGGTGAATCGCGTTCACTGCCGCACAGGCAGCTTAGAAAAAGCCACGGCCAACGCGGCAGCTACGGCCATGGTTCACTGCCGCACAGGCAGCTTCGAAAATCACCCCAGGCACCGAGAATTTCTCGGAAAAGTTCACTGCCGCACAGGCAGCTTAGAAATTCCGGCAGTTCCTCGTCATCCCCCGGCTTCTGTTCACTGCCGCACAGGCAGCTTAGAAAGCCGGGATAGCTGGGTTCACCGCTGCCATCACGTTCACTGCCGCACAGGCAGCTTAGAAAAATACGGAAAAAGCTTCACCAATGCGGTGCAGGTTCACTGCCGCACAGGCAGCTTAGAAATGTAGTCTCTGCTCCCGTGAGCGTTATTTTCAGTTCACTGCCGCACAGGCAGCTTAGAAAACCGGGCGGAGTAGCACGGGGCACCTGTGGTCGTTCACTGCCGCACAGGCAGCTTAGAAAGATAGGCCGCATTCACGGGTCGTTTACCTACGGTTCACTGCCGCACAGGCAGCTTAGAAAAGAATGTTTTCTACCTTTTCCATCAATTCAATGTTCACTGCCGCACAGGCAGCTTAGAAAACCAGGGCCACCTGAGACGCTGCCGTGGGGACGTTCACTGCCGCACAGGCAACTTAGAAATTTCCCGGATGTCATCTGGAAAGGATATCTCAGTTCACTGCCGCACAGGCAGCTTAGAAAGTCATCGGCCTGGATAAAAACGTGGGGGTTCTGTTCACTGCCGCACAGGCAGCTTAGAAAAATTAGATTCGGTTAAGCACTATAGCTATTGGGTTCACTGCCGCACAGGCAGCTTAGAAAAGGCACTGCCGTCCCACCTCGCGAATTGCCCAGTTCACTGGAACTCAACGCCAAAGACCCACAGGGATTCATCCTGGAACAGGAATGGGCTGGCGTTTCTCTCGATGTAGCGCAAGGGCTGGAGGAAGAGATCGCTGGACTGAAAGCCGAGGCGGGTCGGGTGGCGGAGGAAGCGCGGGAGCTGGCGGGCGAGGTGCCGTTTTGAGATATTCCGGCGATGTAGCGTATTGACCTTGCGAATAATTAACACTATTCTAGTGCCACATGAAAAACGTGACTATTACTTTGGACGAGGATGTGATCCGGTGGGCCAAGGTTTGGGCGGCAAGCCACGACACCAGTGTATCCCGGATGCTCGGAGCAGAACTGAACCAGAAGATGCTCGCAGAGCAGCACTACGAGCGAGCCAAGAAAAGATTTCTAAGTAGAAGCCCCAAGCCTCTAAAATCTGCTGACACCTCATACCCGACCCGGGACAGCCTCTATGAGCGATAATATTTTCGTGGACACCAACATCCTGCTGTATTCGCGGGATGCCTCGGAGCCGCAGAAGCAGGCCATCGCCGCAGCAAAGCTTGCCGAGCTATGGGAAACGCGCGGAGGCCGTCTTTCCATACAAGTCCTCAATGAGTATTTTGTCAGCGTGACCCGTAAGATCAAACCCGGTCTTTCCCCAGAAGAAGCTTGGGACGATATCGAAGCACTTTCCGCATGGAATCCCCTGCCCATCGACATGGCCATCCTCACGCGTGCCTTTGCAGTCCAGCGGCGCGACCAGCTCTCGTGGTGGGACTCCATGATCGTGGCCGCTGCGGAGGCTGCGGGCTGCACGCGCATCCTCAGCGAGGATCTATCGCATGATGCCAGCTACTTGGGGATCACTGTGGAAAATCCCTTCGCGAAAATGCTGGGTTGAGGCGTTAGAGACTCAGCCCAAAATAAACGCGCGTTTGCGCGAGATCTTCGACGAAGTCCATGGACTGCGGAAGCCTGCTGCCGCTTTCCGCCATGCAGCCTGCTGCGAGCGGGGCAAGCCTCAGACATCCTGACTTGGAAGGAAATGATCTGATCCAAGATCGGGCTAGTCCTTATCGATTTTTGATTCCCCAACGGGGTTTCGTCTCTGGCAGATTGTCGGGTTCATGTGGAAACCGGACATAATTCCGTTGGGATTTGAATTCCAATCATGGGCCGACCCTGGGGTAGTTCGTTCCTCGCAACCCTAGGCTGTAGGGCGGATCTCCGTTGGGGAAAACACTTCCTTGCCACGACCTCCAATCCTCAGCGGCCCCCGGCATGGTTCATCGTGTTTCCTTGGCACTCCTCCCAAGTCCATCGTCCACGTGGGTGGGTCAGGATGTCTGAGCCTAGGTTTCAGCGCATCGTAAGTTTCCATCGCAAGTTCCAAGGAAAATAGTGAAAAACGTAATGAATGCGGACTCTCGACGAGTAAAAAAGGGGGATCAGGCGCAAGGCTTTGCAGCTAAAGGATGTGTTCTTACTCTGCATCAACAATCCGAAACCTCTAACTCCGCCAATTACTAATCTTCCAACTACGCGGTAAGTATTCTAGCATTCTGTTGGGCGAGCAGGCAGAGCTCAGCGGCTTTGAAAATGTGAGTCTGGGTCATCGCGGTTTCCGTGCGGTTGAGTGAATCCAGAATCATTTGGCCAAAAAACGGATAGCCAACTTTACCCGCGCAAGGAATGCGTTTTTCGCCTTCTTCGTTCACGAGGATCAATTGGTCGCCACCGTTCTCGGTCGCTACATCGGTGTATTTTCGGAGTTCGATGTAGCCGGTGGTGCCGAGAATAACCATCCGGCCATCGCCCCATGTACCGAGGCCTTTCGGGGTAAGCCAATCGATGCGGAAATAGCCGGAAGCACCATTGTCTGCAATCAGGCTGCACTCGCCGAAGTCTTCTAACCCGGGATACTCAGGGTTCGCAAAATTGCCGACGGAACTCGCGGCGATGGTGGCGTCTTTGGCTCCTGTGTAGTAGAGAAATTGCTCACATTGGTGGCTGCCGATATCACATAGAATTCCGCCATATTGTTCATGATCGAAAAACCATCCCGGCCGCGTTGGGGCGCTCAGGCGGTGGGGGCCGGTGCCCAATGTTTGCACCACGCGCCCGATGAGACCTTCGTTGATGAGAATTCCTGCATGCACGGCACACTCCACGTGCAGCCGCTCGCTGAAATAGACCATGTATTTCCGGCCAGTTTCCACGACTGCCTTCTTCGCCTCTTGCAGTTGAGCAAGTGTGGTGAAGGGAGTCTTATCGGTGAAATAATCTTTGCCCGCGCGGAGCACTTCACACCCCAGCGGGCCACGTAGATTGGGAATGGCCGCCGCCGCGACGAGCTGGACGGATGGATCTTCCAGGATTTGCTCCAAGCTGCGTGCGGCGATGGCTGACGGGTGCTTTTGAAGCAACTGCGCCACCTTCGCGGGATCTGGATCATAGACCCACTTGAGCGTTCCACCTGCTTCGGCGAGGCCATTGCATTGACCGTGAATGTGGCCATGGTCCAGATGGGTGGCTGCAAATACAAATTCTCCTGCCTTGCAGACAGGAGCCGGTTTGCCCACCGGGGCATAGTTCATTCCATCAGCTGCACTCATTGGGATTTAGGAAACAAAGTTTTCGGTGAGGTGGCGGAACGATTGAGCCAAGGAATCGACCGGATCTCCCGGACATGTATCCTGCTCGACGATGAACCACTGACAACCGGACCTTTCCGCAGCTGGAATGATTTTTGCAAAGTTCAAATTCCCCGCACCGATTTCACAATAGGTTGGTTTATTTTCCTCATCCATCATGTAGTCCTTGAGGTGAAGTAGCGGCAGGCGCCCCGCGAGGCGCTCGCACCAATCGACATTACTACCGCCGCCGTTGTGCACCCAATAGGTGTCTGGCTCGGCTTGAAGATGGGCCGGGTTGGTGTTTGCGAAAATTCTCTCAAAGATGGTAGTTCCACCGAGTTTGCGGAATTCGTTGTTATGGTTGTGATAGCATAATACCTGTCCGGCGGCGGCCAATACGGCCCCGGCGGCATCAAGTTTGCGGATCATTTCATCAACTTCGGCCTCGCTGCTTAAGTCCACATTTGCAGGAAATGGATAGGCGGTGAATTTGCAACGCAGTTTATGAAGGCGCTCCACGACTTTCTCGGGATTGCTGAGAATACCTTCCGATGCCTCATGGGTGGCGCAGCAGACAAGGCCCTCGCCATCGAGGATTGTCATCAATTCCTCCTCGGGGATCGGTCCCATGCCACTGACTTGGACAGCCGTGTAGCCGACCTCGCGGATGCGTCGGAGTGTTTTGGCAATCTCTGCCGGAGTTTTCAAAGTTTCGCGGCACGTGTAGAGCTGCGCTGCGATTTGGGTGGTTTTCATTGGAATTTAGATTGGGATTGGAGTTCTTGAAGAATGCGGGAGAAATCAGGCGCGGACAATGGGAGATCGATTGTGCGGTCCTCCACCGCCGACATCAGGATCGCATTGGTCAGTTCAAGAGAGGGCAAAGCCTCAGCCCCTGGGGCAATTAAAGCCTCGCCGTGGAGAATCGCGTTCACGAAATTCCGTAGAATTCCTTCATGTTGCGGTCCTCGTCCGGCGGGCAGGGCAATCTCGATTTCCTCCACGGGCGGGCGTTCATACCCGGTTTTGCAAGTGCGGGAGAATTCCGGGGTCGAGATTTCATTTTTGCGGAAATGTAGCGACTGCCCGTCCAGTATTAGAAGCCCATTGTCGCCGGCGATTTCCAGACGATTGAGCCCGGGCGCTTCGCCGCTGGTGGTGATGAAGACGCCTGAAGCACCATCCGCGTAAGCAAGAAGCGCCGTGACCTCATCCTCGACTTCGATGGGATGAAATTTTCCAAATCCACAAACAGCGCGGACCTTTGATGGCATGCCGAAGATCCATTGCAGCAGGTCTAAATTATGCACTGCCTGATTGAGCAACACGCCACCACCTTCGCCATTCCATGAGGCCCGCCACGGGCTGGAGCGATAGTAGGCATGCGTGCGAAACCAATCCGTGATTGTCCAGGTGAAGCGCCGGATTGGCCCGATTTCTCCGCCTCGCACCAATTCGCGGACTTTAAGAAACCAAGGGTCCGTGCGTTGATTGAACATCGCGGCGAAGACCCGGCCCTCGGAGGCGGCAATCAATTCCAAAGCCTCGCCTTTGTGAACGGCCAAGGGTTTTTCCATCAAAACCTCCAGTCCGGCGCGCAAAGCGGCTTGCCCCAAGCTTGCGTGGAAGGGATGCGGCACTGCGATCACCACCGCGTCCACCAATCCGGAAGTAAACATGGCTTCGGAATCCTCAAAACAGGCGGCGTCCCCAAATCCGGCTGTGCGATCCACTTGCAAATCACAAACCGCAGCCAGCGACGCACCCGGGATGTGGCCTGCTAGGATGGACCGGGCATGAGCACTTCCCATGTTTCCCACGCCCACCACGCCCATGCGGACAGTGGTTTTGGCAGACATCGCTTTCTCGGGATTTTGTAGCGTCATGGAGGTCCAGCCAAGTTAGAAGGACTTGGAAAAATCCGAAGTGGCGGCAGTTGATGGGGTGGATTTCTTCTCGATCGTAGAACCGGCG
>Ga0335395_10001123_pt1 | contig 17050 bp, 14 predicted proteins | sample MAT02_FD_205744 | JGI IMG/M metagenome (GOLD analysis project Ga0335395, IMG submission 205744) | Freshwater microbial communities from Lake Fryxell liftoff mats and glacier meltwater in Antarctica - MAT-02 (spades assembly) (version 2) ...
ATTTGTGCGCGGTGGCAGCGGCGAAATGCGTTTTAACGAGGTCACGCGCTGGGTCAGCGCCCGCCGATTCGACACCGGCAACACCGCCTCGCGCGACAGCAACTTCAAGACCATCAAGAAGAAGCTGTTGACCGACCGCGACGTGGCCGACGACCACGAGTTGGCCGAGTTTGAAGAGTTTGAATTTCCAGGTGGCTACTTCAACGATGCCGATGCAGAAAACGTTGGCAAGGTGCGCGGCGAGGAGTTGCAGGCCCGGCGCGACCGGCACTGGGCGCTCACGGGCTGGACCGATGTCTGCGCTGGTATGACCTTCAAACTCGACGGACCCGACGTTGACGTGCCCAAGGGCGAATACCTGATCGCTGGCTGCACCTTTTTCGTCAGCCACCCGGGCTACGAAGGCATCCAGATGCCAGACGCATCACGTTCGTTGGGCAGTGTGCTTGGCCAAGTCCTGGCCGACGACGCCGTCAACGCCCAGACGCTGGACGTGTTTGAAGGCCTGATCAAAGAATCGCCCGCTTTGCAGGCAGGCACCCGAGGCGCTCGGGCGTTTTTGCTGACGGTGATCCCACTCGATTTGTTGTTCCGGCCACCGCGCTTGACGCCACGCGTGACCATGCCCGGTCCCCAAACCGCGGTCGTCGTTGGCCCGGCGGGCGAAGAAATTCATACCGATGATTTTGGTCGTGTGAAGGTCCACTTTCACTGGGACCGATATGACGCGAGCAACGAAAAATCTACCGCGTATATCCGCGTGTCGCAGCCTTGGGCCGGCAAGGGCTGGGGCGGCTACTTCATTCCGCGCATTGGGCAGGAAGTGATCGTCGATTTTCTGAATGGCGACCCGGACCGCCCCATCGTGGTTGGGCGCGTTTACAACGACGACCAGCCAATTCCCTACAAGTCGCCTACCCAGAGTGGCTTTAGGACCCGCTCGACACCGGGCGGCGGAGTCAACCATTACAACGAGCTGATGTTCGAGGACAAGAAAGGGGCTGAGAATATCAACATGCATGCTGAGAAGAACATGTCGCGCTCGGTTGAGAACGACGACTCGACCTCGGTGGGGCATGACCAGACCATTTCGGTCAAAAACTACCAGTTCACCAACGTTGGCAAATACCGCTCTGTGGTGGTGGACGACGGCAATGAAGATTACGTGGTCAATGGACAAAGGTCGACCTATGTCCAACGGGATGACTGGCTCACCGTGGACGGCCACCGCACGAAAAAGGTCGACAAGGGCGAAGAAACAGAAATCACCACGGGCGAGCACAAGTTGGTTGTCATGGCGGGCGACAAAAACAGTTTCGTTACCGGTAACCAACTGACTTGGGTTAGCGCAGGCTACACACTCTCAGCAATGACGGGCACGATCAACATCGGCGCCGCTTTGGCGGTGACCGCTGGTGAGATCAGCATCACCAGCGCCTCCACGCGCAAGGATATTTCCACTGGCCAACACACGATTGCGTCGAACGGCACGGTGAAGGTCGTTGCCGGAGCCGATATTCAGTTGTTGGCCAATGCAAGCATCAAGCAGTTGTCCACGACATCGGACACCACGGTGCTCAGCAGCAATTCAAGCGGCTACATCGGAATCAACAGCGAAGCGAATATGGGCCTCAGTCGCAGTACCTTCATGGGACTGCAGATGGGTAATTTTCTCGGATTGGCAATGGACAACTTCGGTGGTCTGAAATTGTCAAACTGTGCCTCGCTTGGTATCACCAACACGGCTGCGATTGATATCAATATGGCAACAGTTGGCTTTGAGCTTGCCGGATTGAAAACGATCTCGCCAGGTGCTGGTGCCGCCGGCGCTGCAGTGGGGGCGGCCGTAGCGGCTGGTGTGGTCGGCTTGGTGTCTGCTGCTTTGGGTGCCTCAGACGCGATCGCTACTTTGCAGCAATACGCCGACGCGGCAACTGCACTTCGTGAGGCGGCGGCAGATGTGGGTCCAGAGACCCCACTGGGGCTGAAGCTGTCAGAGATGGCTGCCAGCGCGGATCGTCGACAGCGTCAAGCCTCGCCTTTTGTTGAGGTGTTTGCAGCGGGTGTGGTGGTCGCTGGCGTTGGAGCGGGTATGGCACTTGGTGGGCCTGTAGCGGCCATTGTGGGCGGGCTCGCCACGAATGATTTGGTTGGCCCCAACGCGGGCACCTCCAAGAGCGCCGAGACGATTGCCGCAGAGCGGGCCGCCGCCAGTCGCGCGGCTGGTGAAGAACCTGACCAACCCTGATGCAAATCTGCAAACCCTCTACGCTGAGCCTGTCGAGTCGGCCAATCGAATTTCGCAAGCGATTCGGGCTGTGCTTCTCGGCCTATTTGCATGTGCCTTTCGAGCAAGGAGCTGCCGGTGCGCTGTGGGGCGAGCAATCGATGTGGGCGTTTGTCATGCGGGAGATGGCGGCTCCCATGCTCGACGAAGGGGTGGCCAAACTCACCAGCGAATTCATGCTGCATGGCTTCGCCTTTCCGCCGCCAAAGAAGCCCAATGCGTGCGCCGTGCGGGTGCGCCTAGCCGAGGTTGAAAAAACGCTGCTGTGCTTTGGTCAACGCCACTGGAACGGCCGTGAGCCCAGTGTGCCGCCCGCAACTGAGCGCATTGCACTGGACTGGTCCAACGCCTATGGTGGGCCCGACTACGCAGCCAATCCGCAGGGGATTGGGCGCGCAGCACCGAGCGGCAGCGCACAGGCCCTGCCCGGGTTGGAGCTGCCTTCCGAGCGAATTTTGCGGGCAGACCAAGTTGTAACGCCGGCGGGCTTTGGCGCGCTGGACCTGATGCATCCGCAGCGGGCAGCGCTGCGCGGTACCTACGATGGCCGCTACCTACAGGAACACGCGCCCGGCTTCCCACCCGATCTGGACTGGCGCTACTTCAACATGGCACCGCAAGACCAGTGGCTCCCCCGGCCACTGAAGGGCGATGAGCCTTATACGCTGGACCACCTGCATCCGACACGTCCGCACATTCAAGGCACGCTGCCAGGTTTGCGGGTCCGCATTTTCGCCAATTACCGCAACCGCCCTGGCACGGCCGAGGCGCACACGCTGCGCGAAGTGCCGATGCGTATCGGCACGGTGTGGTTCTTTCCGCATGCCGAGCGCTTGGTGTTGGTGTTTCATGGCATGGCGCAAGTCGATGAGGACGATGGCAGCGACATCGACCACGTGTTGGGCGCGATCGAGCGTTTGGGCCAACCGGAGAGCGACGCGCACTACGCTCAAGAGCTTGAGCGCCGCCTTGATCCGGTCAAAGGCGGCTTGGCCAGCTTGAGCGATGCGGGCTTGGTACCACCCGGTCTCGATCTGAGCGATCCCGAGTCTGAGCGCGCCGAAGATGCTTTTCGCATGGACGGCTTGCAGGGCGAGGCGCAGTACCGACGCGCGGAAGTTGAGGTGGCCATGGCGAGGGAACAGCTGGTTTCGCAAGGAAAGGACCCCGATGCCATGGGGGTGAAACTCGCGCCCCGAGAGAAAGTGCCGACAGACCGGGCGCAGCTACCGGCCTACATCGCCGCTCAGCAGGCGCTCATGGAAAAGCAACAGCTCGCAGCGATGGAAGACATGGTCGATCAGGTCCAGAAGGCGCTCGACTTTGCCGAGGCGAATCAGATTGATTTGGCGGCGCTGGCCCATCGCGGGCCGCCGGTCTTTCGTGCGCAACACGAGCTGCCCAAAGTGCTGGCGGCGTTTCATGCAGGCAAGGCACCGTTCGACCCGAAAGACATCGCCGACAAGCTGGCTCGAAGAGAGCAGGCCGATCGATTGGGCTATCTGCAGTCGGCCCATCTACAGTCGCCAGCATTTGCCCAGCCGCCCGATGTCGCTGCGCGGACGCGCCAAGAGATCGAATGGATGCTGGGCAGAGGCCTGCGCGCGTGGCCTGAAATCGACCTCACCGGTGCCGATCTGTCAGGTCTGGATCTGCGGGGTGTTGACCTGACCGGTGCTTGGCTTGAAAGCGTGAATTTTCAGCGATCCAACCTGTCGGGCGCATTGCTCAGTGGTGCCGTGCTCGCGCACGCCGACCTGACGGATGTGATCGCCATTGGCGCCAGTTTCACGGCAGCCAATCTTGGTCGCGCAACGCTCGCAGGCGCTATTTTTGACCAGAGCGACTTCACCGGCGCGGTGCTCATGAACTGCAAGATGGACAACACACAGTGGCGCTCTGCGGTATTCAGTGGAGCCAACCTGCATGAAACCCAGTGGGGTGCTTGCGATTGGTCGGCCGCCCAAGCGCAAGCCCCGCTGTTTTACAAGCTGGACATGCGAGGTCTGACGCTAGCAGACGCAGACTTCAGCTCGGCAATTTTTGTTGAGTGCAACCTGTCGGGTGTTGATTGTCGAAACGCCCGTCTGGCAGGTGCAACGTTCGTCACCTGCTATGCCGCTGGCGCAAGGTTTGGCGGTGCCGTGCTGGATGGGGCGGTGTTTGCCAAAGCCTGCGTGCTGACGGATGCAGATTTTTCGCAGGCGAGTCTGCGATCGGCCAATCTAGGTGAGAGCGATCTCAGCGGCTGCCAGCTGTCTCGTGCAGTGTTCGATGGCGCCTTTTTGGGCTCAGCCTGCTTGGCCGGGTGCGACGCGCGTCTTGCGAGTATGAAAGGTGTCGTGTTGCGCCGTGCTGTGCTCAAGCGCGCCCAGTTGTCGGGCGTCAATTTTCAGGATGCGGTCCTGCAGCATGCGGACTTGCGCAGCTCAGATTTGCGCAATGCCAACCTTTTTGGCGCCGATTTGTCGCGCGCTCGTCTCAATGGCGACGTTCGGTTCGATGGCGCGCTGCTCAAACGGGCCAGAACGTGGCCGCGCTTGTCAGCCGATCAACAAGCGCGTGCGGACGCGCTTGATCCGCTGTGAGTTCCCCATGAAAGCCGACACGTTGTCGCTGGCGCTGGGCTTGGGCGAGCCCATGGTCGGACGAGACCTGAGCAAGGGGCAGTTTGCAGGCTCGGGCTTGGGTGGCGGGGTGTTCACGCAATGCACACTGATCGAAGCCGATTTTCGGGGAGCCGATCTGCGGGAGTCGGTGTTCGATCAGTGCACGTTGACGGGCGCCATGTTTGCCGGTGCGAATTTGCGTCGGGCCGTTTTCAACCGTTGCCTGCTGACGCATGCCGACTTTCGGGAAGCGAATCTCCACGCTGCGGTTCTCAGTGAAAGTGACCTGTCCCATGCACAGTGCGCCAGCGCTTGGCTGGGGATGGCAACAATTTCTGCAAGCAAGCTGGATCACGCGAGCTTCGCGGGCGCCAAACTGGATTCGACCATTTTCAGCGGATCCAGTCTGCTGGATGTCAATGCCGATGACAGCCAGTGGCGCCACACGCACGTCACCGAGTGCAACGTGACGCAGTTGACTTGGGCTCGAGCCACCATGACCCGCACGGTGTTTCACAAGACCAGCCTGCAGAAAAAAGTTTTTACCGGGCTCGTTTTGGATGGCTGCCAATTTGCTTTCTGTGATCTGTCGGGCGCTGACTTTCGTCAGATTTCCATGCGGCAGTGCAATTTTCAGGGCGCAAAGCTGGCTGGCGCCGACTTCAGCAAAACGCAGGCTTCCAACTCAATTTTTTGTGAATGCGAGGGTGAGAGCGCCCGCTTTGTGGGCGCCCATCTTCAGCAAGCGCTGTTCACGAAAGCCAGCTTGCCGGGTGCTCGTTTTGACAAAGCCAACCTGATGCAATGCCATTTCGCCGAAGCACAGCTTTCTGGTGGCAGTTTTGAAGGCGCGGATCTCAGCTACGCGGATTTTTCAGGCGCTGACTTGCAACGCGCGAATTTCCCCGGGGCCACCTTGTTTCGCACCCGATTGCATCGAGCAAACACGCAAGACGCGCACCTGCCCGACCAGGCGCGCGCCCTTCAAACCGACCCCGACTTGGCCGAGGCGCAAGATTGGCGCCCGCGTGCCCTCTGAACCACCTTGACCAAAAGAACGGAAACAATGCCATGAATGCACCGACCACCAAAGCGCGATCCACTCCCGCTGCGCCAACAAGGCGGGTAGCCCGAAGTGCTGCGCTGCCTCGCGGCTGCCCAGCCCTGCCGACCAGCGCGACGCCTGCGGAGAACTGCGTAGGTGTGGTGACCGGTGTCGGGGCAGACGCGATGGTGGTCACCAGCGGTCGCATGCAGGCGAACGCCAAGCGTGCTGCCAGCTGCCTGATGTTGCCCCAAGTGGGTGACACGGTTGCTTGTCTGATGGTGGCGCCCAACGAGCTGTGGGTGCTGGCGGTCCTCGAGCGCGAAGTGGCAAGCGGTTGCATCCTGCAAACGCCTGCCAATACGCGGCTAGAGGCGGCGAGCGGACGGCTCACCTTTGGCGCACAAGAGCTTCATTTGGAAACTGAGAGCTTGGTCGCTCGCTCTCTGGAAGCTGACCTGGTGGTCGAACGTGGCCGTGTAACGGGCAGCGAACTGCGGGTGGTTGGCAGCGTCGTCAAGATCGTGGGATCGGTGTTGTCAACGGTTTTTGATCGGGTGAGCCACTTCAGCAAAAACCACCTGCGCACCACCGATGGTCTCGACCGGGTGCAAGCTATGCATCTGGATTGCGAAGCCTCCCAGCTCCTGCGGCTCTCGGGAGAACATGCGCTGATCAACGGAGAAAAGTTGATCAAAGCCCGTGGTGGCCAAATTCATTTCGGATAAGACTGCCAGTCTCGAAAGGCCCGCCATGTTTGCCAACTGCCAGCTCATGGGCACCGATATGGGCTTCCCGGATGTATGCATCACGCCCGCAGCTCCCTCGCCTTTGCCCATTCCGTACCCGAACATTGCCATGGGACCAATGGCCATTCCCAACTGCCCCAACATTCTCATCATGGCAATGCCCGCACACAACTTGGGCACCATCATTCCCATGACCAATGGTGACAATGCGGGTGTGCTGCTGGGCGTGGCCTCGGGAACGGTCATGGGCCCGAGCCGTCACCTGACCGGCGCGTTCACCGTTCTGTTCAACAGCATGCCGGCAACCCGCCTGACCAGCGTGTCTTTGCAGAACAGCACCAATTGCCCCGGTGTGCGCGTTGTGCCCAGCCAAGCGCTGGTTCTCCTGCTGGCCCCTTAAGCGACTGGTGACAATGATGTCAAGGTTTGGTCTTCCATTGTTGGGCAATGTCGGCTGCGCTGGGCTGCGAAAAAAAGTAGAGAGCTGGCGCGCGCGCGCGCCCCGTCTTCAGCAAGGCCGCCACCAGATTCACGGCATCGTTTTTGAAGAACGCTGGCGGGTGCTTGCGCTCACGACCGTCGGTCAAAACATCGGCGAACCGCCCCTGTTCCAGGCGTACCCGCATCAGCAACGGCCTGTACTCGCTCCAGTAGGCGCAGTTGTGACCACTGTAGATGTTCTCGATGCGCTCCCCGGTGCGAAGGGTGATGTCGTATTCCATCAAATTGAATTTGCTCTGATCACTTGGCGCGTGTCGACAGCGCGCCACGATTTCCGCCACCTCTTGCAACCAACTGCGCGTTTGGCTGGCCGCGTCGGGCCGCATCTTTTTGTTGGAAACCTGCTGCTCGATGCGCGTCAACTCCAGCGCAAGTGCGTCTTCCATCATCTGCGCCAGCAGCGGGTTGGGGATAGTGCCGGGTTGCTCCCTGGCTTGACCACCGCACGCTGCCAGCACGGCTGCCGTGGTGCCAGCCAAGAATTGGCGCAGGGCGGAAATCACAGAAAATTTCATGCGAAAACGATAGCCGATCTTTCCAGCCTCGCCTATCTGCCATTTGGACAGCCGAACAAAGTGAACCCATGATTCGCATTGCCGCCATCGCCCTGCACGGCGCGCCCTTGAGCCGCTCGCTCGCTACCGATTTCGACGCGAGCGGTGGCAGCATCGGCCGCGCTACCAACAACCAGCTCGTCCTCGAAGACCCCGATCGCACCGTCTCGCGCATGCATGCGCAGGTGCTGGTGCGCGACGGGCGGTATTTCATCGTTGATCGCGGCAGCAACCCGATGCAGTGCGACGGCCGTCAGGTGGGCGCGGGCAACGAGGTGCCGCTGAGAGGTGGTGAGCGGCTGGTGATCGGCGGTTTCGAGCTGGCCGTCGAGGTGCTCGGTGATGCAGGTGGATCGTCTCCTGCGCGGGCTTTTTCGGGTGCTGCTGCTGGGCTACCTCTTGCTGACGCAGCAGTGGGTTCGACCGACGATCCGTTTGCCGATTTGCTGGCAGGGCTGGGGGCCGCGGCGCCAGTGGCAGCCCCGGCGCCTGCTTCTGTGGTCAATGCGCCCGCCAACCCATCGAGTGGATCGGCATGGCCAGACCCTTTGGGAGCTTCTGATGCCGGTGCGCCTGGCAAGCATTCGGCAGGCGATCCGTTCGCCGACCTGCTGGCTTGGCGGGGCAGCGGGGGTGAGACCGCATCGGGTGGTCGCCACAGCGTGGTGTTTGACGATTTTTCAGATATCGGTGGCCCACCTGCGTCGGGTCGCAACACCGATATCGACGCCCTTTTCGGCCCGAGCGATGGCGTGGGTGGCGATCCGCTGGCGCTGTCGCCGCTGGCTGATCCGTTGCGTCAACCCAACACCGCCAGCAACATGGACCCTCTGGCAGCGTTCGGCACCGATGTACGCCCCACGGCGGCGCCTCGGGGAGACCACCTGCCGATTGGCAATTTTGGTTTCGAACCACCAGCCAGTCAGGCGCCCCAAGCTGCAAAACCACTGCCGATGGCACCGCCAGCATCTGCGGCTGAAGCCTTGTCCGTTCGATTGCCTGCACCCGAGCCCATCCCGCAGACACCTGGTGCGGCGTTGTTCGGTGATGAAGCAGGTTCGCCATTCGCGTCCGCAGGGGCAGACGATCCCTTCGCAGGGCTGCTCGACGGGGTGGAGATGGCTCACCCGCCTGCCGCAGCGAACGACGTGTGGTCCGCCGTTTCTACTGCCCCAGAACAGCCACCGGCCGCGCACGCACCGACTCCAGCCCCTGCACCTTCATCCATGGCCGCACCCGAGCCCGTACCCGCATCTAAGCGTCCGCCGACACCCGTGCGCGCCCAGCAAGCCGCCGCGCCGGTCGCCATGCTGCCGCCGTCTGCGGCTGCGCCTGCAGCACCAATCGCCCACGTGGTTATGGGTGGCACCGCCAGCGCATCCGCCACCGATGCCGATGCCGATCTGCTTGCCGCGTTTCTGCGCGGCCTGGCGGCCACGCACCAAGCACCGACATCGCTGACGCCTGAGCTGATGGAGCGGGTCGGCACCATGTTGCGCAGCGCCACCGAGGGCACATTGCAGTTGCTGCTGGCACGCCAGGAATTCAAGCGAGAGGTGCGGGCCGAGGTGACGATCATCGCCTCGCAGGCCAACAATCCGCTCAAGTTTTCGCCCACGGTCGATGTGGCGTTGGCGCACCTGCTCGGGCCAGGCGTGCGCGGCTTCATGCCCGCTGAGGCGGCGATGCGCGACGCTTACAACGACCTGCGCGCACACCAGTTCGGTGTCATGGTCGGCTTGCGCGCCGCGTTGGCGCATGCGCTGGCGCGCTTTGAGCCTGCGGTGCTGGAGCAAAAAATTGCTGGCAAATCCAAGTTGGACGCGCTGTTCACAGCGAACCGAAAAGCCAAACTGTGGGACCAATTTGTCGCTCTCTACGCCGACATCGCCACCGAAGCAGAAGACGATTTTCACAGCCTGTTCGGCAAGGCGTTTCTACAAGCCTACGAAGAGCAGATGGCGCGCTTCAAAGACGCTGAGAAACACTGACCGTTGGCTGCCCATCTTTTTTTCAAAGGATCACTGCGGTGCAAATTGAAATTGTGACGCTCTCCCGTCAGGGCGGCCGGTCTTACAACGAAGACGTTTTTGGCCATTGGCATGACGACCGGTATGTGGCGTTTCTGGTGTCAGACGGCGCGGGTGGTCATGGCGGTGGCGATGTGGCCGCTGCCACCGCACGCAGCAGCATCTTGGCCGGCTATGCTGCCCGCCCGTCCATCGATCCACAGGCTTTGCAGCAACTGGTGGAGCAGGCCAACCGCGACATTGTTGCCCGACAAGCCGAGGGCGGTACATTGGCCGCCATGCGCGCCACCATCGTGTTCGGGGCGATCGATTGCGAACGCAACCACCTGATCTGGACGCACAGTGGCGACAGCCGCGCTTACCTCTACCGCAACGCCTCGCTGGTTGCCCGCACCACAGACCACAGCTTGGTGCAGCAAATGGTCTCAGGCGGTATGCTGGACGCGGAGGGTGCCCGCCTGCACCCGCAGCGAAACATGTTGCTCTCAGCGCTGGGCTCGGTTGACGAGCCACCAGAAATTTCGGTTTCTGAGCGTATGTTGCTGCAACCGGGAGACGCTGTGCTGTTTTGCAGTGATGGCGTGTGGGAACCACTGGGTGACGATTGTTTGCAAGAAACGCTGATGGCCTCTCGAACCCCAAGCCAGTGGATTGAACAGCTCGACCAGCAGATACGCGCGCACGCGAAGCCGGGCCACGACAACTACACGGCCTTGGTGGTGTGGCTGGGTACGGACGACGAGGAAACGCAGCTGATGCGACCCGGCGCCGACCAGCCTACCGTTGGCTGACAGGGCGCACCGCGCCCTGTCCTTGACCACATTTCACAACCGAACCAGCTCCACGCGGCGGTTTTTCGCGCGACCGGCTTCGTTGTCGTTGGACGCAATGGGCTCGGTTGCGCCAGCACCGCGTGTGGTGAAACGGCGCGGGTCGACACCAGCCTTCACCAGGGCGGCAATCACTGCCACGCTGCGCCGCTGCGACAGGGCTTTGTTGTGTGAGCTGTCACCTTGTGCATCGGTATGGCCCACCACCTGGAGCCGCCATTGCGGGTTGGCCCGCATCAGCTTGGCCATTTCTTCCACCGTCGGTTGTGATTCGGATTTGACGGTGTCGCGATCCAAATCGAACTGGATGCCGTAGAGGTTGATGCGGCCGGTATCGCTTAAGCCCTTTTGCATGGCGGTGGCGTCGATAAAGACGATCTTGTCGCCCTCCATCGCGTTGCTTTCCACCACACGCACATAGGCATAGTTGCCCCGCTCCGGTCGGCTTTCGCTCAGCAGAATGCTGACGTGGGTGGTGCCCGTTGCACCAACGAGTCTGGCCAGCAGGTAGCGGCCACCAACCTCGAAGTAGTGGGTCATTGGCAGCAAGCTGTTTCCACCCAGGCGGGGCCAGTCTGGCACGTCCAGCGCACGGGCCAGGTCGTAGGCATCGGTGGATACCGGGCGGCCCGGGCGTGGCTTGTAGCACGAACCATTGGAGGTGGCACAAGCAAACATCAGCTTAAAACCTTTGGACTTCAGGCTGGCTTCAAAGTTGCGCTGGACCTCCAGCAACGAGCGCCCAGCAGGCAACCGGTAGTAATAGGCCGACACCTTGCCTTCGAGCTTGAGCAGCTCGGGCTGGCTACCTTCCCAGTTTTGAAACGGCGCTTTGAACAGCCCAACCTCGTCAAAGGTAGCGGGCTTGTAAACCTCCATCACCGAACCCTCGTAGCGACCGACCAGCGGGTGGTCTTTGGCGGGCTCGGCGGCCGAGGCGATGCACGCCACCAGCGACAGCCCTGCAAGCGCCATGACACCGAGGCGACGCACAGAAGCAAAACCAGTGGTCACCCGGAACCCATGCACGGCGGCACCCTCAGAAAGCACCAGCTCCGCGAGAGCGCGATTCGCAAGTGCCTCATCAAGCACAGCCGCGGCGGTGGCCGCTGCCGCGTTAAAACCTGCAGTCGGTCTCAGCACAGAGGGGTATCCAGCGCGCGGATGGTTTGGATGCCGCAGATCATGTCGATGTTGCCCGCATGATTGAGAATGCCGTGATCGTTCCTGAATGCTCTGACATAAAGTGCCAAGGTGGTATCGTACTTATCGTCCAGAGAAAAGAATTTGTCGCTCAAACCTCCGCGATCCACCGCGATCAATGCCTTCTTGATCTTCTGGGCCTGCTTACCTTGGGTGCGGTAATTCTGCCCAATGTGGGCACTGTTGTGATTTGCAGCAGCATTAAATAAGAGTCGCTGCGAAACAGCGACAACATACAGGTGTGGCGAACGGGTTTTTGTGTAGCCATGGCAAGTTTCTCCGGTTTGCCACGGAAGGCGGCATGGGACCGCCAAACCGTGGCTCAGTTTTTGGCTTCGTTGGTTTCCGTATTCCATGAGAATTCGGGTCCCGCATTCAGCTTGCCTTTTGCATCCTGCTCTTTGTATTCAAACTTGATTTTCTTGTACGACATCGTTGCTGTCTCGCTGACATCGCCGCTCTGTACGCCGGAAAACTGAACGCCGGTGATGAACACGCTTTCCATGGTGATGGTCATGTAGTCTTCTTGTTCTCCACCAGCCTTGCGGGCGAAGAGCTTGACTTCTTCAATGTGCGTGCCCGCTGCGCACCGTTGTGCCAGATTGGCGGACTGCTTGCCGTATTTGGCCACGACAACCAGGTCTTGACCAACCGCTTTGCCTTTGCCAGCGCCCCCGCCTGTTTGCGAGCTGCTGCCGTTGGTGGCGCCCCAACTCCAACTTAAAATTTCTATTTCTTTTTCGTGCCCTTTGGCTTTCGCCTCGCCTTCAATGCCTTTGACCTTGAGGTAAAAATCGGAAGATGCCATGAAACTGCTCCTTAAAGTGCCCAGATTGGCGGGCGGGTTTGAAAAGTAATCGAGAGCCTCACGGTGTGGTTATTCCACCGTCAGGACGGGAACAAGACAATTTTCGAGCTTTCAAAATGCTGTGTTGTTTCTATTTGGTCCCCTTTGCGGTGGGCAATTTCGACACCAGTCGAAGCGAAACCGTCAGACCTTCCAATTGGTAGTGCGGGCGAAGAAAAAACTTCGAGGTGTAGTAGCCTGGATTGCCTTCGACTTCTTCGACCACCACCTCGGCGGCCGCCAGCGGCTTGCGCGACTTGGTTTCTTCCGACGAATTCGCTGGGTCACCATCCACATAATTGGTGATCCACTTGTTCAGCCAGCGCTCCATATCTGCCCGTTCCTTAAAACTGCCGACTTTGTCGCGCACGATGCATTTCAAATAGTGCGCGAAGCGGTTGCAGGCGAACAGGTAGGGCAGGCGCGCAGCCAGGTTGGCATTGGCGGTGGCGTCGGGGTCGTCGTATTCGGCTGGCTTGTTTAGCGACTGGGCGCCGATGAAGGCGGCGAAATCGGAATTTTTGCGGTGAATCATCGACAGCAGACCTGCTTTCGAGAGCTCCGCTTCGCGCCGGTCGCTGATGGCGATTTCGGTGGGGCATTTTTGATCCACACCGCCGTCGTCACTGGGGAAGGTGTGCAGCGGCAGGTTTTCCACCGCGCCACCCGACTCAATGCCGCGAATGCGCGAGCCCCAGCCGTAGAGCTTGTAAGAGCGGTTGATGTTGGTGGCCATGGCGTAGGCGGCGTTGGCCCAGGCGTATCGGGTGTGATCGGTGCCCGCCACGTCTTCCTCAAAGTCGAATTCTTCAACTGGGTTGGTGTTGGCGCCGTAGGGCGTGCGTGCCAAAAAGCGCGGCATGCACAAACCCAGGTACTTGGAATCGTCCGATTCGCGCAGGCTGCGCCAGCCAGCGTATTCGGGGGTGCTGAAGATTTTGGTCAAGTCGCGCGGGTTGGCGAGTTCCTGCCAACTCTCCATCTGCATCAGATTGGGGCTGGCGCCGGTAATGAAAGGCGCATGGGCCGAAGCTGCGATCTTGGCCATTTCACCCAGCAGCTCAACATCGGGTGGGCTTTGGTCAAAGTGATAGTCACCGACGATGGCGCCAAAGGGTTCGCCGCCGAACTGGCCATACTCTTCTTCGTACACTTTCTTGAAAATTGGGCTCTGGTCCCAAGCCGCGCCTTTGAACTTTTTGAGCGTTTTGTGCAAATCCTTCTTGGAAATGTCCATCACGCGAATCTTCAGGTTTTCGTCGCTCTCCGTGTTGTTGACCATGTAATGCAGGCCGCGCCACGCGCTCTCCAGCTTTTGATAATCCTCGTTGTGCAGGATTTTGTTGATTTGCTCGGTCAGCTTGGCGTCGATGGCAGCGATCATCGACTGGATCGATTTGGTGACGTCTTTGCCGATGACGGTGCTGTTGCTCAGCGCCTGCTGCGCCAACGTGAGCACGGCCGCTTCGACGGCGTTTTTGGCCTCGTCGCTGCGCGGCTTGAACTCTTTTTGAAGCAACGATGAAAAATCGCTGCCTTCGTAGGCCACGTCTTTCAATGTGCTGGGCTGACTTGCAAAGGCTTCTGCCATGGGGTCTCTCCTGGAAATGCGGTCGGTGGGCGTCTGGTGGACGGTTAGGCGGCTGGTGGCGTGGTGCCGTCTGATGCGTCTGTTTTCTTGCTGGCGGCCAAAGTAGCCAAAAGCGCCGGGTCTTCCAGCACCTTGGCCAGCAGGTCTTCGGCGCCGCCCTTGCCATCCATGTAGGTAACCAGGTTAGACAACTGGGTTCGCGCTTCGAGCAGCTTGCTCAGCGCATCGACCTTGCGCGCAATCACCGCAGGGGAGAAGTCGTCCATGCTCTCGAAGGTGATGTCCACCTTGAGATCGCCTTCGTGGGTGAGGGTGTTGGGCACGGCAAAGGCTGCCCGTGGCTTCATGGCCTTCATGCGGGCGTCGAAGTTGTCGGTGTCGAACTCCAGGAATTTGCGGTCTCCCACCGGTGCCAGCGGGTCGGCTGGTTTGCCCGACAGGTCGGCCAGCACGCCCATGACAAATGGCAACTGGACTTTCTTTTCAGCGCCATACAACTCCACGTCGTACTCGATCTGCACACGGGGTGCGCGGTTGCGCGCGATGAACTTTTGACTACTTTTGCTGGCCATGGAGATGCTCCTTGTGGGGGTGGGCGTGTGGGTTGGGAGGGGGCGAGGAGGGTGCGACTGTGACGCGTGATGAATCGACGATCAGTCGGCGGTGGGACGGCGGCCTGTCACGGTCTCGATGGTGTCTAGCGCGTTGGGCGCCAAGTTGGCCATGATGTCCAGAAAGCTCACGCCAATCAGCTGTTTGGCCCGCCCGATCAGCAGCGGTGCTGGGTTGCCCGGCTCGGTTTTTGTAAGGTATTCGATGACCCGATCCAGCATTTGCAGCGCGTCGTCGCGGCTGCGAATTTCGCCGGCGCCTGCCGCTGCTGGAGGGGGCGCACGGCGGGTGGATTCGGTCGGCTCGAGCGCCGTGCCATCTGGCGCAGCACCGTCGGTTGCTGGGCTGCCAGCGGCTGCTGCCGCTTTGTAAAGGACGCCGACGGTGGTTCGCAGCTTCGACAGGTCAAGCACCGTCTCACCGCTGGTGTGGTCTTTTAAGAGAGACTCCAGTTGTCCGACCACGCCACGCAAATCGGTCAGCGATTGCAGAGCGCGAGGGTGGTTGGCCCGGATGTGCTCAAGCGCCCCTTGCACCTGCGCCACGCTGGCACCGGGAGCGCCTGCTGGCGCGGGCAACGTGCCATAGGCCACCAACAGGGTGCGTACCGTGACGGGGCCGCTGGCGCGCGAATCGCCGATGCGGGCGTCGTACAGGTCGCGCAGCACCATGCCCTCGTCTGTCAGAGGCGCCAGCGCGTTCAGGCGCATCGTGGGATTGTCGTCGTCGTCGGCGTCAAGTTGGGGGTGGATGTCGGCCCAAAACCGCGTCAGTAACCCGTGCAGCAGGGTGAGCCCGGTACCAAACCCACTGACGCCAGCCAAGCGCGTGGAAGCGCGCAGCAACAAGACGGCTGTGCGCGCATCTTTGGAGCGGCGCAGCAGCGCCTCGGCCTGCTCGCCCACTTGCCGCCAATCTGGTTCGACAGCGGGAATGACGGTGTCGCCGAACTGCTGTTCGGGCTTGCCTTCGCATGCCGACATCAAGGCCGTGAAGGCCGGGTCGTACTCCAGATCGTCGCCGGCCGGGGCATCCTCGCGGATCGGCAGCAGCAGTGTGTGAACGAGTTCGGGTTTGAGCATATTGCCTATTGGAAATGAGTGGTCATAATCAAAGACTCCCACCCCAGGGTCAATGCATCGAAGGAAATAGCATGGCAACCAGCCCCCCAAGCCGTTCGCTCTATCGGCGTGTTTTCGCCACCACGCTGATGCTGTTGGGCGCGTGGATGCTCACCGCATGCGCGACCAAACCGGTGGTCACACCCGTGACGCTGACGGTGGCGGCGTCGGCCGATGTGAACCCCGACGGCCGCAACCGCGCCTCGCCCATCTTGGTGCGGGTGTACGCGCTCAAATCGACAGGCCCTTTCGACAGCGCCGACTTTTTTTCTCTGTTCGAGAAAGACCAGGCCACGTTGGGCGGTGAGCTGGTGCAGCGAGAAGAACTGCTGCTGAAACCCGGTGACAGCAAACCGCTGCAAATGAAGCTTTCTGCCGATGTCAAGGCCATTGCGGTGATGGGCGCTTACCGCGATCTGGAGCGGGCGCGCTGGCGTGCAGTGCGCCTTGTGGAGCCGGGCAAGCCGCTGAATCTCACGGTTGTCTTTGGCGCTCGGCAGGTCCAGTTTCAGTAGGTCGCTGTCGGCGTATCAACCGGGGTGCCGATAGCCCATCGGTGTTAGGCCATTTGACGAACAGCGGCGTTGTGATGGCGCGATAGCATTCTTTGCAAACAGCCAAGCGCTGCCCAAGCCAACCACGTTTGCACCGCGCCACCATGAAAATTCTCATTGCCGACGATCACCGGCTCATCATTGAGGCGGTTAAAAGCAAGCTGGCCGAGTTACGGGCTGGTATCGAGTTTGTCGTTGCCATGAGTGTGGCCGAGATGATGCGGGTTGCTTCGGACGACCTTGATTTGGCGCTGGTGGACCTCAACATGCCCGGCGCCAAAGACCACGAGCACATCGACGATCTGCGGCGCATACACCCGAGTTTGCCCATCGTGGTTTTGTCTGGGTCAGAAGACACCGCCGTGGTGCGTCGCTTGTTGGGGTTGGGCGTTTTGGGCTTTATTCCGAAGGCGTATTCAGCGGAAGTGATGCTCTCGGCGGTGCGCTTGGTGCTGGCAGGCGGGGTATACGTGCCGCCGATGATGTTGGGCACGCTGCCTGCGTGGGTGGCGGCAGG